>WNGJ01004748.1_pt1 | contig 21561 bp, 23 predicted proteins | sample 5400611 | NCBI WGS metagenome assembly WNGJ01 (sample SAMN13153375, study PRJNA577476) | soil metagenome | isolation source: 40 cm soil or saprolite under Garry oak tree replicate 1 | place: USA:California | collected 2016-06-15
CAGGTCGTAGCCGACCGGAGCGCCATGGGCACCATCGGGGTTCCAGCCAAGCGGCGGCGCCGGGTCTTTCGCAGCGGTCGAAGCGATCACCTGTTCCCAGGCGCGCGCCTGCCAACGGGTAACCATCACAAGCTCTGAGCCGGTTACCATCGCGGGCGCCGGCACCTCCAGATCGCGGGTATCGGCTGCCATGATGCTTCGCCTCCCGGTGCGCACCGCGGGCATTGCTGCATCCCCGATGCATATCTGTCGTGCTTGAAAAGAAGTGTAGCAGCGGCGGGTGACTGGACGGGCAAATGCTAGTGCATACAGAGGCAGGGTTGGAGGGTTAAGCGACTGAGAGGAGATTGGGCTATCGTTGCTGGTAGATGGCCTGAGAGTCGTTCAGGTCGAGGAATAAGCGCTGTGCTAATAGAGCGGGTTTGAGACCGATGCAAGAGCGCCTGATTGCGCGACTTTCGGTCCCGAAACTCCAGCAAAGATGCAGGTCAGCACAGCGCGAATTCCTGGCTTATTGCAAAGCAGGTGCTCTTCCAACTGAGCTACAGCCCCTTGCGGCGCCTCTGCTCCTGGTTCGTCAAGACGGCGAGCGCGCTGCGACCTCAGGGTAGACGACTTGGGGCTCCGTCGTGGACTTCGTGGCTCGCGCAGTCGTTCAGGCGCTCGGGGCTTCGTGCCAGACGCCCTCGTCGATCTTGGCGCGCTGCTGGCTGCGCCGCATGAGGTAGAAGACCCCGCCGGCGACCGCCAGCAGCATCGCAAGCCTGCGCCTGCCGCGCGGCTTGCGCTCGTGCTCGACATCGTCGGACTGCTTCGCTACCACGTCGGCGTCTACGGTCTTGCGCGCCATCCCATCCTCCTCGAGATCAACGGGCGAAAGCCGGATCTTAGCCCTGCCAGACCTCCCGTGCTGGGCTGGGCACGGAGTTGGGGTTCCCCCGGAGGAGACTCTGCTGGCGAATTCACACAGGCGAGGGCGCGGGTCGGAGTCTGCTGAGACGGGAGATCCAAACTGCCGCCCAGGGGGACGCCGGTGAGCCAGGCGTCGAGACGGACCAGGTTGAGCGCCAACGCGGTCAACACATGCTGCAGGTGGGTCTTGGCCAGGCCGCGGTAGCGGGCCTGGTGGACGTCGCTGCGGCGGGACGCTTGGGCGATGGTGCCCTCGATCCCGGAGCGGTGCGCGTAGCGGTCCCGCCAGGCGTTGGTGGCCTGCTCGCCTCGGATGCTGCGCTGCGTGTCGTATTGGGTGCCGGGCCGGAAGGTGAGATGCCGGGCCAGGACTGGCGAGTGGGTCCAGCGGGCGCGGTCCGGGCAGGGAGTGCAGTCCGGCGCGCGGAAGGTCGCCTGGATGATGGGCAGCCCGTTACGGCTGGTGCTGGTCCGCCAGTTGCGGCTGGTCTTGCCGTTGGGGCAGGTGACCTGCTTTCTGTCCCAGTCGATGCGGAAGCGGGTGAGGTCGAAGCCACCCTCGTCGCGGGCTTGCCAGCCAGAGTCCAGCGGCAGCGGGCCGACCAGCTCGACACCGTGATCAGCGCGGGCGGCAAGGATGTGGTCCACGCTGACGTAGCCGGCGTCGACCAGGTGCTCGTCGGGCAGCAGGGCCACTCGGGCGAGGTCGGCGTGGCGGGCAGGGACGGTGTCGACGTCCGCGGTGGTGGCCACAGTCGTGGCGACGTGCACAATCAGGTGCGGCCGGTCGGGCTCGCAGGTCTCGGTGAAATGGGCCTTGTAGCCGCGCCAGCCCACGCCACGTTTGACCCGTACCGGGCCTCGGTGTCATAGGGGCTGCCGATCGCCAGCGCGCCGGGCGGCAGCTCACCCTTGCCGCGCCACCGCAACCCGTGCCCGTCGCGGTCCTACTGCTGAACCCAGATCGCCCGCAGGGCCTGCACGGCAGGGATCTGCTGTAGCCACGCCGGGGTATCGCTGGCGTAGACCGACTCCAGCAGCGTGAACCCGTCAGCGCCGACGGTCACCGCCAGCGCGGTTCGGGCCGCCTCGCGTTGCGGCAGCCGGTAGTCGCTCGCACGCTGGCCGTAGCGCTGGTACCAGTCGTCAGGCACCAACGCGGTCAGCCATCTCGGCGCCACGGCGGCCAGGGCTTCCAGCGCGGCCCGCAGCGTCTCGGTGACCAGCTCCAACCGGTCCGGGCTCCCGCACCGCGGTCAGCACGCAGGTGGCATCGGTGCGCTGCCGTCCGCCCCGCACCAGCAGGCCCTGCGTTCGGAGGTGGTCGAGCATCCGGTACAGCAGCCGTTCTGCCGCATCGTCGGCCACCAGCCTGGCTCGGAACTCGCTCAGGACCGAGGCGTCAAGCCGGTGTCGGCAAGCTCCAAACCCAGGGCGTACTCCCCGGTCGATCCGGCCGCGGACCGCATCGGCGGCCTGCCGGTCCGACAGTCCCTCGACAAACTGCAACACCGACACCAGCGCCAACCGCGCCGGTGAGACCGCCGGGCGACCGCGTGCCGCAAACAAGCCTGCGAACTCAACGTCCTCGAACACCACGTCGAGCGTGTCACGGACCCGGATCGCCAGGCATCCCTTCGGGAACGCCGCCCGCGCGACCTGCGCCGTCACTGCTGGGACCGCACGGCTCGACCTCGGCCACATCGTCATCGTCGACTACCTCGGAGTCCGGTGCACCCCTATGGCACACCACGACTCGTAGCAGACCATCAAGTCCTACGGCTGTGTGAATTCGCCAGCAGAGTCCGGAGGAGTGGACACCTGATTCCATGCACCAGCGGGCTGCTGGTGTGCGGGCCCGTTCGACGCTGTGTCACGCGGCACCCAGCTCACGCTTGAACGCGGCGAAGAAGCTCTCGGCGACGGCGTTTGTCGAGCGAGTCGCCGACGCGGCCTATCGACTGGCGGACGAACTGCCTGGCAGTACGGGCGATCTGTCTGAGCTGCGTGACCCTCTTGAGACGCAGCTCGCGGACAAGACTGATGGCTGCGGCGATTGCCAGCCAGCATTCCCGTTCTCAATTCCACTCGCGCCGATTACCGGCGTCCGGATCGTTGACGCCCCGCCAGGCGGTGGTGCCGGGCAATTTGAACTCGCCGTCTTCCACTCCGCCAACGAAGGCCCGCCACTCGGTGGCGGTGAAGAGCAGCACTGGTCCGTGCCGTTGCCTGGAATTCCGGACCGCGACATGGTCAACCAGGAAGGCCACCTCCACGCAGCCGTTTTCAGCGCTGTACGTGCTCTTCCGCCACACCGCGCTCGCAAGATCCCGCATCTTCGGTTCTCTCCTCGCCTACCACATCGCGGACCGGAAGGGCACTCCAACGGCTACTGGCGCCAGTCGTCACGGCTCGTCGTGAGGGGGATGCTGGCCCCATATTCGAACCACCCAGTGCAGCTCCATGCCGATAAGTCCGAACAGTCCGAGCAAGAGCGTGGTGAAGAAGAGCATCGCGATGGCGAGCAGGAGGGTGCCGAGTACGTGGATCACCCGTCTTCTCCTCCCTTGCATGTGTCCGTGGCGCCTGTGGGAGAAGGGGAACCCAAACGGAATGATGACGGCAAGGCGAAGCCCAACGGTGCGGCGTCGGCGGCTCGGCGGTGAACTTCGCCAGTTGCGCGAATCCGCCGGCTTGACGATCGAGCGCGTGGCGGATGCCCTGAAATTCTCGAACTCGAAAATCTCCCGAATCGAAACGGGGCAGGTCAGCGCGACGCCGAGCGATGTGCGACGCGTGCTGAAGCTCTACAACGTCGGGGCGAGCGGCGGAGTGGCGTTCTCCAGAGCGCATTGGAAGCGCGGCAGAAGGACTGGTGGCAGGCGTACAGCGACACCCTGGTTGTGCCGCTGATCGGCTTGGAGGCCGAAGCGGCGCCACGGTCCCTACCCCGTGGGCCGATCAGCAGCCAAACCAACATTGCGTCTTGACTGGGTCGCGCGCTGTCTTCACCGTGGCGCCACGCCGTGTCACGCCGGCGGGCCATGACGGCCGTACATTGCATCCGGTCTCGAGGAAAGGAGAACGGGTGATGCGACTCTCGTCTGCTGCGCTCGCGGCCGGTCGAGTTCGACGGCGACGGCCCGTTCTGGGCGATCAGCAGCCGCTCGCCGCCGAGCGCCTCGAGGCGCTCGACCGACCGCAGCGGGAACGTAATGCCAACGACGACTCGTTCAGCGACGGGCGCTGGACCGTCCGATACCGGCCGGACGACACCGAGCTGGTCATCGTCGGACGCCCGCGCTTCGATAGCACGCACGCAACCCCCAGGGAGAGGAGGAACCGTTGCAGCAACGCAACCGCACGGTGAGTCGATTCCCGATCGGCGCCGCCTTCGCCGCAGCCTTCGCCGTGACGGCGATGGTGGGCGCAGTGCTCGCCGCCACCCCGGTCAACGTCTACGTCGAGCCAGTCGACGACGAGTACAAGGTCAAGGCGCTGTTCAGCGCCGATGACCAAGTGCAGCTGCTCGGCGGAGGACCGGGGCAGCAGTACCGCATGGTCGGGATCCCCGACGGGCTCGGCGCCCATCCGAACGGCGACGGGACGAGCACGCTGTTCATGAATCACGAGCTCGGCTTCACAGCGCAGTCCGAGCCGGTCGTCGGCGGCCCGAAGAACCGGGGCGCGATCGTGTCGCAGTGGATCCTTGACCAGGACGGCGATCCGGTCGCGGGCAGGCGCGCGTACGACCAGATCTACGACGAGAACAGGTTCCTCGGGCCGGCACCGGTGGTCGGCAACGAGGCGCAGATGCCGCGCCAGCTGGCGCGGTTCTGCTCCGGCTTCCTCGCCGGCCCCGGCGAGGGCTTCGACCGCCGGATCTACCTGACCAACGAGGAGGAGAGCAGCCCCAACACCTTCGATGGCAAGGGCGGGCTTTCGGTCGCGATCTTCGACGGCGAGCTCCACACGCTGCCGAAGCTGGGCCGCTACTCCAAGGAGAACACCAACGTCCAGCCAGGGCAGAGCACGCAGACGGTAATCTTCGCGACCGAGGATGGGCCGGCCACGCTCGACAACCAGCTTTACATGTACGTCGGCAGGAAGGACCGGTCGGCGGACGCCACCGTCCTGGCGCGCAACGGGCTCGACAACGGCAAGCTGTACGTCTTTCGTTCGCTCGATCCGGGGCGGAACAGCGAGCGGACGTTCACGAGCGGCTCGGTGACGGGCGAGTGGGTCCAGATCCCCAACGCCGAGGACCTCACCGACGTGCAGCTGGAGGCCGCCAGCGATGGCGTCGGCGCGATGACATTCGTGCGCCCGGAGGACGGCGCCTTCAACCCCAACAATCCAAACGAATTCTTCTTTGACACCACCGGCTCCTCCAGCGGCGCCGACGACGGCGTCAACGAGCTCGGACGGCTCTATTCCCTGCGCCTGCACCCGGGCAACCCGCTCAAGCCAGCCACGCTCACGGCTGTCTACAACGCCGACACGGTCGTCGCGGCTGGCGGCGACATTGCCATCAGCCCCGACAACATCGGCGTGAGCGGCCAGCACCTGATGATCAACGAGGACGGCACGACGGAGAGCCGAGCCGTGATGGCTGCCAAGGGCCGCGACGGTTCGATCTGGCGATTCAACCTCGTCAAGGGCCCAGTGCAGGCGGTCGGTGTCGACGTCTCGACGGCAGCGCGCGTCGCCCAGCTCGACCCGCCCGGCCGCGACGGCATCCCGGTCAGCCCGGGGGTGTGGGAGACGAGCGGCATCATCGACGCCTCCGCCCTGTTCGGCGTCGACACCTGGCTCTCCGACGTCCAGGCGCACCCGCCCACGACTGCCCCGGGCGGCTCAAGTGTGACGGTCGAGGACGGCCAGCTCTTCCTGATGAGTCCCTCCAACTAGCACCGGCATCGCCGGCTTCATGGAGCAGCGTCATCAGCTGCGGCTCACCGGGACTGGCTGGCCTTGGACCACCTCGAGGACGGCGCGGTCGCCAAGCGGGTGGGACAGCACGACGGTGGCGGTCCGCTGATAGCCCTCGGCGGTGCAGGCAGCGCCCGGGCTGTTGCGGTGCTCGTCGACGATGATGGCGGCGGCGTGCTCGGACTCGACCGCGCGGGCGGTGTAGCTGGCGGTGCAGGGGCCATCGCCTTCTTTGGCGCCGGTGAAGGACACAGTGAGGGTGCTCCCGTCCGCCGCGAGCGTGGCGTGCTCGATCCACAGCCCGCCCGGCGGGTTGTACGGGTCCCACGGCGGCGGGGTCACCCTGACGGTGCCCGCCAGGTCGACCGCGACGACGGCGACACGGACCGCCGTCCCGGCGAGCGTGAACTCCCAGACGGGTGCGGTTGCCACGTCCCGGTCCGTCCTGACGGCCGCTGTTGTCAACCTCGCCGCCATCACCCGGACAGGCGTGCAGCCCTCACAGGTGTTCCCATGCGACTCGCGTAGCCGTTCGAACGCCTTCGCGGCCGGCACCAGTGGCAGCCGCGCGACGGTGCCGTCGGTCCAGCGGATGTCGCCAGGAGCTGGCGTCCGGTCGGGAAGCTCGCCTTCGAGCTCGACCAGGCCCGCGTTGAGCGCGGGCTTGTTGTTGTCGCCGACTTCCGCTTCCCAGTCCCCGGTCTGGACGACGAGGCCACCAACGGGCACGAAACGGGGCCCCGATCCCGCTGCCGTCCATGCCCGGTCGTAGCGCTCCAGCGCCTCCCGGGCCTGCCGCTCGATCGGCGACTCCCGCCGCGCCAGGGCCGCCACGCCGCCACTGACGGCCACCACCACGACGATCACCGCAACCAACCACAACCGGAAGCGCATCGCTCCCTCACAGATCAGCACAGATCAGCGATCACGTATCGCGTTGGACGCCCGAAATCCGGGTCAGGTTTCCTGAAGCAGTCGTCCCCGCGCATTCCGAGAGCCGGCTCCTCGAGCCCAATCGCCAGGTTTCCCCTCCCACGACCGCAACGTCCCCAGCAGCTCGGCCGCAAGCCCCCGGGATGACCTGGGGGCCTGCGTCCTTGCCAAGGTCAGCGGTAGATGGACACGGGCATTCCGATGCGCACCAGCGACCACAGGCGGTTCATGGCCGGAACCGTCACCCGCACGCACCCGTGGCTGGCAGGATAGGCCGGCACCGACGTGGAACCGTGCACGGCGTAGCCGCGGTAGAAGTAGTTCGGCCGCCACAGCAGGCCGAGCGGGCTCTGCCGCCAGCCGTCGAGCCGGCGATAGATGGAGAAGTTGCCGACCGGGGTCGGGGTGGAGGCCTTGCCGGTCGAGGCGTCCAGGATGCGCAGCACGACACCTTGCCGAGCCAGGTAGGCGACCTGCCTGGTCAGGTTCACCTCCAGGGAGGAGCTCGACAGCCAGCGCCGCGGCCGGGGGATCACGGGGTGGGCCAGGGCGTACCAGGTCCGCGGTCCCACGATCCCGTCACGGACCAGCCCGTTGACCTTCTGGAAGGCGACCACGCCGTGGAAGGTCTGGGAGCCGAACACCCCGTCGATCGAGCCGACGTCGTAGTGGAGCGTAGCGAGCCGGTGCTGGAGTTGGATCACTGCGGGGTCTCGGGAGCCGATTCGCAGGAGCGGTTGGGTGGTGATCATGAGGGCGCTCGCCGGCGAGGCGTGGGCCACCGGGCCGGCGGGCAGGACCATGGCAACGGCTACGGCCAGCACGACCACGCCCATGACGGAGCGCAGCCAACGCCGACCCGGTCGGATCTGGAGCTTGAGGACGGGGAGCATCTATCCCTCACCTTCGAACGTCAGGCCCGTGATCAGGGCGAGCAGGGCCAGCCGCGCCCGCCACCGACCCACCGTCCTGCGGCGTAGCGGCCGCAGGTGCTCAAGCAGTCGCTGCATCGGAGCCTCCTCTCCGGCCACCACACCCCGGCGTGGCGACCCTCGGCATGTTCCTTGACTGTTTGGACGGGCGGTGACGGCCCGCTCGTCCCGGGCGCGCGTTGCAGGTCGGTCACAGCACGGCCACAGCGCCAGTGCCTGGGTGGCGAGCGCGGCGCAGGCGCTCAGCGCGACCGGGCGGCCGATGTGCGGGTGAGCCGAAGCTGAGGGGGCGCGCTCAGCGGGTGAGGGACTCGGCCGTGGTGATCAGCTCCTGGCTGCTGGCCGCCCCGCTGAGGGTGACCACCACCCCGCCGCTGCGGAACCACAGGTAGGGCGCGTCGTCGCTGGGTAGGCCGAGGTGCGCGACCGTACCGGCGTAGGCGCCGGCCCGCAGCCGGTACCGCTTGGTGACCCGCTGGATTCCCTCGCCGCGGAAGGGGTCGACGTACTGCCCCTGGCCCAGCTCCTGCCGGCCCAGCTCCTGGTCGGTCACCAGCAGGGTGGTCATCACCAGGCGTTCCAGGCCGCTGCCGTAGACGGCGACCACCAGATCGCGCCCTTGGGGGTTCATGGCCTCGGTGCCGGTCGGGCTCCCGACCGGGGCGAAGCCGGAGCGCAGCAGCCGCCAGCCCGGCCGGGGGAGCGTCCCGATGAGGGGCACCTTGTAGGAGGCCAGCGCCTTGGCCCGCGCCAGCGACATGGAGCGGAACTGGCCGCTCCCGGGGAACGCCGTGCCGGGCGGGATGGCGACGGCTCCGGGTGGGACGGCGAAGGCGCCCGGCGGCACCGGGCCGTTGACCCGGTCGTAGGTGTAGCGCACGTCCCTACGCACGATGACCCGGCCCGGCTTGGAGCGGTCCTGGTACTGGATGCGCACTGGCAGGAAGGTGGCGGGGTCCAGCCACACCTCGAGGTGGGTTTTCTGGGGTGGCCCCGCGACGGTCGACCACTCATACCGCAGCAGCAGTACGTAGACCGAGCGCCCCTCCTGCTTGGTGAGCGACGCCGGCCGGTCAGGGTCCTCCAGCAGGTTGTGGAACCACAGCGTCAGCCCTTCGCTCAGCGGTGCCAGGGCGTCCTGATCCTGCGGCCGGACCAGCGGAACGCCGGTCGACACCCATGGCCGCCGGTCCTCCCCGCCCACCAGCACCCTCCGGGCCGCGGGCCCGTCGTTGATCTCCAGGCGCAGGTCGGCGCCGGGACCGCCCTCGACCCGGAGCCGGTCGGGCCTGGCGAACACGAAGCGGTAGCTACTCGTGAGGGTCCTGCTGGTGGGCATGTCGGTCTCGGTGCGGGTGAAGCGCCCTTGGAGCGTGTTGATCCTGGTCGCCGTCTGCTCGGCCCGGACCAGGACCTTGGCGAGGGTCAGCTCCTGCGGCGCCGGCCCGGGGCTTGTGGTGGGCACCGGCAGCGGCCAGCGACCGGTCGAGGGGACGACGATGCTTGCGATCACCAGCGCAAGCACGACCAGCACGGCGGCCACTCCGGCCAGCCACAGCCGGCGCCGCAGGTACTGGCGGCGGCCCCGGGCCGGCTGGCCAGGAACCGGCTCGGCGGCCAGCCGCTCGGCCAGAGCTGCCTCGAACGGCGCTGGCCCGGACGGCAGGAGGACTTCCCGGGTCAACGCGTCGACCTCGGCGAAGGCCGCCACCGTGGCCCGACACATGTCGCACTGCTGCAGGTGCCGCTCGGCCAGGAAGCGCTGATCCGGGTCGACCTGGTCGTCCAGCATGGCGGAGAGCGTCTGCTGCACGTGCTCGTGGACGGTCACGCCGGATCCTCCTCTCGCATGCTCAGGGCGGCGGCCAGCCGCGTTCGAGCCCGGAACACCCGGCTGGCCACCGTCCCGCCCGGACAGCCAGTCATGCCAGCAACCTCCTGGTAGGACAGGCCCAGCACCACGACCAGCAGGAACGCCTCCCGCTGGGCGGGCTCCAGCGCCTGCAGCGCCCGCTCCAGGTCGCCCCGCAGCACCGGATCACTACTGCGCTGGTCGGCCAGCGCCGCCGCCTCGTCAACCGGCACCGTCCGAACAGCCGGCCGCCGGATCTCGTCCACCGCCGCCCGCCGGGCGATGGTGTACAGCCAGGTCGCAAACGCCGCATCACCCCTAAAGGCACCCAGGCCCCGCCAGGCCCGCAGAAAGGCCTCCTGGGCGATGTCCTCGGCCAGCACGCGGTCACCGATCAGCCCATGGACAAAGGCGCGCACGCCGGCCTGGTGCACCCAGACGAGCTGCATGAACGCCTCGCGATCGCCGTGGCGGGCCGCCCGCACCAGCGCCGCTTCGTCCACCCGTCCTCCCCATGCCCGCCATGCCCGCCGCATCCTCCATAGATGGAGACGCGAGCCGGGCGCCAGGTTTTCCCTCCCGCGACCTACTCGTCGTCACAGTTTGAAGGTCGGCGCTCGGCGTGACCGGGAGTGCAATATATGCGGACGCTTGTCTGCATGCCCCGGTTGGCCCGATTCGGCCCTACGGCCCGCCCAGCCCAGGGTGCACCTGGACGCCGGCTACGACAGTGACAAGGCCCGCACTACCTGGCTGAGCGGGACCTTGCCGGACAGATCGCCCACAAGGGCATCCCCGCCCGATCCAGTCCACCAGCGGGTGGCCGGTGGACCGCACTCACGCTTGGGGCAACAACTTCGGCAAGCTGCGCTGGTGCACTCCCGCGTCGCCGACGTTCTCACTGAGGCCCCCGCGGGAACGCGAAGCCGTCTTCTCCCAGACGGAGACGTGCTTGGTGCTGTCGCTGGTGAACGGCTCGCGCTTCCAGCCGCTCCAGCGCTCGCGTAGCGTCATCCCGGCGAGCCGCGCCATAAGGTCGAGCTCCGACGGCCATGCGTAGCGAAACGGCACTGAAACGACCTCGAGCTTGCCGTCGACGACCGAGTAGTGATGGGAGATCAGGCCCTGCGACACGACGTCGTACTCGTCGAAGCCGAGCCGTGCGGCGCTGACTTGGAACGCCCGGACGGTCTCGCCCGGCGGGAGCCGCTGGAGCCCCGGAACCCCGACCTCGATCACGAAGCACCCGCCTGACTCGAGATGCGCGGCGACGTTCTGGAAGCACGCGATCTGCTCGTCTTGGGTCGTCAGGTTCATGATCGTGTTGAAGACGAGGTAGGCGACCGAGAACCTGCCTTCGACGGTGGTCGTGGCGAAGTCGCCGATCGTCACACCGATCTGCTCCGCACCTGGCTTCGCCCGCAGCCGTGCGACCATCGCCTCCGATAGGTCGATGCCGTGCACGCGGATGCCGCGTTGCGCGAGTGGTAGTGCGATCCGGCCGGTGCCGATGCCGAGTTCGAGCGCGGCACCGTAGCCGGCCAGGTCGGCAAGGAAGTCGACGACAGGATCGACGACCGCGGGCTCGAACAAGTCGGTGGCCGACTCGTCGTACCGCTCCGCCACACGCTCGCCGAAGTGGTCCTCGGGCATGGGCGCACTCTCTCAAAGCCTTCGTGGCTTTGCGAGCCAGTTTTCACGGGCCGTTGACACGCACTGGTCGCGAGCCATACCGCTGGGCGCTCTCAGCTGGTGCTGACGATTTCAACGCCTGCGTGGTCGCAACGTTGGGGGAGCTTGAACAGTTGCCGGGCGATAGCTCGCTTCACACCGTCGAATCTAGCGCGGGCTCTTGCCATCGGTGCGTCTTCTAGCGGCATACGACCGGGTCATGGGGTCGTCACGGTGATGGCCTGCCGGTCGCTGCTCAACCGCATCCTCCAAGCCGCCGAGGACGACCGACGTATCGCCGCCAACCCCGTACGCAAGGTCCCAGCACCAAAGCGGCCCGTTGACGCGGCCGCGCGCCTCGGCCGCGCGAAGCGCCGCGCTTACACCCCTGAGGAATTCGGCTACCTGATCGCGCATATCGGGCCGTTCTACCGCGACCACTTTCTGACGCTTGTGGGCACCGGGATGCGGCCCCGGGGAGCTGCTCGGGCTGCGCGCCGCCCGTGTCGACCACACCGCCCGGCGTGTTGGTGTGCTCGAGGTCCGCTACGAGGCCGGCTTCCCCGCCCGCGTGATCGACGAGCTGATGGGCCACGCCGGCGGGCGCCCCCGGCGGCGAATTCGAGCAGCGGGGCAGCCTGGTCGGTCTTCGCTACCGGTGGACGACTCCGGGATGGAGGCGCGTGGTGGACGCGATCGAGCAGCGGTTGGCGGTCGCCTGCAAGGTCGCTGAGGAGAAGCGCCGATGGCCGGACCTGGCAGGACGAGCCATTGCCGCGGTGGGCGAGTCGGAGTGAAGTCGGTCTCCTCAGAGAGACGCCGCTGACCTTGCCGAAGTGGTCATTTCCTGGTGGCAGGGGCGTCGGCTGCGCTTTGACTACGCCTGAAGCTGGGGTCAGGTTCGCTGCGCGAGAATCGGCGCTAGCGCCGGGCAGCCGCCCTTCTTACGGCGGCGGGACAACGATTCCTTCCTTGGTGCTGTCCACGATGGCCTCAAGCTCGGCCTGTTCCGCCTGCGGCACCTCGAACTTGTCCAGCGTCTGCCGGAGGTCGTCCATGAAGGCCTGCCACTCCGCTTCAGAAATCATCAGGTCTCGATGGGTATCCTCCATCGAACGGCCCGAGTACTGCTGCGGGCCGCCCGCCGCCCAGCACACCATCTCAGTCACCAGGTACTTGAAGCCTGCCGGCTGCACGCGATGGTGCGCTTCATCCACGCGCGGGTTGGCGTTCAGCCTTGGATCCACCATGATCCGGTCAATGAAGTCATCCACCACGGTAGCGATGCTGTAGACGCCACCAAGCCGGTCATACAGTGAAGGTGCTGGAGCTTGCATACGACCCCCCAGGTCACAGCACAACGGCTCAGTCAACGCCGGGTGGGTCAGATGGTCAAGGGACTGGGTATGACCAGGCGCTTGGCCGCCTGCACAAGCGAGATGATGCCCTCGAGGATGCTGCAGCCAGAGCCATGGCGTGCTCGCACACCCCATCCAGTAGCACCAGGGCAGCGTGGCAGCCGGGTACGCTCCGGTCACCGGTTCGCGCCAGCGCTTCGAGAAGCAGCGTGCGCAACTCGATCAATCGCTCGGAGGTCACCGCGTCCACGCCCGCTCTCCTGGTCACGATCCGCTCAGAGGACCGCGGCGGTTGCTGCCCGTTTGCTGCCCGACGACTCCAAGGCGAGCACCTGAAACAAGAAGCCGGGTCGCGGAATCCGGCTTGACCCGCGGTTTTGAGGCTCTATTAACGTGAATGTGGGTGAACATGGATCTGCTCGTGTGGGGGGCGGAGGGTGATCGGGCCGCAGGCGAGCATCACCAGCGCGAGCGCAGCCCGGGCTGAATGGAACCCGTAGGCACGGCGGGTGATGAGCCGCACCTTGTTGTTGAGCGCCTCGACTCGGGCGTTGTTGATCCCAGCCGGACAGCGGCCAGGATGCCGTCGCGGTGGGTGCGGATCGTGCCGGCGAGCTTGACGAGCGGCTGCAGGCGGCTGCGACTGGCCTTGGCGCACCAGCGGTCGAGCAGCTCAGCCGCCTCGGTGGCGCTCAGGTCGCCGGCGAAGACCTCGCGCAGGCTCTCCTTGAGCCCGTAGGCGCGCCATGCCGCCCCACCGTGGCGGCGCAGCTTGCGCAGCGTGACGGCCTGGGTGTCGGTCAGGCGCTCGGGGCGCTTGAGCAGTACCCAGCGGGCGCCCTTGAACCTCTTGGCCTGGGCCGGGTCCACAGCGCGCAGCTGGTTCCAGACCTGGCGGCGGACCTGATCGAGCGCGTCGGTGGCGAGCTTGACCACGTGGAACGGGTCGATGCACACGGTCGCCTGGGGGGCGTGCCCGGCTTGGCGACCGACTTCAAGAAGGCGGGTCCCATGTCGGTGGACACAGTGGTCAGCCGGGCTGCGCGGTCAGCGCCGAGCTCGGCGAAAAACCGGTCCAAGGCGGCGGTGTCCTTGCCCTCGGCGCCCCACACGACCTTGCCGCTGCGGTGGTCGGTGACCAGCGTCAGGTAGCGGTGGCCCTTGCGCCAAGAGACCTCGTCGACGCCGATCTCGAACCGCTCGTCGAGACGGTTGGGGTCAAGCCGTCGGCGACCACCCGGGCGCAGATCGCCCCGACCGTCTGCCAGGCGATCCGGACCAGCTGTGTCACCGCGGTCTTGTCCATCCTGGTGGCCAGCCACGCCACCAGGTCCTCAAAGTCGCGGGTGAAGCCCGACTCGGGCCGGGCGAACGGGACGCCCTCGGTGCGCACCCCGTGGGTGGGACAGTCGATGCGGCGCGCCTGGCCGTGATGACCAGCCTGCAGCGGCCGAGGTCCAGGTGCCGCCACGAGGAGTCCACGGTGCGGGTGTCGTAGCGGGCCCTGCTCGAGTACTGGCAGTCCGCGCACACGAGCCGGCGGCGGCGCAGCGCGACGGTGACGGTGATCCGCGCCGGCTCGAACGAGACCTCGCGCCGGGTTGGGGCTTGGACACCGACAACCCTACGGTCTGGCCCGTGCGCGTCGCGCATCCAGGTCTCGACGTCTCGTCCGTGCAGCCACCAGCGCCTTCAGGCCCATCGACCCAAAGCGCACCCACATTCACTTCAGGAGCCCCGGTTTTGAATGGTGGGCCTGCGAGGACTTGAACCTCGGACCTCTTCCTTATCAGCAAAATGCAGGGAACCGCTGTGCGGACGGCCCTTTCCGCAGGTCGCGCGCGACCGTAGGTGCCAAAGTTAAATGGTCTATCGGCGTGCAGTTATGCGTTCTCCCCGATGTCTCGAGATCTGCTCCATCGGCTGAGGACTGCACGCCTCGCTCCGTACCATCTTCTACCTGCATGTCTGCCAAGGCCACCCCAGCCTTCCCCGCCGGCACTGCTTGTAGCCTGACCCGATCTCGCCCCACCTTCTACGTCTCAATCTGCGGCGCCCGTGGGAGCCACCGCCGGATTCGGCCCGGCCGCTGCGCCGCAGCGGGTCCGGCGTGGGTTTCGGCACATCCGTGAGTTGGTCGGCCTGCCTGCGCATGGGCCGAAACCCTCCCGGCCTGGTCCTGGCCGGCCAAAGAGCCGCCGCAGCGGCCCAGCCAGACGCTATCCAGTCGCCAAACAGACCCACCAAACGACCACGACAGCCAAGACTAGAAAGGACGGAAAGGTTAAAACGCAAGCTGAAGCGCGGTGATGTCGCGCTACCGATTACGAACAAACCCTCCTGGGCTTGGGAAGATCCGGCTTGTCGAAGATCGATCCACCAACCCAGGGGGCATGGTGCAGGCTACCAAGCCGCAGTTCGATGTCGTCGTTGCCGATGATCGGCTGTTCAGCCATGCCGGCGTGGGACTGCTAGCCGAACTGGCTGACCGACTCGGGCTGGCCTGGGCGCTGGATCGGTTCGCTGTCGGCACCCGGCTAACCCCAATGCCATCCGGTTAAGGGCCCTCCAGGCCTGATTTCACCCTGCTGACCAGGGAGTTTGTGCTCGCAGATCCAGCTAACCGGATGGCATTGCGGCTAACCCCACTACCACTCATGAAGAGCCGAGGCTAGTGAACAGCTACCTCTTCGCGTCTGACGACCACATTCAGCCGGAGCACGATTCTGTCGAATCACAGCGCCCGACTGTCTTGGCGAGGGCACGGGCCAACCCTTGGGCGGACCCGATCAAGCGACTATAACAAAGACCTCGCTCGCCTTATGTTCCACGATTTTGTTTGCGGCACCAACCGTCATGACGACGCGCGCCTCGTAGGGGTGGTCCACCACCGCTTGGGCCGGTACCTGGAACGGGAACTGGAACGCCTGCGCGCTCCAATTCGGAGGTGCACCCGCGGCGGCCGCCGCCTCGTGAAGGAAGCCCGCCTTGTTGGCGTTGTGGACAACCGTGCTGGTAGCCAGGTCCTCTACAGTCAGGATCAGGTTGTAGGGCCCACCACCGTTGAACAGCGCCGAGCCGGCCTCGGCTTCGGCGACGATTTCAAACGCTGTATTCGTTGGGATGGTCTCTTCCGCGACCACCCCACCAACGTTCCTCGGGTAAACCCGCACCAGCTCAGCGTCATTGGCGTTTGGCATCATCTTCTCCCCTCTGGTCGTGAGGTTTTCACGGGTTCCACGCTTTGCTCCTCAGGGGTCCAGTATCTGGTGCCAGGGAGTTACGCGGCTGCCGAGATGCTGAGGTCCCGGCACCTGACGGAGGAGCGCAGGCCGGGCACGATGGGCCAGCCCGTGGTGAACGTGTCTGACTCTTGGGTGAATAGCTACCTCTGGGGCAGCAGGCTAAGGGCGACCACGCGCCGATGCCGGAGCGCTGCGATCGCGCGGGCCGGTCGCGGCGAACAGCGTCATTGCAGATCAAGCGGTTCCTCCTTCCTTGGAGCTGCGAGCGCGTCAGAACAGTTCACGCACCTGAGACACCAATGAGCCGCTCCGCATATCGTCACCCTGCGCCGTGACCGGAGCGTGACCCCAGCGCGACACCGGCGTGACCGCTACGGGCTGCACGGGCTGTCGGGCTCGTCCCCGCCGGTGGGTGAGCCGGCCAGCATCTCCGATAGCCAGGCCCGGACCGCCTCGACGACCGCTTCCTTCTCAGCGACGGTCAAGCTGCGCTCGAACCCCTCGGAGACGTCGGTGGTGAGGCGAATCTGCGCCCGCAGCGGCGACGACGCTCCGGGCTCGACCCAAGCTCGGATGATGAGAAGTCCACTGCGGGTCCTGGTCACAGGCCAATTGTGCCCGACGACCACGACCGAGCGTCACCGGCTACGGAGGCCCTGGACCAGCTGGCGCAGCCGGGGGGTGGGTTCAAGACCAAGTTCGGCGTGCAGGAGTGCTTGGTAGCGCGCGAATTCGCGCACCGCCTCCGATTGGTTGCCCTCGGCCAGGTGCACCTGGATGAGGGCGGCATGGGCGCTTTCTCTGAGCGGCTCTGCCCGTACGGCCGTACCGGCAGCAACAGTCGCCTCACCCCAACGGCCGGCAGCGGTGAGACGGCTGGCCAGCGCTTCCAAGGCATGCATGCGGAGCTGCCGCCAGTCTTCGGCTTGGATCAGCACCCAATCGTCGTACCAGTCGGGCAGCAGGTCGGCCGACAGGGCCGCGACGGCGGCCATTCCGAGGTCGGATGGGTCCGGATTCACTGCCGGGTCGAGCAGCCGCCGGGCAAGCGCTCGGGAGTGTCGGATGTCCACCGCGACACCGTCGGCGAGGCCGAGCTCAAGCTTGGTCGCGGCCAGCGCCTTGCGAGCCGTGCTCTCCAACCGTGAAAGGGCTGCGCGTAGGTTGGAGTAGGCATGGCGCTCGGAGGCGTCAGGCCACAGCGTGCCGGCAACCGCGGCCCGTTCGACCGGTCCGCCATGCAGCGCCAAGAATGCAAGCAGGCGCTGTGACGCCCTGGGGACACGGAGAACGCTCACTCCCCAGAAGAGGCCGAACCCACCGAGCATCGCAACCATGAACCCAGAATCAGGCCCCGGCATGAAGTCGAAGGGTATTGCGTTAGCGGGTCGGGTGATTGGGGCCGGTCGGGTGGTCAGCGATGAGATGAGCTGGGCGAGGTGCTCCAACAGATGGGGGGTGGCCCGCCGATGCCGTGCTCGGCGCGGAGGCGGGCATGCTCCCGGTCGCCGACGGCAGCGTTGCCCGCAGGCGACCTGCTCATGGTCTGATCGACCCCGACGGGGCGGGTGATCGGCTGGGCCTCACCACTGACCGACACAGGCGACGCCGTCGTCGTACTCGGCGAGGTGGCGGCGGTCATGCCACTGGAGCTGAGGACCTGCGCGGCGTCACGACAGCGGAATCGCATCGGCCGGGCCGAGGGGACCCACGTCCAGTCGGTCGCTGAGGCCGAACTCGAGTTGGTCCAGGCTGCGACGGTCCAGCACGATCGCCGCGATCGTCCCGGTCGGTGGGGGCGCGCCGGGAGGACGCGAGCAGCCGGCGCAGGTGAAGTGGCCGCGCAGCACCAGGACGTAGACGTCCTGGTCGGGTCCTGGCGGTGGGGCTTGGGCGCTGGCTTGGTGATACGCCCGGACGGTCGTCGCGTAGATTGCGACGCTAGAGACGTTCGGGTCGCCCAGCCTGTCCCTGGCCTGGATGGCGGTCTGGACCAGGGCTGGGTTGGGCGCGGCGGGCAGGGCTGCAGGGCCCTGCCCTGCGGGTTGGCGGAGCACGACCACCACGACGGCAAGCAGCAGGCCTAGGGCAAGGCCGGCGCCGAGCGTCGCCACGACCGCGCGGCGGGCGCGGCGGTGGACGAACCGGGCGTAGGCGTCCGCGGTCGCCGCGTGGCCGGCCGCGACCCGCTCCAGCGTCGCCTTGAGCTGGTCTTCAACGCTCATGGCCCCTCCCTTCGTGGGATCGATGCCTGCTCGTCCGCCGCCCGCCCGAGGTCGACGCGGAGGCGGCTGATCCCTCGGTGGGTGAGCGCCTTGACCGCGCCGACTGACAGGTGGAGCAGGCGGGCGACCTCGGCTTCGGAGAGGTCTTCGTGGTAGCGCAGGACGAGGACCATGCGCTGGCGCTCGGGCAGCTTGCGGACCGCTGCCCACAGCACCATCGCCTCCTCGCCCAGGTTCGGCCGGTCGACCTCCTCACGTCGCAGCCGCCAGGCGTGGGTGGCTTCGACCAGGCGGCGGCGAAGCAGCGAACGGCGCCGGTTGACCAGGATCTGGCGCGCATAGGCGCTGGGTTGCTCCATGCGGCGCACGCGAGGCCACGCCCAAAACGTCCGCACGAGTGCGTCTTGGGCCAACTCCTCGCCCAAGTGGGCGTCGCCGGTCAGCAGCAGCCCAAGACGGCACAAGCGCTCGTACTCCCGGATAAAGAACTCGCGGAACTGCAGTTGTTCGTCGGTCATCGGGCCTCCACTAGCGCCATCCCCTCTAGGAAACGCGCCACGGCGTCGACAGGATGCGCGCCAGCCACAGAGAAGACCACACTGGCGGGCTGATCGACCGCGGTCGGCAAGGCGGCGCGTGCTGGGTCGGCAGCGCGTTGGGGAGGGAACCTAGCGGGTATTGCGTTGCCGGTCGGGTTGTGGGCCGGTGGGGTAGTCGGCGATGCGCTGGGCGAGGTGCTCCAGCAGGTGGGGTGGCCCGCCGATGCCGTGCTCGGCGCGGAGGCGGGCATGCTCCAGGTCGCCGACGGCGGCGTGGAACCCAGCCCCGGTGGCGTCCATGACCACGATGGCGGTGTCGCCGACCAGCTCGGTGACGGTCACGCGGTAGCGCACCCTCGGCTGGGTGCGCCGGGTGGGGCTCACGGGCCTCTGACCGCGGCGGGGATGACCAGGTCGGCCAGGACCGGGCCGGGCGCGCACAGCAGCGGCACCAGCAGCGCGACCGGGTCGCGTCGTTGCAGGTGGGCGGTGGCCAGCAGGCTGACCAGCACCTGCCAGGTCTCCGCGCCGGTCCAGGTGCGGTTGCCGCCCCAGGCCTTGCGGCACACGACCGCCGGGCGGATGGCGTGCTCGGCGCGCCAGTTGGTGGCCTGCACGTCGTCGCGGCCGAGGAAGGTGAACAGTGCGTCGCGCTCGCGGCCAAGATGGTCCAGCAGCCGCCGGTTGGGTGGATAGATGGTCCGGCCGGCCAGCAGCCGGTCGACCGCGGCGCCCAGCCGCTCGGCCTCGGCCGCGGCCTGGGCGGCGTCTAGCTCGCCAGCGTTGCGTGCCGCCCGTACCGCCAGGGCAGCCTGGAGGACGCGGCGGACCGCATGCGGAGTCTTGGCCTGGCCGCGCTCGGCGTCATCCAGCAGCTCACGGCAGCGGCGCAGCAGGTGCGCCAGGCAGCTTTGATGGGCGGCGGTGGTGAACTGCCGATACGGCGCCCACCCATCGCGTTCCAGTACCCCCGCATACCCCTCGCCGAGCACCACCGCGGCATCCTTGAAGCCACGGCCGGCGGCGATGCGGTAGACGACCACGCCCTGGCCGGCGAACGCCCACAGCCACACCCGACGCCCCGCCACCCGCCAGCCGGTCTCGTCGGGGGCGACGACCGGGCTGGCCTGGATGCCGTCCACCAGCGCCTGATAGGTCGGTGCGGCCCGTCGGGCCGCCCGATGCAGCGCCTGCACCACCCCACCTGGGGTGACCTTCAGGCCGAGCTGGCCCAGCAGGCGGGCGACCTTGGCGGCCGGCAGGCCCAGCCCTTTGGACGCCCAGGCAGCCAGCGCGACCGCCCGCGGGCCGACCTGCACCCCGGCTGCGCCCAGCGCATCGGAGGTCTGCTCGGGATGACGCGGCTGGATTCGCCGTCGGCAGCCCCGGCAGCGGCCGATCTGCACCTGGTAGCGGGTGATCACGCTCGACCGTGGCGGCGGCAGGTCCTCCTGGTACTGGCAGGCCACCCGCTCCAGGGCAAGCTCGTCGCCGCAATGCGGACAGACCGCGGGCAACCCGACAGCGACCACCCGGTCCACCCGCTGGGGGACCGGCCGGCAGGCGCGCCGCCCGTAGGCCGCACCGGGCTTGCGTCCCGGCCGCTTGGGATGGGGCGCAGGCGTGTTTTTGGAGAACGGCGCCGCTTGGCGCTTGGCCGACCGCCGCAGCGCCTCGACCTGGCCGGTCAGCTTCCGCACACGGGCCTGGAGGTGCTGGTTGGCGTTCTGCAGCCGGTCGACCTGCTCGCGGAGGGCGGCGTTCTCGCGTTCCAGCCGTCCCAGCTGCTGGTACAGCCGACCCATACCGCCAACCCGTGGATAGCCCCACCGGTCCCGCAACCCGCTCGCGCCGCTCGCCATAGGGCGCAAACGTTACGACACGACCGCCCTATCGACCACCCGCTAACGCAATACGTCGAAGGTAGCCATGACGCCCGAGACCCCCGACCTAACGGCCCTCCCCAAACTAACCAAGCGTAGATAATTAGTTTGATCATGGCAATACCGTAAAGTATTCACGCTCCTGATCAAATGGTGAGCACGACCACAATCAGGATCCAACGCCGATGTCGAGCCGCGACCGCGGACAGTGGCCCGCAGACGGGGCGGTCGAGACACGTGGCGTCAGTAGAGGCGCATCGCGATCGGTGGACATGATCCGGGTCGTAGTCGGCGGGTTCGAACGACCACAGCGAGGTGCTGTGCCGCCGCAGCCTCCATGCGCCGCCAGACCGATGGTTGCAGGTGTACGCGACGATGAGCCCGCCGGACTCGTTGACACCTTCCGGGCGGCCGTGCAGGCGACCGTCGGGCCAAAGTCCAGAAGCGCGCGTCGATGAGATCACTGACCCGATCAACCGCTCAAGGTCGACCAGGTAAGGGAAGGTGGCCCGGCGTGGGCGGCGGTGACCGGAGGCGTGGGCGCGACCAACCCGGGCCGGGGCATCGGCGGCCCGCCCGGGGCTGTTAGCGTGCAGGATGCGATCCTGGGCGATTGGCTGGTCGGCCGTGACGCACCGCGGACGCACGCACGTCCCGGCATCAATCACGTCGCGGCATGCGGTAACCCAGGGCATCCGACAAAGACAGCACGCATGGATATGTAGTTATGCGCTCTCCCACCGCTGTGCGGCCCACTGGTTGGTGATGAAAAGGACGACCGGGTGGCAAACACGCTGGTCAGAAGGGCTGCTGGCCAGCTTGCGACACTCAGACCCTGATCCCGTCGGAGGATCGCGGTATAGGCGAGTGGCGACCTGCGGGCTAGCAAAAGCGCTGGTCAGACTGGGTTTGGTGGGCCGGGGAGGACTTGAACCTCCGCCCTCTTCCTTATCAGATCCCACGAGGAATTACGGCGATGTAATTCGGGACTGTCAAGACGAGTGGAGGATGATGAGAAACCCGCAGGTGGAAGCCACTGTGGACACCCGAGCAGACTCATGATTCATCACGGTTCTCCC
>WNGJ01003190.1_pt1 | contig 21560 bp, 18 predicted proteins | sample 5400611 | NCBI WGS metagenome assembly WNGJ01 (sample SAMN13153375, study PRJNA577476) | soil metagenome | isolation source: 40 cm soil or saprolite under Garry oak tree replicate 1 | place: USA:California | collected 2016-06-15
GGAAGGCAGCCGGTATGACTTCCGCCGGAGCCTTGACCGGATTCGTGGCGGCTGCCGGGCTGATTGCGATGAGCGGTTCCCTGCCGGGTTTCTGGAGGTGGACGATCGGCACCCTGGTCGGCTACGCGTCGACCAACTGGACGCCGAGCCTTGTCTGGCCACGCGCGAGGGACAGCATCCTGCCTTTTGTCGTCGACATGGTCGTGTTCTGGATCGCGGCCATCGCCGTGGCCACCCGGTGGCGCACTCTGACCGTCGCCGTCCGTCTGACGGTCGTGTGGCTCGTCGTCGCGATGGCCGGGTCGCTGGCCGGTGGCCACCTCTCGTGGCACTACTTCATCCAGGCGATGGGTCCGCTCGCGATCCTCGCCGCGCTCGCCTTCGACCGCTTCACGCTCAGGAGATATGTCGCTGCGGCGGCAATCTTGGGGATCGCCGTCCCAGCTGTCGCGTGGTGGGCGTTCGACGTCACGGCCGATCCGTTGACGTATGACTTCGCGCCACCTGTCCCGCAGCACCAGGCCGTGTCCGCGTACATCGCAGCGCATACATCCGCGGCCGATCGCATCTTCGTCTGGGGCGACTGGCCCGCTCTCTATGTCGAGTCGGACCGCGTCATGTCAAGCCGCTTTCCGGGATTCCTTCGCGGCTTCGCGCGGGGCTCCTCGATTCCGCCAAACAACTGGGACACGGCGCCCGACGTGTGGCCCCTTCTCGAGTCCGACCTCCAAGCGCATCCGCCGGCGCTGATCATCGACACGGCACCCGCCGACTGGAGCGATTTCGCGATTTACCCGATGAGCAGCTACCCGGTACTTGCTCACATCGTCGCGAGCGGTTATCACCGGGTCGATGTCGTCGATGGTGTGGTGATCTACGCCCGCAACTCCAGCGGTGGCCCCAATGGCGCCCCAACAGCGGTTAGGGGACCGGCTTCTTCACGTTGACAGGCGGCGGAGACGGCAGGGGCGGGACCTTGACCGGCGGCAGCTGCACCGGCGGCAGGGTCACGGTCGGCAGCTGGACGGCCGGCACGGGCACGGGCGCGGCGACCGAGGGCGCTGATTGCCCTGAGACCGGCACCGTCGGCGAAGGCACCGGCGGAACGACGGTCATCGCCGGCGCCGGCGAGGTCGGCTTGGCGTGCGGGTCGCCCAGGCCCGTTCTGGCCGGGGCCGCGGGTTGCGCGAGGATGATGACCGTCGCCGCCGCCACGGCTCCCGCCTGCGCCCAGTGCTGGGTCAGCTCGCCGAGCCGGCGACCGCATAGCCACAACATCAGCGCCACGAGGGCGCGCTGGCCAAGGCCGCGACCGCGCTCGATGTACCGGCTGATGGTGTCCAGCGCACGACGGAGCCGTCGCTCTACGGTGCCTTCGGGCATGCGCATGTGTTCGGCGAGCTCGCGGTTTGACATGCCGCCGAAGTACGCGAGCTTGACGAGCTCCGAGTCGCGGCGAGGCAGCTCTCGCATCGCCTCACCCACCGACTGGCGCACCATCGCGTCGGAAAAGTCCTTCCACGTGTAGGGCTTGTCGGACCGGACCTGCATGCCCTCCAGGAGCATCTTCTTGATCCCCAGGTGTGCCCCGCGGACACGCCGGCGGTCGACCCCGTTCCGCCGCACGCCGGTCATCAACCAGGTGCGCCAGGTGTCGTTGGCCGAACCCGCAAGCTCGGGGCTGTTGGCGTACCGCATCTTCATCTGGTGGTGCCCTCCTTCGATTAACTCGTGAGTACCTGCCAGTACCGATTCCTTATGCGGGTTTATGGGGCCTCTTGATCTCGAGGATCCGAGGCTCGGATGCGGCCACCGCAAGCAGCCGCTTGAACACCTCCGGCGAGTTGTCGCCGGCGACCGGCTCCGCGAGCCTCACATATGCCGAAGCGCCGTCCGCGAAAACGAGCGTTGGTGTGCCGAATATCCCATGCTCGGACACCGCCTGCATGTGATCCGAGGCCAGCGCGTCCAGGATGGCCGGATCCGCGACGTCACTCCGCAGCCGGTCAACATCGACCTCCGCTGCCCGCGCCACGTCGTCGATGACGTCCGGGGCGTCGATGTCGAGGCGATCTCGGTGCCGGGCGCTCAAGAGCGCGTGATGGAAGGCCTCGAAGCGCCCCTGTCTGCGCGCCGCTTCGGCGGCGGCGAAGGCGAGCCTTCCTCGCACCATCTCGGACCCGGGCGCCGTCCAGACGGTCCAGCCGTCATTCTTGGAGTTCACCTGAGTGAGAGAGAAGTAGCGCCAGTGAACCTCGATGTCGCATGCGCCGGAGCGCTGCACGTCGTCGAGGAGCAAAGACGCCCGGTACACGAACGGACATAGGTAATCGAAGAAGACGTCGACCTTGAGAGCTTCCGCTAGACCCACACCAAAGTCTCCAACGCGCCTTCAGCTGACGCGTATTCCAGACAGCTGGGCCTGGGTCCGCACCGACCTCGTCGTCCGGCTGCTTCCGTTCGCCGCCGCCTACGGGATCACTTACCACCTGAGCGATGGGGCGCCCTGGCTCGGCCTGGCGTGGGGCAACCTCGCGGCCCAGCTGTGGTTTGCGGCGCTCGCCTCGCCGCTGATGTTCGCTGCTGCCGCGGCCGTGCAGCTGTGGCTAACGCGCCGGCGCGGCGCCCTCAGCGTGCCCGCAGACGCAGGGGACGCCATGTTCCAGGCGGGCTTCTACGTCCTGAATGGGCCGATCGAGGAAGCCCTCTTCCGCGGCCTTGCCCAGGGCGGCCTCGGGTTTGCGTTCGGCTCGCCGGTCGGATTCATCGCCGCCACGGCCTCCTATGTCCTGTATCACAGGCTTGGTCGCTGGACCTGGGCCGACACGTTTGCGACGGCCTTGGTCGGCGTTCCACTCGGGCTCGCCTTCTGGCTGCTGCCTGGACCGCCGTCGCTGCTCGGGATATCCATCGCACACATTGCGGCGACGTGCGGGTTTCTGGGTCCTGGGCCTTACCTGCTGCGCAGGCTGCGGATGGTCTAGACCTGGCGGCGGCGCACCGCGAAGTAGAGGATGCCGAACATTACGCACACGACGAACACCCACCAAATGATGTCGGCCCCGCCAGACGGTCCTGGAATCGACGAGACCATCTGGTCGACGGACGGAGCGCCCTCCGGCTGGTTCGCGGCGAAGATCTCGAACTCCTGGCGAACGATCTCGCGTGGTGCGGAGCTGACCAGCGCGTGGGGCACGAGCCAGTAAACGGTGTTCAGCCCGGCATGCAGGACCTGGTTGTCGCCCAGGTTGCCGCTGACGAGCTGCTGATGCAGGGTGACGACCACTCCCGCCGCGCCGTTGTAGATGAATCCGACGATTGCGGCCACGATGTTGTTCATCCACGCGCTGAGGGCAAGGACGAGAAGCATCAGCGTCACCGCGTTCGCAACCCCCGCCAGTGACTCAAACCACAGCGCAGTCTCGAGGCCGCCTCCGAACAGGAACATCACGAGCCTCGCCTCCAGGCTTAGCAGCCCGACGATGGCGATCATCGCCACCACTGCTGCCACCAGCTTTCCCACCGTGAAAGCAAAACGCGAGACCGGCTTGGAGAAGATCGCCACGGCCGCTCCCGAGTCCAGGTCGTGGTAGATGGCGGTCATGCCGATGGCAAACGCGATCAGGAGCGCGAACAGACCAAGCACGCCGATCAGGTTGCTGACGAACGAGAGCTCCGTCAGCTTCTCCATCTGGGCGGCGGTGGGGCCCGAGCCGGGAGGCCCGCCGAATGAGGCGCTGCCGACAAACGCGGAGGTGAAAACCTTCAGAAGGATGCCGAGGCCACCGATCCCCACCGCGCCAATGGCGAAAAAGACGAGCAGGAGCCTGCGCCGCGAGATCTCGATAAGCGTGTACCGCGAGACCGCGAGCGCGCCGTTCACTGTCGCTCACTGATGAAAGACGGCAGGTGGTCTCGCTGCGGCTGGTTTGCCTCGATGAGCTGCACGAACACCTCTTCCAACGTGCTCCCCTCGGGTACGACGTCCGACATGGTTCCTTCCTTCAGGACGCGGCCGCGGGCGAGGATGGCCACGTTGTCGCAGACGCGCTCGACCTCGCTCAGCAGGTGGCTGTTGAGCAGGACCGCGACGCCGCTCTCCTTGAGTCGCTCGATCAGCGCGCGTACGTCGCGCCTGCCGAGCGGATCCAGGTCCGCGGTGGGCTCGTCCAGGATCAATAGCTTCGGCCGGCCGAGGATCGCCTGCGCGATGCCGAGGCGCTGCTTCATGCCCTTGGAGTACTGGCGAACCTGCCGGCGCTCGTGGTCGAGCCCCGCGAACGCGAGCGTCTCGGGGATGCGGCGCTTGCGCTCCTCATCGTCCAGCCCCAGGAGGCTCGCGAAATAGTCGAGCACCTCGGGCGCGCGTAGGAACTTCGGAAAGTCCGGGTCTTCCGGCGCAAATCCGAGGCCCGCCCGGGCGGCCGGGTTGCCGGGATCGGACCCGAACAGCGAGATGCTCCCGCCGTCCGGCCTCAGCAAGCCCGCGATCATCTTGACCACGCTGGTCTTGCCGGCGCCGTTCGGGCCGAGCAATCCGAATGCCTGACCGGCCTCCAGCTCGAAGGTCACACCATCGACGGCCCAGGGGTCGCGGCGGCGATAGCGCTTGCGTAGGTTCTGCACGCTCACCACCGTCGCCATGGGCTAGCGGCGACTATACCCTGCGTGATCGATCTCGACCGCCGTCAGCGGGTGACCCTCACATGGGCCGCCATCGCCCTGGTGATCACAGCCTTTGAGGGTTCGGCGCTGGTCATCGCGCTTCCGGCGGTCGCCACTGAGTTCCACGCCAGCACGCCTGCGCTATCCGACCTGTTGTCGGTGCTGGCGATCGGAACTCTCGGCGCGCTCCCGCTGTCCACGCTCGCGGATAAATTCGGACGCAAGCGATTGATCGCAGTTGGCGTGGCTGGTTCCTCGCTGGCCAACCTGGCGAGCGGTTTTGCGCCCTCGATCGCAATCCTCGCCTTCTTCAAGCTCTTCGCGGTCTGCTTCGAGGTGCTGGTGGCGGGCGTGATCACCGCCTTGATCGTCGAGGAGGCGCCCGCCGAGCATCGCGGCGCGGCGGTGAGCGTGCTCGCGCTGCTCTCGGGTATCGGGATCTTCATCGTTGTGGTCGCCTACCCCTTGGTCGCTCCGCACTGGCGCTGGCTCTTCTACGCCGGCGGAGTTGGTGTTCTGGTCGCTCCGTTTATCTGGTGGCTGCTTCCCGAGAGCAAGGCCTGGCAGCGAGTGGAGGTGACCGGTTCTGCGCTCCGGATTCTCATGCAGCGTCCGTGGCGTCGCCGCATGCTGATTCTGTCCACGATGACCGGACTCCTCGCAATCTTGCTAGATCCGGCGGGGCTGCTCTACACGGTTTACGCCAGCTTCGTTTTGCACTGGTCGACCGTCGCCATAAGCATCCTGGTGGTGGTCAGTGGGATCGCCGCAGCTGTTTCCTACCTCGCGGGTGGTTACCTGACCGATCGGTTCGGCCGGCGCGGGCCGGCTGTCGCGCTCACAGTGTCCACTGCGGCCGCGACGAGCCTGAGTTTCGCGACAGGGTCCATTGGCTTTTTTGTCGGCAACGTGCTGTGGAGCGCCTTCGCGAGCGCCGGCACTCCCGTGTTCGGGGCGTGGTCGGGTGAGCTGTTTCCAACCCGCGCCCGCGCCACGGCCGAGGCGGTGATAGCGGTGATCGCTGCGCTGGGTGGGATTGTTGGGCTGCAAGCCGTCGCCCTGCTTTCGGGAACCACTGGGCTGGGTGGCGCGATCCAGCTCGGCGGTGTCGCGGCGGTGGCGGGCGCCCTGCTCCTCTTCCTTCTTCCGGAGACGAAGCAGCAACCTCTTCCCGAGTAACGTTTCACCGCACTGTGGAGCGTGCCCAGGCCGTCGTCATCGGGGGTGGCATCACCGGCACGAGTGTCGTGTACCACCTCGCGAAAGCGGGATGGCGGGACGTGGCGCTTGTCGAGAAGGACGAGCTGACGAGCGGCTCGACCTGTCACGCGGCGGGACTCGTGACGCAGTTCAACCCCTCGCCGACGATGATGCGCTTTCGGCGCTACAGCATCGAGCTGTACGAGGAGCTCGGCGTCTTCGAGTCGGTCGGCAGCCTTCGCTTCGCCTCGAGCAAGGACCAGCTCATGGAGCTTCAGCGCGGCGTGAGCCGCGCGCGCGGCATCGGCCTCGAAGTCGAGCTTGTCTCCGCGGAAGAGTCGGCCCGGCTGATGCCGGTCATCACCCGCGACTCGCTATACGGCGCGGTGTGGGTGCCCGACGACGGGCACCTCGATCCTCACGCGGCGACACACGCGCTGGCCGCCGGCGCGCGAAAGCTGGGCGCGCGGGTGCTGACCTTCCGACGCGTCACCGGCATCGCGCTGGCCAACCCGGGCGCGGCAGCATCGGTAGTCGCCGTCGACACCGATCAAGGCCGCATCGAAACGGAGGTCGTCATCGTGGCGGGTGGGATCTGGGGACCTCAGCTGGCGGCGATGGCGGGCGCGTCCGTGGTCTCGACGCCTGTCGACCACCAGCACGCCGCCCTCCTCGCCGTGCCGGGCCACGAGATGCCTCATGAGATGCCCTGCTTTCGGGACCCCGACAACCTCGTCTACGGCAAGGCTGAGGCGGGAGGAATGGTGCTCGGCGGATACGAGTCAAACCCGGTCGCCCGGTGGATCGACGGCGTGCCATGGGACCACGCGGGCGTCTCCCTGCCGCCCGACCAGACGCGCTTTGAGCCTCTGCTCGCCGGCGCGGCGCGCCGTTTTCCATTTGTGCATGACGCAGGCATCGTCAAGCTCGTCTGCCATCCGGACGCGATGACCCCTGATGCGGCACCGCTTGTCGGCCCGGTCCCTGGAGTGCGCGGACTCTACATGGCGGCCGGGCTTTCGCTGAACGGATTCGGTGGCGCCGGCGGGATCGGGCGATCGATCGCGGAGCTGGTAACGGCCGGGGAAGCGGAGCTCGACCTGTATGCGTACCGGCCGTGGCGGTTCGGGCCGGTCCACCACGACCACCGCTACGCGGCAGAGCTCGGACGCGAGAGCTACAAGTACTACTACTACCTCCGCTATCCGTTCGACTCCGACGAGTGGGGCCGGCCGCGCCGGACCAGCGCCCTGCACACGCGGAGCCAGGACCTGGGTGCAGTCTTCGCGGTCAAGCACGGGTGGGAGCGGCCCGATTACTTCGAGCCCGGACGGCCGTGGCGCCGTGCGGGAGCCGACCAGCGCCGGTTCGGCTTTGTCCGCCCGCCGTACTTCGACGTGCTCGCCGAGGAGCACCGCGCGTTTCGAGAGCGTGTCGGCATCATCGACATGAGCTCGTTCGGCAAGCTCGAGATCGAAGGTCCGGGTGCGCAGCAGTTGCTGGAGCGCGTGGCGGGTAACCTGATCGATCGTCCGAGCGGAAGCGTCATCTACACGCAGCTGTTGGAGAAGGACGGCGGGATCGCGGCCGACGTGACGATCACGCGTCTGGCGGGCGACCACTTCCGGCTCGTCACCGGCGCCGGCTACGTCAACAGCGATGCGGGCTGGCTGGGAATGCAGGTGCGGGACATCGATCCTCCGGTATCCATTCGCGAGTCGTCCGAGGAGCTGTCGGTCATCGGCATGTGGGGACCGCACGCGCGGGAGGTGCTCGGCCGCGTGACCCGAGACGACATGTCCGAGGATGGCTTTCCTTTCATGTCGGCGCGGAATATCCGGGTCGCCGGCTTCCCCGTGTTCGCGCAGCGGGTGACCTACGTCGGCGAGCTGGGTTGGGAGCTCTACGTCGATCCGGCCGTGGCGGGGCAGGTCTGGGACCGGCTGATGGAGGCCGGCCATGAGCTCGGCATCACGCCTGGCGGGTATCGCGTGCTCGACTCGCTGCGGATGGAGAAGGGCTACCGCTATTACGGCACTGATATGGGACTCCTGGACACTCCGTTCGAGGCGGGTCTCGGATTCGCCGTCCACCCCGACAAGTGGCCGGCGGTCGAGCGGAAGGTGACGCGCAGGCTACGCACCCTGGTGGTGGGGGACGAGGCCTACATACCTATATATGGAGGGGAGGCGGTGCTCAGCGACGGGCAGGTCGTCGGGCGCTTGCGCAGCTGTGCTTACGGGTTCACGGTCAAGCGCAACCTCGGCTATACATACCTGCCTGTCGAGCTGAAGCCCGGGGCTCAGGTCCAGGTCGAGGTCTTCGGCCAGATGGTGCCCGGCACGGCGAGTCGAGACGCGGTGCTGTCGAAGGAGCATGCCCCGCAGCGTGCGAGCTGATGAAGCGGCGGCCCGCGTAGCGCTCTGGAAGGGGCGGCCAGTCAAGATCTCGCCGCTGTCCGGTGGCCTGACCAACGAGAACTACCTCGTCGAGGCGGAAGGCAAGCGCTACGTGATGCGTTTGCCCGGCCAGTCGACCGAGCTGCTGTCGATCGACCGCGAGAACGAGGTCCACAACACAAAGGCCGCCGCGTCGACCGGCATCGGCCCGCAGGTCCTCGAGCACGTTCCCGGCGCTGACGTGATGGTGCTCGAGTTCATCGCCGGACCGACGATGACGGCGAAGACCCTGCAGTCCCCGCGGATGACCGCGCGCATGGCGCAGTCATTCCATCGCCTGCACGCGGGGCCGCGATTCCTGCACGACTTCGACATGTTTCGGCTCATCGAGTACTACCTACGCATCGTCGAGGAGCACGACGTGAGGATCCCCGACGGCTACCGCGACTGGCTGCCCCTGGTCGCCGACATCGAGCGGGCGGTGGCTGTCGCGGCCTTGGCGTCCGCGCCCTGCCACAACGACCTTCTCTGCGAGAACTTCATCGACGATGGTGTCTCCCTGCGCATCGTCGACTACGAGCTCAGCGGGAACAACGACCCCTGCTTCGACCTCGGCAATACGGCGCAGGAGGCCGAGTTCGACCGGGAGCTGCGCGCCGCCCTGTGCGAGGCCTACTTCGGCAGCCGAGACCAGCGCCAGCTCGCCCGCATGAACCTCTTCGCGCTGATGTCGGACGTCGGCTGGACGTTGTGGGGCGCGATCCAGGCCAGGATCTCGGCGGTCGACTTCGACTTCCGCGGCTACTACCTGGGCCGCTGGGAGCGCGCCCTGGAGGTTCTCCGCTCCGACCGGCTTCGGCGCTGGATAAGCGAAGCCTCCGATTGACGTAGCACGCGGACGGTGCTACGTTCCGCGCCGGTATATCGGTCGCATATCGCCAGGTTCGTCTTCTGAAAGGGATGGGGCAGATGGCGGTCGCCGAGCGTGTGGAGGCGCGGTCGCAGAGTGAGGCTGCGTATTTGCGCCTGCTGGAGCGGATCGTGAGCCTCGAGATGGCGCCGGGTTCAGTCGTCAACGAGGCGCGCCTCCGCGAGGACCTCAAGATCGGCCGAACACCCATCCGCGAGGCGCTGCAGCGCCTGGCCCGAGAGAACCTCGTCCGCTCCATTCCCCATCGGGGCACATTCGTCACCGACGTCAACATCACGGACCTCGCCCGCATCACGGAGGTGAGGATCGTCCTCGAGGCCCACGCGGCCAGGCTCGCCGCCGAAAAGACCACGGCCACCGACCGCGAGGCGATGGCCGAGCTACTGGAGCTGCTGCGCGGCGGCCGGGTGACCGACCAGCGCGACCTGATGCAGCTGGACCAGCAGATCCACCGCCTTGTCTACCGAGCGGCGCACAACCCTTTCCTGGAGGCGACGCTCGAGCGGTACTTCAACCTCAGCCTTCGTCTCTGGTACCTCGTGCTGGATCGTGAGGTGCGCCTGCGCGAGGCGGTCGATGAGCACGTCGAGCTGCTGAAGGCCATCCTCGCCGGTGACGGGCATCGCGCGGAGGACATCATGCGCCGGCACGTGTCGGGTTTCGAGCGTGAGATCCGCAAGGTGCTGGTCGAGGGGTGACGGTGGACTGATGCCGAAGATCTTTTTCGCGACCGACCTGCACGGCTCGGAGGTTTGCTGGAAGAAGTTCCTGAACGCGGCCAAGTTCTACGACGCTGACGTGCTCATCTGCGGCGGCGATATGACTGGCAAGGCCATCGTCCCGGTCGTCTCGGAGAACGGGCACTACAGCGTCGCGTTGGGGGGCGAGCAGCAGACAGTGCCGGCGGAACAGGTTGCCGAGGTCGAAGCCAACATTCGCCGGCGGGGGTACTACCCCTTGCGGATGAGCGTCGAGCGTCTGAACGAGCTCGACCAGAACCCGGCGATGCGCGCCGAGTGCTTCCAGGAGGTGATGCTGGACGGCGTCGAGCGCTGGATGAACATGGCCGCGGAGAAGCTGCGCGGCACAGGCATCCGCTGCTTCGTCTGCCCTGGCAACGACGACGAAATGGAGGTTGACGAAGTCGTCAAACGGGCCCAGCTGGTCGAGCTGGGCGAGGGCCGGATGGTCGAGATCGACGGCTTTTCCATGATCTCGACCGGCTGGTCGAACCACACGCCATGGAACACGCATCGCGAGGACTCCGAGGAGAAGCTGGCCGAGCGGATCGAGAGCATGGCCGCGCAGATCCCCGACACGTCTCGCGCGATCTTCAACCTGCACTGTCCCCCGTACAAGTCAGGACTCGACGAGGCGCCCGCGATCGACGCCGACCTGAAGCTCCTGCACGGCGGCCGCGCTCTCCGGCCGGTCGGCTCGACCGCTGTCCGCGAGGCGATCGAGCGTCACCAGCCGCTGCTCTCGCTGCACGGCCACATCCACGAGAGCAAGGGCGCGATCAAGATCGGCAAGACGCTGTCCATCAACCCAGGCAGCGCCTATGAGGAAGGGATGCTCATGGGGGCGATCATCCAGCTCGACCCCAAGAAAGGAATCAAGAGCTACCAGCTGGTCAACGGATGAGGTCGTAAGGAGGAAGCAACATGGCTGATACGACGATGGGGACGGCGACGCGGCCGGCGCTGTTCTTACGCAACGCGACCGGCCTGGTCAAGGCCTGGTCGACGTTCGACGCGTTCATCTACTCGTTCTGGTCGATCAACCTGATCACGCTCGGTCTGTACGGCATGTCCTACGTCTACACCGTCCCCGACGGCCAGCTGCTCGCGGGGATCCTGCTGTTCGGCGTGCTCGTCACTTTCCTTGTCATCACATACGCGATGTTGGTGAGCGTCATGCCCCGCACGGGCGGCGACTACGCGTGGCAGAGCCGCGTGCTGGGCGGCGGACTTGGTTTTGTGCTGTCGATCACCGGTTGGTGGTTCACGCTGTTCCTGTGGGCGCCGATCTACGCCAACATCCTCGTCGTCCAGTTCTTCTCTCCGCTCGCCTACACGCTGGGCTGGAGCGGCGTGGCAACGTTCTTCACGAGCCAGACCGGCATCTTCGTCTCCTGCCTGATCGTGCTCGCGTTCGTGAGCATCGTCGTGACCATGGGTATGGAGACCTACGCGCGGATCCAGAAGATCTGCTTCTGGATCGGCCTCGCCGGACTCGCAGTCGTCTGCGGCCTCCTCCTGTTCTACAGCCAGAGCGACTTCCAGAATGCGTTCAACCGGGAAGCGACGAGCCTGTTCGGCGCGCCCGCCAACGCGTACCAGGGGACGATCGACGCGGCAAGCAAGACGTTCAGTGGTTCGAGCTTCAGCACTTTCACATTCGGTCCGCTGCTGCTCCTGCTTCCCTGGCTGGCCTTCTACCTCCTGTGGCCCAACTGGGGTGCGACGCTGTACGGCGAGGTCCGCGGAGCCAAGGACATCCGCAAGCCTTTCTGGAGCATGTTCGCGGGCCTGTGGGTCACAGTCGCGATGGTCGCCATCGTCGTGCTTCTGATCAACAAGACCATTGGCTGGAACTTCTACCAGTCCGCCAACGCGGCTTACTGGAACAACCTGTTCGCGGTCGAGGGCGCCGCCGCCCCGCCGGTGCCGATCTGGCCCTACCCCGTCATGTTTGCCGGATTCCTGGTCGACAACCACATCTTCCAGGCGTTGCTCATCATCGTGATGGGCCTCTGGTTTTTCGGCTGGGCCGGAACGCTGTTCCTTTCCTCGACCCGCGTCATCTTCGCCGCGGCCTTTGACCGCGTGCTGCCGTCCTGGGCAGCCAACATCTCCGCCAAGCGGCGCGTGCCCTACGGCGCGCTGGTGCTCATGATCGTGCCGTCGATCGTGATCAGCGCGATCTACGCCTACAAGCCTGACTTCACCAGCGTGTTCCTCGACGCCACCGCCGTGCTGGCCCTGACGTTCTTCGCTACGGTGGTCGCGGCGATCATCCTGCCGTGGCGGCGCAAGGACCTCTACGACGCGTCCCCGATTGCCGGTTACAAGATCGCCGGCATTCCGACGATCAGCATCGTGGGCGTGATCACCGGATTGTTCCTGCTCTACATGCTCTACCAGTGGTCCTTCAACCCCGACAACCTCTACGGGACCTCCCTCCAGAAGACACCCAACTCTGTCATCTACTTTGTCGCGACCTACGTCGTGGCGATCGCCATCTACATCGCGGCGCGCATGGTCCGGAATCGGCAGGGCATCGACCTGAGCCGGATTCACCACGAAATCCCTGTTGAGTAGCATTGCAATGGCCGCCGGGGAGGCACGGCCGCAAGTTGTCGGCGAGAGATTCGGCGATCCAGGCGGCCCAGATTCGGGCGAATCGACGAGGAGCAAAGCGAGCGCACCGTTGTGCGTGAGCGAGCACCGCAGTTGATGAGCGCGAAGATGGGCTGCATGGGCGCCGAAGATCCGTCGACAAGCTTGCGGTCCGGGCCTCATAAGCTCGGCGGCCTTTTCTGACTCATGCTCGAATACACCCTCCGCACCTACCAGAGCCCGACCCGGCTCGTGCAGCGGCTGGGCGCCATCCAGGAGCTCGGCAGCGAGGCGAGCCTTTTGGGCATGCGCCGGCCCCTGCTGGTCACGGACGCCGGCGTCAAGGCGGCCGGACTGCTCCAGGTCGCCCTCGAATCGCTGCGTCGCTCCGACGTCGAGCCCATCGTGTTCGACAAGGTCCGCGCCAACCCCGGCGTCCAGCTCGTCGACGAAGGCGCCGCCGAGTACCGCTCCCAGGGTTGTGATGGCCTCGTGGCGATCGGCGGCGGCAGCTCGATGGACACCGCCAAAGGCATCGGTGTCGTCGCCGCGCACGAGGGGAGCATCGTCGAGTACGAGTGGGGCCACAGCCCGATTCGGTCGCGTATCCCGCCGATGATCGCGGTGCCGACCACCGCGGGCACCGGGAGCGAGGTCACGCTGTGGGCGGTCATCACCGATCCGAGCCGCAAGATCAAATTCAACGTAGGCGGTACGCCCCACATCGCGGCCTGGGTCGCGGTGATCGACCCCGAGCTGACCGTCAAGCTTCCGCCGGCCGTGACCGCCGGTACGGGCATGGACGCGCTGGCCCACGCCGTCGAGTGCTTCACGATGTCCTACCACCAGCCGTTCACCGACGCAGTAGCCCTGCTCGCCATGGAGTACGTCGCGCGCTACCTCCGCGTCGCGTTCTCCCAGGCGAACAACCTCGAGGCGCGCTATCACATGAGCGCGGCAGCGATGCTCGCGGGGCTGTCCTACGGAACCGACTCGGCCGGCGCAGCGCACGCGATGAGCCAGACCGCGGGCGGCGTGCACGACGCACCCCACGGCGCCCTGACCGCGCGGTTGCTCGGCCCGGTCATGGAGTACAACCACTCGGGGGAGCCGGAGCGCTTCGCGCGGATGGCGGCGGCGTTCGGTCTGGACGTGCGCGGCGTATCGACGTGGCGCGCCGCCGAGATGGCGGTCGAGTTCGTCCACCAGCTGACGGTCGACGTCGACATCCCGAGCATGCAGGAGCTTGGCTTCGGCGAGGAGGAGATCCCGATGCTCGCAGACAAGGCCTTCGCGGACCCGCAGACGATCGGCAACCCGCGCGACGTCGACGCGGCGAACTACCGAAAGATCTACAAGCAGGCGTTTGACATGGGCAGATCAAGGAGCAACGGAGCAAAGCCATGACCATCGACGTCGCCCGCTCGGTCAAGAAGATGTTCGTCGACGGTCGCTGGGTCGAGTCCGAGAGCGGCGAGCTGTTCAATGCCGACAGCCCGGCCACCGGCGAGGTCATCGCCCAGGTGCCGAAGGGAACACGGGCCGACGCGCAGCGCGCCGTGGAAGCGGCGCACCGTGCGCGCGGGGCGATGGCGAAGCTCAAGGGCTTCGAGCGATCCAAGCGGCTGCACCGGATCGCCGAGGCGATCGAGAAGAGGCGCGACGAGCTGGGCAGACTCCTGACCCTCGACCAGGGCAAGCCGCTGAAGACCGAAGCGCTGGGTGAGGTCGACGAATGCGCCGAATATTTCCGGATCGCCGCGGAGGATCTGAAGCGCCTGGAAGGCAGGGTCCTTCCCTCCGCCAGCGCGACCAAGCTGGTCCTCGCGCGCCACTACCCGCGCGGCGTCTACGGGATCATCACGCCCTGGAACTGGCCGCTGACGATGGCGGCCGAGCTCATCGCACCGGCGCTCGCCGCCGGCAACACGTTCGTCTGGACGCCCGCCTCGTCGACGAGCGTGATCTCCGTCGCGCTGATGGAGTGCATCGCGGAAGCCGATTTTCCGAACGGCGTGGCCAACCTCGTGACAGGGCCCGGCGCCGAGGTGGGCGATGAGGTGGCTGGGCACGCGCTCGTCGATGGGGTCGGCTTTGTGGGTTCCACCGAAACCGGCGCGTCGGTCGCGAGAAGGGCGGCGGGTAAGCATGTGATGCTCGAGCTGGGCGGCAACGGCCCGCAGGTCGTGTTCGCCGACGCGGACATCGGCAAGGCGGTCGAGGGCGCAATCGTCGGCTGCTACCTCTGCGCCGGTCAGAGTTGCACGGCGGGCGAGCGGATCCTCGTCGAGGAGCCGGTTCGCGATGAGTTCGTGGCTCGACTCGCCGACGCGGCTCGCTCGCTGCGACTGGGCGATCCCTTCGACGACGCCACGACGCTCGGCCCGCTGAACAACGAGGGCGTGGCGACGAAGATGGACCAGCACATCGCCGATGCGGTGAAGCACGGCGCGAAGCTGGTTCTCGGCGGCGAGCGCGCGAAGGGCTTCCCGACGCGGCTCTACTACCACGCGACGATCCTCGACGGTGTGGAGCCGGACATGCGCGTCAGCCGGGAGGAGACGTTTGGCCCGATCGCCCCGATCATCAAGTTCCGCGACGAGAAGCAGGCGCTGCAGCTGGCCAACGACTCTCCGTACGGCTTGCTGGGTGCCGTCTACACCAAGGACCTCTCCCGCGCTTTGCGTTTCGCGGACGAGCTCGATACGGGCTGGGTGAACATCAATGAGTCGACCAACTACTGGGAAGCGCACCTTCCCTTCGGCGGTCGCGCCGGCAAGAAGAGCGGCATCGGTCGCGTCGGCGGCCGCTTCGCCCTCGAGCAGATGACCGACCTGAAGACGATCGTGATCGAGATCGCGCCAGATTGAGCTCCAACGGGACATCCCCCCGGCCCCTGGAAGACACCATCGCCGAGGCGGAGAGAGTCGCGGCCGCGGCAAGAGCGCAAGGCCTGGGCGTCAAGCTCCTGGGCGGGGCCGGCATCCACCTGCATTCGCCGAGCGCGCAGCACCCGCCGCTTCGCCGCAAGTACGGCGACCTCGATTATGTGATCCCGACCAGGGACCGGAAGGCGGTGCTGGCTTTCTTTCCGTCCATCGGCTACCAGGCCAACGACCGCTTCAACACGATGCAGGGCGACCGCCGCCTCTACTTCTTCGACGCTCAGAACGGAAAGCAAGTCGACGTCTTCATCGACGTGATCCGCATGTCACACGTCGTCGACATGCGAGGCAGGCTCTCGCACGACGGTCCGTGCGCCAGCCCGTCCGACCTGCTCCTCAGCAAGCTCCAGATCTACGAGGTCAACCACAAGGACCTCGTCGACCTGACCGCTCTCGTGCTGGACCATCCCATCGGAAAGGGCGACGAGGCGATCGACGCGGACTATGTGGCGCAGCTCGCAGCGGAGGACTGGGGCCTTTACCGGACGCTGCAGCTCAACATCGAAAAGCTGCGCCACGCGGTGAGCGAGCTGGACGTCGACGCCGCGAAAATCAGCTCTCGGCTGGACGAGCTTTGGAGCACGGTCGAGGCGCACGCGAAGCCTCTGAAATGGAAGATGCGCGCGCAGGTCGGCGACCGGATGCGCTGGTATGAGCTGCCGGAAGAAGTCCGGTCACCCTATCAACCCGATTAGGTAGGAGGCCGAGCCCACCTCCGATGAGCCTCCCGACTCAGGCGCGGTGCGTCGTCATCGGGTGCGGGATTGTGGGCAACAGCCTGGCCTACCACCTGACCCGACTCGGCTGGCGCGACGTCGTCCTCCTCGACAAAGGTCCGCTGCCGAACCCGGGCGGCTCGACCGGCCACGCCTCGAACTTCATCTACCTGGTGGACCACTCGAAGGAGATGACCGCTCTGACCATGGAGAGCGTCCGGCAATACATGGAGCTCGGCGTCTTCATCGAGTCCGGCGGAATCGAGGTCGCGCGCACCAGCGAGAGGTTGCAGGAGCTGACGCGACGCATGGCCTCGGGCGAATCTTGGGGGATCGAGGGCACATCGCTGCTGAGTCCCGCGCAGGTCAAGGAGCTCGTGCCCTACATCGAAGAATCGGTGATCCTCGGCGGTTTCCACACCACGGGCGTAGGCGTCGTCGACTCGCTCCGCGCCGGCACTTTGATGCGCGAGAAAGCGCAGGCCTCTGGAGCGCTGCACGTATCGCCGAAGACGGAGGTGGTCGGGATCGACGTCGAGCACGGCCGGGTTCGCCGGGTGCGCACGACGCAGGGAGACATCGAGACCGAGACGGTCGCCATCACGTGCGGTGTGTGGAGCCGGCGGCGACCTGGAGATCGGCTCCTACGCGCACAGACCGATCCTTTACGACCCCGAGGACCTGCCGTCGGTCGAGGAGGCGGCCCTGTCGCCCACGGAGTTCCCCTTCACCCAGTCCGATTTCGAGGAGCAGATGCAGCACGCGCTGGAGCTGATGCCGGAGATCGTGGGCGACGAGTCCGTCGGCGTGAAGTACGCCATCAACGGGATCCTGTCCCTGACGCCCGACGGCATGCCGGTGTTGGGCGAGTCTCCGGAAGTCAAGGGCCTGTGGGCGGCGGCGGCGGTGTGGGTCAAAGAAGGGCCGGGCACCGGCAAGGCGGTGGCCGAATGGATGATGCACGGCGAGTCCGAGATCGACCTCCACTCGTCCGATATCGCCCGCTTCCACGAACACCAGAAGACACGCACGCACGTGCGCGCGAGGGCGGCCGAGGGCTTCAACAAGACGTACGGCATCGTGCACCCAGGCGAGCAGTGGGCCTCGAACCGCGACATCCGTCTCGCGCCTTTCCACCTCCGCGAGCGCGAAATGGGAGCGGTGTTCTTCGAGGCGGCCGGATGGGAGCGCCCGCAGTGGTATGCATCCAACGCCTCGCTGCTCGAGGAATTCGAGGAGCGCGTCACCCGACGCACCGCGGAGTGGGAGTCGCGCTGGTGGTCTCCGATCATCAACGCCGAGCATCTGGCGATGCGCGAGCGCGCGGGCTTGTTCGACCTCTCCGCCTTCACGATCTTCGACATCGTCGGGCCAGGCGCCCTCGCGTCAGTCCAGTGCGCGGCGCTTCGCCAGATGGATGTGCCGGTCGGCCGCGTCGTCTACACGCCGGTGCTCAGCCCGCAAGGCGGATTCAAATCCGACCTCACCATCATGCGGCTCGGCGACGAGCATTTCCGCGTCGTGACCGGCGGCGCGGCGGGCATGGCGGACAAGAAATGGTTCCGCGACCAGATGGTCCGCGGAGCTGAGCTGGCCGACCTCACCTCATCGATGACCACCATTGGGCTGTGGGGACCTCGCGCGCGAGACATCCTCGCGAGCACGACCTCGGATGACGTCTCCAACGAAGGCTTCAAGTTCGGGACGAGCCGTGTCATCGAGATCGGCACGCAGCGCGTCCTGGCCTCTCGCATCTCTTACGTCGGCGACCTGGGATGGGAGCTCTACGTGACGATGGAGCAGGGGTTGAAGCTGTGGGACACGCTCTGGGAGGCAGGGCGGCCGCACGGCATGGCGGCGTGTGGCATAGGCGTCTACGGGACGACGGGCCGCCTCGAGAAGTGCTACCGCGCGCACGGCAACGAGCTGGAGACGGAATACAACGTGATCGAGGCCGGGATGGCCGCCCCTCGGGTCAAGGAGGAGGACTTCATCGGCAAGGCGGCACATCTCCGCCACCGCGAGGAACACCCGGCGGCGATCCTGTCCACCCTGACGGTCGATGACCATCGTTCGAAGTCCGGGGAGAAGCGATACATGCTCGGGCGGGAACCGATCCTCACCCGCGATGGCAAGCGCATCGTCGATCGCCGCGGCCGCGGCTCGTACGTGACCAGCGCCGGCGCGGGACCGTCGGTCGGCAAGCACATCCTCATGGCCTACCTGACGCCCGAAGAGGCGGTCGTTGGGAACCAGCTGCTCGTCGAGTACATGGGGGAGCACTACCCGGTCTCCGTGGCCGTCGCCGGCGCAACGCCGCTGTTCGATCCTGAGAACACGCGCGTCAAGTTATGAGTCCGCTGCGCGGGGCGGCGTAGACATGCGCGTGGCAGCGTGCATCAAGCGAGTGCCTATCACCGGTGGGCGGATCCTGCTGACCGACGACTCGCGCGCGATCAACACGCAGCACCTCGGATTCACGATGAGTCCGCACGAGGAGTGCGGGGTCGAGGAAGCAGTCCGGCTGGTCGAGGCCAACAAAGGCGATTCGGTGGTACTCACGCTCGGGCCACCCGAGGCGGTGGAGCAGCTGCGCGACGCGATGGCGCTCGGCATCGACCGCGCCGTCCACCTGCAAACCGACGGTCAGGAATGGGACGCCGAGGCCACGGCGGCAGCGCTGCTCGAGGCGATCCGCGCCGACGAGGCCGCCAACGGACCCTTCGACATCATCTTCTTCGGCAACGAGTCGGCGGACTCCGGCGGGTTCCAGGTCGGCATCCGGGTCGCCTATGCCCTTAGCCGACCGTGTGTCACCGGGCTGAAGAAGGTCACCATCGAGGGGTCGTCGGTCCGCTGCGAGCAGGAGGTCGAGGGAGGGCGCGACCTCTTCGTGGTGCCCCTGCCCGCGGTGCTCACGGTCAAAGAGGGCCTCAACCTGCCGCGCTATCCGTCTGTGCCGGGCCGGATGCGCGCTCGCAGCAAACCGGTCGCGAGCGTCATCCCGACGCGCCCCCCGCCGCGCCTGGAGCTTGTGAGCCTCGCGGTTCCCGCGGGGCAGGGCCGCCGCGCGGAGTCACTGGGGAGCGGCCCCGCCGCAGCGACTGCGGTGGTCGACGTGCTGCAGAAGGCGGGCGTTCTATGAGCGTTTTGGTCTTGATGGACGGGACCGATGCGTCCCGGCAGACGCTGACGCTGGCCCGTCTGTTCGGCGAGCCGCGGTCCCTTTGGATGAACGCTGTCGACCCGTTCGCTCCCGATGCCCTCGCCGGCATGCTGGCCCGCGCGGCCGACGAGCTGAGCGCCGCTGCCGTGTTCGCCGCCGGTACGGAGAGAGGAAACGAGGTCATCGCGCGACTCGCCGCGCGCACGAACCTCCCGTTCGCCGCCAACTGCATCGCGGTCACGCCCGGCGATCCCGTCACCGTCACGCGGCAGCGCTGGGGAGGCAGCCTTCTCGAGATGGCCCGCCTGCACGGCCCGCGGCCGCTCATCACCGTCGCGCCGCACAGCGTCGCCGCGGACGACGGGCCCGAACCGCCGGCAATCGACGTTCGTGCGGACGATGGGGACATGCTGGTTCGCGTGTCCGGCCACGTGGCGCCCGGCAACGGGGGCGTCTCGCTGGCCGCCGCGAAGGTGATCGTCAGCGGGGGCCGAGGCGTCGGCTCCAAGGACGGTTTCGCGATCATCGAGGAGCTCGCCGGCTTGCTCGGCGGCGCGGTGGGCTGCTCGCGCGCGGTGACAAGCGCGGGCTGGCGGCCGCACAGCGACCAGGTCGGACAGACCGGGACCAAGGTGTCGCCTGAGGTCTACATCGCGTGCGGCATCTCGGGCGCGACCCAGCACATGGCCGGCCTCAAGGGAGCGAAGCGGATCCTCTCCATCAATTCCGATCCACAGGCGCCCCTGATGCTGAACGCCGACTACACGGTGTCCGGTGACCTCAAAGAGATCGTGCCGGCGATCTCGGCGGAGATCCGCCGGGCGCGCGCAGGGCGCACATCTTGATTGGATCGGCGCTGATCGCTCTGGTTGTCGCGCTGGCGGTGTCGGCCGCGCTGTTCTCGCGACGCGCTTTGCTCCTGTACAGGCTCGTGCGCATCGGCAAGCCGGCCGCGCGATTCGACAACGTGCCCGCGCGCGCGAGGGCAGAGGCGGCGGTGGTGATCGGCCAGAGCAAGCTGCTGCAGCGGCTGCTGCCGGGCCTCATGCACGCCGCGATCTTCTGGGGGTTCCTCGTTCTATTCCCGACGATCGTGATCGCGATGATCGGCGCGGTCGACCGGCGCTCCACGCTGCCATGGCTAGGAGCGCAGGGCTGGTACGCGTTGCTGGTCGACGTCTTCGCGCTGCTCGTCCTGGCGGGGGTGATCACGGCGTTCGTGATCAGAAAAGTGCAGCGCCCCAAGCGCTTTGTGGGCAGCCATCTCGGTGAGGCAGACCTGATCCTCGGCCTGATCGCCGGGATCGTGATCACGCTGTTCTTATGGCACTCTTCGCAGATCGCGCTCGGCCTGAACGACTACCCGGCGAGCTGGGCGCCGATTTCCGCCACGATCTCAGGCGCGATCGCCGTGGTGCTGCCGAGGCCGGCGGTCGTCTACCTCGAGCGCGTCGCGGTCTGGGCGCACGTCCTGATCATCCTGTCGTTCCTCGTCTACCTTCCGTACTCGAAACACCTTCACATCTTTGTCGCGGCGATCAACGTCTACTTCGGAAGGACGCGCGCCCGGGGACGCATCGAGCCCGTCGATTTCGAGCCGCCCGAGGCGGACGTGCGTTTCGGCTCGGCGCGTGTGAGCGACATGACCTGGAAGCAGATGCTCGACACGATGTCGTGCACCGAGTGCGGCCGGTGCCAGGAAGTCTGTCCCGCCTACAACACAGACAAGCCGCTGTCGCCGAAGCTGCTGATCATGGCGATGCGCGACCAGCTCATGGCCGAAGGGCCGAAGCTGCTCGCCGGCGGTTACACGCCCCCGCCGATCGTGCCGAACGCGGTGATCGACGATGTGGTGTGGGATTGCGTGACGTGCGGCGCCTGCGTACGCGAGTGCCCGGTCGGGATCGAGCACATCGACCACATCATCGACCTCCGGCGCAACCTCGTGATGGTGGAGTCGCGATTCCCGGAAGAGGCCGGGACGATGCTGCGCGACGTCGACCGTTCTTCCAATCCCTGGGGCAGGCCGCAGGCGGACCGCACGCAATGGGCGGAGGGCCTCGGCGTGCGAGTTCTTTAGCCAGGCGAGCCCGCTCCCGACGTCCTCTTCTGGGTCGGCTGTGCGCCCGCCTTCGACGAACGAGCTCGCAAATCCGCCGTGTCGACCGCGAAGCTGCTCCAGGCCGCAGGCGTGGAT
>WNGJ01001740.1_pt1 | contig 21558 bp, 14 predicted proteins | sample 5400611 | NCBI WGS metagenome assembly WNGJ01 (sample SAMN13153375, study PRJNA577476) | soil metagenome | isolation source: 40 cm soil or saprolite under Garry oak tree replicate 1 | place: USA:California | collected 2016-06-15
CAATACTGGCCTCCATGTATTGACACGGGCACCACGCGCTCACTATCGGTTGAATTGGCAAGAGCGTCTGACACGCAATGCAAGGATGGAGGGGAGTACTCAGATTCGGATCACGCTCTTTGGGATTGCTTCGCACGTAACTGACTACCTCAACCTCTCATCGATCTCTCCAGGGGGATAGCTCGTTGCGCATCTCGTGGGCCCAGGCAAACCAGGCACTGCGTGCAGGAGACTATCACTGGATCGGGTATGTGTTCCACCGGGACTATACCTAGGTTGACCTGGATCACTGCGTGAGCCCAGATGGCAGTATTGACCGCTGGGCGCAAGTCCACGTCGACAGGCTCACGAGCTATGCGGAAAACTCACCGAGCAACACCGGAATTCATATCCTGATACATGGCACGATACCCATCGGCCAACGTCGTCGCAAGCAAAACGCTCCGCACCCGGAAACCGCCACCTTCCCGTGCAGGAGCGTGAACAGTCAGGCACACACGCTCGTCACCTTTCCAACGAGAACCAGAGCACCCACAGCTGAAACCAGGGGTACACGTCGGGCAGGCAAAGGGCGGGGCGCGTGGACGAACTGCGGGGAAAGGCATCGCAGCGCGTGCGGCGAGTCTTGAAAAAGCATCCCACCCTGTCCATTACGAGGCTATCCAAAAGGACCAACGTCTCACACGATGGGTATGCCAGCAAGGTGCGTGCTCAAGTCCTCAGCGAATACCAGCATAATCCATTCCCTGGCAGGTAAAGGCCCGGCACTCCCCCACCCATCCATCCAAAGCAGTCACCAAGGAGGAATCCACCGTGAACAACAGGCCAGCGGCATGCTGCCGTCTCGATCTTCCGGTCACCTCTTGGACCAGCCGACGTCTGAGCATCTCACAGGATCCCGGTAGGAAAGGGGCCACCACGTCCCGTCGTGGACGCACCATCACCCAAAGCACACGACCATCCCTCAAGAGAGCGGCTTCCTCAACAAAGGAGCCGCTTTCCCATGTGGAAAGGCATGTTTTCCACTCCGCTTGTCATCATCATCTCTGGCAAGTGGAGCGTTCTCCCTGGAAGGAGATCTATTCCATGAACACCACACCCAGAACCGTTCTGGCACCCCCACCGTGCCCGGCCGTCATCCTGCGACCGTATCAAGAAGCCTGCGTCAGACGTCTTCTCGCCGCTTACGAGCAGGATCAACACGGGCACGAGTTGCTGGTCCTTCCGACGGCGGCGGGCAAAACGGTCATCTTCAGCCAGGTCATCTACGAGCTGGCTGAGCGATATGGGCTCCATGCCCTCATTGTTGCCCACACCGATGAACTGCTCTATCAAGCAGCGGAGAAATACCGCCAGGTGAAACCGACCGCCGTGATCGGCAAAGTCGGCGGTGGTATCCATGACTACGGGGGCGAGGTGACCGTCGCCAGTGTGGACACCATCAGCCGTCCCGAGCATCTGGCTACACTCAAGCGCATCGGCTATGGGCTTGTGGTGGTTGACGAAGCGCATAGAAGCGCGGCGCCCAAGTATCAACGCGTTCTGCAAGCTCTTCCCGATGCCTTTGTCTTGAAGGTCACGGCCACCCCCGATCGCTTAGATGGCAAGCTGATCAGCCAGAAGCCGCCTCTCTACAGCACTGATATCCTGGCCATGATCGAACAGGGCTACCTGTGCGACGTGAAAGCGATTGCTATCCGCACCGAGACCAGCCTCGATAGCATTCATACAGAAGGTGGTGATTACCGGGAACAGGAACTGGAGGCAGCTATTGATCTCCCCCAACGGAACGGGCGCGTCGCCGAGGCCTATTGCGAACACGCCGTGGGACGACGAGCCATCTGCTTTGCCGTCACCGTGCAGCATGCACACAACCTGGCCAACGTCTTCACATCGGTAGGCATTCCCGCGGCCGCCATTTCGGGGGAAACGCCCCTCGGTGAACGCAGGCGACTCTACCACGCGCTCAGAACGGGGGAGGTGAACGTGCTTTGCAACGTGCTCGTGTTAAACGAAGGCTTTGACCTGCCCCTGGTTGACTGTGTGATCATGGCACGCCCCACCCGGAGCCGTGCGCTCTTTGTGCAGTGCATTGGTCGAGGCCTACGCCTGGCGCCTGCGAAGAAAGACTGTCTCATCTTAGACCTCACCGATAACTGTTTGAAGCACCGGCTGGAGCCGCAGGACCTGGGCAAGGCGTTGGGCAGGCGAGTGATCGACGGGGAAACGGTGATGGAGAGCATCAAGCGGGAAGAAGAGGAAAAGCGCGAGTGCGCTTCGTCGGGATCCCCCCTGATACGAAGGCTCAAAGACCAGCGCAGCACGGATCTCGCCATCGATATCAAGGCTAGGTTAGACTGGCAGGAGCATGATGACGGCACGTTTGTGCTGGAGATTGGCCAGGAGAAACACCGCATCCTCCTGGTACCTTCGGCAGTGTTGGAGGGCAGCTACGAGGTCTGGGCGGAGCTTGCGCCCACCTTCATCCAGCAACGCTGGCTCGCACATACGCCACTCGGGTGGGCGCAGGAATATGCCGAGCGCCAGGCGCGCTTGCTCGCTTCGCATGAGAACAATGTCGTGCTGGTGGATCGGCATGCCGGGTGGAGGAGCCTGCCAGTCGATTCGGGGGGGAAGCAGGCTTGCTGGCTCAAGCGCTTCGGCATTGCCGGGTGGGAGACGCTCACCCGCGGCGAGGCCTCCGAGATCCTCGACCGCGAGTTCGCCGCTCTGGACAAAGAGCGCCGTGCCACAAGACCGAGCCCCACGCGAAGAAGACGATGAAGGCAGGAGGAGTCATACAGACACGGAAAGGAGCACACCATCATGTCAACCCCTGAACATCACCTCGATGCACAGGTCACCCGTGCTTTGCAAGAATTGCTCGCCGGACGGGTTCCCAGCGCTCAAGACACTTCCAGCCTCACCGGCGATGTCAGGGCCTGCCTGGACGCGCTCACCGAGGCTCTGCACACCGATGGGGTGCAGGCGGTCAGGCAGGCCTTCACGGCTCTGGCCAGAGACCAGCGCCCCTGGCTCTACCGCCTGGCCTCACAGCAACCGCCGGCTCCACGAGTGGGAACCGAGGCTGCACCGCAGGACGAGATGGGGGTACCCACCTTGCCAGCCTCCGCACGCCTGGCAGCAGAGCTGAGCCTCGGGGCCTGTCGCTGGTTGGAGGTCTATGAGCAATACAGCCGGGCGGCCTCCCCGGAAGGCTACGAGGACTTCCATTTCGCCTGTGGCCTGTGGGTCCTCTCCACGGTAGCCGCCCGGCGCGTCTGCCTGCGGCTGCAGCGCAAGGCCATCTACCCCTCGCTCATGCTCGTGCTCACCGCCCGCACCACGCTCTTCGCTAAGACGACAACAGCGGAGGTTGCCAAAGAACTGATCCACGCTGCCGGGCTCGGTTGGCTGCTGGGTGGGGATAAGATCACCCCGCAGAAGCTCATGTCGGACATGACCGGCCAGGTCCTTCCCCCTGATTACGGGGACTTGCCTCCCGAGCGGCAAGCCTGGCTCAGGCGGCGGTTAGCGATGCCGGGGCAACGCGGCTGGTACTACGACGAGTTCGGTAAGTTCGTCAAGGCCATGGTGCGCCAGAATAGCTCCATGGCCGACTTCGCCGAACTGCTCCTGACCTTTGACCGCTCGCCGCAGACCTACGAGAACGCCACGCTCTTGCGCGGCTGCGAGCCGATCAGCAAGCCCTACCTGGCGTTGCTGGGCAGTATGACCCCGGCCAACATCCGTGACAACGCGAAGGCGGGCGCCGAGTTCTGGGGTGACGGCTTCTGGGCGCGCTTCGCCTTCGTGGCCGCTCCCCCCGACGAATTCAAGAATGCCACCTTCTCGACCGAAGAACTCGCTATTCCAGCGGACCTCACCACCGCCTTGCGCGCCTGGCACGAGCGGCTGGGCGTCCCCGAGATCAGCATCGAGCCGGTCAAGGATGAGCACGAGCGCGAGACCGGGCGCTACACCATCACGCGTGGGCCGCTGCCCGAGCACGCAGCGACCATCACCCAGGAGGCCTACCAGGCGTACGACACCTACCGCCGGGCGCTGCGCTCGCTCATTCCCACCTTCCACACCCAGGACCTGGACGGCTCCTACGGGCGCCTGCCCGACATCGGGCTGCGCGTCGCCATCCTGCTGGCGAGCCTGGAGAACGGCGACCGCATCGAGCTGCGCCACTGGGCGAAGGCGCAGGAGCTCACTGAGCTCTTGCGGCGCAACCTGCACGCGCTCTACGCCCAGATCAATAGCGCAGAACAGGAAGGGACGTGCCTGGAGGATGCGCTGCTGGAGCATCTGCGTGGTTTGCCCGAGAGTCAGAAGGTCACCGTGCGTGAGTTGCAGCAGTACGGCCCCTACCGCGCCAGGAAAGCCCAGGCCTCGGCCGTCAAAGAGGCCTTGCAGAACCTGGCAGCTTCCGGCCTGGTCACCATCCGCAAGGAGGGGGCCAAGGTCATCTACACCTTGGGTCCACAAGCTCGGCAAGAACGAGAAGGAGAAACCCCATGAGGAAAGAGCAGGCCACTATAACTGGCGTGTGCCATTCCAGCAATATTGCTGGAAGAGCGAAGTGTAGCAGGTGTAGCACATGTAGCAGTGTAGCATATCACTCCCAAACACGCTCAAAAACCTGCTACACTCTCTCCAAAATATAACTATACTCTCGTATATATATGTAATATTACGAACTCCTCTTCATTGCCTGGATGAGAAGAAAGAAGGTGCATGGTGTGTCATGGTTCCTGCTCAGCAATCTCCCCTTTGTGGAAAAGTGTAGCAGGTTTTGGGGACCTCTGCTACACTGCTACATATGCTACACCTGCTACACTTCTCTCTCTGTGATCTTCCTTCCCCCTGTTCCTGCAAAGAAAGAGAGGATTCCCGATGCCGGCTGATTTGCTGAGCCTGGTCGAACTCGATGGCTTCTCCACGGTACGGAAATCGACCAGCCGAGGTGGCCAGTACAATGGTCCGTGTCCCTGGTGCCAGGGCACCGATCGCTTCCGCGTGCAACCCCACTACGGCCCGTATGGCTTCTTTGCCTGTAGCCAGTGTGGTCGCTCCGGTTCCGCGGTGGACTACCTCATGCAGAAGCGCGGCCTCTCCAAGCAGGCCGCACTGGCCGAGGTCGGGTGGATGCCGCAAGATGGCAGCATCCCTTCCTTCCTCATTCCGGCCTCCGCCCGCGAGGAACGACCACGCTGGAACGAACCGCCGCAGCCATGGCAGGATGCGGCGATCGACTTCTCCCGTCAGTGCCAGCGCCTCTTGTGGTCCCAGCAGGGTGCTCTGGCTCTGGCCTATCTGAGAGGGCGAGGACTCTGCGACAAGGTCATCAAAGCGGCGATGCTCGGCTATCACCCCAGTGTGGCCTACGGACCGGCTCACCTGTGGGGAAGAGCCGTGAAACTGCCTCAAGGGATCGTTATTCCCTGGTTCATCGCGGGCAAGCTCTGGCGTGTGACGATGCGCGATGAGACGATTGTGCAAGGCGGCGGCCGCTACACACAAATCGCTGGAGGGTCCAACGGGTTGTACCTGGCCGATTCCCTGCGGCTGAAGCGTTCTGCTGTGGTGCTCGTCGAAGGTGAGTTTGACGCCTTATCCCTTGCGCAGGAGTGCGGTGACCTGGTGGCGGTGGTCGCGGCCGGCACCACGCAGGGGAGCCATACGCCGCGCTGGGTCGCGCGGCTTTCCAGCCCACCGCGGGTGCTTGTCGCCTTCGATGCCGAAGAGCAAGGCGACCTGGCCGCCACCTGGTGGATGGAGCGGCTGGAGAACGCGCAGCGGTTGCGACCTGTGTGGAAAGATGCCAATCAGATGCTGCAAGATGGAGCCGATCTGCGTGCATGGGTGGTCTCTGCCTTGTGCTTCTCTGCCGCTGGAGCATCCAGCGGTCAAGAGGCCCCGAGAATGGGGTCAGGATCAGGCACGTATCCTGCACGCCCACCTGCACCCAACACGCCCCTTTCATCACCTGAGGCAGGTGAGCAGGTGGAGGAGACCAACCCCGTTCTTCCTGGCAGGGAAACCGCGGAGCGTCTCAGCTACCCCCACTACATGCTCGCATGGATGGCTCCTCCACCGGTCACTGCTTGCCCCGACTGTCTCACGCACAACTGGCAGCCCTATTGGGGCAAGTGGGCGACACGGAGGTGGGGCTGTGGTACCTGTCACCCAGAAATAGCAGCGAGCCTGGGACGGGACTACGACGAACAGGAAACGGGGGTGCAACCATGATGGTTGAAGGTTGAGCGCGTCTTCCCTCTGTATACAGACTGCGGTGGCTCCGTTTATCAATACGAGCGTAAGACCCCCTGGCAGTCTGGAAGGATAGGGGTCTCCGCAGGCGCAGGTGTGATGAGAGGCGAAACGGGTCTCACACGAAGGGGTAGTGCCGCCGAAGGAAGTATGGCCATCGAAGATAAAGTCACCGGCCCTTTGCCTCTTCACTTCCGTGAACCACTGCTGTTATAAATCTCCACGCTGCAGCTTGATTTCCGAATCTTTTTTCAGCTGTTGTGTACTGAGCGCGCATCATCACTGCCAAGAACAACATGGTATTGCTCGTTCTCCTTCAAATGCTCGCTCCTTTGTCCCTCATGCTAGCCTACGCGACACTACGCCATCCTAGCAAAAATTCCCAATTCCGTCGACATCTCCTACGAAATGTGGGTTTTGAGAGCAATTTTATGAGAAATAACTCGTGTTTTCCTCGATACACTTCTGAGAGGCTGTGTGGAAAGTGGTTTGAGATCGCTCGACAAAGGCGCTGAGCAAAAACGGTGTCTATCCTGTCAAGCCCCTCTCTGAGTGGATTGAGACGACCTTTACACACAGCCTCTGAGGTGCCTTCAAACCGCTTTACACACAGACTCGTAGCTGGTTTTCATCCACACGAAATACGCCCCCATAGCTCAGAGAGCAGGTGGGTGTGTATATCATCTATCAAGGAAGGTGATATCATGAAAGACGAAGAGAAGCAACCCGAAGAAGAGAAAAAGCCCAAAGAGCGGAAAAAGCGCAAAGGGAAACCGCGCCGCAGGGGATCAGGCTCCGTGTTTCGCCGACCGGAGCGCAAAGGCGGCAAACAATGGGTTGCGCAAATCATTCTAGAGAACGGTAGAACCAGACAACGTTACTTCAATACACAAGAGGAGGCAGACATCGCCCTCAATGAGATGCTTTACGAACAGCGCCGGGGAATGTTAGCAACTGGCCCGAATCAAACACTGAAACAGTATCTTGAGAACTGGCTGGAGAACGTACAAAAGTACGCTGTTCGCGTCAACCATTATATCAATACTCGTACCATCATTCGGAAGCATATTCTTCCAACGCTCGGACACATCCAGTTGCGCCAACTGAATGAGCAGCATATCCAGGCGCTGTATACTCAAAAGCAAGATGAGCGGAAATCGGCGAAGACGATTCACAATATTCACGGCATCTTGCATAAGGCTCTGGCGCAAGCGGTCATTTGGAGACTCGTCTCGCGAAACGTCTGTGATGGTGTAACACTTCCACGTCTCACCCGGTATGAGTATCAGACATTGACGGCAGAACAAGCGCAGAAGCTATTAGAAGTAGCAAGAGGCCATCGCTTAGAGATGCTGCTGACACTTGCCTTAACGACTGGTATGAGACATGGCGAATTGCTTGGTTTGCACTGGCAGGATATCGATTTTGAGCACGGGACGCTGCAGGTGCGCCGCTCGGTCAGTCGTGTACGTGGGCAGGGGTACAAGGAACTTGAGCCAAAGACGCCGAGAAGCAGGCGCATGCTCACACTTCCTCAATTTGTCCTTGATATGCTCAAGCAGCACCGTGCAAACCATGTTGAACTGAGGCAAAAAGCCGGTAGCGAGTGGCAAGATCATGATTTGGTGTTTTGCAATAGGTATGGAAGTTTTCTCCGTCCTGATCGTGTGAGAAAGCAGTTTCAGCAACTTCTTGTAGATGCCGGACTCCCATACATGCGTTTTCATGATCTCCGGCATAGCGCAGCTACGATCTTTATGAAGATGGGCGTTCCTCCAAAGGTAGTGCAGGAAATCTTAGGGCATAGCAATATTAACATCACCCTGGGTATCTACTCCCATGTGTTACCGGGGATGCAAGATGAGGCAATGGGCAAGTGGGATCACTTGTTCGGCGGTGATAAGTCTACAACCCCTTAGTTCAAGCCCCTAGCTTGCAGGGGGGGCCACCGCATCGCAAGCGTTGACTACCGGGCTGGTTCCGCAGGGACACCCCTGCCGCACCAGCAGCAGTGGTACGGGCTGGATTTCAAGAACGTTCGGATGCCCCCTGGCCTGGACCTCTTCGGGTCGCGCCCAAGCCGATGCCCTTCGGGGCTAAGCCCGTACAGCCATCGGGAAGGGGCATTTCACCCCGGCGGCTACCCGGATGGCCCGTCATCGGACAGGGTTTGGCCGTTCCCACAAGGGATGGGAAAGCGCACCCACGGTGCTTTTGTTTCCTCCCCATAGCTGAAGCCAGGGGTCTCCACGAAGGAGTTTATTGATGAGCTCGAAATGGTTCGCAATGGCACCTCCCCGTATTCTCAAGGGGAGAGTACGTTCCGAAATCACAAAGAACCGGCAGCAGTTCGCCGCCGAGCTTCTCGCCTTATATACAGACGAGCTTACACGGATCACGAGCTGGTCTGTCCCTGCGAGAACTTCAAACGTCTGGATACGTCTTGCTCTGCCGGATTGAGATCGGTATGGCGGTGAACGATCTTCCACCCTCCCGCCTCACGGCGATAGATGTTGGTGACGCGATGCTCACTAGAGGTCAGTTTCCCAGCGATGGTCCCCTCCCCGAACTCGATGCCTGTCTCGTATGCCAGGTCACTGCCGATCCGGATGAGGGAGTTTCTTCTTCCCAAAGTGAACCGGCTGCCCGAGCACATCTGTGCCACCTGCTCGAATACAAGCCGTAGCTGCCCCCAGCCAACTTCCCGGCCACCGTACGGGTCCATAGCCGTCACATCCGGGCTATGGGACCAGACCTGACGCGCTCGTGACTGCAGTGATAATGGCACCAGGTCGCTGGGTGAGCGCAAGGGGATCGGGCGCTGCTTCTGAGTAGATGTATCAGACATTTCCTCCTGGATCTTGCCACCCTAGGTTTAGCGGGTATACTCACGACTGCGGGGGAGAAGATGGCGTGCCCCGCCCTGGATAAAGCTGCATCCGGCAAAGAACACTGGTAGCACCAGCAGGAGAAGAAAAACTTTACAGCTAAGATCGCATGAAAGCCCCGTCATTCATGCGGGGGATGAAAAGCGTTCCATGTTCATTTCCGCTTTTGCCAACGCAAAAAGAATACTCTTTTAACAAGGCTCCATAAGACGTGAGTAGGACTTGTCTGGAAGCGCAGGAGACCCTCTCTCTCCTCTTCGTTGGCTGAATAGCAGCGGCGCTTGGAGATGGGCAAAAGCGCGCAACGAGGAGTATCAACCGACGGAAGACTAGGCTTTCTAGCGCTAGTCACGGTCATGTCCTGAACCGTTAGAGTTGGTCGGCTTCAAGTTCTCTTGGTCTGCATCCAGACTCCTTTCCGAACAAGTGGAGAGAGGTGCAACGACGGTAGAACCCTTGCGCATTGATGCCAGGGAGTCTCAGGAAAAGGTAATGGCATAATAAACCTCCCGTTTAGAAGCGTTATAATAGGTCCCGGCGGCATCTAGATGCTTCCACATTGAACCTGCGGAATCACCATCCAGGACACTGCTTCTTACCTGATGCCAGGCAACAGAAGGGTATACCTATTCCGCAACTATTCGCTGGAAGCATTTAGCTCTCGGGCGATACAAGACCTTGGAGGTGGCTTCGGCCATACTGAAAGACTCGCTCAAAAAAACTGTTGTGTAAGAGGCCCTCTGGGTCCACCTGCTCCTTCAAGCGAAGAAAGTGCTCCATATCGTCGGTGTACATCTCATAGAGGTGCTCTGGTGTCGCATAGACGTTTTTCACTAGATGCACGCGTCCGCCGAGTTTGGCGCACTGAGCGCTTGCGGCTTGCAGCTGTCTGTGTAGTTCCAAAATGGTCCTTGTGTCCAGGTCTTCAAAGGCAACGCTGACGGCGAAGCCATCGAGTGCCCTGCTCGCCGACATCAGCATGTCGTCGCCGGGGATAGGGACGATATCGAACAAGCTCGGATTGAGCCGCTTGCTTCGGAGCCGTGTAGCAAGGTCGTGAAGAAATGCTAACAGGTGTAACTTCGGTACGATAAACGTCTGTTGTATCACTGGAAGTTGTATACCAAAGCGCCTGGCAATCGCCTTCGATCTCCTATTGCTCTCCATGAAGAAGGTATAGCTCTCGAGATCGTCCAGGTATGTCTCATTGTCTCTGACAAAGAACTGGAAACCCAGGTTGAGGATAAGCGTATTGATCCAGGAGACGCGTATAACCCACTCGAAGAGAATGCGAATCCAGTTGCTCTTTTGGTAGATAAACAACCGCTTGAAGCGCTTGTTGGAGCTGTACCTGGAGCGTAACACAAAGCCCTTCTCACCTTTGCCAGAAAAGAAAGCGATGGCGTATACTGCATCCCAATTCTCCAGGTCACGGAGGTACTGCTGAAGACCGTCAACGAGACCTTCAAACGAGGTATACTTGTTGATGGCTGTCTCCACCTGGGTTTTGTCTCCGATGGGGAGCAGATTGTACGTGATCTCTGTGACCACCCCTAGATAGCCGAAGCCGCCGATGACTGCTGAAAAGAGCTCCTGATTTTCAGTGGGGCTGCATTCAACGTATTTTCCATCAACCATGAGGAAACGAAAACGCGCTATATGGCATCCCTCTTTTCCATATTTAGAAGAGCTTCTCGAATAGCAATCTGCGCAAAGCGTTCCTCCCGCTGTGATTCGGCCATTTGTAACAACGATATGGGGCGTTAATCCGTGGGGGCGAAGGGCGCGCAGTATATCTTTCCAGCGTACACCCGGTTCCACGGTAATTTGCCTCTTTTCAGGCTCGATGGACTTAACAGATTGAAAATGGTTGAGCATAATCACGGTATCCTCATTTAAGGATTGGGCATCGAATGAGTAACCTCCGCCGCGAAAAGTGACTCGGCGTTTTTCTGCCTGTATGCTCTGGAGCAGCTGCTGAAGCTCTTCCGTTGTTTTTGGCTCGAACACTCGGGCATCAGCGCTGTCGAGCCCGCTATATGATGACAGATGTCGGTATCGCATAGGATTTTTCCTCGTATCACTGTAGAATAAGTCTACTTACAACAACAGGTCCCAGCACGGTAAAACCGTCTATTCTTGCTCGCGCTACGTAGATGTGTGTTTAGTGGCGAAACTCACTTTGCATTCATTTGTATTGCTCTCCTATCTTTCAGAGAAGCTACCACTCCTGCACGCAAGCTGCACGCCCATTACTCACTCTAGACCTATTCCTCCTCTCCCTAAAAAGTCAGTCGATGATACACTAAGTACATTCAACTAACTTTTTTGGCATTGGAGCCAATAACTGACAGAATTTGCTGTGGGCATTGATTGAAGCGCTCAAAGCACTGTTGGGCCGCCGTAAGCAGTGCTGGCTTCGTCTCAAAGAACTCACAATGGGTGACTTCCCGGCGGAAATGCCGCCACAGCATCTCGATGGGATTGAGCCAAGGGCTATACGTGGGCAAGGAGAGCAAGACGAGACGCCCCGCGGCTGCTCGCACCACGTCCTCGACTTCATCATCCTCATGCATGCTAGCATTATCCCAGGCCACATAGATCGTTCCTGTCGGATGCTTCTCCACCAAAGCTTCAAGTAACTGCGCAATCTCCTTGCGAGGCTTGCGGCGCTGGAACAGGACCACACTTTCTCCGGTGTGATAGTTCACGGCTCCAATCCCGTAGTATTTGTCGGGTTGCGCCTCTCGTCGGGATCATCACTTGCTGACCCTTGGGACTCCACATGGCGCGGCATCCGTCGGGAATCAGCTCAGATTGAACTCGTCTACATCATAAAACACGTCTCCCTCTTTTAGCCCGTCTCGCGCCTCTTCAATCGTCTTTTTTTTACCGGGTACTCGGGATCAGGGCTACTGACTTTATGCTGGGGGCGACTCAGCACAATCTCCCCGGCGGATGCCGCACCTGGCGAACCGTTTCGTAGGAGGCCCGAATGCCCGTTTGCTCCGCCATGTAGTCGGATAGGCGGCTTCCGTGTCCACATCGAATAGGGTTGTCCCAAGCTGCGAGGCCGCCGCCGGACGGCGGCTAACAATTGCTCTTGATACTCCTCACTGATTTTCGGCGGAGGCGCTTTCTATGGGCCGATCTTTGAGCCCTTCGATTCCTCCGGCCATCCAGCGCTTAAGCCAGTTGCGGACAGTTTGGTCCACTTCGCGCACAATGGCAGCAATGGCTGGAGCGGTCATTGGCTGCTCTCCAGCCAGCAGCACGATTTGAGCGCGGGTACGCAGTCGCACCTCTTTGGTGGTTCGATACAGGTTCTCTAAGGCTTCCAACTCTTCTGCTGTCAGGGGTGGTATCTCCAGGGGCTTTAGCATGGGTCCCTCCTTTTCCTGACAGTTTACCTCATTTCCCAAAACATTGCTTGAATGTACTTAGCTACACAGGTCCAAGTCAGGGAATGCCTGACAGAGAGCCTGGACAATACTATTCCATGTCTGTTTCCTCTCAATGATGATTTTTGGCAGCATTTCAAGGATCGGGAGTAGACGATTATAGGGATCTTCGAACTGCACAACTTTGAGACTGATCGCCTTGCTGCTCTTGTCCGGGTCAATCTGTTCGTTCCACTGGTCGTCACGGGCATTGAGTCCGCCAGGCATCCAGCGCCCTTTCACTTCGTACTGGTAGATCTGAGACATGTAGATCACATCGTTATTGGCATCAGTGAGGAATGCCTGGACACCGCCTGTAAAGCCTCTCAAGTCGTAATGGGACTCGGTGCGTGTCGTTCCGCTCAGTTGGCCCGTATCAGTAGCAAAGGTAACCACTGTGCGCATAGAGAAATCGGTGTAATAGCCATTTTCCTTGAGTGTCTCATCACTGGTATCGAAGTAAAGATTCGCCACGGTTCTTCTCCTTCTCATAAACTATGGATAACAGGAAACGAACAAAGAAAGTAACTGCCCAGGTCCGCTGGGACTTGCCAAACGATGTCAAACCCAGTAAAGTACGAGCATGACGATCGAAGAAGAACTTGTCTATCTGCTGGTCAAAGGGCAACAAAAGGTCTCCGGTTGCTTTCGTAGCGAGGCTTTCGCCCAGGCCTTTAGCTGCTTTCGAGGCTCTTTGTCCACGCTGCGCAAACAAGGCATGCCGCTGTTGTCGGCGAGGCCTCGCCACTCTTTGTGGTCATCCTGTCCTTCCTCCACTCTAGCGGACCTGGGCAGTTACATTTTTTCATACAGACTCTGTCAAATCAAGGTGTGCGCTCGCTAAACATGGGCACTTTCAACGCCTAGACGCCAGCGAATGGTATCCGCGTTGCGCAGGAGTCGCTCCATCACGTTGCGACGCAGGGCATATATCTCTCGTACGTCGCTGAACTCTTGAGGGAAGTAGCGAAGAATATCCCTGGGTTTCAGACCGCAGTAAAACAGCATATAGCTCAGGCGTTTCTCACGCGCGTGCGGAAGTAACCCTTGAATGGCTTCCCACAACTCGTTGGCATCTTCAGGCTCTTCCACAAATGGTTCTCCCGCAAAACCAGGCTCTGGCAGTGGGATCTCTTTTTGCCGCGCGTAGCTTCGCAGGGTGTCAAGAATGGTTCCATTGAGACTGGCATGCAAGTAGTGGAGAGCCGCGGCAAGAGAAGTAAATGCCAGCTTCTGATTGCAGGTCGTTGCCTGCCAGAAGCGTGTGAATGCTTGTGCCACATAGTTCTCTTCACTGTCATGGCGAGAAGCTTCCTCTTTTCTCGGATGGCGGCGCAACCACGTCAGGACCATCTCGCCGAAGCATTTCTGCACCCATGTCCAGGCATCGCTGTCGTGCTCGATCAGAGCGCGGCGCAACAGCTCTAAACCGTACTGGTTGTCGGGTACCTCGCCACGACGATATTTGTTCATTTCTTTCACGCAGCGCTCCGCGAGCAATGAAAGGTTCATTGCGTGCAGTGGAGAGGCTGAGGTCAATGCTACAGGAACGGATATTTCAAAAAGCTCACTCTGGAAGTCATCGAGATCAGAGCGTGTTTCTGCGTTGTTGGCACAAGGCTGATTCATCGTGCCACTTATCCTTTCAGGCGCTTTACATACTACATGCACCCTTTGCTGGTGCTGAGTTCATATCAAAGAAGAAGTACTTCCTGATCCTCTATTATTAAAGCATGGATAAATCGCTTTGTGGTACAGGTTTATGGTACAATAACTGGTACAAAAAGCGGTACAAGGCTACATAAATGTATTCTGTCGATAATTCTTAACTGATGAGGATTTCATTTATCTATACATATCGATCTGTACCTTGTTCCGCCTGAGTTGGCAAGGAGCGATGGATGAATGAGAAGATGCCGTTTGGGCGTTGGATTAGACGACGGCGCAAGGCCCTTGATCTTACCCAGGAGGCCCTTGCACAACGGGCTAAGTGTTCGGTGACGACTATCCGAAAAATCGAGGCGGGGAGCCGTCGTCCGTCGCAGCAAATTGCCGAACTGCTTGCCGATTGCCTGCAAATATTCGCTGCCGAACGTACTCTCTTTATCAGGGCTTCCCGGATCGACTTCGAGCCTGATCCTCCAAATACAGGTCACCCGCACAATTTGCCAGCTCAGCCCAATGCGCTTATTGGGCGCGAGAGGGAAATGAAAGCAATCCTCGCCCTTCTACAGCGCGCTGACGTGCGACTGGTCACGCTCACAGGCCCTGGTGGCATTGGAAAAACGCGCCTGGCCCTCTCAGTTGCTAAGGCGCAGCTTGAGATGTTTGCTGATGGAGTCTACTTTGTCTCGCTGGCCCCCGTGAGTTCTCCTGATTTTCTGGTTTCCACTATCGCAAATGCTCTCCAGTTTTCATTCCACGGAACAGCAGACCTCAAATTGCAACTGCTTGCTCATTTGAGAGAAAAGAAAATTCTCCTGGTGTTAGATAATTTTGAGCATTTACTTGATGGAGTGGAGCTCGTAGTAGATATGCTCCACCAAATACCAGAAATACTTCTTTTGGTCACCTCCCGCGAACGGCTCAATATTGAAGGAGAATGGGTTATTGAAGTTGCGGGATTGCAATTTCCCAGGATCGAGAAGAGGTTTCAAGGCAATGAGACGTATGGGGCAGTTCAATTGTTTCTAGAGCGCTCACGCCAGTTATCTTCAAAAGAACCGCTTTCGGATGAGGAACTCTCAAGTGTGGTACACATCTGTCAGATGGTCGAAGGTATGCCTCTTGGAATCGAACTGGCCGCCGCGTGGAGGAGGGTCCTCTCGAATGAAGAAATAGCACGTGAGATTGAGAAGAGCCTGGCATTTCTTGCTACATCGTCGCAGAGTACTTTACCTCGCCATCGCAGCATAATCTCCGTATTTGAGCCTTCTTGGGGCCTTCTATCTGCTGTTGAGCAGCAGATATGTCGGCGATTATCCGTCTTTCGCGGGGGCTTTCGACGTGAAGCAGCAAAGCATGTCGTTGGCGCTACGCTGACTCACCTGGCCGCACTGGTCGATAAATCGTTCCTGCGGCACGACGACACCGGACGCTACGACATGCATGAGCTTGTGAGACAATTCGCGGCAATGAAGCTGGAACAACTGCCTGCTGAACGGGATACGACATTCGATCTCCACTGTTCCTACTACACAGGGATGCTTAACCAGAGAAAAGGGCATCTACGCAGCCATCTCTCTGGAGATGCGCTCAGGGAGATTCGCGCTGAAATTGAAAATATACGGCAGGCATGGCAATGGATCGTGACACGTCGCAAAGTGACGGAAATGAAACAGTCGTTGCAGAGCCTGCTGGATTTTTATGATACCCAGGGATGGTTCCAGGAAGGAGGGGAAGCATTCGATCTGGCTGCGCAAGAATTGAAAAGGATCGACCAAAACGGTGACGAGGGGTACGTACAGTATACCATCGTCCTCGGTCAAGTTCTGGCGGGGCAGGGATGGCTCTATCTTGCTTCAGGACGCTACGAGCAGGCCGTCGAGACCTCGCAGGCAAGCTTGCGCCTGCTACAGCAATATGAGGCGCACGAGGAGTTGATGCATCCACTTATTACGCTCGGCATTGCCGCCCATATCATGGGAGACTACACAGGGTCGCAGCAGTATCTCCAGGCAGGTTTGGCTCTTCAGCGCGTTGTCGGTGATCGCTGGGGCGAAGGGTGGTCCATTGGGAATCTAGGGATAGTCGCCTATATGCTCGGAGAGTACCAGAAAGCCCATGATTTGCTTGCTGAAGCGCTGGTACTGTTTCAAGAACTAGGTGACAAACGTATGATCGAACTGAGTTATAGTTTTCTGAGCATGACAACGTGCGCATTGCGGGACTATGCTGAGGCAGAGCACCTGGCACAGGAAGGTCTTGCGCTGAGCCAGGAGATCAGCCACCAATGGGGAATAGCCGTTGCCCTCTGTAACCTCGGTGTGGCTTCCTATTATTTAGGAAGAACAGCTGAGGCTGGAGAGCAGCTTCTTTCAAGTTTGAAATTGTTCAGGATGGTAGAAGAGCCCTGGGGGATCGCTCTTGCCTTGAACTACCTTGCTAACGGCTGGTATATCGTGGGAGCACACAGTGAGGCGAAGTGCCATGCGCTTGAAGCGTTAGAAATAGCGACGAAAGCCAAGTTGGCTCCGCTTGCTCTGGAAGCTCTTGTAACCCTGGCTGCGGTTCGAATACAAAGTGGGGAGAAAGAAGCGGCATATCTGTTGCTTCGTCTCGCTTTGGAGCATAGTGGAAGCACACACCTTACAAAGGAGAGGGCACAAGATCTACTGACAGCACTTGAGCCATATCTCACTCCTGAATGGATACCCAGCCGCTCTCAGGATGCGCTCCAGTTTGAGGAGATTGTAGCAAAAGTATTAAAAGCAGGCATATGAGAAACAACGGAGAGTGTTGCCCAGTTCATGCTTCACGCTCAGCTAGGCCTAAAATGAGTGGGCGAGGCACCAGGGGTAAAGTGCGCTGAGATGGCTCGTAAAACCGCTTTCCACCTGTATAGCCTGTTTGCACCAACGGCTTCTCAAACTGCTTGGACGACAGTGCTAGGAAATGACGAGTTCGTTACCTCGCACTCTATGACAGCTTCGCGCCATTTTAAGCCATAAAAATACGCGAGAGGTTACACATCAGGAGGTGGGATTATTGATGAGTGGATGTCAGATCTACTCACTTGACGAACTGGTCTCTTCTGCTATATAGTGGATACAGAATGAAACTGAGGTGACAGGCATGACACTCTTCTTCACACACATCGTATCCATGGCAATGCGAAGCCGCACAAACCCACGCGGAGAATTGCCCATGCCTTCTGACACCTGATGAGATCAAAGAGGAACTTGCAAGGCCGCCCGTGTGGGGCGGCCCTTTTTATTGTTGTTGAGGACGTACGAGGAGCAGCATTGATGCCGGATTTCCCCTCACATACCGTACAACCGCGCCGGTATATGTCACAGCGGCAATGCCCTATGTGAACGCGAAACCGCTCTTGGCTTTGCACATGAACTCGTGCTCACAACGATGGGCGACAATGGAGGAGGTCGCTTTACTGTCAAAAGAACTGTCAACAGGAGTTTGTGAGCAAGTGGGATAAGGGATAAGGCCGGGAGAGAAGCAGCTTCGGTGAGGTCGCTTTCTGGCCTGGCAAGGCAGTCGACAGACCTGCGCCCCCTTCTTTTTGTTTATCCTGGCATCATCATGTACATCATTCAAAAAACGAAGAGAGGTGACAAATGAATAGCATTCGCAAAGATGAACCTGCAAATAAACGCTATTACATTACAACAGCTATCGATTACCCTAACGCGCCCCCGCATATCGGGCATGCCCTCGAAAAAGTGGCGGCGGACGTCGTTGCTCGCTATCATCGTTTGCAAGGATACGATACCTACTTCAGTATAGGTCTGGACGAGAACAGCCAGCACGTGGTGAAAGCCGCGCAAGAGCACCAGGTCGATCTCGTCAACTGGACGAACCGCATGGATGAAGCGTTTCGCCTCGCGTGGTCCAGGCTCAACATCTCGAATGATCGCTGGATTCGCACAACGGAACCCGAGCATTTCCAGGCCTCACAAGAGATGTTTCGCCGTGCGCAGCAGCGGGGTGACATTTATAAATCCATCTACTCCGGCTGGTACTGCCCGAACGGTAATAACTTCTACACTAGCGAGGAACTGGTGGAGGGGAGATGCCCTGATCATCCCTCCATCGAACCGGAATGGTTGGAAGAGGAGAACTACTTTTTCGCGCTCTCAAAGTATAGCGACCGCCTGCTGGCGCACATCAACGATCATCCAGATTTTATTGTGCCAGCCAACAGGCGTGCGGAGGTACTTGGAATGATCCGGCAGGGGCTGCGGGACTTCGCGGTCTCACGGCAGGTGCGACCCGGTGCGGTACCCTGGGGAGTACCTGTACCAGGTGATGAGCAGCAGGTCATCTATGTCTGGTTCGACGCCTTGACCAACTACCTGACGGCTGTCGGTTTTCCGCACGATACCGCCACGTTCGAACATTACTGGCCTGCTGATGCTCACGTCATCGGCAAAGATATCACGCGCTTTCACTGTCTCTACTGGCCGGCCATGCTGCTCTCGGCAGGGCTACCACTGCCGCGCCAGGTAGCTGTGCATGGTTTTATCACCCTGGAGGGGCAGCGCATCTCTAAGTCCGCCGGGAATATCATTGATCCTGTAGAGCTGGTAGATACCTATGGCGCCGACGCCGTGCGCTATTACCTCCTGCGCAACCTGTCGTTCGCCTCAGACGGGGATTTTTCCCGTGCGGCCTTCATCCGTCACTATAACGAGGAGCTGGCCAACGAGTTGGGAAATCTGCTCAACCGCGTCGTAACGATGATCAGCCGCTATCGCGGTGGTGCCATACCGCCGCCTGGAGCTACGAGCGAGCTTGAAGAAGACCTGCAGCGGGCAGCCTCGGAGACGCGTACGCGCGCCGAAGCCGCTCTGGAACGCTGGGAAATTGGCGGTGCTCTGAACATCATCTGGAGTTTCGTGCGTCGCACCAACCAGTATATCGAACGCAGCGAGCCCTGGCGCATAGCGCGCCAACCTGAACAACAGGATCGCCTGGATACCGTGCTCTATACGGCGGCAGAGGCGACCCGCCTGCTGGCAATTTTCCTGGCGCCATACATCCCCTCTGCCAGCAATAACATCCTGGGCCAGTTGGGCATGGAATCAGTCGATAACACATCGTGGCTACGACAAGGAACCTGGGGAAACCGCCCGTTCACGCGGGTCAACCCTGGTCCCCTGCTGTTCCCACGCATGGAAGAGTAACAGCTTGGGGGTACTGGTACGATAGATTAAGGAGGAAACATATGCCGATCATTGAGGTCGAAGGATTAGAAAAAACATTTAAGACCCGTGACCGCGAGGCTGGTCTGGCCGGCAGCCTGCGTTCATTTATAGCACCGCGCTACCGTGAACGACGGGCCGTAAAGCACATCAGCTTCTCATTAGAAGCAGGAGAAGTGCTGGCCTTCATCGGCCCCAACGGTGCAGGCAAATCCACGACCATCAAAATGTTGACCGGCATCCTCTATCCATCGGGCGGCAAAGCCACCGTCCTTGGACTCGCCCCCTGGCAGGAACGGCGCAAACTGGCTTTTCATATAGCCTGTATCTATGGCCAGAAATCGCAATTGTGGTATCACCTGCCACCGCAGGATACGTTCGACCTGCTGGCACGCATCTACGAACTTGACCTGGCAGAGTACCGCAAACGGCGCGATTTCCTGATCGAAGTCTTTGATATCGCGGATTACATTCGTACGCCCGCACGCAAGTTGAGCCTGGGCGAGCGCATGCGCTGCGAACTGGCGGCCGCCTTGATGCACAAACCCTCGGTCGTTTTTCTCGATGAGCCCACCATCGGGCTGGATGTCATCGCCAAGCAGCGCATCCGCGAACTGATTGGACAGTTGAACGTGGAGGAGGGCGTCACCATTTTTCTGACCTCCCACGATGCCGGTGACATCGAACAGGTTTGCCGGCGTGCCATCGTCATTAACCACGGTGAGATCATCCTGGATACCCCGGTAGCAAAGATGAAGCGTGACTACCTGAAGGTCAAAACAGTGGACCTGCTGCTGGAGGAGCCCGCGGCAACGCTCTTAAAAACCGATGAAAAAAGCGGTGAGCAACGCCTGAGCATTCAACTGCCCTTCTCCATCCACGAAGAACTGCTCGTCACAGAGGGAATACAGATCATGAAAGCCAGGGGACATGGCTTAAAGCTGGAGATTGACACCTCGCGTTGCCCCCTGGAGCCGATCATTGCCGCCGTCATGCAGCACTGTCACATCCTGGATATGACCATAGCCGACCCTCCGATGGAGAAGATTATCGCCCGCATATACGGCGAACAAACGCAACATGAAAATGGTTAGGAGCATCATAGCATGAACACAATCATCGCCGATCAGCGACAATCTATCCGGCAAAGGTTAAGCCTCTCGCTGCGAAAGTACACTGCCGTGCTGCGGGTCAGCGTGGCCAATAACCTGGCGTATATCATAGAGGTCGTCTTCCGCACCATCTTCCTCGTTGTGTTCATCTTCGTCTTCGAACAGTTGTGGAAAACGACCTTCGCTATACGGGGCATCACCGCGCTCGATGGATTTGATATCAATACCATGATCTGGTACCTGGCGGCAACGGAAACCCTCGCGCTTTCGCTGCCCCAGTTGACGCGCCTGGTCGACGAAGAGGTGCGCTCGGGACAACTGGCCTACCTGCTGAGTCGGCCGTGCAGCTATGTGCTCTACCATTTCGCTCAATACCTCGGTGAGCGCCTGGTCCGCCTGGTGCTCAACAGCGCGGTCGCTTTCACCATCGCGCTGATCTTCGTTGGCCCGCCACCATTTACCTGGATGGGTTTGCTGGCCTGGCCCCTCGTTGTATTCCTGGCCGCCAGCATCGAGTACGTGGTCTACTTTAGCATCGGCCTGCTCGCCTTCTGGACCGAGGAGACCACGCCCTTTTTCTTGATCGTCAACCGCCTGGCGCTGGTACTTGGTGGCGTGTTGGCCCCCCTGGAGGTTTTGCCACAGCCGATACGGGGTATCGCCCTGCTGCTGCCATTCAGCGCCATACTCTATGGCCCGGCTCGCACCCTGGTACATTTTCAACTGCTGCCATTTTGCTGGCTGCTGCTTCAACAGGTGATTACCATAGTCATCGGCAGCCTGTTGCTTTTTGCTCTTTACCGCATGGCGACGCGGCAAGTGAATATTAACGGAGGCTAGAACAGGAGAACAAGATGTTCGTATTGACCAGTTTTGTCCGCGCGCTGCGCTTCATAGCAGCGTATGCGATAGCAAATATCCAGTCAGCAATGGAGTATCGCATCTCCTTCTGGGTGAA
>WNGJ01003225.1_pt1 | contig 21554 bp, 19 predicted proteins | sample 5400611 | NCBI WGS metagenome assembly WNGJ01 (sample SAMN13153375, study PRJNA577476) | soil metagenome | isolation source: 40 cm soil or saprolite under Garry oak tree replicate 1 | place: USA:California | collected 2016-06-15
GTCGTGTTCTCCAGTCATTCCGGGGCGTGTCGAGACGCGAACCCGGAATCTCGAGATTCCCCGATGCGCAATTGCGCATCTGTGGTCTGGTGCTTACGCACCATCCCGGAATGACGCTATATGGCAACATGATTCTGGCGGCCGTTACGCAAAACAACTCCCCTTCTCCAGATAAGGACGCGGCAAGCGACCGCCCGGCGCTGCTGCTTGCGTGGTACGACCGCCACCGGCGCCGGTTGCCTTGGCGGGCGCCGGCCGGCGCGCGCGCCGACGCCTATCGGGTGTGGCTGTCGGAAATCATGCTGCAGCAGACGACGGTCAAGGCGGTCGGGCCCTATTTCGAAAAGTTCCTCGCGCGCTGGCCCGACGTCGCGGCGCTGGGGCGGGCGTCGCTCGATGATGTCTTACGGATGTGGGCCGGGCTCGGCTACTACTCGCGCGCCCGCAATCTGCACGCCTGCGCGGTCGCGCTGGTGCGCGACCATGGCGGGGTGTTTCCCGATACGGAAGCGGGGCTGCGTGCGCTCCCGGGAATCGGGCCGTACACCGCCGCCGCCATCGCCGCGATCGCGTTCGATCGCCGCACCATGCCGGTCGACGGCAATATCGAGCGGGTGGTGTCGCGGCTCTACGCGGTCGAGGAGCCGCTGCCGCAGGCCAAACCGCTCATCCAGCCACTCGCGGCGACGCTGCTCGGCGAAGCTCGCGCTGGCGACGAGGAGTCTCGCGCCGGCGACGAGACGTCTCGCGCCGGTGACAGCGCCCAGGCGCTGATGGATCTCGGCGCCTCGATCTGCACGCCAAAGAAGCCGGCCTGCGCGCTCTGTCCGCTGAACGAGGATTGCCTTGCCCGCGCCCGCGGCGATCAGGAAACCTTTCCGCGCAAGGCGCCGAAAAAATCCGGCACGCTGCGCCGCGGCGCAGCGTTCGTCGTCACGCGCGGTGACGAGCTTTTGGTCCGCTCGCGTTCGGAAAAGGGCCTGCTCGGCGGCATGACGGAGGTCCCAGGCTCCGATTGGCTCGCCGGCCAGGACGACAAGACGGCGCGACAGCAGGCGCCCGCGCTGAACGGGGTCGCGCGCTGGCATCGCAAGGCGGGCGTCGTCACCCATGTCTTCACGCATTTCCCGTTGGAACTCGTGATTTACACCGCGCGCGTCACCGCGGGCACACGCGCGCCGAAGGGAATGCGCTGGGTGCCGATCGCGACACTCGCCGACGAAGCGCTGCCAAACGTCATGCATGCTGGCAGCAGCTCTGCGCTAAGGGCTTGGGAACCCAATCGGAGGCTCCCATGATCAGAACCGCGCTCGACCAACTCACCCCGCCGCCATCGTCAAAATTGCTCGGCTGGCATCTACTGGATGCGCGGCCTGCCGACGGCTGGGTGCGGATCGGCTTCGACGGCCGAGTGGAGTTTTGCAACCCGGCCGGCTTCGTGCAGGGCGGCATTCTCTCCGCCATGCTCGACGACACCATGGGACCGGCTGTGTTCGTCATGACCGACGGAACACTCTACACCGCGACCATCAGCATGACCGTGAATTTTCTTAGGCCCGCGGAGCCAGGGCCAATCACCGGCGAGGCACGCGTCACGCAGCTTGGCAAGACCGTCGCATTTGTCGAGGGAAAGTTGTTGGCTGAAGACGGCACCGTGCTCGCTACCGCGACGACGAGCGCGCGGCTGGTCGAGACGGCGAAAGCACTTCGATTGCCGTCTTCGTCGGACCGCGCCAATGCGGGCGGGGGATAGACGGCAGGCGGCTCCGCCGCTAACGTCCCGCCGCCGTCTCAAGAGGATGAAAAATGCTCAAGCTCTATTACGCGCCCGCCACCTGCGCGCTCGCCTCCCATATTGCGCTCGCGGAAGCCGGCGCCGCCTACACGACCGAGAAGATCGATTTCAAGACCAACCAGCAGCAGAGCCCGGACTATCTCAAGATCAATCCGAAAGGGCGCGTCCCGACGCTGGTGACGGATCGCGGCATCCTGACCGAAACGCCGGCCATGCTGGCGTTCATCGCGCAGAGCTTTCCGCAGGCCAGACTCGCGCCGCTCGACGACGCGTTCGCGTTCGCGCAGATTCAGGCCTTCAACAGCTATCTGTGTGCGACGGTTCACGTCGCGCATGCCCACAAGATGCGCGGCGCGCGCTGGGCGACGGAAGAAACCTCGTTCGCCGACATGAAGCGGATGGTGCCGAAAACCGTCGGCGCGTGCTTCGCGCTGATCGAGCGCGACATGCTGAAGGGGCCGTGGGTGATGGGCGACACCTACACGATCTGCGATCCCTATCTCTATACGCTGGCGACATGGCTTGAAGGCGACAGCGTCGATCTTGCGACGCTGCCGAGGGTCGCCGATCACCGCGAGCGCGTGGGACAGCGGCCGGCGGTGCAAAAGGTGCTCGCCGAGCAGAAGGTTTAAGCGAAATCCTCGTCGTCCCGGCGAATTCGCTGGGACGACAACAATCATCGTTCCGCGCGCCGCTTGTCGCGGCCGAGCTCGCGTCCCGTCTGCAGCATCAGCTTGCGCAGCCAGATCGAGCCGGGGTCCATCTGGGCGCGGGTCGGGTAGAACATGAACTGCTCGTCGATGCCGGGGTCGAGCGGCGGCGCGACGGTTGCGAGTGACAGTTGCTCGCCGCCGGCTGCGACAGGCCGATCCGCATCGCGGCACGGCTGACATTGGCTTCGCGCAACAGCGCGTCTAGCGCCACCAGAAGATTGAGGTCAAGCGAATTCAAATTCATACGGTGAATATATATCATATGCACTATCGATTGGAAGAATGACAGGCGGCAGGCCAAGCTCGGCGATCCCTTCACCAACGAAAGATGCCGCCATGAGCGCGATAGCCAACAAGAAACTGATGGAAGAAATTTTCGCCGCCGCGGGAAACCCGGATCCGGCGGTGCGCGACCGCTCGCTGTTTGTTGCCAGCCTCGCCGATGACGCGAAATGGGTGGTGACCGGGCAGTATTCGTGGTCGCGCACCTTCGCCGGGAAACAGTCGATCCTGAACGATCTGCACGGTCATGTCCGCTTGCTGCTGGCCGAGCGGTCGCGCACCATCGCGCATCGCTTCATTGCCGACGGTGATCACGTCGTGGTCGAGGCGAAAGGCAACAACCTCACCAAGGCCGGCGAGCGTTATGACAACGACTATTGCCTGGTGTTCCGGCTGGAGAATGGGATGATCAAGGAAATCAGGGAATATTGCGACTCGGTCCTGACCGAGAAGGCGCTGGGCCGGTTTCCGGAAGCGCACCAGCGTGCGGCAGGTTGAGATATCTCGCCGCGTCATTCCGGGGCGCGCCGCAACAACATTGACGCGTGAGGCGTCAATTTTGCGCTGAGAGCGAGAACCCGGAATCTCGTGCAACAATATCTGGATTCCGGGTCCACGCGGTCCAAGTCGGCTACGGCCGACTTGGATAAGAAGACCGAACTCGGGTGAACCCGAGTTCGCGGCGCGTGTCCCGGAACGACAGAGAGCGACGAGATCAGGCCGCCTTGGTCTTGAGATGGCCGAACATGATGTGCCGCGCCTCGTCGTCCATGTCGGCCTTGAAGGGGAACTTGTCCTTCAACGCGATCGCCCGCGCCACCGCCGGCCGTGCCGCGACCTCATCCACCAGCCGCTTGACGTTGCCATATTTGGCATAGGCTTCCTCGCCGAGCACGAATGGCGCCATGCGCGCCCAACCCCAGAATGCCATGTCGACGATGGTGTAGGTATCGCCAACCATGTAACGGCTCTTCGACAGATGATCATCGAGGATCTTGTAGTGACGGTTGGCCTCGAACTGGTAGCGGTTATGCGCGTACTCCAGGTCCTTGGGCGCAAAATGCTTGAAGTGCACGGCTTGGCCGGAATAGGGGCCGAGGCCGGTCGCGACGAACATCAGCCATGACAGCATCTGCGCGCGGTTGGCCGGCGTGTTCGGCGGCAGAAACTTGCCGGTCTTCTCGGCGAGGTAGAGCAGGATGGCATTCGAGTCGAACACGAACACGCCGTCATCGTCGATCGCCGGCACCTTGCCGTTCGGATTGACTTTGAGGAATTCCGGCTTGAACTGGTCACCCTTGCGGGTATCGACCGGCACCAGCTCGTAAGGAAGACCGGATTCTTCGAGGAACAGCGCCACCTTGTTGGGGTTCGGCGCGCCGTTGAAGTAGAATTTGAGCATCGGAAATCTCTCCCAGGGACTTTTTGTAAAGAATTTGTGTTACGCGACGTCAGTCCCGATCGGACGTCGCGCTGTCTTCATCACCCGATGGTTACCGGAACCGGCGGCAATTTCAATTCCTGGCGGCGTTCACGTTCATGTTTTCATCCTATCTCGGGTTGCAATATCGTCGCGCCCGATCCCGCGCCAACCAGTCCCGCGAAACCGGAGGCAGCATGCATTCCCGCAAAGCATCGATAGGGGCCGTTCCTCGGGTCGCCTCGGCTGGCGTATTGGCCGCCGTGCTCTGCGCCAGTAGCGGAGCCTTTGCTCAGCCGCCCGCGTCGCCTCAGGTCGTCATGTCGCCGGGGTCGCAGCTCCTGCTGTCGCGTTTCCAGGCCGGGCAGACCCTGGAGTGCTATCTCGACTTCCTGCGGAGTGATTTCCTCCAGATCGATGCGGACGCCGATGGCAAGATTACGCAACGCGATGTCGATCTCCATAGTGTTATGGAAACCATTCAGGTTCGGACCGTCGCCTTGACCGCCGTGATGCGTTTCGATCTCGACGGTGACGGGGCCGTGACGGAGGACGAAGTCCGCAGGGCCATGCGGTACGAGCTTCGATCGCAACTTGGCCTCGCGGCAGTCAATGCCGGAGGAATGGCGATTGCGCCGATTAACGGACCGGAGAAGGTGATCGAGGACAACGTCCGCTCGATCATGGCGCTCGATACCGACAACGACGGCAAGGTCAGCTCCTCCGAGGCGGTCAAGTTCACGCTGCCGGGCATGCCACGAGGTTTTGGCATGGGCGGCCAGGCCTCCGGCGAAGCCCTGTTCCGCAAGATCGACGCCGACAGCGACGGCAAGATCTCGCCGCAGGAATTGGCCGATTACCGCAGTCAACCGCTCCCGCCGGATCCGGCCACACTCAGCGCGGCGTCCGGCGTCGCGCAAATCCGTCTGCGCGAACAGGCCGAAGCCGTCCGGAAGAGGGAGGCCGAAGCGCAGGCGGGATGCGAGATGCCGGCGGCCTCGGAAAAAGCCAAGGTCGTTCTCTTGAGCGGGTATGAGACCGACGCGCTATCGAGCGTGTCGCTCGGCTCGCAGGATGCGGTCATTCATGCCGGCCGCGTCGTGGTCGAACCGGGAAGCGACCCGCTTTACGTCGTGATCGCCACCTATAGTCCCACAGTCTGGCAATTCGGCGGCGCGGTGGATCGGATCGAGCGACTGGTCATGAGCAGTTCGCTGACGAGCCCGAATGGTCGCGACGCGCGACAGCCTTCACTTGTCGGCGCCACCGGCATCCCGCGCGACCGCATCACGTTTTTCGCGAGACCAAACTGCCTGAATTATTTCAGCGAAACGCCGTCGAGCTCGTCGCTGCAAGCGGCCGCGACCATCCGGACCAAGGCCGGCAAGGCACCGGATGTCGTTGCCGCCAAATATTCCGTCGGCAGCTACAGCGTGCCGTCGGGGAAAATCGAAACGCGGAGGGATCAGCGCAAGCAACCGCTCGTGATCCAGAAGAGCCAGGGCTCGCTCAACATCGTCGGCGATGCCAGCAACATCATCATTCAGGCGGGCCCGAGTCGCGCCCGCGACGAGATGGATCGGTTTTTTCCGGGCGGGGTCACTCAGATCGATTCCAAGTCCGTCGTCGCCGATGTTCCCGTTGCTGCTTATGAGGTGCTTCCCGCGCAGGCGGGACTGGTTCAACTGCTGACGACCGGCGCTCTCACGCAGAACAGTGCCGGCGAATACATCGTTCGCCAGAAGATCCGCTTTCCCGCCGGGCTTTCTGGCGCCCATTCCGTAACGTTTCTGATCATGAAGGGCGCGCCCTATCCGGACGGCGACCCCGCGCATTCATGCGTGATCGTCGAGGAGAACGGCGAAAGCAAAGGCGCGATCTGCCGGACAAGATAGCTGCAGCGACGGGGCGGGTTGCCGCTCCCGACGGATCGGTGTTCCAACATATCGGAAGAGGATTTGTATCCGACTAGCCAGGATAAAAAAGACCGAGCAATCCCGCGAGGATCAGTGAGGCTCCGGCTAGTTTGACGAGTTTTGCGTGGCTATTTGCCGAGTGCAAATTCGACGCATGAACGGCGCGCTCCGATTGGCGCGCATAGCCGTGTACGATGACCTGCCGATTGAAGTCACTGTTCGCATGCAACCCGTCGGACAGGCCGACGCAAACCAAAAGAATGCCGGCGATGCCAAGACCGGCAAATCCCAGGAACGCGAACAGCAAGATCGGAAACATGCCGAGAAGGAAGATCGGCAACAGCGGGAGCAGCAGCAATATCTCGGACTGTCTTCGCATCCGACCATGCCTCGGGACAGCGGGCGATGCCTGATAACGAATGATGTTAGTCCCGGTCTTGGCGAGGAAGCAAGCTGAAAGCGCTGCTTCGGTTCAGACGCGAGATCAGCCCGCCGCCATTTCGGAGCGGATTTCGGCGCGCAGCTCGTCGATCAGCTTGAGGCCGTTCCTGGTCTCGACATGCCAGAAGGTCCAGCCGTTGCAGGCTTCGGCGCCTTGCGCGACCGCGCCGATGCGATGGATCGAGCCGACCTTGTCGCCGAGCATGATAGCGCCATCGGCGCGCACCAGCGCGCCATGACGCTTCTTGGAATCGACCAGCCTGGTGCCGGGCAGAATCATGCCGCGCTCGATCAATTCGGAGAACGCCACGCGCGGCGCCTCGCGCGCGGTCATGAAGGGCGCCAAGGTGGCCTCCGGCAGCGGCTCGATGGCGGCGATGCGGGCTTCGGCCGCGTTCGCATACGTCGCGTCGCGCTCGAAGCCGATGTAGCGGCGGCCGAGACGTTTTGCCACGGCACCCGTCGTGCCGGTGCCGTTGAAGGGATCCATCACGAGATCGCCGGGCTTGGACGACGACAATAGCACACGCGCCAACAGGCCTTCCGGCTTCTGGGTCGGATGCACCTTCTTGCCATCCGTGCCCTTGAGGCGCTCCTCGCCGGTGCACAGCGGAATCAGCCAGTCGGAACGCGCCTGGACGTCCTCGTTCGCGGCCTTCAAGGCCTCGTAGTTGAAAGTATAGCCCTTGGCCTTCTCGTCGCGCGCGGCCCAGATCATGGTCTCATGCGCGTTGGTGAAACGGCGGCCGCGGAAATTCGGCATCGGATTGGATTTGCGCCAGACGATGTCGTTGAGAACCCAAAAGCCAAGGTCCTGCATGATCGTGCCGACGCGGAAAATATTGTGATAGGAGCCGATCACCCACAACGTGGCCGACGGCTTCATCACGCGGCGGCAGGCCAAAAGCCAGGCGCGGGTGAAATCGTCATAGGCGGCGAAGGATGAAAACTTGTCCCAATCGTCGTTGACGGCATCGACGTGCGATTCGTCCGGACGCTTCAGATCGCCCTTGAGTTGCAGATTATAAGGAGGATCGGCGAAGACCAGATCGACCGATGCGGCTTCCAGTTTCGACATCTCGGCGACGCAATCGCCGACGATGATGCTGGTGTCAGAAGGACACTCAAATTTAGTGCGGGGCGCCCTTGCAGACGCCCCGCGACGCGACACAACCATGACTCAATACTCTGACTCAGGCGACGCTGCCGGCGACGCGGGACCAAACAACCGACTGCCCACACCTTGACCGGGCAAAGTAAAAATCGACTTAATCGGGAAAATTTTTCACAGCGTTGTCTCGTCTCCGAGAAGTATGATTCGTGACGGCGCCCGGTGACGGGAAATGCAACGAAGCCGCGATATCAACGCATTTTTCGATTTGACGCGGCTAACGCGGACTCGCCGCAAGCGCTTCGGGCAACGCCAACAGCGGCACTAGGCAATTTTTGCCGGGCGGGCTATTGATTAATGGAACGGAAATTTTACTTGGGATTTTACTTGGCGGATTTGACTTGGCGCGTTGGGCATCGGCGCACATGGCCCGCAAGCAAGCACATGGTCCGCAAGCACATGGCCCGCAAGATGACACGCATTGCTCGCAACGCGCGTTGCTCGCAAGATGAAATGAGGAAAAGCCGTCATGCGTTATGATGATTTTCGCCGCAGCGATGACATCGAAGACCGTCGCGACGATGGCGGCGGCGGAATGATGGGGGGTGGGGGCGGCCTCGGCCTGCCGATGGGCGGCGGCGGGCTCGGCATCGGCACCATCATCGTGCTGGGCCTGATCAGCTACGCCTTCGGCATCGATCCGCGCATCCTGATCGGCGGCGCGGAAATCCTGGGCGGCGGCAGTCACGCGCCGAGCTACCAGAGCGATCGCCGCTCCGCGCAGGGCAAGACCGGCGCGCCGACTGACGAGATGGGCAGCATGATCTCCGGCATCCTCGGCGAGATCGACGATCGCTGGAGCGAGATCTTCCAGGCGAAAGGGCAATCTTTCACTGGCCCACGCATCGTGCTGTTCCGCAACGCCACCAATGGCGGGCGCTGCGGCATGGCGCAGTCGGCGATGGGGCCGTTCTATTGTCCGCCCGACAAGACGATCTTTCTCGATACGGGGTTCTTCCGGGAAGTGGAGACGCGTTTTCACGGCTGCTCGGGCAGCGCCTGCAAATTCACGGCCGCCTATATCATCGCCCATGAAGCCGGCCATCATGTGCAGAACCTGCTCGGCATCATCCCGCGCGTGACGCGTCTGCAGCAGCAGGCCGGCAGCAAGGCGGAAGCCAATGCGTTGCAGGTGAGGATCGAATTGCAGGCGGATTGCCTGTCGGGGGTCTGGGTCAATCGCGAGGCCAAGAAGCGCCCGAACTTCCTCGAAGCCGGCGATATCGACTCGGCGTTGACGACGGCATCGGCGATCGGCGACGACACGCTGCAGCGGCAGTCGACGGGTCGCGTGGTGCCTGATTCCTTTACCCACGGCTCGGCCGCGCAACGCAAGCAGTGGTTCATGACCGGCTATCAGCAGGGTACGGTCGAGGCCTGCAACACCTTCGGCGCCGGGTCGTTGTGACGCGCCGCGTCTGGGACACGAAGGGAAAGGTCCATGTCTTCCACCGACGAGCCAAAGCAGTTCATCCCGCTTAATATCGCGGTGCTGACGATTTCCGATACCCGTTCGCTTGCCGACGACAAATCCGGATCGACGCTTGCGGACCGGCTGACGGCGGCCGGACACAAACTCGTCGCGCGCGAAATTGTCATCGACGACGTCGAAGCGATCCGCACGGTCACCAAGACATGGATCGCCGACCCCGGTATCGACGTCGTCATCACCACCGGTGGCACCGGCTTCACCGGCCGCGATGTGACGCCGGAGGCGATCGAGCCGCTGTTCGAAAAGCGCATGGACGGATTTTCCGTCGCCTTTCACATGCTGAGCCACGCCAAGATCGGCACCTCGACGATCCAGAGCCGCGCCACCGCGGGCGTCGCCGGCGCCACCTTTATCTTCTGCCTGCCGGGATCGCCGGGCGCCTGCCGCGACGGCTGGGACGGCATTTTGGCCGCCCAGCTCGACTATCGCACGCGGCCCTGCAACTTCGTCGAGATCATGCCGCGATTGGACGAGCACCTGCGCCGCCCGAAGGCGAAGGGGGTTTCGGCCTGATCATCCATCGTCGTCATTCCGGGGCGCGCGACCGAACCCGTGGGCTACCCGAGTTCGGCATTTATAGATGGTCCAAGTCCGCAACAGCCGACTTGGACGGCGAACCCGGAACCTCGAGGTTCCGGGTTCAATGCTTCGCATCGCCCCGGAACGACGGCACGGTTACAGCTTCAATTCCCACGTTTCGCCCACGAGATCGACACCGAAACTGTGGTGCGGCTCCTCCGCGACGCGGCGGAAACCGGCGCGCTGATAGATATCGCGCGCCGCGACCAGGATGCTCTGGGTCCACAGCGTGATCGTCCTGTAGCCCTTCTCGCGTGCGAAGCGGATGCATTGTTCGGTCAGCGCCCGCCCGATCCCGAGCCCGCGCGCCTTTTTCTCCACCAGCAACAGCCGCAGTTTCGCAACCTCGTCCGAGCCTTTGACCAGGAAGATCGAACCGGCCGGCTCGCCGTCCACTTCGGCGATCCAGCAATGCTCGCAAGAGGGATCGTACGACTTGATGAACTGCGCCGCGATCTCGGCCACCAGCGCCTCGAAACTGATATCCCAGCCAAACTCCTGCGCGTAGATCGCGCCGTGCCGCGAGACCACCCAGCCGATATCGCCGGGGCGGTGGCTTCGCAGCAGGACAGTGGGCCGCCGGCCTGCCTGCGGCGCGAGCGTCCTCTCGATGGTCGCCATCGCATGGACGAGCGCGGCGCGCTCGCCATCGCCGAGTTGGCCGAGCATTGCCGCGATCTCGTCATGCGAGCTCCGATCGAGCTTTGCGAAAGCCTGGCGTCCCTTCGCTGTCAGGCTGAGCCGGTATTGCCGCCGATCGGAAGTGAGCGGCTTGCGGATGACCAACCCGTTCTCATCGAGCTTCTGCATGATCCGGCTGAGATAGCCGGGATCCAGGCCCAATTCGCTGCCGACTTCTTTCGCCGCCAGATCGTCGCGATGCGCGAGTTCATACAGCACCCGCGCCTCGCTCAACGAGAACGGGCTTTTCAGGAGGTGCTGGTCGAGGACACCGAGCTTGCTTGTGTAGAAACGGTTGAACGCGCGAATTGCTGCGATCTGATCGTCGGATTGCCGGCTGGACATATATTGCTGGCTGGACATGGCCCACCTCAATAATTGCCATTGTCAAATAATTATTTGACTTTGGCAAGTATTGTCGGGCCAAGTACCTTTTGGGCCAAGTATCTTGGGGCCAAGTATCTTGGGGCGCTGTCAAACCATGACGATCCGGCTGCGCAACAGCGTGCGCGAGGAGCGGCCGAGCTGGCGCAGCAATCGCGCCTCCGAACGGCGGGCGTCCGGCGCATAGCCGCCGAGCCGCTCGTAATGGTCGCGCGCGATCAGAAGTCCCTGGTCGGTCAGCGGTCCCGCGATCATGCGCGCGAGAAATTTGAAGCGGTCGGCCATCCGCGTGTCGGCATAGGGCGAGCGGGCGTAACGGAAAACTCCGGCGCGCTGCCGGCCGGTGTTGGAGACGCCCTGGATGAATTGCGTGGTCTCCTCGATCCAGCCGGTGTCGAGCACTGCGCCCGCGCGCAGAAACATCAGCCAGGGCGAACGTGCTTGGCGAGCGCCGGCCGCGAGCGCCGCCGCGCGTGCCCCGTCGAAGTGCAGGAAGTGGCAGCCGGCGACATCGGCGACCCGTTCGATCACGCCATTGGCGGTCCCATCGACCAACAGCACCTCGCGCACGACGCCGGCCGCGGCGCCAGGCACCAGAGCGGCGAGGGTGGCGACGGCGGGCTGTTCGGCTCCCTCGGTGGGGATGATCACGCTCAACATGAGTACAAGGGATCGTTCTCTCGGGTCTCAAAAACCTCGCACTGTTATCACCTTGTCACAATCAAATCAGCCCGCCGGAATGCAGTTTTTTGCGGCAAATCGGCCGGGGAGCGAGCCCTCCAAGGCCGGCGTCAAGGCTGGCTTCGCAACGTGGCCAGTTTCGCCGCGCAGTGGCGCGCGATGGCCGTCTCTTCGCTCGTGGCGATGACGAGGACATCGATCTTGCTTTCCGCATGGCTGATGCGTTGGCCGGCCCGATCGTTCGCCGAAGCGTCCAGGCTGACACCGAGCCAGCGCAACCGGTCGCAGATTTGTTGCCTGATGCTGTTGCCGTGCTCGCCGATGCCGCCGGTGAAGACCAGGCAGTCCAGTCCGCCCAGAGAATTCGCCATGACGGCAACCTGGCCGGCGACGCGGAATGTAAAGAGATCGATCGCTTCCGTCGCGGCGGCATCACCGCTCGCCAGCAGGGTGCGCATGTCCGCGGAGATGCCGGACACGCCGAGCAGGCCGGATTCCTGATAGAGCAGGTGCTGCAGGTCGGCCGCCGACAGGCCCTGTTCCTGCTGCAAATAGAGCAGCACGCCGGGATCGATCAGGCCGCACCGGGTCCCCATCACCAGGCCGTCGAGCGGCGTCAGCCCCATGGTTGTGTCGATGCTTTGGCCGTCGCGCATCGCGCAAAGGCTCGACCCGTTGCCGAGATGCGCCACCACCGTGCGCTTGGCGGCCATCGCCGGCGAGATCGCCGCAAGGCGGCTTGCGATGTATTCGTAGGACAGCCCGTGGAAGCCGTAGCGGCGGATGCCGATGTCATCGAAACGCCGCGGAATGGCAAAGCGGCGAACTGTTGGTGCGAGGCCATGATGGAAGGCGGTATCGAAGCAGGCGATCTGGTGGAGGCCGGGACGGAGCGACCTGACGGCGCGCATCGGCGACAGACAGCGCGGCTGGTGCAATGGCGCAAGCGGCGTCAGCGCGTCCAGCGCCGCGATGCGTGCGTCGGTGATTTCGACGGGATCGACGAAATCGCGCCCGCCATGAACCACGCGATGGCCGACCGCCGAAAGCGTGCGGCCAGCAAGCTCGCGATCGAGCCATTGAAGAATATCGTCGAACAGGCCGTTGCCGTCCTTGTCCGCAGCGGCGCGGCGCGTTTCGAACAGGCTCTTTCCGGACGGGTCCGTGACCGCGAGGCGCGGTGCGGCCTCGTGCTCGTCGAGTAGTCCCTTGCAAAGCAGGGCCGGTTCGCCGGCGGAAATCTCGAACACCGCGAACTTGATGCTCGACGAGCCGGAATTGAGGACCAGAACGGCATCCGTCATGAAATCGATGTCTCCGATAGGCGGGTGATGCAGCGTCAGCCGGAGGCGGGAGGCTGGGCCGCCGCGCGATGTGGCCAGACCCAGTCGCGAATTTGCGGCATGTCTTCGCCATGCTCTCGCACGTAGCGCGAATGTTCGATCAGGGCGTCGCGAAATCGCTGCTTGACGTGGGCTGCGGCGACGCCGAGCCGTGGCACACGCTCGATGACTTCGATGGCGAGGTGGAAACGATCCAGCCCGTTCAAGACCACCATGTCGAACGGCGTCGTCGTCGTGCCTTCTTCGGCGAAGCCACGCACATGCATGCCGGCGTGATTGGTGCGGTTGTAGGTCAAGCGGTGGATCAGGTACGGATAGCCGTGATAGGCGAAGATCACCGGCCGGTCGCAGGTGAAGATGCCGTCGAAATCGCGATCGCTGAGGCCGTGCGGATGCTGCTCCTTCGGCTGCAGCGTCATCAGATCGACGACGTTGACGACCCTGATCTTCAGGTCAGGCAGCGATTGACGCAACAGGTCGACGGCGGCCAGCGTTTCCAGGGTCGGAACGTCGCCGGCGCAGGCCATCACGACATCGGGCTCAGTGCCGGTCATTTCGGTGCCCGCCCATGGCCAGATGCCGATGCCGGCATCGCAATGGGTCGCGGCTTCGCGCATGGTCAGCCATTGCGGCGAGGGCTGCTTGCCCGCGACGATCACGTTGATGCGGTCATAGGTCCTCAAGCAATGGTCGGCGATCCAGAGCAGGGTGTTGGCGTCGGGCGGAAAATAGACGCGGACGATGTCGGCTTTCTTGTTGGTGACGAGGTCGACGAAGCCGGGATCCTGATGGCTGAAGCCGTTGTGGTCCTGCCGCCAGACATGCGACGTCAAGAGATAATTCAGCGAGGCGATCGGGCGGCGCCAGGGCAAAGCGCGCGACACCTTCAACCATTTGGCGTGCTGGTTGAACATGGAGTCCACGATATGGATGAAGGCTTCGTAGCAGGAGAAGAAGCCGTGACGTCCGGTGAGCAGATATCCCTCCAGCCAGCCCTGGCACAGATGTTCGCTCAAGACCTCCATCACCCGGCCGTCCCTGGCAAGGTGAACGTCATAGGGTTCGATCGTTTCCATCCAGACCCGTTCGGTCGCCTCGAACACGGCATCGAGCCGGTTTGAGGTGGTCTCGTCCGGTCCCATGATGCGAAAATTTCGCGCTTCGGTATTCAGCTTCAGGGCGTCGCGCAAAAATTTTCCAAGTTCGCGGGTGGCTTCGGCCACCGCGCCGCCGGGGCAGGGAACATCGACGGCATAATCGCGAAAGTCCGGCAGCTTGAGCTCGCGCTTCAAGAGCCCGCCATTGGCGTGCGGATTGGCGCCCATCCGCCGTTCGCCGGTCGGCGCAAGCGCCTGCAATTCTGGAATGAGGTGCCCCGATGGGTCGAACAGCTTCTCGGGCTCGTAGCTCTTCATCCAGCCTTCGAGCAATTTCAGGTGATCGGCATTGCCGCGCGGGTCGGCGATCGGCACCTGGTGCGCGCGCCAGAAGCCTTCGACCTTCAGGCCGTCGACTTGCTTCGGGCCGGTCCAGCCCTTGGGGCTGCGGAGCACGATCATTGGCCATGTCGGACGATCGCAGCGTATGCGTCCGTCGCGCGCGTTCGTCTGAATGGTGTGGATCGCGTCGAGGGCTGTGTCCAGCGTATCGGCCATCAGACGATGCATCGCTTGCGGGTCATCGCCTTCCACGAACATCGGCTGATGGCCGTAGCCCATGAAAAGATGGCGGATCTCCTCGTCGCTCATGCGGCCGAGCACGGTCGGATTGGCGATCTTATAGCCGTTCAGATGAAGGATCGGCAGCACCGCGCCGTCATGCGCGGGATTTAAGAATTTGTTGGAGTGCCAGGAGGCCGCGAGCGGACCGGTCTCAGCCTCGCCGTCGCCGACCACGCAGGCGACGATGAGATCGGGATTGTCGAACGCCGCACCATAAGCATGCACCAGCGCGTAGCCGAGCTCGCCGCCCTCGTGGATCGATCCCGGCGTCTCCGGCGCTGCGTGGCTCGGAATGCCGCCCGGAAAGGAGAACTGGCGGAACAGTTTGCGCAAGCCCTCGGCGTCGCGCGTGATTTCCGGATAAATTTCGCCGTAGCTGCCTTCAAGATAGGTGTTGGCGACCATCCCCGGGCCGCCATGGCCGGGGCCGCAGACATAGATGACATTCAGGTTCGATGCGCGGATCGCGCGATTGAGATGGGCGTAGATGAAGTTCAGTCCCGGGGTGGTTCCCCAATGTCCGAGCAGGCGCGGCTTGATGTGGTCGGGCCGCAGCGGTTCCCCAAGCAGCGGATTGTCGAGCAGGTAGATCTGGCCGACCGAGAGGTAATTGGCGGCGCGCCAATAGCGGTCGAGAAGATCGAGATCGTCCGCACGTGTTCCGTTTTCACGCGTGTTTGCTATTTGCATGCTGACCTCGCTTGAACCACCGCGGAAAGACCGAATGCCGTTCGATCCGTTCCAGTATTGGCCAGCGATAGAACGGGATTGTGATGCTGTTCTTGATCGATGCCAAAACCGCGCAGCGATATTTTCTAGAAGAATGTTCTTGATTTGTTCACGTAACGTGCTATTTGAAAACCATGAGCCGAGCATCCTCTCATGCCCTCAAGCACCCGCCGGTTAAGGCGCCCTCCGAACCGGCGGGTGCGCCCTCGGATTTTCCCGAACTCGCGGTCGCCATCGAAAGCGGCCGGCGTCGCGGGCGCGGCGCGCAATCCAACGCCAGCGGCCGCTATGAGGCCGAGGCGCGCGTCGCCTTCGACGATGGCTGGCAGGGCCTTGAGGACTTGCCGCCATTCAAGACCACGGTCGCGCTCGATACCGCGCGCAAGGTGATTACCCGCAACGACTCGCCCGACATCGGCTTCGACCGTTCGATCAACCCGTACCGCGGCTGCGAGCATGGCTGCGTCTACTGCTTCGCGCGCCCGACCCACGCCTTTCTCGGCCTGTCGCCGGGGCTCGACTTCGAATCCAAACTGTTCGCCAAGCCCGACGCGGCGGCACTTCTTGAAAAGGAACTGGCGGCGCCCGACTACGAACCGCGCATGATCGCGATCGGGACCAACACCGATCCCTACCAGCCGATCGAGCGCGAACGGAAGATCATGCGCGGCATTCTCGAAGTCTTGGAGCGCGCCGGTCATCCCGTCGGTATCGTGACCAAGTCGGCGCTGGTGGCGCGCGACGCCGATATTCTGGCGCGGATGGCCAAGCGCAATCTCGCCAAGGTGGCGATTTCGGTGACGACGCTCGATCCGGCGCTTGCGCGCACCATGGAGCCGCGGGCCTCGACGCCGGCGCGGCGGCTGGAAGCGCTGCGGCGGTTGTCGGATGCGGGCATTCCGACCACGGCGATGGTGGCGCCTGTGATCCCGGCGCTGAACGACTCCGAGATCGAACGCATCCTCGATGCGGCCGCGCATGCGGGCGTCAAGGAAGCGTCTTACGTGGTGCTGCGGCTGCCGCTGGAAGTGCGCGATCTCTTCCGCGAATGGCTGTTGGCCAATTATCCCGACCGCTATCGCCACGTCTTCACCTTGATCCGCGACATGCGCGGCGGCCGCGACTACGACTCGCAATGGGGAACGCGGATGAAGGGTACTGGGCCAATGGCCTGGATGATCGGGCGCAGGTTCGAGATCGCCTGCGAGAAACTCGGGCTCAACAAGCGCCGCTCGAAACTGACCACCGACCATTTCGCGCGGCCGAAGGGGAGCGGGCAGCAGCTCAGCCTGTTCTAGTGATTTTTCAGTTATCCTCCCTTCGAGGGAGGTTGAAAGACAGGTGAGAGTTACAAGCCAGGTGAGAGTCACAGGCGAGAGTCACAGGCGAGAGTCAAATGAGTGAGCATCCACCCGTTCCGCGGTTCACCGTCGTCACGCTCGGCGTCAGCGATATGCGCAGGAGCATCGCCTTTTACGAAGCGCTCGGCTTCGTGCGAAAGTTTCGTGCAACCGGCGAGGCTGTGGCTTTCTTTGACACCGGCGGCACCGTGCTCGGGCTTTTCCCATGGCAAGAGCTCGCGGAGGACGTGATGCTTCCGGATAATCCGCGGCCCGAGACCTTCCGCGGAATCACGCTTGCCTGGAATTGCCGCTCGGCCGAGGAGGTCGATGCAGTGCTGGATTTTGCGATTTCAAACGGTGCGTCACTGTTGAAACCCGCGGAAGACACCGACTATGGCGGCTATTCGGGCTATTTTGCCGATCCCGACGGCCATCCCTGGGAAGTCGTGGTGGCGCCCGGCATCGAAATCGGCGAGGACCGGCGCGTTCATCTGCCGGATTAACAGGCAGGACTGAATAACGGGAATAGTTCCGAGTTCCCGGTTGCGCGGCTGATCTGGCTTGCGCACGATCCCGGCATGATTCGGGACAAATCGGACAAAGCTGCAGCCAAACTGCCGAAAGGCGTGATCGCAGTCGCGCCGCCAAGTTTTCGGCGTGAGCGCGCGCTGATCAAGCGCGGCGTTTGGCCTGTGGCCGGCTGCGACGAGGCGGGGCGGGGCCCGCTGGCCGGCCCGGTGGTGGCGGCGGCGGTCGTGCTCGATCCCAAGCGGATCCCCAAGGGCATCGATGATTCGAAGCGGCTGACCGCGGAGCAGCGCGAGGATCTGTTTGAAAAAATCTGCGCAACGTCCGCCGTTGCGGTGGTCTCCGCGTCACCGGCGCGGATCGATCGCGACAATATCCTGCGTGCTTCGCTCTGGGCGCTGGCGCGCGCGGTTCACGCGCTGCCCGAAATGCCGCAACATGTGTTCGTCGATGGTCGCGACCGGCTCGTCACCCCATGCGAATGCGAGGCCGTGATCGGCGGCGACGGCATCGTCATGTCGATCGCGGCGGCGTCGATCATCGCCAAGGTGACGCGCGATCGCTTGATGTGCGCGCTGGCGCAGCAGTGTCCGGGCTACGGCTTCGAATCCCACAAGGGCTATGCCGTCCCGGAGCATCTCGAGGCGCTGGACCGGCTTGGACCCTCGGCGCATCACCGCAGCTTTTTCGCGCCGGTCATCGCGGCGCGCGAAAAGCATCAGCCATGGACAGTCAAGCGCGAAGCCGACCTGTTCGCGGCCAACGCCGCCATCGAAGTGTCCGCGGCGAATTAACGCCAGTTGCTTCGGCAGGCTTCGCGCCTTATTACCGTCATCAAACCAGCACGAGCGTCACCCCTCATGGTGAGGAGCGCATCTTGCGCGCCGCGAGCGATTGAGGCCCTCATTCTTCGCGGCGTGACGAAGAACGTCGCGTCTCGAGAGCATGATCCGGAAAAGTGGGTACCGGTTTTCCGAAAAGATCATGCTCAAACAAAAAGATAGAGCGGGATGACGAGTCATCACGCTTTAGCGAGTCATCACGCTTCAGGATGAGGGATCATGCTACCGGTTCGGTCAGCGGGATATTGAGAGCCACTTAGCCCTTTCATGCGTTTCACCTCGCTCGTTATCGAACTGATCCGAGCCCGGCCGCGGCTGGTGGTCTGGATCGTGGTGCTGCTTCAGGCCGCGCTTTGGCTGACCTTGTCGTTGCTGTTTTATGCAAGTCCTCCGGGCGATCTTGCGACCGTGCTCGCTTATGGTCGGGAATATCAGGTCGGCACGTATCTCGGCCCGCCGCTCGCGTTCTGGCTCGCCGATATTGCGTTTCGCGCCGCCGGCAATCATGTTTTCGGTGTCTATCTGCTGGCGCAGTTATGCTTCATCGTCACGCTCTGGGTGTTCTATTTGCTGGCGCGCGCGGTCGTCGGCGGGCAGCAGGCGGTGCTTGCGGTGCTGTTGACCATGACGGTCACCGTCTTCGGTTCACCTGGCCTGGAGTTCGGCCCGCTGGTCGTGGCGCAGCCGCTCTGGGCGTTGCTCCTGCTGCACTCCTGGCAGTTGATCGGCCAAGGCCGGCGCAGCGCATGGTTCGCATGGTCGATCGAAGCCGGCCTGTTGCTGCTGACGACGTCCGCTGCGATCGGACTGTTGCTGCTGGTCGCGGGCTACGCGCTCGCAACCGACCGCGGCCAGCGCACGCTTCGGTCGTTCGATCCGTTGTTCGCGCTGTTGGTGATCGTGGTGCTGGTCTTGCCCTATCTGATCTGGTTGATCCGCGCCGACGCGTTCGCGCCGCCGGCTTGGCCTGCGATAGCCGATCTCGGCGCGAGGGCGCTGCACTGGACTTCGCTGCTCGGCGGCTTGCTTGTCGCCGTGTCGGGCGTCCTGGTCCTGGTCGTGCTCAATACCGGCTGGTTCAGCCGCACGCCGGAGGAGGCGCCGATCATCTTCCGGCCTACGGTCGAGCCCCTGGCGCGCGATTTCGTCTACTTTTTCGCGATCGCGCCCGCGCTCGCTGGCAGCTTGATCTCGGGCCTGTTCGATTTGGATCGTGTCGTCGGCGGCGCGGGCATAGCGCTGCTGATGTCCGGGCTTGCCACGATCGTCTTAAGCGGCGATCTCATTCATTTGCGTCGTCAGCGCATGCTGCGCGCGGTCTGGCTGGCCGTGATCATAGCACCTGCGTTGGCCGTGGTCGCGACCACGCTGTTTGTGCCCTGGACCGGCACCAGCGAGGTCACAACCTCGCTGCCGGCGCGACCGATCGCGCAGTTTTTTGTCGAAAGCTTCGAGCGGCGGACCAATCAACGGCTGCCAGCGGTTACAGGCGACGTGCGGGTTGCCGGCTTGATCGCGCTTGGCTCCGGGCGTCCGCATCTGCTTCTCGACGCCGCTCCTGAGCAGACGCCCTGGCTATCGCTTGCGAAATTCAACGAAAGCGGCGGCGTCGTGGTCTGGCGTGCCTCCGACACGGTCGGCACGCCGCCGCAGGATATCGCGCAGCGCTTCCCGGGCCTCGTGCCGGAAGTGCCGCAGGCGTTCGAATGGCTGGTGAACGGCCGCCAGCCGCTGCTGCGGATCGGCTGGGCCATCGTGCGGCCGAAGGGACCGTAGGTTCGTAATAAGTTCAACGTCATTCCGGGGCGCGTCGAAGACGCGAACCCGGAATCTCGAGATTCCGGGTCTGGTCCTTCGGACCATCCCGGAATGACGGCGTTCGACGGTTAGTGCGATGCGTTTTCAAGCGCCTTCGAAATCGCGCGCAGATCCTGCCAGGACATGCGCTTGTAGGACGGCGAGCGTAACAGATAGGCCGGATGGAAGGTCGGTAGCGCGCGGATCGCGCGGCTGCCGGTGTCGTAGTCGAACCATTTGCCGCGGCTTCGCATGATGCCCTCGCGCGTTCCAAGCAGCGCCTGGGTCGAGGGATTGCCGAGCGTCACCAGCACGTCTGGATCGACCAGCTCGATCTGCCGGCGGATGAACGGCAGGCAGATCTGCGTCTCCTGCGGCGTCGGCGTGCGGTTGCCGGGCGGCCGCCACGGGATCACGTTGGCGATATAGGTGCTCGACCGGTCGAGCCCGATCGCGGCGATCATGCGGTCCAGCAGCTTGCCCGAACGCCCCACGAACGGCAGCCCCTCGATGTCTTCGTCGCGGCCGGGAGCCTCGCCGACGAACATGACGCGCGCTTCTGGGTTGCCGTCGGCGAACACCAGCCGGGTGGCGGTATGCTTCAGCGCGCAGCCGTCGAATGCTTCCAGCAGCGCCCGCAGCGCGTCCAGCGTCGGCGCGGTGCTTGCTGCTTCCCGCGCGGAGGCGATCGCCGCGTCCGGCGCGGGCGGCGGCGCGCCGCGGGTGATGGGGAGGGGCGCGGGCATCGACCTGGTAGGCGCCGATCTCGCGGGCTGCGCCGGCGCTGTTTCGCGTGCGGCGGGGGCGATGTCGGGATCGGCCAACCGGTTGACCGGCTCCTCCGCCAGCGCGCAATCGACGCCTGCCTCCAGATAGAAGGCCAGCAATTGGTGGACGTTGGGGGCGGGATCAGATGCCATTGGCGACATGCTGCGAATTTACGCCGCATTGCGCCATAACGAAACGTATTTCCATGGTTGTCCTGCCCGCAAAAATCGGAAACAAGGGGACGCAATCGCTGAACCGGTCCTGAGATCAGATCATGAGCAGTGAAGAGTTACCCCCGCGCGAATCCATGGAATTCGACGTCGTGATCGTCGGCGCCGGGCCGTCCGGGCTGTCGGCTGCGATCCGCCTGAAAGAGCTCAACGCCGACTTGAACATCGTCGTGGTGGAGAAGGGCTCGGAGGTCGGCGCGCATATTCTGTCGGGTGCCGTGATCGATCCGGTCGCGCTCGACAAGCTCGTTCCGGACTGGCGCGAGGACGCCGATTGTCCGCTGAAGACGCAGGTCAAGACCGACAAGTTCTTCTGGATGACGGAGGGCAGCGCGATCCCGCTGCCGACCTTCATCATGCCGCCGCTGATGAACAATCATCATTGCTATGTCGGCTCGCTCGGCCAGGTGTGCCGCTGGCTTGCAGGCAAGGCGGAAGCGCTTGGCATCGAGGTCTACCCCGGCTTCGCCGCCACCGACGTGCTCTATGATGAAAAAGGCGCGGTGCGCGGCATCGCCACCGGCGACATGGGCATCGCCAAGGACGGCTCGCACAAGGCGTCGTTCACCCGCGGCATGGAGCTCTGCGGCAAATACACGCTGTTCGCCGAAGGCGCCCGCGGCAGCCTGACCAAGCAGTTGATCGCGAAATTCGCGCTCGATGCCAACAGCGAACCGCCGAAATTCGGCATCGGGCTG
>WNGJ01001745.1_pt1 | contig 21543 bp, 16 predicted proteins | sample 5400611 | NCBI WGS metagenome assembly WNGJ01 (sample SAMN13153375, study PRJNA577476) | soil metagenome | isolation source: 40 cm soil or saprolite under Garry oak tree replicate 1 | place: USA:California | collected 2016-06-15
GAAGTCCCTGACACAACAAAGGAGCAAAAGTATGATTAAGCCCTACACTGCTGTCGGACTCATCCCCACAGTGCGTGGAATTCGCAAACGCGCCGACATCATGAGAAACATCGAACACCTCAAACACCTTGTCAAAGCCGCGTCCTGGCTATCCAGCCTCGATCTACCGGTTCGCCTTATCGCCTTCCCTGAAGGAGCATTACAGGCTTTCAACGACGAGGTACTTGACCTCGATCATGTCCAGTTCTCCAGAGAATGCGCCATTGATATACCAGGTGAAGAAACTGAGGAGTTAGGCAAAATCGCACGCACCTACAACGCTTTTATTATGGCCCAGGCCAAGGCGCGTCACCCAGAAATCAAAGATCGTTTCTTCAATGTCGGTTTCATTCTCAATCCTCAAGGAGAGGTGATCTTACAACACTACAAGGTCTCCCCACTTTTCCCAGTTGAGCACTCAGTCTGTCCTCATGACATTCTGGATTGGTGGCTAGCCCGTTATGGCAGAAATCTTGATGCCTTCTGGCCTGTTGTCGATACCGAGATAGGGCGCCTTGGCATCATGATGGCAAATGAAGGCTCGTATCCCGAAAATGCGCGCGCTCTCGCCATGAACGGCGCAGAAGTCGTCTACCGCGCCTCCTATCCGCATCCCGCGACTGGTAATGAGATATTTGAAATCCAGAGCCGTGCCCGTGCACTCGATAACAATATGTACATTGTAGCCCCCAACATGGGAACCTACTATCTCTTCCCTGAAGAAGATACACCCATCGATACGTTCGGCGGCCGCTCTTTCATCATCAATTATAGAGGGCAGATTGTCGGTCGCCAGGACTATGGTGCAGGCTCAACTTATGTTGGTGGTGTCATTGACATCGAAGCCTTGCGTGACCACCGCGCACGTGCCCAATGGGACAACTGGATGAAGGACTTACGCACCGAACTTTACCAGATGCTCTACGAACAGCCTATTTATCCCAAAAACCTCTACCTTGACCGCGAACCCATGAAGCACGACGAGTACCGTGAAAAGGTCATTCAGAAACAGATCGACCTGATGCATGAACGCGGCATCTGGGTCAAACCGGAGAGATAGGTATACAGATGTGAGTTGATGACAAAAACGACAGAGCCAGAGCAAGGTTAATCCCCGCTCTGGCCCTATGACAATACTCGAATGCCACATCGTAAATGTAGGGGCAGGGTTTACCCCTGCCCGATCACTCTGGCCCTATAACAATACTCGAATGCCATATCGTAAATGTAGGGGCAGGGCTTGCCCCTGCCCGGTCCACCCCCGCCCTGGCACCCCTACCCGGTCACTCTTCATCCTGGCCACTCGTCACTGCAAATTCCTACGAAGCCCGTTCAATCGCCGCCGCAATAGCTCGACGCGCCATCACTGCAGCCATCTGGCCTCGATACTCCTTAGAGCCATGGATATCAGACACTAATTCTAGGCCATCCGCTGCTACACTTGCGGCATCAGCTATGGCGGCATCATCCAGCTTATGACCGCCAATGGCATCTCCAACTCTGTGTAGTAATCCAGCGATACCCCCTCCAGGCTCACCTTCTCGTTTCTTACCAACAAGAGCCGCTTCAACTGTGCTAGCTCGCGCAGCCTTCACAGAAGCTCCTGTGATGACCACGCTGGCGCCCGTACAGGTGCCATCATCATCAAAAGTCATGACTGCTGCGCATCCAACCACGGCATAGTGCGAAGCCCTGTTTGCGAGCTTCGTATATGCGCTGCCGGTATGAGCAGCTGGTTTCGGGAAACGGACCTCAGTGATCACCTCATTCGACTGCAGCGCAGTCTGCATCAGATCCATGAAGAAGTCGTCAGCTTTTATGGTACGCACACCGTTCGGCCCTTTCGCCACAATATCGGCCTTCAGCGCCAGTACCATACCAGGAGTATCCGCGGCGGGATCAGAGTGTGCGATACTGCCGCCGATAGTGCCCCAGTTGCGAACTTGCTGATCACCAATGAGATCTATTCCCTCTGGCAACAAGGTAAAATGCTGCTTGATTAGATCCGAACGCTCAAGATCCACATACCTCGTCATCGCGCCAACGGCTACAAAATCGCCATCCTCGCGAATATAAGAAAGGTCGCTAATCTTACCCAGATCAATCAGGTGCGCTGGCTGCGCAAGGCGTAGTTTCATCGTGGGTAACAGGCTATGTCCACCTGCCAGTAACTTGGCATCGTCACCATATTGTTGCAGGAGCGCGATAGCCTCATCCACTGACGTAGCGGGATGATAATCAAATGCTGCTGGAACAGACATACTGTTTTCTCCTTTCGGACACAATAAATTGTGCCACTACTTCTGGTGGATGATCTTCCACATCTTTTCTGGCGTAAACGGCATATCAACATGCGCAACACCCAGCGCATCAGCGATAGCATTGGCTACTGCAGGTGTAGAGCCAATAGTACCTGCCTCACCAACTCCCTTGACGCCAAGCGGGTTAACGGTGGTCAATGTGACAGTACTATCAGTCTCAAAGTCTGGTAGCTCTGGAGCAATAGGCAAGGCATAGTCTGTCAATGTTGCTGTCAGTAGTTGGCCATCCTCGCCATATTGGACCCCTTCAATCATTGCCTGGCCAACTCCCTGTGCAATACCACCATGAACCTGTCCTTCTACAAGCATTGGATTAAGTTGGCGTCCGCAGTCGTCGACCGCTATGAAGCGCTTAATTTCTGCATTCCCTGTGTCTTTGTCAACCTCGACCACACAAACATGTGTACCAAAGGGGAAGACACACGATTCTGGCTCAAAGAAAACAGTCGTTTCCAGGCCTGGCTCGATTCCAGGTGCCAGTGTATTAGAGAGATTAGCAGTCGCAGCTACCTCCGCGAAGGCAACCGATTTCTGAGGAGAACCAGCAACAGAGAATTTGCCTTCTTCCAGCATCACATCTGAAGCACTGGCCTCTAGCATATGTGAAGCGATCTGCTTCATCTTCTCTTTCAGTCTCTGAGTCGCATTGTAGACGGCTGATCCACCTACCGCTGTAGTACGGCTACCATACGTGCCACGACCTTCTGGTGTGGAGTCCGTATCACCATGCATAATCATTACGCTCTCTATTGGAATACTGAACTCTTCAGCAACGATCTGGGCAAATGTCGTCTCTTCTCCCTGACCATGTGGTGATGATCCTGTATAAACCATCACAGTGCCACCTTGCTCTACACGCACACGCGCGCTTTCGTAGAGACCCACCGGAGCGCTACCTTTGGGGCCAAAACCACAGATCTCAATATAAGAAGATAAACCGATGCCCATTAACTTGCCCTCAGCGCGTTTTTGAGCTTGTTCGGCGCGAAGGCTTTGATAATCAGCTATCTCTAGAGCCTTGTCCAGGGCACCTTCGTAATTACCCGTGTCATATACTGCCCCAGCTGCTGACTTGTACGGGAACTGGTCTGGCTGAATAAAGTTTAATCTGCGTACCTCAGCAGGATCCTTACCTAATTCATGCGCCACCAGGTCAATTGCCCGTTCTGCGATATAAGTTGCCTCAGGGCGACCCGCTCCGCGATAGGCATCGGTGGGAGCCTTATTTGTGAAGACGATATCAGCGCTAAGATGTATCGTCGGAATGTCATAGGCCCCACAAGAAACAGGGAATCCAAAGGCGATCATAATCACATCGGTGAATATCTGACAATATGCACCCAGATCAGAAATGCCATGCACCTTCAATCCTGTTACTTTGCCTTCTTTGGTAGCTGCGACCTCCACATAATCGACCTGGTCGCGACCATGGATGGTAACCGCGAGATTCTCACTTCGGTCTTCAATCCATTTGACTGGATGACCTAGTTTCATTGTTGCGAAAGCGGCTACCATTTCCTCAGGATAAATATTCAGCTTGCAGCCAAAACCGCCGCCAACCTCTGGCACAATAACTCTTACCTGGTGTTGGGGAAGACCAACGAGTGCACCCAGGATGTTCCGCAGTAAATGGGGAATCTGTGATGAACTCCAAACGGTAAGCGTCTTATCAGACTTACGGTACTCTGCTACTACACCGCGTGTCTCCATGGGAACTGGAGCCACGCGTTGATTAACCATACGTTGCTTAACAACAACACCACCATCAGCTATAGTTTGCTCGAAAACCTTATCAATCTCATCAGTCGGTGGATTCATACTAAATGCAACATTTGTGCCGAACTCTTCATACAACAATGCTGCATCAGGCTGCATAGCTTTCTCGATATCGATAGCCGCTGGGAGTGGCTCATAATCGACTTCGATCAGGTCTTTTGCATCTCGAGCCGTATAGCGATCATCCGCGATTACAACCGCAACTGGATCACCATAAAAGCGCACTTTGCCCTCAGCCAGAGCGCCGCGATTACCCATACCTTCAGCAATTTTCCCCAATGGAACAGCAATCGCAATATTACCTACAGCACCTTTCAAGTCTTCCGCAGTATATACAGCCAGGACGCCAGGGTGGTTACGGGCCGCTTCTGTGTTTAAACTATTAATTCGAGCATGTCCATATGGGCTGCGAAGTACTGCCATATGGAGCATACCATGTAGTTTGATATCATCGACATAGGTCGCCTGGCCTGTGATCAGGCGGGGGTCCTCACGCCTTTTAATAGGCGCACCAAGCATAGTTGCAACACCCATGTGTGCCTCTCCTTTCTCATCACGAGAAATAGCAATTGTGACAACTATTAATACTCAAAGGAAGGTTAACCGCAAAGGTTCCTCTCGTCTTACAGAACTACTCACCCCCGCCCACTGGAGCGGCAGTCTCTGTACGCATCTGCTCAGCAGCATACTGAACAGCACGCACAATATTCTGATAACCGGTGCAGCGGCAGATATTGCCTTCAAGGCCTTTGCGTATCTCAGTTTCGGTAGGGTTGGGATTGTTCTTGAGTAGTTGATAGGAAGCCATAATCATACCAGGAGTACAGAAGCCGCATTGCAGGCCGTGTTTCTCCCAGAAACCTTCCTGGATTGGGTGCAGGCTACCTTCAGGAGCCAGCCCTTCAATAGTTGTCACTTCACTGCCATCAGCCTGTACAGCCAATACCGTGCATGCTTTGGCGGATTCGCCATTAATCAGTATGGTGCAAGCACCGCACTGAGAGGTGTCACAACCAATGTGCGTTCCTGTGAGATCTAACTCATCTCGTAAATAATGTACCAGCAACAATCGGGGTTCAACCTGCGAATGGTATTGCTGGCCATTCACAGTGACGGTGATTTCGCGCTTCGTTGCCATCGATGGTCCTCCATCTGTCTTAATCACGTTCAAGCTCAAGCTTGTACCACAAACAATAAGCAAACGTGACAACTTTGTTCAAGCCAAATCGAACATAGTTTTGTGCTGAGCAGGTATCTCTCTTCCTGCTGTACATTCTGAGAAATGTCGTTTGTTTGTTGCAAAGCTCATTCGGTTAGTCGCAAGAACATGCACAGTGCAGCTTTGCAGAAGTTCTCACTCGAGGACAAATACGATAACTCTTCAGTACTCCTTTCTAACCAGATTGAGGTTCTTAAATTAATCTAACTAGTTGTGGATTCGTTGATCTGTTACAATCACAGCATCGGGCGACACTTCACCCACATATAAGGCTTGTTACGCTTTAGAGCGTATCATACAGGAAGTTCCATGTCAATTGCTGTTATCTCCACAATTCGCTCCGATTATAATCCTTCTTTTGCAGATTTATAGTAAAATGTACACTAACTCACTTGAAAATACCTATCTAACGAGGAAATAGCAATGCATCGTCGGGCACCGAGTATTCACCCAGGGCTTATGACCGATCTCTATCATCCGGATAGTGCGTTTGTCTCCTGGCGCACTGGCCTCAATGGTCAGACTACCTTCGATCTCTATACGCGCGCCGCTCCTTTCGGAGGAGCTTATCTACTTGTAGCAGGAATAGAGGCAGCGCTTGAATTTACTCAAGCATTTCACTATACCTCTGAGGAATTGCGCTTCCTCGCGCATATTCGCGATTATGACTCCGCTTTTCTTGATGATTTGGCAGATCTGCGCTTCACTGGAGAAATTCTAGCTATGCCCGAGGGGACTATTGCTTTTCCCAATGAGCCTATATTGCGTGTTACTGCCCCATTTCGCGAAGCAATCCTATTAGAAGCTGGTCTGCTCCAGTCTATTAATCTTTCAACCCTCATTGCTACCAAAGCCAGTCGGATCGTTTTTGCAGCAGAGCAGGGCCACCCACGCAGAGTTGCAGAATTTGCTTTCCGCAGAGCTCAGGAACCGCTAACCGTAGCAAGGGCTTCCTACATCGGCGGTTGTGCCAGCACCTCTTTGCTTGATGCCGCATATGAGTTCCGCCTGCCTGCTACAGGCACTGTACCGCATGCTCTCATCGAATTATTCCCCACCGAAGAAGAGGCTTTTGAAGCGATCGCTGCTGCTTACAATCGCTACACTCTCTTACTCGACACCTATGATCCTCGCCAGGCAATACATACAGCCATTGAAGTTGCTTTGCGCTCGCAAGAGACCCTTGGACATACCCTGGCGGCTGTGCGCCTCGATAGTGGTGATATTGTTGGTGATAGTATCTATGTACGCGAACAACTTGACAAGGCAGATTTAAACAATGTACGTATCCTCGCTAGTGGTGACCTCGACGAGTGGAAGATCACCGATCTCCTGAAGGCAGGTGCGACCATCGACGCTTTTGGCGTCGGTACCGCTCTAGGTGGCGGTCTTGGTTCGGCAGAGCGAGGCATAGATGGAGGGGCACTTGGCGGAGTCTATAAGGAAGTCTGGTATGTTGACGAGGAAGGCAACCAATACCCCAAAGTAAAAACCGCCGGCGTTAAATCTACCTGGCCAGGTAAAAAAGAAATCTATCGACACCCTCATTGGGAAGAAGATATCATCCAGCTCGAGCATGAGCCGCGCACTGATAACTATCAACGCCTCTTACGACCCGTCATGCGAAACGGCAAAATTATTCCCGGCAGTTTGCCGCCACTGACCGAAATCCGAGAACTGGCGCAGCAGAATTTGCAAGCACTTCCCATACAATATCGTGCGCTCACTGTTGAGAAACCTTACCTGGTTCGCTTTAGCGAAGGCTTACAAGCCCTACGAAAACAAGCCGTCGAATCTATGGGAAGCACTCAATCACCATAGTTATACACAGAATGCCTATCACGCTTATCCAGTACCAATTGCGCTTAGCAGATCGTTAAGAGTACAATGATAAAAACCAGTATTGCAATCAGCAAGGGGGCATGGGTATTGTATGGCAGAAGGAGCCATCAAACCAGACATCGAAGACTTCCAAAAAAGCGAGCCGGAAAATACAGCGAGCGAGCAAACTACTTCAGAAGAAAAAGATCAACAGGTTGAATCAACCGTTTCTCGCACAAAGATCATCTGGACTCCACGCTTCATTATACTATTCGCTCTGATACTTGTCTTCGCTCTGAGCATTGAAAGCTTGCTCACTGAGGGTTGGTTAAATGGCTCCTATACAGGACTGTGGATATTTCAGATACACGTCATATTAGTCTGCTCAGGCTGGCTCGCTCTGCTGGTTCTTTCTCATTCAAATTGGGTTCGCGCCGCTAGCATATTTGGAATCATCTGGGCACTTTTCATGACGCTTCATATCAGCATATATACGCTAAACACTGATCTTGCACTACGTGTTCATGCCCTGATGAACGCTGCAAGTTGCATTGCGCTGCTTGGCTCTTATATCTGCCTTTCAATTGACAAAACGCCTTTCAGTCGTCTGGATGCCTGGTTCTTTGGACTTGCTCCCATCATCGGCTGTATCGCAGTTACACTTATCTATTTCCTAACTCCAACCAATGAGCGTTCTCTAACTACCCTTGAAAATGCAATAGCTACAATAGCCCTGGTACTTTCTTTACTCGTCTGGTGGATACGACCTACCTCCTGGAAGTCTCAACCAGGTCCCACATTCCTCTTTGGCTGTGTTCCGCTCATTCTACTGATACTCGCCCTTTATGCCAGAGCATTTAACCCATCAAACTATTTCCTCGCAAAAGTATTATTGCGACCCATTCCCCATCTGTTGACGAATGACTCGAACTTCTTTTTTTCACAAGTTGCCCTCCTGTGTTTGTTTTTGGGAATTATGCGAGTGCTGCAATTTGAGCGAGTAACAACAATCGAAGAATAAGGAGAAGAGATGATGCTTGTTATCATCAACTTTCATATTGAATGAACTTGTATATTCATGAACCTCCATTGTCGCCATTTTCTGAACGAACAAATACAAAACTTGGGGTCTATCAAACATTCCATGCCATCTAAGGGATACGTCAATGAACAGCCACAATCTGACACCTCTGGAGCAACTTTTTAAACTAGAGCATGGCAACGATCTGCCACTTCCACCTGAACTGACTACTCTCTATGGCCACCTCTCTCTCCCAGCCCGTGCAGACAAACCATATATCATCGGTAACTTCGTCACCACCCTGGATGGAGTTGTGGCGTTGAATGCCCCTGGCCATAACAGTGGTGTAGAAATTAGCGGCTTCAATCAGCAAGATCACATGATAATGGGATTACTGCGAGCGATTGCTGACGCTATAATTGTAGGCGCAGGGACACTTCGGGTAGCGCGCAATCACCGCTGGACAGCCGCATACATTTATCCGCCCCTCACAGATGCCTACCAACAGCTTCGAAACAGTCTGGGGAAGACAGCACCTCCGTTGAATGTCTTCGTGACTGAACACGGAAATATCAGCCTTGATCTGCCCGTTTTCCAATCCTCTGAGGTCCCAATTTTGATCGTCACAACAAAGCAAGCCCAGAGTCGTATCTTCGCTCAAAATATACCTCCATCAGTTCAGATCTCGACGCTTGAAAGCACCGGATCACTCAGCGCTCGAGCAATCCTGCTAGAAGTGACACATGTCCGGCAGTGTGACGTGATACTTACTGAGGGTGGACCCCAGTTATTTGGAGATTTCCTGGCAGAAAAGTGCCTGGATGAACTTTTCCTTACACTTGCTCCACAAGTTGCTGGTCGAGATGGACACATCGAACGACCAGGGCTTGTTGCCGGAAAAGCATTTGCGCCTGAGCATCCTCTATGGGGCAAACTTATCAGCATAAAAAGGAGTGGGAGCCACCTGTTCCTGCGTTATGCGTTCGAATCAACTGAATAAACCTGATGAATTCTATTGAGTGACATACATTTGTAGCTCAAGACACTCTGAAAATGTGAACTTTTCAATTGACCATATTGTTCAGATGAACTATGCTGTGCTTAATCAGTATGTAACGTGTTTCACCAATGTGGAAAGACGAGACAACCAAATTAATAATCATACGAGGTGTATCATGTCCACCTACGATAATCAGACCGGCAGACTCGCTCCTCAATCGATGTTACAACAGCATTACCTCATCGTTGGGCAAATAGGTCGTGGTGGAATGAGTGCAGTATACAAGGCAGTAAATATACAATCTGAAAACCGCTATGTTGCCATTAAAGAGATGAGCCAGGGTCATCTCAGGCCTGATGAGCTTGCAGAAGCAACATCGCGCTTTCAACAGGAAGCCGATCTACTTGGCTCACTACATCACCCCAATCTACCCCACATCTATGATGGTTTCAGCGAAAATGGTCGATCCTATCTGGTGATGGAATATATCGAGGGGAAAACGTTATTGCAAATGCTCAAAGATTCTGGTGGGCGTCCATTGCCTGTAGCACCAGTACTTGACTATGCCATCCAGTTATGCGATGTTCTGATATGCCTCCACTCGCATCATCCTCCCATTATTTTTCGAGATCTTAAGCCGACAAATGTGATGGTAAAAGGAAATGGACATGTCGTATTGATTGATTTTGGTATCGCACGTTTCTTTAAAGTAGGCCAGGCACAGGATACAGTATTCTTAGGTTCTCCAGGTTATGCGCCTCCAGAACAACACGGCATCTCGCAGACAAATCCTCGTTCAGATCTCTACTCTCTTGGAGCTACTCTTCATTGTTGTCTAACCGGCAGAGACCCATTCTATGCTACAGATCACTTCGCTTTTCCACCAGTGTACCAAATGAATCCTCTGGTTCCTTTCGAACTCGATCAACTCATTCAAAGTTTGGTGTCGTTAGATGAGGAACAACGTCCGAATAGCGCACTAGAGGTGCAGGAGGCACTACTCAAAATCAAACAACAAACACCAGATGCCAGATCCGACTTGGATTCTGTTTTGGCATCTACCTCTACCCAAAATAACCCACCTACTCTTACACCCGCACAAACACAAGCGCCGAGTCGCATCAACCCTGTGTCCATGCAGCCCCCAACTGTTCCAGTGAGTGCGTCTCCCGCGTCATACCGCGTTTATGGTCAACAACAGTCGACAGTTCCACATGGACAAACAACAATTAGTAGCGCCTCAAGCCTTAACAGAATCTGGACCCCTCGCTTTATTACGTTGTTTGCATTAATGCTCGCTCTTACTGTAGTGGGTAGTATCATTGTATTCAATATCCCTCAATACTTTGGCAATATAAATCCGGTAGGATTGGATCATGCCCTTAAGCTTGGCTTGTCAGTGATCTTACTACTGGTTGCAATAAGTGCAACTCGGTTTGTGCATAAGGGCATCGCAATCGTAATTTTGTTACTTACAGCATTATTTGCTTTGGTAGCGGCCTTTGCATTCCTTTTACAACTATTAAACGACTTTCAGCAATTACCATCTACTCTGGTGCAAATAGATACAAATCTATTCTCAATTACAGGTCTTGCAGCCGCAGCTATCATCTCACTCCTATGGCTAACCCGCCCATTTACAATTACAGGCTGCATCATACTATTAGTAATATTTGGAGTTGCTGCCGTCTGCGTATTCTTACAATATTCCCATTTAGATACAGATCTAGCCAGGCACATCTACTTGATTAAATCGTTAATCCTTCTCATCCTGGGTGTGTTGATTGCGACACAGACGGAACGGGTACGAACAAGAAGAGGAAAGATAGTTCCATGACATCCTACCACAACCCGGCCTGCCAAGCTTGATGTAGTAGGTTGAAATGTAGTGGCGCCCCTTGCGGGCGCCATGTTCCGCTCACCACATGAAGCTTGACGGACTACTAGTTTATCCAACCATTCTGGCACGCATCGAAGTATGAAAGCAATTTACTCAAAAAACTAATGACATAAACCCCCTCTTAGTGTTATAATACCGTCTCTAGAAGCATTAAACCGAAATAACCAGGCTTAGAAGCGAGTGATACCATCTTTCCATGCTCGAAGAGAGGCAAGCGATGACCACGACCACCAGTATTGCGCGAGGAAAGTACCACATTTGGACCGTTGGCTGCCAGATGAATCAGGCGGATTCCCAACGTATCCAAACCATACTAGATGAACTGGGTTGGGAAGAAACCAGTATGGACCAGGCTAACCTCGTAATCCTCAATACATGTAGCGTGCGCAAAGCGCCTGAGGAGAAGGCGCACAACCAGCTTGCCCAATTAAAACATGCCAAGGCGAAACGTAGCGACCTCCTTGTAGCCATGATGGGATGCATGATTGGCAATCAGAAGACTATTGATGACCTGAGCAAACGCTATCCCCATATCGACCTGTTCATGAAGGTTGAGCATGCTGATATTTTGCCTCGTTTCCTGAAAGAGCGCTGGACACCTATCTCTGGTGCAGGTTGTCTCGATATTGAATATATGCCTCCTGATGAGGTAATCCCTGTAGAGCCTATCGAGCTTATCCTGCCAACCTTCGCAACCTCGACCAGCGCCATAGGGAAACGTACTGTGCTGCCCATGGCGATTACTCCTAAACCAGGCGAGCGTACCGCGCATTATCCAACAAAGATCGAGCCGACGCAGGCTTGCCCAACTGCCTGGCTTCCTATTATCCTTGGCTGCAACAAAGTTTGTACGTACTGCATCGTTCCCTATCGACGAGGGCGCGAACGCAGTCGTCCTATCGACGAATTAGTTACTGAGGCCAGTACTCTTGTGGCGAAAGGTGCCAAGGAATTAACATTGTTGGGGCAAACCGTTGAAGCGTATGGCCTGGATTTGCCAGATAAACCTGATCTTGCTGTGCTCATGAGTCAACTCAGCGAGATCGATGGACTAGAACGTATTCGTTTCATGACCTCGTATCCGCGTCACATGACCGACAGTATGATCGAACGAATGGCAGCGTTGCCAAAGGTCTGTGAGCATGTCAATATCCCTGTACAGGCAGGAGATGATGCCCTACTTCAGCGCATGAAACGTGGCTACACAGTTGATGAGTACCGGTACCGCATTAAGCGCTTGCGTGCTTTATGGCCCGACGTGTCCTTATCAACCGACATCATTGTAGGTTTTTGTGGCGAAACTGAAGAAGAGTTCCAACATACGCTCGATCTGCTCAAAGAGATACGCTTTGATGTAGTGCACGTAGCGGCTTACTCAGTACGTCCTGGAACTGTTGCTGCACGTTGGGAAGATAACATACCACTAGCCGAAAAGAAACGGCGACTACATGCAGTGGAAGAAGTACAGTCTGGCATTGCTCTTGAACTTAACCAGCAGTTCATTGGCAAGGTTGATGAAGTACTGGTTGAAGATATAAACAATACTCATGGTCGCCATCAATGGAAAGGGCGTAACCGTACAAATAAATGGGTGTTCTTTCAACAATCTGATGAGGTAGTATCTGAAAATGGGAATGGGCCTCGCGTTATTAAACCTGGTGATTTAGTGAAAGCGCACATTGAACGGGTTACTGCTTGGTCCTTGCAGGGTTGTGCGGTTGCGCTATAATATGCTGACTACACTATGTATCCCTGGCACATAATCAAAATATAGCTTCGGATAACGGGTTGCAAGAAAACGGGGTATCGCCCAAATTTCTCCTGTTATAACTAGTGTGGATTGAGGAGGTATTCGATGACACAAACACAATCGGCTGAAGAGAAAGCTCGACTGAAAAAACAGTGGACAGACCTGGCTATTCAACAAGCATTATCAAGTCAATGGGAAGAAGCAGTAATAACTAATCAGAATATCCTGAACCTCTTCCCCGCTGAGCCAGATGCATATAACCGCCTAGGCAAGGCATACAGTGAACTTGGACAATATGCCGAGGCTCGTCAAGCTTACTCCAAAACACTGAAATACAGCCCGGATAACACCATCGCAAAGAAGAACCTCGATCGACTCTCACTTTTACAGGAAGAGCCTGTACAGGTTCATACTGGAGCAGAGCGCATTGATCCACGTTTATTCATCGAAGAAACTGGTAAAACTGGTATGACCGAATTGATAAACATCGCTCAAACCTCTGTCCTGGCTAAGGTAGGTGTTGGAGACAAAGTTCAACTGCATGTAAGCGGACATACACTACTTGTGCGCAATACCGCAGGTGAAGATATCGGGCAGATTGAGCCACGTCTCGCTAACCGCTTGATTAATTTCATGGAAGGTGGTAACCGTTATGCCGCAGCCATTCTTGCCATGGAAAATGGACAAGTGCGTTTAATTATCCGCGAAGAATACCAGCATCCAGGTATGTTTGGCAAGGTTAGCTTCCCATCACAGGGTGGTGGAGACACAATCCGTGCATACATCAAAGATAGTATTCTGCGCTATGATCGCGAAGACGAGGAAGATCTGAGCAACGAAGATGAATACTACGATGGCGGAGACGAACCTGAAGAAATGACCGAAATCGATTTTGATAGCGGCATGGAGTCAGAAGAATAGAAGTTACATTGATTGCATGTGAAAGGGAAAAAAGTATGAACAAAACAAAAAGGGTAGCATGGCGAAAACATCGCATCAAAGCAAAAAAACACGAAGAAAAGCGCAAAGCGCAGAAGGCAAGTGGTACCCCAGCCACATCAACAGCGCGGCGATAATCGCCGCGTTTCCCTTTTTGCGTGAGTGATGAATAGTTCAACATCCCCGATATCTTCGGCATCTGTACGTAATATCCTCTCCTTGCTCATTCCACGAGACGCACAACTTGTCGCAGGAGGGGAAGGCTTGGATCGCCGGGTAACATGGGCTACTCGTATGAGAGCACGCCTTCCAGCATTTGAAAGCGTGCGTGGGGGTGAACTTGCCCTACTTGCACTCTCACAATTGCGCCGCCTTGACGAAACGTTGCCACACCTGCTAACCAGTTTGCATAAAGAAGGTGTAGCAGCTATCGCAATAGCTGCAGCATCACTTGAGAATTTAGAAAATGAAACTCTATCTCTCGCCGACCAACTTCACTTACCATTAATCCTACTCCCACTAACGGCCTCGCTTGAAGAAATTGAGCGTGAAGTTATTACCTTTATAGTTAGCTTCAGAGGTGAGATCGAACATGAAGCTACCAAAATCTCCCATCAACTGATGCAGCTAAGCGTACAGGGTGCTGGTTTAGAGGGAATTTGTGAACACCTTGCCCTGACTCGTAACAAATGGGTGATAGTACAAGATGCTGATCAAGAGGTACGCTGCCAGGCCGCTCCACCTGGCAGCGATATTCAAACTTCACCTTTTTTATTAACAGATGAGAATCTCTTACAAAAAGGCTTAAGGCGCATCACAGTTCCCATACAGATACGCCACGAAGAGGTGGGCTATCTATCGATAATCGGGAGGGAGATCGACTTCGACTACCTTGAAGGACTCATTCTAGGTCAAATAACGCCCATTCTTGCGCTAGAGTTTGCACGAGAGCGTGAACGTAGCGAGGTTGAAAGCCGCTATTCAGCGGGAGCATTGATGGATGTCTTGCAAGGCAATTATCAGCAAGCTGATGAAATCCTGACACGCGCCCGCTTACTTGGCTATGACCTCCTGGTCCCACAAATAGTTGCCATTTTTGAAATTGCACAAATTGAGCCTGAATATCCAACCAGCAGTTTTCATGCTCAATGGAGTAAAAGAATTCGTGAAGAATTACAACGTGTATGGCCTGCTTGTTGGGCATCCTTTGAAGCTCGACGTGTGTTAGCTCTTCTACCCGCCAATGAAAGTAATGCGATCGATGACAGCGAAATTGAAAAAACTATCTTCACACGTATAGATCGAGTTCTGTCAAGGTTACCACAGGGCAAAACGGGCAATGGTGATTTACCTATCTTCACAGCAGGCATCGGACGCCTTGCAAAAGATGTACAACAAATCCCCCAATCATATCGTGAAGCACAGCAAGCATTGGAGATTGGACGACGACTATTCGGCGAGGGCAATATACACTATTTTACCCGTCTTGGCATTTACAGGCTACTTTTTCATCTTTACGGACATGAAGAACTGTCAGGATTTTATCAAGAGACACTTGGATTTTTGCTTGAATCTGATCGACATAGCAACAGCGCATTAATACAGACCCTGGAAAGCTTCTTTCACTGCAATGGCAACTTAAGCGAAACAGCGCGTACGATGCACCTGCATCGAAACTCGTTACTTTACAGGTTGGGACGTATTGAGGAATTGCTAGGCAGATCATTGGAGGATCCAGAGATGAGACTCTCATTACAAATTGCGCTGAAGATACGGCATATGCTGAATAGGTAAGTAGGTGAACCTCCCGTCTACATGAGTCACCCTATCAGTATGCTTTTTGTCTCTATCATAACTCAATGTATGCTGATAGTCTTTTAGCATATACATTTTCACACTAAGCATTGGGAAGGGGATACCACATGAGGGAAATCATTAAGCTTCTGAGACAATTGGTTGCAATTGACTCCATCAATCCTGACCTGGTACCAGGAGGGGCAGGTGAAGAAAAAATTGCCCATTTCATTGCAGATTGGTTTGAACAAGCTGACTTAGAAGTCGTATGGGATGAACCGTCGCCCGGGCGCCCCAACGTCATCGGCATTGCGCGGGGCACAGGCGGCGGCCGTTCGCTCCTGCTTAATGCTCATATGGATACAGTTGGAGTCGTAGGAATGGAACGGCCTCATGATCCATTCATTCAAGATAGCCGTTTGTACGGACGTGGGGCATACGACATGAAGGGGGGACTTGCAGCAATCATGGCCGCAGGAGCTGCCGCGAAAAAATTTGCCTTACGTGGAGACGTAATCATCACAGCAGTTGCAGATGAAGAGTTTGCCAGTATTGGCACTGCTTCAATCGTCAAACGCTGGCATGCGGATGCAGCCATCGTCACCGAACCAACCGAGCTCAATATTTGTACTGCTCACAAAGGCTTCATCTGGCAGGATATCGAGACGGTAGGAGTTGCTGCCCACGGTTCTCGCCCCGATCTCGGTGTCGATGCCATTGTGAAGATGGGTAAAGTTCTGGTCGGTCTGGAGGAATTGGATCGTTCACTTCACTCTGCTCCTTCCCACCGCCTTCTTGATTGCGGCTCTATCCATGCTTCTTTGATCCAGGGAGGACAGGAACTATCGAGCTACCCCAAACACTGCTTTTTAAGTGTCGAAAGAAGAACAGTACCAGGCGAATCATTGCCAAAAGTTGAAGCAGAAATACCTGGGATCTTTGAACAGATAGCAGAATCCGATCCAACTTTTCAAGCATCAGTTAAGACCAGAATGGTACGCGAACCATTCGAGATATCCCTGGACGAACCAATCGTGAGGATGTTGATCCATAAAACCACCACGATACTTGGCCATGAGCCAGTAGAAATCGGCCAAACAGGTTGGATGGATTCGGCGCTGCTTTCTGCTTCCGGCATCCCCACAATTATTTTTGGCCCTGGCGGAGAGGGTGCGCACGCCGTGGTTGAGTGGTCCAACCTTGAGCACGTTGAACGCTGCGCCGAGATTCTAGCAGCCGTAGCGGAAGAGTTTTGCGCTTAATTCCAGCCATGTAAGATCATTGGGCAGGAAAATGCAGGGGTAAGCATCCCAGAATCATGTACAGATCCTCCCACCTGCTGCCTTAAGCAGTCGATCTCTGATGGCAAGTCCCAGTCCCTGCTCTCCAAAATTGCGGCAAAGGATCACCTGCACATGTGCCTCCTCAAAGGTGCGCAAACCTGCAAACAAATTAGCTGCAACTTGTACCAGATCATCTTCACTGCCAGGCGAATAAATGAGAGCGTCACTATTCTGAAACTTGGGAATATCTTCCTCAGCAACAAGTACACCAACATGTTCTCCCTGTGCGCATCGACGCCCTATCTCGGCCAACATCGAGGTATGCATTTCTTCAACTGTGCCATCAAATAGCAATAATGGGACGTTTGGAGCATAATGTGTAAGTAACTGGCCGGGAGCTTTCTTTGTCAAGGTTTCCTCATATTCAACTACTGTGTTCCGCCGCATAGGTGGTTGTACATCAGGCAATATGGTGCGTAAAGCTTCAAGGCTGATTCCACCAGGACGCAGAATCCTCGGCTTCTCGGAGCAAAGATCAAGGACTGTAGACTCTACACCTATCTCGCAAGGCCCGGCATCCAGAATCAATGGTACTTGACCAGATAAATCCGCAAAGACGTGATGTGCTGTAGTTGGACTGACATGCATAAAACGATTAGCGCTCGGCGCGGCAATCGGAGAACCTAGTGCACTGATCAATGCTAGCGCAACAGTGTGTCGAGGCATGCGAATTGCAACGGTCTCTAACCCTGCTGTCACCAGGTGAGGCACTCGCGGCCCCTTTGGCAGAATTACAGTCAGAGGACCGGGCCAGAATTCCTGAGCCAGTCGCTTTGCTTCTGAAGGAATAGTTCTTGTTAACGATTCAAGGTCATGTTCATCAGCTATATGCACGATCAGAGGATCACTAAATGGTCGCTTCTTGGCTGCAAAAATACGCTCCAATGCTGCTGGCTGAAAAGCATCGGCCCCAAGGCCGTAGACTGTCTCCGTAGGAAAAACGACAATCTCACCATCATGTAATAATTTTGCAGCACGCTCAATCACCGTCGGCTCAGGGTATTCAGCATCCACTATAATGACTTCTGTAGGTATGTATTCCATCTGCTTTTAGCGTTTTCCAGCATTACAACTGATGAATCTCAACATAGATTCAGGATTATCTATCATGTTTTCTCATTTGTATCGAGTACTGCTCGCGTAGCGCTCACATTGCACGCTAATTTTTATGGATCAAGTTTGTGTTGCTCATTGCTTGCGATATATCGCCTTAACATGTTATACTCGGCTTCGTCCAATCAATACAATAGTAACGCATCACAAGAGCGGAGTACATGCACAATTCGGATATTGATCATCAGTCTTTACATATAAATCGTCGTTTTGTTATTTTAGTAGGTCTTGCTGCTTCACTTGTTTTAATATTGGGAGCTATTGCTGTTAACGCTCACGCAGGCATATTTCCAGATTCGAGACACTACTCCTCGACTTCAGTCGCGCCGTTGATAAACCTCACCCGTATACATAACGAGTGCCACACTCCACCTCACAAGGTGGGAGACGCTACTCTTTCGATTCACTCTGATGGACTCAGTCGTACCTTCATTGTTCACCTTACCCCATCCTACGGAAATCAGCCTCAAGCACTTATGATAAATTATCATGGCTATCAAAATACAGCGCTACGCACTGCTCAGCGTACAAACATGGGTGTTGAAGCGGACAGAGCTGGATTCATTCTGGTTTTCCCCCAGGGTGTTGATAACCCACCTTCCTGGAATGCCGGAGTGGGAGCATTCGGCCCAACCGGTGATGCCGACGACGTACAGTTTACACGCGACCTCATAAGCTATTTCGAGCACAATTACTGCCTTGATGCGCACCGCATTTACGTCACCGGCTATTCGCTGGGTGGTGGCATGGCATATCGTATCGCATGCGCGCTCAGCAATCAAATCGCCGCGTTTGCGACGGTAGCAGGCGCTTTCTACCGTATACCAGGCGGCTGTAATCCATCGCGGCCTATTCCAGTGCTGGAAATACACGGGCAAGCTGATCAATTTGCGCCCTACGATGGGAATACCTACATGGGTATGGAAGCTGTGCAGACGTATTTAAACTTCTGGCTTACTCATGACCAATGTAACCTGAGTAGCAAAGTAATCTTCCAGAAGGCAGATGTTACGGGTCAGGAATGGTCTCATTGCGCTAACGGTACTATCATTGAACATTACCGTATCAGTGATGGTGGCCACGTATGGCCCGGCTCAAACCCAACTCTTGGAATTGGCTATAACACGCACACCATTGATGCTAGCGTCGTAATCTGGAATTTCCTGAGTCATTTTTCCAACTAAACAGCAAGAAATGTAGTGGCAATCCTCGCAGTCACCAGACTTCGTTTACCAGGCAAATTAGTGGTTTTCCCCTGCCATTTCTCTCACCAATGTGCCACAAAACTCCTGCCTTTCGTGCTGCTTACAATGCTCACGATAGTCATCAAGCATGTATGAAAAGCGAAAATCAACCATCTCGAGTAAATTCGATTCTTCTATCCAGCAAGGCTGCCCTTCAACGCTGCCACGCAGTTCCCCACCACTCACTTCCCCGCAAAAGACAACTGTCAAAGTGCTCATACTCCCAAAGCCCGTACTGGTATGAGAATAGTAGGCGACTACATCGTGTAACTCCACTCGCAAACCAGTTTCTTCCTTGAATTCACGCACTGCTGTCTGCGAAGGATGCTCTCGCCAGCGCATAAAGCCACCGGGAAAGACTAAAGTTCCCTTAGGACGCTTGAGTAGTAAATACCTACCCTGGTCTTCAACAATCACACTGATACAACCTTGCGGGGGTAAGTTTCCAACCAGACAAACGTTGAGGATGTTAAAGGAAAAGCCCACCGATTTCCGCAAAACTCGGTAAAGGATACGTTTGAGCACGTATAATTATCCACCAATCTATTGTTCTATGCACATGCATATATTATACTCTACTACCAACAAGTTCGTCCTGAACGCAGCAATCCCCTTTCTCTTTGAAAAAGAGAAAGAGAGCACCCTGCACATCCGATCTGATATAGTAAAAATGGCCTGGCTTCACTTGCCAGGCCATTTTTACTATTCCAATGTAGGCATTAACGACCAGTACGCTGTTGAGCCCTGCGGACAAGAGCGTCAACACTCACAGCAATCAACAAGACGGCACCCTCGACCATTTCCGACACATCCGTCCCCTGACTCAAGAGAGCCAGGCCATTCACCAGGCTACCGATGATGAGTGCTCCTAGTACAACCGCCCAGACTGATCCCCGGCCTCCGAAGAGACTGACACCACCGATCACAGCCGCTGCTATTGCATTAAGCAGCAACACCGGGTCGATCTGACTCGCAACAGCAGTACCATATGAAGCAAACACAATACCACCCACAGCGGCAAGTGTCGAGCATAAAGTAAAGCACGCAATGCGTATACCCACGACATTAATACCTGCACGGCGAGCAGCCTCGCTGCCACCACCAACAGCATAGACGTGACGGCCGAATGAAGTTTTCGTCATGATGAGCCAGAACACCGCGATCAATCCAAAGAGGATTGCGGCATTATAAGGCACTCCATGGTAGCTCTCAAAAACCGCAACAGCGCCTCCAACGAGTAGTGCTGTTATCACAAGCTGCACAACAAGCTGCAGCAGCGATATGGTCCTGAGGCCAGCTCTCTTTCGTCTCACATAGCTCACAATCAGGCTTATGGCATACAGCAGGACAGCTACGATTGGCAAACCGACACCCAGGTAGTCAGGCAGAAAACTTTGAGAACTCCCCGCAATAGCAACAATGAAACTATTGCTGATGATGAGCGTACTCTGTCCTGAAAGCAGATTGAGCAGAAGTCCCGAATAAAAGATAGATGCAGCAAGTGTCACGATAAATGAAGGAACGCGCACTATGGCAACAAAGAAACCATTGATGAAACCAACTATAGCACCAACCAGCAGACCTGCCAGTATAGCTACCACGGCAGGAACCCCATTGCGCTCAGAAAGCACCGCCATAACTACTGCACAGAATACACTGACTGAGGCTATCGAAAGATCAATCTCACCTAGCAGCAGTACCATAGTGACACCCAGCCCAAGTATGCCGAAGGTGACAATCTGTCCCACCAGGTTTGAGAGATTCTCCGGGTGCAGAAAAATTCCATTAGTGACGATTGTGAAGTAGATCACAACAACAATCAGCGTAAACAAAACAGGCACAAAACCAAGGTCACCGCGTAGTAATTGGCCCAACGTACGGCGAGGCATATAAGATGGTACTTCAACAGCGGCAGCTTCAGTGGCCTGGCCACCAAAGGCGGCCACCTGAGAAGATTCTGATGGCTCAGGAGTATCATTTTTCTCGATTATGTCGCTCATGGATCATTTCCCTCCTACCTGGTCGTTATCCTGGGATGTGCCATTTGTCGTCATCAACTGGCCAAATTCTGCTCCCGTGATCGCCGCTACAATTTGTTCAGGTGTCGAAGTTTTGATATCAAATGTGCCTACCCTCCTACCAAGGCGCAGGACGATCACTTGATCCACAACCTCAAATACATCTGCCAGGTTATGTGATATTACAACCACTGCTAATCCTTGATCGCGTAGCCGACGTATCAAGGTCAGCACCTGTCGAGTCT
>WNGJ01006603.1_pt1 | contig 21538 bp, 26 predicted proteins | sample 5400611 | NCBI WGS metagenome assembly WNGJ01 (sample SAMN13153375, study PRJNA577476) | soil metagenome | isolation source: 40 cm soil or saprolite under Garry oak tree replicate 1 | place: USA:California | collected 2016-06-15
CTGGCCGTTTGTGAAGCTGCCTTATGGCCGGTCTTTCATGGTGGCGATGACTGTTTGCAATAGGTTAGCGCCGGTCGCCGCCGTTGGCTACGGGCGCCCAGCACGCCGACACGGCGCGTCTGGTCAGACTTCGGTCTCCCGTGAGCCGAGCGGGCGTGGGGGGCGAACGTACGGTCCTGAGCAGAGCTGGCTTATTGCACCGCCTCTCAGCGTTGGTTAAGCGGAGGGAGCGTCCGTCGAATCCGTCCGCGGTTGTGCAAAACAGCTCGCGGTCATTCGCAGGCGAAGTCAAGGGCTCACCGCGGAGACGCCGCGGCGTGTGGTGGGTCGGAGTCCCAAGCAGACGCCGGGGACACCGGTGCTTCATGTTCCACCGCGCTGTGGCACGAGGCGCCCGAATTCCTAAGCGTCTGCACGAGGACAAATCAATTCTCACCGCGACTGGAGCGCCAGACGCGGCGCCCAGTCCTCGCTACTGGCTGCTCACAGGCCCGGGTGCCGGCACCGCGAGCGCCTGAGCCGAGCCCGCATAGGGTGTCGGTTCCAGTTCCGACCAGGTGTCGCCGCCCTCGGAGCCCCCAGATTCGGCGCCCAGGTCCTCGCGCTGCTGGCTGCTCACGGGCCCGAGTGCCGGCACCGGGAGCGCCTGAACCGAGCGCACATACGGTGTCGGTTCCAGTTCCGACCAGGTGTCGCCACCCTCAGAGCTCGCGAACGCCGCGTGTGAACCCAAACCGGCGAACGCTGCTGCCAATACAAGATGCATCTTCATGATGGACTCCTTTACTCGGTTGACGTCGTGCCCACAAACGGTCCGAGATCGCGGAAGGCTTCGAACCTGCGTCGCGGACTGATGACAGATCGTCGAGTGGTATTGGGCGCCGGCGCAGTTTCAACCGGGTTTCGTCGACTGCGCCGCACGTTGCAGCTGCAACGCAGGTGAAGTTTTTGCTCTGGCACGACTTGGCGGCGGTACCCCGGTTCGAAGGCCCGGATTCGACCCGACGCCAGCGTCGCCGCTGCCAGCGTATTTCAGTGGTTCGCGCGGGAGGCCACGGCCGACGTTTCGCGACCGCTCACGAGAAATCTCAGCGTGGCCTGTCGCCTGGCGAATTGCCGGTGAATATGGCCTCACCGACTCCGAAGCCGCGATTTGTCGCTGGCTTTGACAGCCCCTTGGGACTCCACCGAGGAACGGCTGGCCCGTTCGATCCGTTAGCAGTGTGCACGTTCACTCGGCTATCCGAAATGCCGTCACGGTCGTATTGTCCCCGCCCAACGCGAGCGCGATCGTGTCGAGGTTAATCGAGTTATTGGTCCGGCTCAGCTTGCGCATGCTGTCAGCCTGGGGGCACGTAGTGCCTGCGCGCCTCCTGCACGCGCCGGTGATTTCGCTTAGCCCAACGCACCAGTTCGGAAACTCGCGCCAGCAGCGATTCGCCGAACCGCGTTAACGCGTACTCCACGCGCGGCGGATTCGTTGGACGTACCGTGCGGGATAGGAAACCGTCCTGCTCGAGCTGGCGCAGCGTCTGCGCCAACATCCGCAGCGAAATGTCCTCGATCCTGACCTTCAGTGCACTGAATCGCAACGTACCATTCTTCGCAAGCGCACAGAGCACCAACATACTCCATCGATCGGCAACTCGCGCCAGCATGTCTCGAAATGGACATGTGTTCATGTTGGAGGCGCCTCCATTGCCTTATTTGTGTCAGAGACGACGGTCAGTAGATCACTTCAACCGGGACGCCGAACAAATACCCGACGCCGCGTTCGGTACAGATGTATTTCGGTTTCGTCGGATCTCCCTCGAGCTTGCGCCGCAGCCGCATGACCTGCGTGTTGACGGACCGGTTGTAGACGTCGTCGTTGTGGAGCCGCGACATGTCGAGGAGCTCGTGGCGTGAAAGAACGCGATTGGGCGCTCCGAGCAACACGACCAGCAGACTGAACTCGCCATTACTGAGCGGCACAGTCTGGCCATTGCGGTTCCTGAGGCGCCGGGTGTTCAGATTCAGTTCCCATCCATCGAAGCGGTAGGCACGGATGCCCTCCGGTCGGCCCTGGCGTACCTCGCGGCGGCAGCGGCGCAACACGGCACGGATCCGTGCGAGCAGTTCGCGCGGGCTGAACGGTTTGGTCAGATAGTCGTCGGCGCCCAATTCCAGACTCATCACCCGGTCCGCTTCTTCGCGCCGACCCGTGAGCATCACGATCGGGATCGCCGACTGGTCGCGCAGCCGACGCAACAGCGCAATTCCGTCCTCAGGCCGCAGCATGAGGTCTAGCACGATCAGATCGACCGCGTCGTTGGCGAGCACCGCCCGCATCGCGCCCCCGTCGGCGACGGTCGAGACGCGGAACTCGTACTGGCCCAGATAGTCGGTAATCGCCTCCCGGATGGTGGGGTCGTCGTCGACAGCCAGAACATGCACCAGCGCGGCCGCTCGCGCTTGGATATTCATGACTGATTGCGCATGCGCAGCACCGACGACGACGAGCTCAGCCGCGGCAATGCTTTTGACCGCCGTGCTCAAATAGTGGCGCCGATCATGGTTGATTTCTGCGGTCATGACATCTCCAATCGAACCGGTTGAACCGGTCGCGACGGAGCGATCACACCAGAGACGTGGAGGCAAGACAATTGGACGATAGTCTCGTCGGTACGTTCGTGTCAGGAAGTTGTTCGCCCGGAACAACAATGAGAGTGCCCACACCGTAGGCCGTGAGCCGGCTTTCGTCGAACTCACCTCTCCCAGGCCGATGTAGAAGGCCCCCGATAGTACGTATAAGGTCCGCAACAATCCTGCCGGACTGGCCAGACGGGGAGCGACATTCGACGTAGGGAAAGGATCGCACTTGCGGGTGTTCCTAAACGGGCTTCAATCGGTGCTGCCGATGCATGGCTGTGAAATGGAGACCGGCGCCGTGCAGGCCGTCAAGAAACAGCTTGGGATATCGGCGTAAGTTAGCATTCTGGCGATGCCGGCCAATCGCGACAAACAATCGGCGCTCACGGTCACCCTGACTGGACTTGCCGCGTTGGCGTCGGCCATGGGCGTCGGCCGCTTTGGCTTCACGCCTTTGCTCCCGGTGATGCAGGCCGATTCCGGGCTGAGTCTCAGCCAGGCTGCGTGGCTGGCTGGCATTAACTACATGGGGTATCTCATCGGTGCTCTCGCGTGCAGTGCCGCGCCTCCTGCACCGCGAAACTCCGTGGGCGTGGGTCTGTTGGCGGTCGCGATTTTCACCCTGGCCATGGGAGCGACCGCTAGCTATGGTGCTTGGGTTGCCCTGCGATTAGCGGCCGGAGCGGCTAGTGCCTATGTGCTGGTGGGTATGTCAGCCTGGGCCTTGCACGGCCTCAGCGAACTTGGGCGATCCGCGTGGTCGGGCTGGGTCTTCGCGGGCGTTGGCATTGGCATGGGCGCTGCCGGCTTGGTCGGACTAGTTGCCGGGGTTAGAGGCTACGGAGCAGGGAGCGCCTGGCTCGTCCTCGGAACTGTCAGTGCCACAGTGGCCGCAGTTGTCTGGGCACCCATGCAGGCAGGTGGTTCGATTGCGACCTCGAACACGCCTCGGCCGAGCCGGCTCGGCGCCCGAGAGTGGCAATTGGTCTTCTGGTATGGAACCTTTGGCTTCGGCTACATCATCCCCGCCACGTTCCTGCCGGCGATGGCACGCGCCCTGATTGCCGACCCTTCCATCTTCGGCTGGATCTGGCCTGTATTCGGGGCTACCGCGGCGGCATCCACAGCAATCGCCGCCCTGTGGCTTCGGCGCGTGACCGTACGCAACTTGTGGGCAGCGAGTTTGGTGGTCATGGCGGCCGGCGTGCTGGCCCCGGTGCTCGTCCCTAGCGTCGAATCGTTGCTGTTGGCCGCCATGTGTGTCGGGGGCACGTTTATGGTGATCACCATGGCCGGCATGCAGGAGGCACGGCGGCTTGCCGGTGCTGCTGCGCCAAGGTTGATGGCCGCGATGACCACAGCGTTTGCATTGGGTCAGCTCGCTGGCCCGATCATCGTCGGCATAGCCGCGTCGGATCAGGCGATGGGCATCGCAGGCCCGAGCGTGTTCGCTGCGGCACTGTTGTTGGCGGGAGCGTGGACGTTGCGCCGGCCCGAACCCGTGGGCGCTGCCCCTGAGCATGGACACGAAAGGAAGCAAACATGACCACACAGTCCGTTGGCCGCATGCCACCGATTCCCAGGAATCGGATGAGCGATGCGCAGCGGGCGGCTGCCGACGATCTGGCTGCAGGACCCCGCAAAGGGGTTAAGGGCCCGTTCATTGCCCTGCTTCGGAGCCCCGAACTGATGTCGCGGCTGCAGAGGGTGGGGGAGTTCCTGCGATTCCAAAGCTCCCTTCCGGCGCGCGTTTCCGAGTTCGGTAGCCTTGTTTTGTCACGACAATGGACCCAGCAGTTCGAATGGTTTACCCACGTTCCGCTAGCTTTGAAGGCGGGAACCGTTCGCGAGACCATTGATGCACTGCGAGAGGGACGCCGACCCGCGACGATGAGTGCGGACGAGGCACTCGTCTACGATTTCGTCACGGAATTGACACTGAACAAAGGCGTGTGTGATTCGAGCTATCAGGAGTGCATCAACTGTTTGGGAGAGCAGGGCGTGGTGGATCTGGTCGGGCTCGTCGGCTACTTCACATTGATTTCAATGGTGCTCAACGTCGCGAACACGCCCGCGGACGCCGTCGAAGACGTGGCGCCGCTGCCAGCGCTACCTCGCTGAGCCGTTCCCCGTTTCTTGCGCGTGCACTGTAATGCATAGGCTATATTACGGAGATTAAGGAGGGCTATCACGAATTTCTTATGGTTGGCCCGCGTGTGCCATGGCAGGCGTCCGAATGGCGCCCTGACCAGAAGCATCCATCACAGCTTGGGGGCTGCAGGGAATACAAAACGAAAACGTCGCTCCCGGACCATCGTTGGATGCGGCCCATATGCGGCCATGATGACCCTCGATGATGGAGCGACTGACGGACAGGCCAATCCCCATACCGTCGCTCTTAGTCGTGTAGAACGCATCGAAGAGCTTGTCCACCGCCTTCGCTTCCAGACCCACCCCCGCATCCTGCACAGTCAGACGGACGCGATCGCCTTCGTCTCGTTCGGTTCTGATCACCAACTGCCGTGGACGGTCCTCGACGTCGCTCATCGCGTCCGAGGCGTTCAGGAACAGGTTCAGCATCACCTGTTGAAGCTGGACACGATCGCCTATAACTGGCGGGAGGTCTTCGGCAAGGTTCTCCCGCACGATCACCCGGTTTCTCTGAAGTTCGCTCAACGACAGCGCAATCACTTCCCGCGTAGCCTCGTTCAGGTCCACCGATTCGTTCGCAGCGGTCCTCTTGGCAAAGAGCGCGCGCAATCGTGTGACAACATCGGCCGCACGACTGCCATCGCGAATCATGCGCAGCGCGGTTTCACGCGCGCCATCGACGTTTGGCGTAGCGGCGTTCAGCATCCGCAGGCAGGTGGCGGCATTGGTGACGATCCCGGATAGTGGTTGGCTGACTTCGTGCGCGATCGATGCTGTCAACACTCCGAGGCTCGTGACCCTGGCCACGTGCGCGAGTTCCGATCGGACCTTGCCGAGGGCCGCTTCCGAGAGTCGGCGCTGGGTCACGTCCTGAATCGCGCCGATGTACTCTAGTTGGCCGTCCGGGTCTCGGCTTCCGTGCGCGACCATGTGCAGGTACTTGACCGAGTGGTCGGGCATCAGCAGCCGGTGCTCGTATTCAAAGTCGCTGCCAGCACCTCGTGCCCGGTCGATCAGCTCATGCACCGCCAGGATGTCTTCCGGGTGGACTCGAGTAAAGCACAGCTCGATTGTCACGGACACACCCGGGTCAAACTCGAAAATGCGATAAAGCTCCTCCGACCCCGTGATTTGGTCCGTCGCGACGCGCCAGGAAAAGGTGCCCGTCAAACTGAGTCGCTGGCCTTCCGCGAGGAATGCTTCACTCCGCTTGAGCGCCGCCTCGCCCTGCGTACGCTCGATGGCGATGCTCGCAATGTGTGTGACCTGCGCGATGAGATCCTGCTGAAGCGGAGTCGGGCTCGCGGGTTTGCGCTGAAGGATCGCGAAGGTACCCAACACTTGCCCTACCAACGAGTAAATCGGAGTGGACCAACACGATCTCAGACCGTGCGCCAATGCCAGGGTGCGAAATGGGGATGCTTGCCACAGCGGGTCCGATTCCACGTCCACCGTGATCACCTGTGTCTTCAAGTACGCTGCCCTCCCACACGGTCCATTCTCGCAACGCACCGGCAATTCACAGAGCGGATCGTTGAAGGTGGCGGGAAGGCTGGGTGCGACGACCTCTCGGAGTCTCGGGCCGCTCCAGTCGATCAAGTAAACGCCGCAGTGGCATTCGGTGGCAGTCTCTTCGACAAAACGGCATAACGCAGTGAGAACGTCCGAAAGCGCACAGCCCGACGCCACCATCTCCAGGAGTCGTTTCTCACCGGCGAGCTGAATCTCCGCCCGCTTTCGCTCATCGATCGCCTGTTTGCGTTCCGTGATGTCGCGGAGGTAGCCGGTGAAGGACGGCGGTCCGTCCAACGGAATGCGTGTGATCGCGAGCTCGACGGGGAATTCGCTCCCGCCGGCGCGTACCGCCGTCATCTCGATGCGTCTCCCAAGCACTCGCGCCTCGCCGGTGGCCAGGTAGCGAGCCAACCCTCTTCGATGCTCCTCGCGAAGTGACCGCGGGATCATGACGTCGGCCAGGTGCTTACCCATGACCCCGTCCCGACGGTAGCCGAATGTGCGCTCCGCGGCCGGATTGAACTCGGTGATGCGGCCTTCGTGATCGATCGTCACAATGCAGTCGAGCGCCGAGTCCAGGATCGCTGCCTTGCGCGCCTCACTGCGCTTTAGTTCCCTCTCCTCTTGACGTAGCTTGTCTTCCGCCAGCCTGCGTTCGGCAATTTCCTTCTTTAGCTCTTCGTTGGCTGCGGCAAGTTCTCGGGTTCGTTGCGCGACCCGTTGATCGAGTTCGTTGGCGACTCGCTTCTGTTCGCTCAGGAGCCGTGCCTCTTGCAGCCCGATCGCCGCCTGGTTCGCCGCTACGCTCAGAAGAAGTCTCTCGGTCTCCGCCGGGAAGTCCGCTCGCTGAGACCCTGCAATGATTACCCCGATTTCACCCTGCAGCCCCAGTCGCAAGGGCACGATCGAAATGTCTGCGTCGCCCATAAGACTCCGTACGGGCGAAGCCCATTTTTCCGGGTCAGGTCCCAGCCAGCGGTTGAGTACCTCGCCGATCTCTTGCGGCCGGGCCGTCAGTTTTTGCGATTGAGCCACCCGGACCATCTCGATGGGCGCCTCGCCGACCGGATCTTTCAGCCGCACATAGACGAGATCCAGCCGGAGCATACCTAGGAGCACGTCGAGCAAGGTACGAACAATCTGCGATGGGTCGCCGCCACTCCAGATGGCAGGAAGAGCGAGGACGCTGACCAGATCATTGATGCAGCGCTGAAGGCGTTTGATCTCCTCGGCGGGATGTGCGGGTGGCACTTCCATGTTAGACCGCCTTCGAGGGCGACGTGGTCCGTCCGGCTCGCCGTTCGCGAAGCTCGCGCAGGAACTTCTCCGGCGGTACAAAGAACGGATTCTGCTGGAGGATGCCGCCGATGATGATCACCGGATGCGTCCGCATGATGTCGACGACCGTGTCTCCACCAAACTTCGCAAGATCGTACACGCAGATGACCGCATCGTCGTGGCGACGCCACACATCATTCACACGCGATTCGAACTCGACGAGATTGTCGACGTACGATCGACCTTCGGCCGCCCAATCCATGTGGCAGACAATGCGACTGAGCGGAAATCCTCCCTTGGCGTTGCCGCTGGCCAACTGCTCGAACAGCTCCAGCATCCGATCCTGATCGAAGCGGCCATCCCGAAGGTATTCTTCCGTGTTGGTCCGAAGTTCGAATTGCCCACTCTGCTGGGCGGCCGTCGTGTCGATTCCTCCCGCAGCCAGCCGTTGGAGATGGTCGCGACGTCGATCCGGATTGACGATGTGAACGGCCCTGTCGCCACACTCGAACCCGTCCTTGATGAACGGAAGCAACACACGATACTCTTCGTCGCCGCTGTTGAAGAATGCACACACATGACGTGCTTCACTGAGCTGGGAGCCTGCAAAGGGAATGGGTGCCGCGAGCGTCTTCATGGCCTACTCCTCTCAAATGGATCTCCTACAACGCGGTCTTGGAAAGGTTCGAGCTCCGGAGTGGTCGTCTGAGCTTTCTAGGCACTCGATATACCACGACAGGATGGTTTCCCACGCGGCTGCGGACGAGGATCTGTCCAGGTGCGTCGGCTAACGAAGAAGCCAGTCCTTCGTGACGGGTTGCCGCGACGACAAAATACGTCACTCTGCCGCGGGATCGGTCAGCTCTTTCGAAGTGCGGCATTGACCGCCCCAAGCAGAGCCGTATCACTAAATGGCTTGAACAGGCACTCCACCGCACCCTGTGCCAGCAAGCGTGGACGGACCGTCTCATCTGCGCAGGCGGTAATAAACACGATCGGGATCTCTCGCCGGCGAAGCCTCAGTTCCCGTTCGAGATCGGGTCCGGACATGCCCGGCATTGCGAGGTCGAGGATCAGACATCTTGTCTGATCAACGTAATCGGACGCGAGAAACTCTTCTGCCGATGTGAACGCCTGGACCGCAAAGCCGAACTCCTTCAGCATGTCGGGTAGCGACTCGCGAACGGACTCGTCGTCGTCGACAACCGACACGAGCGAACGCATGACCATCACAAATCCCTCATGACGCGCTCTCGCCGCTCTCTAGTTCGGTTAAGCAAGACACGAGAATGCCCCGCTGTTCGGGTGACGGTCCATCGTACTTTGGTATCGGTTTCCGGCCCATGGCACACCCGCGGGCCAAGATTTAGGAAAGGGTGGCAGGAACAGCTCGGATCTAGCACCAATGTGATGGATTTGTGACCCGCGGGCGAGCGTCAGCTGTTCGGCGCAGGTGCGAGGCGGAGTCTCGCGGCCATATTCACCAGGTCGGCGAGAGAATCGGCCTTCATCTTTCGCATCACTTGGCCCCGGTGTGCCTTCACCGTGATCTCGCTGATGCCGAGCTCACCTCCGACCTGTTTATTCAACAGTCCGGAGACGACCAGCGCCAGGACCTCCCGTTCGCGACGGCTGAGTGACGCGTAACTGGCTTGGAGCACTCGCCTCTCTGCCTCGCGACCAAGTGCAGTCTGGCTGCGCTCGATAGCGTTCCGGATGGCGCTCAACAGCACGTCGTCGCCAAATGGCTTCGTCAAGAACTCGACAGCTACTCCGATCGGCGGCGACGCGCTTCTGCAGATCGAGACCATTAAGGTCTGGGAGCGAAACGTCAAGTACCAGACAGCTCGGGACAAATGGTCGTGGGTGGGCAATGAATTCCTCTGCGGACGCGAATGTTTCCGGCTGCCAACCTGCGCAACGGATCAGCGATTCCAGCGATTCGCGCACCGAGATGTCGTCGTCAACAACGAACACGATGGGCGTGGCGTCCGCTATGGCTGATGACCGTGGTACATCGTCAGATGCGCTCGCCGATCTCATCTGTATGCCTCAGTGTGCAACAACTTGGCGGATCGCTCAGCTGCCATCGGAGATCGGGCTCGGACAGGTGCACCGACGATACGGCCGAGCCGCTCTCTGCGCCGTTCCCTTCATCATGGCCGCCGCGACGCGAGCATGCGCCACTCGACCGGCGAAAGTCCATCATACTTTGGTGTCGGCCTGCGGCCGATGTCAGCATCGGCCTGACTGCACCAGGCAATAGGTTTTGTGTCCCTCTATTTACCGTGATTCAGGGGCGGTGTGTCCGCCAGGCAAGCGTGTGGGGCCAATCCGGGCGGCGACTGAAGCGCTACTCGTACCTTAGAACAACTGCGCGCCGACGACGTGCAACCCGAGGCCGACGCTGAAAAGGCCGGCCGCGACGTTGAGCGCGACGTGCCCCTGTGTCAGCCGATCGGCGCTCAGGCGCATGGGTACCGAGACGATCGCCGAGAGCACGCCCATGCCCGCGATCGATCCGAGTCCAAATAGGAGCACGTAGACAAGACCCAGCCATGGGCTCTTGATCTGTCGCAACGTCAGTAGAGACAGTGCCGCGGAGCCGGCCAATCCATGCACCATCCCGACCAGCAAGGCTCGCAGCGGGATGGGGCGGTGCTCGTGTCGATGCTGCTCCGAGTCGTGCGGCGCCGGTTCACCCTTGTGCGAGTGAGCATGGAAGTGCGGGGTGGCGTGGGCCGCGTCGTTGCCATGCACCTGCGGATGAAAATGGACCCGGTCGCGCCATAGGCGGCGTATCAGGTCCGCCCCGAGGAGCACGAGCATCACGCCGACGGCCCCCTCTAAGGCGTGGACCGACCGGCCGGACAGCACGATGCCGACCACCATTACGGAGCCCCCGAACAGCAGTAACGTGAGCGAGTGGCCCAGGCCCCAGAAAACGCCCTGGCGAATTGCCGGACCAAACTGCTCTTCGCGCGCAACCAGCGTGGCCACCGCCGCCAGGTGATCGGCCTCCGTCGCATGCTGCATCCCGAACAGCAAGCCCAGCAACAGCAGAGCCCCGGCACTCATAGGGTCGCGTTACTCGGCCACTTCCATGATGACCTCGAGCTCGACCGGCATGCCCAGCGGTAAGCTCGCGACGCCGAGCACCATGCGGACCGACGTCTTCTCTTTCCCGAAGATGCTTTCGAACAACTCGGACGCGGCATCGGCGACCTTCGGCTGATCGAAGAAGTCGCCGGAGGTCGCCAGGTAGACACCCAATCGTACGATCCTCGTGACTTTATCGAGCGTGCCGAGATGAGCCCGCGCCGCAGACAGCGCGCTCATGCTCGCAGTACGAAGCGCATCGCGCCCTGACTCGGTGTCGAGCTCCTGCCCTAGGCGCCCCACGTACTTGGGCTTGTGATCGACCACGGGCAACATACCGCTGAGAAAAAGGAGTCGACCGGACTGCACTGACTCCACGTAAGCGCCGAATGGCCGAGGCGGGGTCGGCAACTCGATTCCAAGATCGCTAAGTCGCTGTTCAGCCCCTACTGACTGTGAGCTCGCCATTACCATCTCCCGTTGTGCGCACCGCCGTCGACATGCAATACCTCTCCGGTGATCTGGCGAGCTTCCGTAAGGTAAACGACCGCGCTGGCGATGTCGTCGACCGTGGAGCTGACGCTGCGGCGAGGCACAGTTGCCATTAAGCCAAACCTGCCGAGAGCGATCTATTGGACGATGGTATCGATCGATACTTTGGCGTCACTCGGCGCGACGAACTCGCGTTGCGGGAGATCGTCTGACTCAGGAACTTGCAGACTTCGACGTAAGGGCCGTTTGCCGATGCGGCGGACGCGCACCTGATACGAAAGTATCGATCAATACCATCGTCCGATAGATCGCGTTCACGCATCGACTATACAGTGCGGGCAAGCGTCAGGCTGACTGGAAGGAGACCACCATGCCCTACCTGCACCGCAATCCCTCCTGCGAGAGCAGGAGTAGTTCCCGCTCGAAAGGCACTGTGACGGCAGTGGTTGGGTCCCTGGCGGTGGGCCTTGCGCTGGTCATGACGAATTCCGCATTTTCGTCGGATCGAACCGAAGTCATGGTGGCGGCTTCGGAATTCGCGCCAGGTGGTCAAGCCGCGGAGGGGGCGCGGATCATCGCGAGTAAGCCCTGTGGTGCCTGCCATACGATCCCGGGGGTGCCGGGCGCCCAAGCGACAATCGGGCCGAACCTGGCCGGGGTGGCTTCGCGCACCAAGATTGCTGGCGGCGCCGTCGATAACCGCGGACCGAACGATCTGAAAGCCTGGATCATGAATCCCGGCGGGCTCAAACCTGGCACGGCCATGCCGAACCTCGGCTTGTCCGATGATGAGGCCACCAAGATCGTCGCCTTTCTGGTGACACTCAAGTAAGCGTCCAAGTGGAGAGGCGCTCTGTCACTACTCCGATACAGCGCGCGGAACGTCGACTCGGTGTTGTCGAGAATGATTTCATGGAACGTTCCTTTGCGTAGTGAGCGCACAGGCCAAAACCAGGCGACCTGCAGAGATGATGATCGTCCAGTCCGCGTCATGCCGGTGGCGATCACGCGGATCAGCCTGCAGAGGTGCGCCTATAGATCGATGACGACGTCTTCCACGGATTGCGCACAACAGGTCAGCAGAGTCCCGATCGCGGGCAACTCCAGCGGATCGGGATGGTAGCTCACACCTCCTGCGATTAATGCGAGTTCCGACGTTCACCGATACAAGCCGAGATGACACCGAGGTCTCTTTGAATTCGGTGCGGGCTCAGATTGAACAGACCCGAATTTCACCTCATCGGTAGGATCTATTGCGCGGCGGCCGCCGGAGCGCGAGCGGCTTACGCATCCCGAAGCTCCGATGGATCAACGGGGGGCTTGCGCAGGCGCCTGCCGGCGGCGGTCATGGCTAGCTCTTGATGAAGGCGAGCAGATCCTCGTTGACCTGGTTCTTCTCGGTCGTGCAGATCCCGTGCGAGCCGCCCTTGTAGACCTTCAGCGCGGCGCCCTTGACGAGCTTGGCCGACAGCAGGGCCGAGTCGGCGATCGGCACGATCTGGTCGTCGTCACCGTGCAGGATCAAGGTCGGCACGTCGACCTTCTTCAAGTCCTCGGTTTGGTCCGTTTCGGAAAAGGCCTTGATGCAGAAGTAGCAGGCGGGCATTCCGGCCATCATGCCCTGAAGCCAGAATTGTTGGCGCACGCCTTCGGAGACCTTTGCGTTCGGCCGGTTGTAGCCGTAGAACGGAAGGGTCAGGTCCATGAAGAATTTCGAGCGGTCGGCGAGAACCCCCGCCCGGATTCCGTCAAAAACGTCCTTCGGCAAGCCGCCCGGGTTCGCGGCAGTCTTCAGCATGAGCGGTGGAACGGCTCCGATCAGCACTGCCTTTACCACTCGCTTCGTGCCATGGCGGCCGATGTAGCGCGCGACTTCGCCTCCTCCGGTGGAATGACCGACGTGGATCGCCCTCTGAAGGTCGAGCTTCTGGACCAACTCCGCCAGGTCGTCGGCGTAGGTGTCCATGTCGTTGCCGTTCCACGGCTGGCTGGAGCGGCCATGCCCTCGACGGTCATGAGCGATGCAACGGTACCCGTGGGAAGCCAGGAAAAACATCTGATCTTCGAAAGCGTCCGATGAAAGCGGCCATCCGTGGCTGAATACGACCGGCTGGCCCTTGCCCCAGTCCTTGTAGTAGATCTGAGTGCCGTCCTTCGTCGTGATGATGCTCATAGCTCGTTCTCCTTTTCTGTTGAGAGATGGTGTTGCACGGCGCGGGTCATTATCCTGCGTGCTGGCTTGCGCGGCCGCATCCGCTGCTGGCAGCAGAGCCGCAGCGGCGACCGCCGCGCCCGTCTTCAGGAACCAGCGCCGTGACGAGCGCGGAGGTGCGTGGCAGTTCGAATTGAGGCAATTCGTTCGGCGCATCAGAATTCTCCCATCGAACCGCTGAACCGGTCGCAACGCGCCGATCACACCAGAGGCGTCGAGGCGAGACAATTGGACGATGGTATCGGTGGTACTTTCGTGTCAGCCGAGCGGTTGCGCTGCTCGACCAGCCGATCGTAGAAGTAAGGAATGGTCATCGCGACAGGACCGATCTGAGCGGACAATTTCTGATCTGCCACTGGCCGATACGAAGGTATCAGCCAACACCATCGTCTAATAGTCTTGTGCCCAAGCCGGTGATGTAATTCGCTCGCGGATCTAGTGTTCAACCCTTCAAGCGATCCGACAGATGACTCACCGGATGCGTCTGATCGAGAGACGCTGAGGTCCGCATCTTTGCTGACTTTGATTCTTATACGATCGGAGAAGACTCATGAATGTCGAGGCCATTGCCACACGCCTTGTCGAGCTTTGTCGTCAGGGAGAGTTCGAACAGGCGCAAGGGGAGCTCTACGCGGATGATGCAGTCAGCATCGAGCCGGAGGGGTTGACTCTCGGTGAAGTGGGCAATGTCAAAGGCATGCAGGCCATCTACGACAAAAAGCGTCAGTTCAAAGCAGGGCTCGAAAAAGTGAACGGCATCACTATGAGTGATCCTCTCGTCGCGGGAGATTGGATTACCGCTGTCCTCACCATCGACGCAACCGCCAAGGGCGGCGGACGAGTGAACTTGGACGAGGTCTGCGTGTACCAAGTGCGAGACGGCAAGATTGCGCTGGAGCAATTTTTCTACGGCGCCGGCTGAACTTGGCGTGCAATGTTTGACGACGGCGATCGCGGAGTCGAGGCGCTGCAGCAGCTGCTCGATCGACTCAGCGGGGCAAGCATTCGCCAATACCATGGTGCGATTGCACGGCCACAGCCCGTGTGGTTTCATCGGTTACCACTCTAGCGATCAATGAGGCATCAGATGAAAACCTTACCGCTTGCCCTTACCATACTCGGCATCACCTTGACATCCTTGGCTCATGCTGCGGTCAAGAATGTTGTTGTTGTCCATGGCGCGTTCGCCGACGGTTCCGGCTGGAAGTCCGTTGCAGACATTCTCGAACACGACGGCTACACCGTGTATGTCGTTCAGGAACCGGAAACAACCTTCGAGGCCGACGTCGCCGCCACGCGTCTTGTGCTCGATCGATCGGGGCCATGCGTACTCGTCGGCCATAGTTACGCTGGAATGATCATTTCCGAAGCTGGAGATCATCCGTCCGTTCGGAGCCTGGTTTACGTGGCCGCCTTTGAGCCGGAAGTCGGGGAAAGTGCCGGCGCGCTGCAGAGCAAGAACCCGCCTGCGAACCATAGCGTCGTCCCCGCCGGGGGAGGATTCCTCCAAGTGAAGCCGGAGGCGTTCCCTGAGGACTTCGCCGCTGACGTGGCAAAGCCGGTTGCAAATTTCATGGCTATCTCCCAAGTGCCAATCTCGTCCGAGATCTTTGACGTCAAGGTTAAGGTCGCGGCGTGGTCGCAGAAGCCGAGCTACGCTGTCATCGCACGGCAGGATCGTATGATCAATCCGGACCTCGAGCGATTCATGAGCCGCAGAGCCAAGTCAGAAACAATCGAGATCCCTGGAAGCCATGCCATATATCTCTCGCATCCCAAAGAGGTTGCGTCGCTGATAGAAAAGGCGGCCAGAGCGGCCAGTTCGCCGTGAAAGAGATCGACAAGAGGTTTGACTGCGCCGGCTACTGACTGGAGGGCGATGCAAATGCCTCTGATTCGAATCGACATGATCGAAGGCCGCAGCCCCGATCAGATCAAAGCGCTGCTTGACGCGACGCATCGCGCGCTGATCGCCGCCCTCAAGATTCCGGCGCGTGACCGGTACCAAATCGTTCATGAGCATCCACCGTCGCAGTTTTTCGTGGAGGACACGGGACTCGGCATCACGCGGACGCGCAGCTGCGTCGTCATCCAAGTCACGACAAGGCCGCGTGAGTGGAAGGCGAAGGAGACCTTCTACCAGGTGCTCTGCCATGAGTTGGAAGTGACATGCGACCTGTCACCGTCCGACGTCGTCGTGTCGATCGTCACGACTACCGACGAGGATTGGTCCTTCGGGAACGGCCGCGCGCAATTCCTGACGGGGGAATTGGCCTCTGAACGGAGCGTGTCTTGACGATCACGACAAGATCGACCCAGCGTTTCGCGAGCGCAGTGCCTGGGACAACCGCGGCAAGATATGCGCAACGCCAAACTTGAAGACGTTAGAGCCACAAGACGAGGACTATTCCATGTCGCATCACTATTCTGGCCCTGACTTCGGCTTTCCCCTTGGGGACCCGCGGCTGGACTTCACTGATCTGTATGCCTTCTCCAAGCCGGGAGACGCCGGGAAATCAATTCTGATTATGGACGTGCACCCGTCTGCCGCCGAAAACCCTCCCGGGCCCACTACCTTCGAGCCTTTCGCGCCCGGAGCGATGTACGAGCTCAAGATCGACACGGATGGTGATGCGATTGCCGATATCGCGTACCAGGTGCGCTTCTCGCCCTTCGAGGACGGCGCACAAACCGCAACCCTCCACCGCGTTGACGGCCCGCAAGCCGCCGGTACCGGCGGTGTCGGGCAGGTTATCGTCGAGGGGGCACCGGTTTCAACAGGGCGGGAGGCGAGGGTGACCGAGGCAGGTGATTATCGCTTCTTTGCCGGCTGGCGTAGCGACCCTTTCTTCTGCGACGTGGAAGGCGCGAAGAACAACCTGCAGTTCACGGGTGACGATTTCTTCGCCGACAAAGACGTCTGCAGCATCGCTCTTGAAGTACCCAACTCTGCTTTGGGGGCGACAGAGCTTCGTCTGTGGGCGCGCACGCTTGTGCCAGGCCATGGCGGCGGCTGGGTACAGGCGGAGCGCGGAGCGCGGCCGGCGCAAGCAGTCTTGCTTGTCGAGGAAAGAGGCGCCTATCTCGCGGGCGAACCGGCGGACGATGGGCGTTTTCTTGCCGCCTTCGCGCACGCTCTGGAGCATACGGGTGGATATCCGCCGGCTGAGGCGAAGCGGGTCGCAGGGACATTGCTCCCAGATGTTATGCCTTACGACCCTACGCGCCCGGCGTCCTTTCCCGATAACGGCCGAACCCTCACTGACGATGCGTTCGATATTTTTATGCGCATTTTCACAAATGGGAAGGTGACCGAAGACAAAGTAGGGCCTCATGGCGATTTGCTACCCGAGTTCCCCTACGTGGGGCCGCCGCATAGAGCAGCGTGACGAAGCTGTGCGGGACGGAGAAACGACAGCAAGGCTGGACCAAATGAGGCCGAAATAGTAAAGGAGATGAAAACATGAAGAGTGAGAATTACGTGGCAACAAAAGCAACGGAGATACGCCTGGTGCGGCGCTCGCCTACGTATTGGCAAGTCACATTCGACCACCCGCCGCTCAACATCTTCGGTCCGGAAACCATTCCGCAATTAAACGAGATCATCACGGCACTCGAGATTGACGAGCATGTAAAAGTGGTGGTTTTTGACAGCGCCGTTGAAGGTTTCTTCCTGACTCATTACGACTTCCTTGCAAGGCTTGAGGATCTGACCGGCCTACCTCCAGGCCCCACCGGCTTGCAGCCGTTGCCGGATATGCTCGTGCGCTTGAGTCGTGCACCTGTTGTATCGATATCGTTGATTCGGGGGCGAGCGACTGGTGTCGGCAGCGAGCTTGCACTTGCCAGCGACATGCGTTTTGCGAGTCGCGAAAAGGCCATCCTGTCGCAGTGGGAAGTGGGTGTTGGTCTGGTACCTGGCGGCGGACCCATGGCGCGACTGCCGCGGCTCATGGGAAGGGGACGCGCCTTGGAAGTGCTTTTAGGCGCGGACGACATTCGAGGCGACTTAGCCGAGCTCTACGGCTATGTGAATCGGTCGTTACCGGATGCTGACCTTGACGGGTTTGTCGATGCGCTTGCGACCCGGATTGCCTCGTTCGACAAGCGGGCAATCATTGAGACCAAGCGCCTCGTCAACGCTGCTAGTTTGCCGCCTGATGTCGAAATCGCAGCCGGGTGGGATGCGTGCCTTGCTTCGATGGTACGACCAGCCGCGCAGGAGAGGATCAAGACGTTGATGGAGCGAGGCTTTCACAAACCTGGCGATGCAGAAAATCGATTGGGATATTACGTGGGACAGCTTGGGAGCTGAGCCTCCTGACGCGGTCTCCGTCCGCGTGACCTTCTTGACCCACGGGCGGATCACCTCTCAGGGGATCAAGCCACACGCCGACCTGCTGGTCCAGTTCCCGTTGCTCGGGGTGCACAACCCATCCGATAGCCCGCGCGCCACCAGCTCTAGTCGGGAGCTGTAATTCGATTATTGGACATTGGTACCGGCACCAATACCAAGGTGTCGATCGACACCATCGTCCAATCGCGCCGCGTTCACGCCGATGGTCCAATGCTCAGGCGGACGAAAAGCCCATAAGCAACGGACACCTACTCGTGAAACAAGCCGTGCTCGCCGAGTAACCCGGAATGAAACACCTTCACAGGAGGATTTCGACATGACCCACTTGGTTAAGACCGCGCAGAACATTGCAATGGCCATTTTGGAAGAGGCAGGCTCTTGTGCAAGACGCCTGGTGAAGTCCTTGGCCTATGTACCACTTCTGCTGGCTTCCGCGGCGGCCAGCGCAGACGACCGACCAGTCACGACGCAGATCGTCGATTTGGCGAACAAGCTCGACGGCGTGCATCCGGGGTTTCGCGCCTTTCACGCGAAAGGCGTTGTGGTGGAAGGCAGCTTCAAGGCCTCCCCCGAAGCTGCGCGGCTCAGCGGGGCAACGCTATTCAACGGCAGCTCAATTCCTGCGACCGCACGGTTCTCTGATGGCAGTGGGATGCCGAATGTTGCCGACGGCTCGCCCGGGATGCCCCGTGGCATCGCAATCAAGTACCACCTGCCCGGCGGAACCGACACCGACATGGTGACAAACTCGTTCAAGTTCTTTCCGGTAGGGACCGGAGAGGACTTTCGTGATCTGCTGCGGGCCATCATCGCGAGCCCGCCCGAGGCCCCAAAGCCGACGAAGCTGGACCAGTTTTTCGTCAGCCACCCGAATGCGCCGAAGGCGCTCGGTACGCTCGCAACCCCGGACAGCTTTGCCGACGAGGAGTATCACGGCATCAATGCTTTCATCTTCGTGAGCAAGAGCGGGCAAAGGCAGGCGGTGCGCTACCTGGTAGTGCCGGAGACGTTGGTGCACCTTACGCCGGAAGAGGCTGCCAAGCAGTCACCTGATTTCCTGTTCGACGAACTGACCAGGCGGATCGCGCAAAAGCCCGTGGTCTTTCACTTGAAGGCGCAATTGGCTGAGCCCGGCGATCAGACCAAGGATGGGAGCCAACCTTGGCCTGATGACCGCAAGGTCGTCGAACTCGGCGTGTTAACGCTGAACAAGCCGGTGCCTAACAGCTTGGAGGCGGAGAAGAAGCTGCTGTTCATGCCCACAAGCCTCACCGACGGTATCGAGCTCTCCGACGATCCGCTGCCGAGCGTGCGCGCTGCCGCATATGGCGTCTCGTTCGCGAGGCGCAGCCAGCCGGGTTTGGGAAGTTCGGGCCCGGACAACATGAATGGCCACACGAGCAACGCTCCGACGCAGGCGAGCACTGTTTCACCCTAGGCAGAGGCGCTCCCAGCCTACTCGGCGCATCCCGATTCACCTCAAACCTGGAGTCAACATGATCAAGCATGCATTGTTTGTCCGCCTCGAAGCCAAACCCGGCAAGGAGAAGGAAGTCACCCAGTTCCTGCAGGCTGGCCTCGGCCTGGCCCAGCAGGAAGCCACCACCCCGGTGTGGTTCGCCCTGCAGCTCGGCCCGTCCACCTTCGGCATTTTCGATGCCTTCGCAGACGAGGCCGGCCGCCAGGCCCACCTCAACGGGCCGATCGCGCAGGCGCTGGGAGCGAACGCGTCCAAGCTGCTGGCGCAGGCGCCGTCGATCGAACGCATCGACGTGCTCGGCACCAAGCTGCCCGACTGACGCCCGCACGAAAGCCGTGATGAAGCAGGCGGTGAATCATCAGTACGGACTGATGTCGCCGCAGCAGGCGGCCGGCCTGAACGGCCGGTCGCCTCTGCAGGCTCGTCGACCCGACCGGCGGCCGATCTTGGAAATGCCTGATGCCTTCAATCGATCTCAGCGAAGTGACGTTCAACCAGTGAAGGGACAATCACATGAGTCAAACAGGCACCAGCATGAAACAACAGAAGCATGATGCAAGCGCAACGAGAGTCGACATGAAGCTCGAGGTCGACATCATCCCCGTGTCCAACGTCGAGCGATCCAAGCTGTTCGTGGCTAGTGTAGTGTTGCGTTCTGTTTGGAACGGCTTGGGTTCTTTGTTGTGATGAGCGACGTACTCGTCGATGGCTTTGACCAGCTCGGACACGCTGGTGAACACGCCTCGGCGCAGACGCTCACCACCCCGAGTCGCAGTACGGCGACGTGCCGACGATGCTGCTTTCCGGCGGCAAGGTGCTCGCCGGCTCCCTGAGCACGAGCAAGAGCTGGATCTACGACATCGCCACGAACACGTGGACGCAGAGCGGCTCGAAGGTCTACAACGACCGCAGCGACGAGGAGAGCTGGGTCCGCCTGCCCGACGGGCGCGTGATGACCTGCACCTTTGTATCATTGTTTCAACTCCAATGAAGGCAGAGACTGGCGTCACGGCATCCGGCGAACGTTCTCGAATCCGGGATGCCCGTCCCCCCACCCTACGGAGCCGAGCATGTCCGCAACCGTTTCGTCCACGTTCTCCCGCCGCTTCCGCCGAGTCGCGGCCGGCCTCGCCGCCAGCCTGGCGCTGGGCGCCCTGTCGGCGCACGCCGCGCCCACGCCCTTCCCGGCCGACTTCCGCAGCTCGCAGGTGGTGAACGCCGACGCGACGATCAACGTCCGCGTCGGCGGCCACGGGCCCGCGGTCGTGCTGATCCACGGCTTCGGCGACACCGGCGACATGTGGTCGCCGATGGCCGCCGAGCTCGCGAAGGACCACACCGTCGTCGTGCCCGACCTGCGCGGCATGGGCCTGTCCTCGCACCCCGCCGGCGGCTACGACAAGTGGACGCAGGCCGGCGACATCCGCGCCGTCCTCGACAAGCTCGGCATCGACCGCGCCGACATCGTGGGCCACGACATCGGCACGATGGTCGCGTATGCCTACGCGGCGCGCTATCCGGACAAGACAAGCCGCCTGGTCGTGATGGACTCGCCGGTGCCCGGCATCCCGCCGTGGAACCAGATCGTGCGCCTGCCCGCGTTGTGGCACTTCAACTTCGGCGGCCCGGACGCCGAGCGCCTGGTCGCCGGCCGCGAGCGCATCTACCTCGACCGCTTCTGGAACGAGTTCGCCGGCGACCCGTCGAAGATCGACGAAGCGACCCGCCGCCACTACGCCGCGATCTACGCCAGGCCCGGCGCGATGCATTCCGCGTTCGCCCAGTTCCTCGCGATCGGCCAGAAGGACGAGGCCGACAACCTCAAGGCGATGGAGACGAAGCTGGCGATGCCGGTGCTCGCCATCGGCGCCGCGAAGGCCTTCGGCGCCAACGTGGCGGTCGTCATGCGCAACGCGGCGACGAACGTGCAGGAACTCGTCGTGCCGAACGCCGGCCACTGGCTGATGGAGGAAGCGCCCGCGGCGACGATCGCCGCGGTGCAGGACTTCCTCGCAGCGCACTGAGTCCGGCGGCCGCCTTCGCTCAGGCCACCGCCCCTTTTCGGCGGACTTCACATGCTACGGAATGGCAAGGCGGCGGATCAGGTCCTGGAAGCGCGGGTCGGATCGAAAGTCGTCGAAAGCGCCGTCGACTTTGAGGTAGACGAGCAGGCCGACGCGGCCCGCATAGCCTTTTTCGAGCCACGCGAGCGACTCCTCGGGATCCCAGCCGGAATACGCGGCGGCGAAGTCGTACTCCGAAATGAAGCGGCGCTTGGAAAGATCCAGCATCTGCCGCAGCACTCTCCGCGCTTCGTCCTTGT
>WNGJ01002062.1_pt1 | contig 21535 bp, 23 predicted proteins | sample 5400611 | NCBI WGS metagenome assembly WNGJ01 (sample SAMN13153375, study PRJNA577476) | soil metagenome | isolation source: 40 cm soil or saprolite under Garry oak tree replicate 1 | place: USA:California | collected 2016-06-15
CCGACGCGCCGACGGGTAAGGAGCATCTGACGCGCGAGCAGCGCACGGTTCAGCTCGCGAAGCGTCAGCGTTCGGGGCGCGACCGTCATTTCAAGACCCCGATGACCTTGCCGTTCTCCAGATGATCGGCATCTGGTTCCTGCTTCGACGCGGGTAGTTCCACCGAGTTCGCTCGGCCAGCGCTCCCCGCTCCGCAGGCGTTTTCGGTCTCCGCGGAACTCGCGGCGACGATTAGGTACAGGTTGCGAGCCGCGTTCAGGTCACGTCCACAACTGTGGCCACACGACGGGCATACAAATGTTCGTTCCGACATCGGTAACGCGGCGTTGATTGAGCCGCACCGGGAACAGCGCTGCGAGGACGGATAGAAACGCGATGCTATCTTCAGCTTCCCGCCATACCACTCGACCTTGTACTCAAGCAGGCTTCGCAACTCGCGCAGAGCAGCGTCGGGCAAACTTGACCCGAGGCGGCGGCTTCGTTGCAATGCACGAACCGACAGATTCTCGATGACCAGCACTGACTTGGTTTTCGACAGTGCACTCGAGACCTTGTGTAGGTGGTCCTTGCGTGCGTTCGCGATTCTTGCGTGCAGGCGCGAAAGCCTTCGCGTCGCTTTGCGCCGATTGACGCTGCCCTTTCTCTTTCGCGCTATCGAGCGAGAAAGGCGGCGAATTCGGCGTTCCAGCCGTCGTCGTGGCCGAACGTTCGGGAATACCTCGCCGTCGGATGTCGTCGCCAAGGTCACAAGCCCGAAATCAACGCCGACGGCTGGCCCGACGTTCGGCGGCACGACGATGTCTTCGCGAACGCGCAGCGAGACGAACCAGCGACCGCCCTCCTCAACGACGGTGGCTGAGAGGATGTGCGCCCTGGAAGTCGGTAGATAACCCTCCTCTTTGAGCCGGAGTTTTCCTAGACGCGGCAGTTGAATCTGACGCGCGAACACACGTATTACGCCGTTGAGGCGAAAGGTCGCGCGACCGAGCTTGCGCCTCTTGAACCTGGGAAAGCCCACGCGCCGTCCGCTCTTCAAGCCGCGGAAGAACAGCGAAAACGCCTGGTCCAGATCACGCAGAGCCTCATGGGGCGCGCACTTGGACACCTCGTATAGCCAAGGAAAGTCCGTTCGCTTGAGCGCGTTCAGCTCACGATGAAGGTCGATCGATGTGAGGACAGTTCGGTCGCTCTGATATGCCTCAATACGTCGAGCTAGACCCCAGTTATAGGCAAACCGCGCTGCGCCGCAATGTCGTGCCAATAGAACACGCTGATGCGAAGTCGGGTCAAGCTCGGTGCGGTACGACCGATACGTCAACATCCGATGGGCTCCTGGTGATTGGAGGTCCGCGGCGAGCTAGGCGAGTCGGCGAATCACCCCGATCACTTTCCCTTGGATCTGGATATCGCGCGTGTAGATCGGCTGCATCGCGCCGTTGGCCGGCTGCAGTCGCACGCGATCCTTCTCCTTGAAGAAGCGCTTCAGCGTCGCGCGGTTGTCTTCGAGCAGCGCGACGATGATGTCGCCGTTGCACGACGACGTAGTCGCCGTCGTCGATGTGGTCATCGATCATCGATTTGCCGCGGACGCGCAGGACGAAGGTCTCGCGACCCCGACCCGCGAGCTCGCCAGGGATCGAGAGCGTCTCCGTCTTGTCCTCCATTGCGTAGATCGGCTCGCCGGCGGCGATCTCCCCGATGATCGGCGCCGAGACGACCCGGCCGCCGAAAGCGCCGGGGATCGAGAGTGCGCGGGAGCGCGTGGCGTCCTTGGTGAGGCGGCCTTCCTTCTCGAGCTTGGTGAGGTGGTGGTGGACGGCAGACGTCGACGCGAGCCCGACGGCCTCGGCGATCTCCCGCACCGTCGGCGGGTAACCCCGCTCGGCGATGCGCTCGCGGATGAACGCCAGGATGCGCTCGGCCCGCTGCTGGTCCTGTTTCGTCACGCTTGGACCATACCGAACGGATGTTCACCTGTCAAGCCGCGCGGCTGTCCTGTCGGCACGCCGCGGGTCCTGCCGCGGCTCGGGGTCCTCGCTTGCTCGAAATCGCGGCCGCGCTGCCCCGTGGCGCGGCGGGTCGGTGAGCGCGTCCGCTCAACTCTCGCTCGCGAGGACCCGACTCGCCGCGTCACCCGCGGCGTGGTCCGGCGGCTTTGCGGCTCGACAGGTGAGCGTCGGTATTCTCCGAGGCGTGCCGATCGATCCAGCAGTGGTCCTCGAGTACGCGACCAGGACTTTCTGGGCCCTCATCGTCATCGTCGTCACGCTGCTTCTCGCGCGCGTCGTGCGGCGCACGACCATGCGGGCGCTCACCCGTGGCCGGGCCCAGGCGAACGTCACGATCCTGCTGGGGAATCTCGTGCAGGTCGCCATCCTCACGATCGGCTTGCTGCTGGTCCTGGCGATCTACACGCGTGACGCGTTCGGCTGGATCCTCGGGTCGTTCAGCGTCGTCGGCATCGTGCTCGGCCTCTCGCTGCAGGACATCCTCAAGAATTTCCTCGCCGGGATCTGGGTGCTGGTGGAGCGGCCGTTCCGCATCGGCGACACGATCGAGGTCGGCGGATACAGCGGGGTCGTCGAGGAGATCACGTTCCGGACGACGCTGCTCCGGACGGTGGACGCGCAGCAGGTGATCGTGCCGAACGGCACGTTCATGACGAGCTCCGTCGTGAACCTCACGCGCTTTCCGACCCGGCGCGCGAGCCTCTGGCTCGTCGTGGACGATTCGAGCAAACCGATCGCCGCCGCCGACCTCCGAGCCGCGCTCCGGGAGACGTCGGGAGTCGCAAAGGAGCCCCCGCCGAGCGTGGAGCTGCGGAGCGTCACCGGCGGCAAGGCTAGCTACATGGTCACGTTCTGGACGGCCGAGCGCGACGCCGCGCTTTCCGCGGCCGTCGCCGCGCTGCGGGCACGATTCCCGCAGGGAGAGGTGCATGGTGGATAAGCCATTCCGTCCGCCCCGCGATCCGAAGGAAGCGATCGAGATGATGCGCAAGATGCCCGCGTACGCGCGTCTGGTGTGGGCGCTCGCGCGCGACCCGCGCGTACCGACCCGGCAGAAGCTGGTCCTCGGTGCGATCGCCGGCTATCTGGTGTTCCCGATCGACATCATTCCGGACTTCATCCCGGTCCTGGGGCAGCTCGACGATCTTGGCGTGCTCATCTTCGGGCTCGACTTCTTCATTCGGAACGCGCCACCGGAGGTGGTCGAGGAGCACATGGGCCGCATCGCGCGGAATGACGACGAGCTGAAACGCGACCTCGAGCGCGCACAGGGCATGCTCTCCGAGAGAGCGACCGAGCTTCGCGCTACATTGGACCGGATCTTGTCACGCGACCGCGAAGGAGATAACGCATGAGCGACCGGGACTCGGGCGGCGGTGTGTTCGACGTCATCGAGGCGCTGCTCGCGATCATCGGCGCGCTGACAGTCATGGGCGTCGTCGCCGTCGCAGCGTCGGTCCTCGCATGGGAGATGGAGCTCCGAAAGAGCGAGCAGGACGGCTCGCTCGCGGAGACCACTCAGCCCAGCAACTAGCGCGGGCTCATGCGCGTCATCCTGAAGCGCGAGGTCGCCGGACTCGGCCGCCCCGGTGACGTCAAGGACGTCGCCGACGGGTACGCCCAGAACTTCCTCCTGCCGCGCGGCCTCGCCATCGAGGCGACCGCCGGCGAGCTCAAGGTGCTCGCGCGCGCGCGCGACGCCAAGCGGGCGAAACAGGACCGCGCCCACGCCGACGCGGAGGAGCTCGCGAAACGCCTGTCCGAGACGACGCTCGTGTTCCGCCTCAAAGCGGGAGAGCAGGGCAAGACGTTCGGTTCGGTGACGAACAAGGACATCGCCGACGCGCTGCAGCGCGAGCACAAGGTCGAGCTGGACAGGACGAAGGTGCATCTGCCGGAGCCGCTCAAATCCCTCGGCGTGCACTCCGTCGAGGTCCGCTTGCTCACCGACGTCCGCGCGAACGTGACGGTGGCGATCGAACCGGAACGCTAGCGAGCTGCTGCGGGACTATTTGCGCAGCACGGTCCACCACAGGATCGCCGCGCCGAGAAGCAGCATCAGACCGAGCAGGACGAAGGCCTGCGCCGACGTCATGTGCCCTAGTTTGGTCTAAGCGGCGGGCTTCTTGTTGGGTTCGCGCAGCCAGGGCGTGATGGTGACGCCGACGATGATCCCCTCCGGGCTGAGCAGGCGCGCCACGGTCTGGCCCCAGGGCTCGGTCTTGGGAGCGACGAGGAGCTGATAGCCCTTCGCGCGAAGCTCTTCCGCCGCCGCGGCGACGTCCTCGACGTCGAACTCGATCCACGCCTGCGGCGCGGTGACGTTCGACGGCCACTCGCGCGAACCGAAGCACGATTCCGCGGCATCGGCGAGCGGCCAGAGGCCGAGGTGCTTGACCCCGTCGACCTTTTCGGTGGAAACATCCCCGCTCTCCTCGAGCGGCAGACCGATCGTGTCGCGATAGAAGCGCAGCGCCGCATCCATATCGCGGACGATCGGGCCGAAGCCGGCGACGAACAGGACTTTCATCAGATGTCCGCCCGAGTCTCGCCCAAATCGCGGAACCGCGTCAGCTCGGACTGGAAGTGCAGGTCGAAGTCACCGGTCGGGCCGTTGCGGTGCTTCGCCAGCTTCAGGCGCACCACACTCTCGTCGCGGTCCTTGCGATCCTTCTGCCAGAGGAAGAGGACCAGGTCGGCGTCGGCCTCAATACTTCCGCTCTCGCGCAGATCTGAAAGCATCGGCTCCGTACCACGCGTCTCGATCTGACGCGACAGCTGCGAGAGCGCCACGAGAGGGACCTCCAGCTCGCGCGCGATCGACTTCAGGGCGCGCGTGATGACCGCCACCTCCTGCACCCGGCCCTCGTCGTCGCCCGCGCCCTCGATGAGCTGTAGGTAGTCGACGACCACCAGGTCCAGGCCGCGGTCGGCCTGAAGTCGACGCGATTTCGCGAGGATGTCGGTCACCGTGAGACGGCTCGATTCCTCGATGAAGATCGGCGCGCGTTGCAGCTGATTCGAGGCGGAGTTGATCGACTCGAACTCCTTCTCCGAGAGCCGTCCGCGGCGCATGCGGTTTCCGTCGATCTCGGCGGTCATCGAGATGAGCCGCTGCACGACCTGGAGCTCCGTCATCTCGAGCGAGAACACGGCGCAGGTCTTGTGCGCGGTGACCGCGGCGTGCCATACGACATTCAGGGCGAGGCTCGTCTTTCCGAGGCCCGGACGCCCACCGATGATGATGAGGTCGGACGGCTGGAATCCTCCGGTCTTCGCGTCGAGATGCTCGAAGCCGGTCGGCACACCCTGCCGCTGGTCCTCGCCGCGCGCGGTGATCTGATCGGCGAAGCGGCGTAGCGCGATCTCGAGCGGGACCACATCGCGATGCAGGCTCGATTCGCTCACCGCGAAGAGCAGCTCCTGGGCGTCGCTGACCGCGCTCTCGGCGTCCTCGCGCGTCAGCGCGAGATGGGCGATCTCGTTCGCGGCCTGGATGAGGCGGCGCAGCAGCGCGGTGCGCTCGACGATCGCGGCGTACGACTCGGCATGCGCGACGGTCGGGACGTTCTGCATGAGGCCGACGAGGAACTGCGCGCCGCCGATCTCATCGAGCTCGCTGCGCGCCGCGAGCTCGGTCTGCACGGTCTGGAAGCCCAGCGCCTCGCCGCGCTCGGCGACCCGCTCGATCGCGCCGAGGATGAGGCGATGCTGCTCGCGCGAGAGCGAGGCCGGCGCGATGCGGCCGCGCACGACGCCCTCGTAGACCGCCGGATCGATGAGGACCGCGCCGAGCAGCGAGGCCTCGGCTTCGGGATTCTCGGGCGGGGGCTTCGGCGTGCCGCGTTCGAGCCCGTAGTCGACCGTCATACCGGCATCGAGTCGTCCGAGGCGCGGCTGAAGAACTTCGCCTGCTCGCTCGCGAAGAGCAGCGAGAAGATGCCGGTGGGGCCGTTGCGGTTCTTCGCGATGCTGCCGTGGATCAGCTTCGGCGCCCCGGCGGCGGTCTCCTCTTTGTCGCGCCAGAGCATGAGCACGACGTCTGAGTCTTGCTCGATCGCCCCACTCTCGCGAAGCGTCGAGAGCTTTGGCTCCAGACCTGAATCGCCCGCGGCACGAGACAGCTGCGAGAGGCCGATGACCACCACGCTCAGCTCGCGCGCGAGCGACTTGAGGTTCTTCGTGATCGTCGCGATCTCCTGCACGCGATTCTCTTCGTGCTCGCCGGTGCGCATGAGCTGGATGTAATCGACCATGATCACCTCGAGCCGGTCGTGCGTGCTCGCGCGTCGCGCCTTCGTGCGCAGCTCCATGATCGAAAGGCCTGGCGTGTCGTCGATGAGGATCGGCAGGTTCGCGAGCGACGACGCGGCCTCCGTGTCGAACACGTTGCCGGTGCGCAGCGCGAGCAGATCGGTGCGGCTGTTCATCGCGAGGAAGCGCGACACGACCTGCTTGGTATCCATCTCGAGCGAGAACACGAGCGTGGGATGGCCGCGCTTGGCCATGTTGAAGGCCATCGCGAGCCCCAGGCTCGTCTTGCCGACCGAGGGGCGCGCCGCGACGACGACGAGGTCGCCGGCGGAGAAGCCCTCGGTGTAGAAGTCGATCTCGCGGAAACCTGACGGGATGCCGCTCACTTCGTACGGTCGCTCCATCCGCTGACTCAGGTGGTCGAAGTTCTCCTGCAAGGCGGCCTGGATGTGTCGGAGCTGCGCGTTCGCCGACTCATCGCGTAGCGCGAAGATGCGCTGCTCGGCGCGATCGAGCGCGAGCGGGATATCTGTCGGTTCGCCGTACGCGTCGGCCGCGACCGCGGTCGCCGCGCCGAGGAGGCGGCGCAGGATCGCGCGGTCGCGCACGACGCGGGCGTGGCGTTCGATCTCCACCGCCGTGGCCACGAGCTCGGTCAGCTCGCGCAGGTACGCCGGACCTCCGACGCGGTCGAGCTCCTCGCGGCGCGCCAGCTCGATCTGCACGGTGAGCGGGTCGATGCGCTCGCGGCGCTCGAGCAGCGACTGCACCGTCCCGTAGATCCGTTGGTGCCGAGCCAGATAGAAATCGTCTCTTCCCAGAAGGTCGGCGACCTTGAAGATGGCGTCGCGATCGATGAGGAGACTGCCGAGCACTTGTTGCTCGGCCGACTCGTCGTATGGAAGCGCCCGGTCCGTGCTCTCCAGCGTCATTCCGCCTCCCGGTGCAGGGTCGCCGCTATCTTAGAACATACGTTCGGTGTAGACAGGCGCGGAATCCGATGAAATGCGCCTTGGGGATCGCTCGCCATAGGACCAAAGGGTGACTGAGAAGGGTCGGCCCGCCTAGGACACTATCCCCAGAGCATCACCGCGATGGTCCACCGATTTTCTCTGGCTCGCGGCCCTATCCACTGAGAGTTGTCCACAGCTGTGGAAAGGAGCACCTGACTGATGCGCGTACTTGTCACCGGCGGTGCCGGCTTCATCGGCAGCACGATCGTCGATGCGCTCGTGGCGCGCGGCGATACCGTCGTCGCCATCGACGACCTTTCGACGGGGGCGCGCGCCAACGTCGCGACAGGTACGCCGCTGCGCGTAGCCGACGTGTCTGACGAGCGGCAGCTGCGGGGGGCGCTGCGTGAAGAGGCATTCGACGCGATCGTCCACGCCGCCTCGAAGACGAAGGTCGTGGAGTCGATGGAGAAGCCCGACCTGTATCGGCGCGTGATCGTCGATGGCACGCGCAACATCGTGAAGATCGCGGACGAGCTCGGCGTACGCATGCTCGTGAACCTGTCGACCGGTGGTGCGATCTATGGCGAGACAGCCGCCTGCGCGGCGGAGGACATGCCGATCGAACCAACGTCGAACTATGGGAAGTACAAGGCCGAGGCCGAAAAGATCGTCGCGGCGAGCCGTGTCCCATCCATCACTCTCCGCCTCGCGAACGTATACGGACCGCGGCAGCGCAAGGACCTGGAGGGTGGCGTCGTGGCGATCTTCCTGGCCCGGTGGCATAGCGGCGAGCCGCTCGTCGTGTTCGGCGCCGGCAGCGCCCAGCGCGACTACGTGTTCGTGTCCGACGTCGTCGACGCCGTCGTGGCGTCCTTCGCCGGCACCTGGCACGGCGTGTACAACATCGGCACGGGCGTGGCGACGAGCGTGAACGATCTCATCGCCGCGCTCAGCGAGATCCTCGGCCGGCCGACCGGACTGAGTCACACCGCCGCGCGCCCAGCGGAGATCGAGCGCTCTTGCGTGGACGCGTCGAAGGCAAAGCGCGACGGCCTCTGGCTACCGCGGACGACGCTCGTCGACGGCCTCCGCCGTACGGCCGCATCCATCGGCGTGCGCACCTAGCGCATCCGCGCCACCCGTGAATCGAACCTGAACGCTGCAGAAGATGGTCCCAGCCATCTCGACGAGAGTGCCCCCGTTGAGGCCTCCATCCAGCCGTTAAACGAGCGAGTCGAGCGCTCGCATTGAAGGGAGGCGCAACAACCTGGGGAGCGGACGGCTCTGGTCGGGGGAAGGGGCGGGAGGATACAAATGCTACGGATCCTGTCCGCACTTGCGGCGCTGGCGATGGCCTCGACGACCGTGTTCGTGGCGAGCAGCCACATCACATCACCGGCGACATCGAGCAGCGCAACCACAGCCACGGTGACCACTTCCGCGAAGACCACGGCCACACAGGGCGTCACCGCCGACATTCCACTGAACGTCATGCCGAGCACGACTGCGTCCACGATCACGACCGCCTCGGTCGCGACCACGGGCAACGGCGCGCCGAGCGGCGCGCACTACAACCTGAACATCATCGGGGTGCCGAAGGACAAGACAGCGTCGATGACCACCGGCGACGGGCACCGGATCTTCGTGCAGCTCTGGGGCGGGGAAGATGCGGTCAGCCTGAACGGCAAGCTCAGCAACCAGCTCCTCAAGGTCAACAAGATCTTCCTGCAGCCCGCGCCAGCGGGCGAAAGCTTTCAAGTACTCGACGCCAACGCGACCGACGCCAACGGAGCACTTTTCCAACTTCCCGCCGACGTCTCGGCCACCTGGACGGTCTGGGGCCGCGCCCTCGGCACACCTGGCGGAAAGGCGAACATGACGACGTGCGCGACCACCGCCGGGCTTGACGGCATTCTCGGTACCGCGGACGACGAGGTGATCTGCTCGATGGGCACACTGTCGCTGGACCGGACCAAGGGAAAGCAGACCTTCACGAACGTGTCCGGTGACCTGCTGTTCATGACAATCACCGTCGATCCCACGACCAACGCGAGCCTCGCGACCTGCCTCGGTGTCACCTCGACCTCGACGGTGACCGTTTCCCTGTTCAACGGCTGTCTGCAGAACTACTTCTGGAACTACGACAACCAGGGCCTGAGGCTCCTGCAGCTCCGGTTCTATCCGGCAGCCTGATGGAGCCGTCGTCGTAGCCGATCCGTTGCGAGGCCGGGCAAGTTGCCCGGCCTCGTTGTTGCGCGGGCGCGGTACGATTCCGCGCGGAAATCGACGCGATGACCATGGCCTTCGCCGACAAATCGCTGACCTGCCGCGAATGCGGCAACGCCTTCGTGTGGACGGCGGGCGAGCAGGAGTTCTACCACCAGAAGGGCCTGCTGCACGAGCCGCAGCGTTGCTCCGACTGCCGGAAGAAGGCAAAAGCCGAGCGCGCCGCCGCGCGCGCCGCGAACATGCACGACGTCATCTGCAGCGACTGCGGCAAGGCGGCGCAGGTCCCGTTCGAGCCTCGCACCGACCGACCCGTGTACTGCTCGGAGTGCTTCGAGACACACCGCAACGCGCCGCCGCCCGCCGCCGCGCCACCCGCCTGACGGTCGAACCGCGACACCCCGGGTAGCCTCGAGTCATGCGTAGGTTCCTCTCCGGGGTGCTGGTCGGCATCCTGCTCAGCGTCGGTACCGGCCTTACCGCATTCCTGTTGATCGGCAGCTGGCTCGCGGTCGAGGATCCGCTCGAGAAGGTCGATGCGATCGTCGCGATCTCCGGCGATACCGGAGCGCGAGCGGACACCGCGATCACGCTCTGGAAGGCCGGTTGGGCGCCGATGATCGTGTTCTCGGGGGCGGCGATCGACCCCGAATCGGTGAGCTCCGCCGAGATCATGCGCCGCGAGGCGCTGCGCCAGGGCGTTCCGGAGAGCGCGGTGCTCGTCGAAGGAGCGTCGACGACCACCGAGGAGAACGCGGCCGAGGTCGCGAAGCTGATGGCGGCGCGCAAGCTGCGCTCCGCGATCCTTGTGACCAGTCCGTACCACCAACGTCGCGCGGCGTTCGAGTTCCACCGCGCCTTCGATCCGCGCGGGCTCGTCTTCCGGAATCACCCCGCGAGTGATCCGGAGTGGAACGCGTTCCTGTGGTGGAGGCAGGAGCCCGTTCGTTCGCGGACGCTGCTCGAGCTGGTCAAGCTCGGCGCGGTCTACCTCAGCCAGACGAAGTGAGCGCCGCGCGCGTATCGTCCTAATACGTGCCAGTGACCGCCGTCGTCGGGGCCCAGTGGGGCGACGAGGGCAAGGGCAAGATCACGGACCTCCTGGCGCAGGAGGCGGACGTGGTCATCCGCTTCCAGGGTGGCAACAACGCCGGCCACACCGTCGTGAACCAGCACGGCACGTTCAAGCTGCATCTCGTGCCGTCGGGGATCTTCAATCCGAACGCGCTCTGCATCGTCGGCCCCGGCACGGTCGTGAATCTTCAAGTGCTCTGCGAAGAGCTCGCGAATCTCGAGCGCAACGGCATCCGCACCGGCAACCTGCGCGTCGCGGACCGGGCGCATCTCCTGATGCCATGGCACGTCGCGATCGACCGACTCGACGAGCGCGAGCGCGGCCGGCAGAAGCTCGGCACGACCGGTCAGGGCGTCGGCCCGGCCTACGCGGACAAGGTGTCGCGTCACGGGATCCAGGTCTACGAGGTACGCGATGAGCGTCGCTTCCGCGAGCGGGTCGCGCACGAGCTAGAGCGGCAGAAGAAGGTCCTGGAGCGGTACGGCGACGCGCCGCTCGACGCGAAGGCCGTCGCCGACGAGGTGCTCGCGGCGGCGGCGACGCTCGGCGATCGCATCGTCGACACGCTCCCGCTCGTCGAGCGGGCGCTCCAGACCGACGCGCGCATCCTGTTAGAAGGACAGCTCGGCGCGATGCGCGATCTCGACTGGGGCATCTATCCCTATGTGACCTCCTCGAACCCGCTCGCCGGCGGTGCCTCGGTCGGAGCCGGGATCCCGCCGCGGTACATCACGAAGGTGATCGGCGTCGTGAAGGCGTACTCGACCGCGGTCGGCGAGGGACCGTTCCCGACCGAGATGGCCGGGGGTGAGGGCGACGCACTACGAGAACGGGCCAACGAATATGGCGCGACGACCGGCCGTCCGAGGCGCGTGGGGTGGTTCGACGCCGTCGCGGCACGCCATGCGCATCGCCTCAACGCGTTCACCGAGCTCGCGGTCACGAAGCTCGACGTGCTCGGGGCCTACCGCGAGATCCCGTTCTGCGTCGGTTACGAGTTGGACGGGGCGCTCACGACGGACATGCCGCCGACGGCGGTGCTCGAGCGCGCGGTGCCGCGTTACGAGAAGCTCGCCGGCTGGTGCGACCCGCTCAGCGGCGTCGCGGATCGCGCGCATCTCCCGGAGGCGGCGCGCGCGTATCTCTCGCGCATCGAGGCGGTGGTCGGCGCGCCCATCGGAATGGTCGGCATCGGACCCGAGCGCAGCGCGACGCTGCTCTAGACTTCGCGCCGGTGTCAAATCTCCTCGACGTCGCCTTCCCACACCGCACCAAGCGCAGCTTCGGCGCCGCGTCGTTCGCCCTCATCTTCCTCGTCCTGCTCGGCGAGATCGAGCTCCTGGTCTTCGTCGCGGTCGCGATCGTCGCGCACCGCCTCGACCTGTTCATCGACCTACAACCGATCATCCTTCCAGGCGCCTGCCTCGTAGCGCTTTCTGCATCGGCGGTCTTCTGGTGGCGCGCTCGTCAGTGGACCAAGCAACGCATCGACATGCTCAACCTCTGGGCGCAGGGCGGAACCGCGTACGGCGAGCGTCTCGCGAAGTCCCGACAACAGCAGCGCTAGCCCGGGCGAGGCGCGCGTAGCCAGCCGCGAGCGCGAGCGGCGCGTCGTCCCCTCGACGAGCATCTGCGCCCAGCGCGCCGGAACGGCCCGCGCGCTGTGAATAGGGGCGCGCGTAGCCAGCCGCGAGGAGAGGGGACGACGCGTCGCTTGCGCTCGCACGCCCGACGGTAGCGTCCCGGTACACTCCGTCCCACGTGAGCCGCGTGGGGGAGCGCTTCACCAAGGAAGGTCTCACGTTCGACGACGTCCTCCTCATCCCCGCCCGTAGCGACGTCCTCCCCAGCCAGGTCTCCACCAGAGCGCGGCTCACGAACGACATCACGCTGGAGATCCCGATCCTGTCCGCGGCGATGGACACGGTCACCGAATCGCGGATGGCGATCGCGCTCGGGCGCCTCGGCGGACTTGGTGTCATCCACCGGAATCTCACCATCGCGGAGCAGGTGCGCGAGGTGAAGCTCGCGAAGGATGCCGGAGTGCTGGTCGCGGCCGCGATCGGCGTTTCTGGCGACGCGGACGAACGGACCGCGGCGCTCGTCGGAGCCGGCGTCGATGTGATCGTGGTCGATGTCGCGCATGGCCATTCGGCCGGTGTGATCCGCATGGTCGAAAAGGTGAAAGCGCGGCATCGCGTGCAGGTGATCGCCGGCAACGTCGTGACCGCGGAGGGCACCGAGGAGCTCATCGCCGCCGGCGCCGACAGCGTGAAGGTGGGCGTGGGGCCGGGCGCGATCTGCACCACGCGCGTCGTCGCGGGCGCGGGCATGCCACAGATCACCGCGGTCTTCGATTGCGCGGAGGTCGCGGATCGCCACGGCATCACGATCATCGCGGACGGTGGGATCCAGCAGTCGGGCGACATCGCGAAGGCGATCGGCGCGGGCGCGTCCACCGTGATGCTGGGCGGGCTGCTCGCGGGCGTCGACGAGTCGCCGGGCAGCACCACCCAGACGGCGGAGGGGCGATTCAAGTCGTACCGCGGCATGGGCTCGATGGGCGCCATGCAGGCGCGTGCCGGACAGAAGACCGGCGCATCGCGCGACCGCTACGGGCAACAGGACATCGGAGAGTTCTCGAAGCTCGTTCCGGAGGGCGTCGAGGCGCACGTGAAGTCGGTCGGGCCGCTCGAGCCATTCCTCCACCAACTCGTCGGCGGCCTGCGCGCGGGAATGAAGTACGTCGGGGCCGCGACGGTCGAGGATCTCCGAACCAAGTCGACGTTCGTCCGCATCTCCGGGGCGGGGCTGCGCGAATCGCACCCACACGACGTGCGGATCACGACCGAACCGCCGAACTATCGGATCAAAGCCTGAGCATTCCCGCGTTCGCGTCGGAGCGCGATCTCGCGAAGCGCGCGCTCGATACGGCGCGGACGCGCGGCGCCACGTACGCGGATGTCCGCTTCGTGCGCCGCGACGAGGAGAACGCGCTCGTGAAGAACGGGCGCCTCGATGCCGTCGACCGCAGCGACTCGTTCGGCTTCGGCGTACGCGCGATGGCTGATGGGGCTTGGGGTTTCGCCGCATCCCAGATCGTGAGCGCGCCGGAGGCCGACCGTGTCGGTGCGCTGGCGGTCGAGATCGCGAAGGCGTCCGCGCTCACCAAGAAGCGCGACGCCACGCTCGCTCCGGTCGAGGCCGTGCGCGCGACGTACGAAACGCCGGTGGACCTCGACCCCTTCGCGATGTCGTTCGACGACCGCATCAAGCTGCTCATGGCCGCCGAAGCACGGATGCGCGAGCGCAAGGGCCTGCGCACGACGCGCGCCGCGTACGCGGTCTGGCGCGAGGACAAGCTGTTCATGTCGAGCGAGGGCGCGGAAATCGCGCAGCGCCTCACCGAGGTCGGCGGCGGCATCGCGGCTGAAGCGGTGGGGAACGGCGAGCTGCAGATCCGAACGTATCCCGACGGGCTCCGCTATCAGAACGCCGGTGGGTGGGAGATCCTCACGCGCTGGGACCTGATGGTGAACGCCGAGCGCGTCGCCGACGAGGCGGTCGCGCTGCTGTCGGCGAAGCCGTGCCCCCAGGACACGATCACGTCGGTGATCCTCAGCGGGAATCAGCTGTCGCTGCAGTGCCACGAGAGCTGCGGTCACCCGATCGAGCTCGACCGCGCGCTCGGAAGCGAGGCGGCCTTCGCCGGCACGTCGTTCCTCACACCCGACAAGCTCGGAACGTTCCGCTACGGCAGCGCTCAGGTGAACATCCGCATCGATGCCACGTCCAAGGGCGGCCTCGGCACGTTCGGCTTCGACGATGAGGGCGTTCCGGCGAGCGAAGGTTGGGCCGTGAAGGACGGCATCTTCGTCGGCTACCTCATGAGCCGCGAGACCGCCGCGGCGCTCGGCACGCGCTCGAACGGCACGATGCGCGCGGACGGCTGGGCCCGCGTCCCGATCATCCGCATGACCAACGTGTCGGTGATGCCGGGGAACGCGGGAACGCTCGACGACCTCATCGCCGACACCGATGACGGGATCCTCATGGACACGAACCGCTCGTGGTCGATCGACGACAAGCGCTTCAACTTCCAGTTCGGCACCGAGATCGGGTGGGAGATCAAGAAGGGCAAGCGGCGCGACATGGTCCGCAACCCCACGTACACCGGGCTCACGCCGGAGTTCTGGGGCAGCTGCGACGCGATCTGCTCCGAGAGCGAGTGGGTGATGTGGGGCACACCGAACTGCGGGAAGGGCCAGCCGGGGCAGGGCGCGCACACCGGCCATGGCGCCGCGCCCGCCCGCTTCCGCGACGTGCGCGTCGGTGTGATCAAGTGAACGGGATCCTTTTCGGCGAGCGCGAGCTGCGCACCATCGCCGAGCGCGCGATGCGGGCGGCGAAGGGCGATCAGGCCGAAGCGCTGGTCATCGGAAAGACGGTCTCGCTCACGCGCTTCGCCAACTCCGCGATCCACCAGAACGTGACGAGCCGCGAGGCCGAGCTGCGCGTGCGCGTCGTGCTCGGAACGCGGCGCGCGACCGCGACGACGAACCGGCTCGACGACGACGGCATCCGCCGCGCGGCCGAGCTCGCCTCCGACCTGGCGCGCCGCGCGCCCGAGGATCCGACTTTCCCGGGACTGCCCGCGCCACGGCCGATCACGTCGGCGCCGTCGGGGTACGTCGAGACGACCGCCGAGGCGACACCGCTCGACCGCGCGCGAGCGGCGAAGACGCTGTGCGACAAGGCGAGCGCCGTGAAGCTCATCGCGGCCGGATTCGTCGCGACGAACGTCCAGGAGATCGCGGTCGCGAGCACGCTCGGGACCTGGGCCTATGCGCCCCAGACCTACGCGGAGGCGCAGATCGCCGCGATCGGCGGCGACGGCTCGGCCTTCGCGCAGCGCGTCTCGACCGACGTGACGAGGCTGGACGTCGAAGGTGCCGCGGCGGAGGCGGTGGGCAAGGCAGCCATCGCGCAGCATCCGCGCGATCTCGCGCCCGACACGTACGAGGTCGTGCTCACGCCGTACGCGGTGCGCGACATGGTCAGCTTCCTCGGCATGCAGCTCAACGGGCTCGCGGTCGAGGAGGGCCGGTCGTTCGTCGGCGGCAAGATCGGACAAAAGGTCACCGGCCCGATCACGCTGGTGGAGGACCCTTTCGATTCGCGGTCGATCCCGCGCCCGTTCGACTTCGAAGGGCAGCCCAGCGACCGCGTGGCCCTCATCGAGGACGGCGTCGCGCGCGCGGTCGTCTACGACTCGGTCACCGCGCACCGGAACAAGGCGATCAACACCGGGCATGCCCTGCCGTTCGTCGGCCTGCCCGCCCCGATGCACCTGCGCCTCGAGGCTGGCGACAAGACGCGCGAACAGCTCGTGGCCGGGGTGAAGAAGGGCGTTCTGGTCACGCGCTTCTGGTACACGCGTTGGGTGCATCAGCTTCGGACCATCGTCACCGGCATGACGCGCGACGGCACGTTCGCGATCGTCGACGGCGAGATCGCCCATCCGGTGAAGAACTTCCGCTTCACGCAGTCGTATCACGAGGCGCTCGGCGGAGTCCGCGGGGCCAGCAAGGATCTGTCGCTGCTGGTGGCCGGCGAACAGTTCGGTCTCATGACGTCTTGTCAGCGCGTGCCCGCGCTCCATCTCGCCGCCTTCACCTTCACGGGGTCGACGCGGTACTGAGAGATCCGATTGCGGCCGCAAGACTTTCGCGGCTCGCGATCGAGAGCGGAAGCGATTGGCGCCACCCGCCGGACTGACGCGCCGCGACATCGCTGAGGCCCACGACTGGGCGCGCGAAGCGTGTCGTTCGCGCGGGATCCCGGTCATCGCGCCGATCGACTCCGTTCACGTACAGCCGTGGTCGACCGTCCTCCGCGTGCCGACGAGCGGCGGCCTTGTCTATGTGAAGTGCTGCGGACCGACGCAAGCGCACGAGCCGCGTCTCACCGCGCTCCTTCATCGGGAGTTCCCGGGCTTGGTCACCGAGGTGCTCGCTCTACACCCCACCCGGCCCTGGATGCTCGTCGCCGAGGGCGGAAAGAAGCTCGGCGAGGTGTACTCCGGCGACGAGCTGCTCCGCAAATGGCGCGAGATCCTCCCGCGCTGCGCCCAGCTACAACGTGACATCACGCCGCGGACGAATGAGATCATCGCGTTCGGCACGCCCGATCGTCGCGCGGCGCGGCTGCTCGCGGGTTTCGCCGACGTCGTCGCGGGTGAGCCTGCCGTCTCCGGTCAGCGTCCAGACCGACTGACGGCCGACGAACGCCGCGCGCTCACGTCCGTGCAGTCGAGGGTCGCCGAGGGACTGAACGCGCTCGCCGCACTCGGGATCGACGACACGTTGAATCACGACGATCTCCACCAGAACAATGTGCTCGTGCGCGACGGCCGCATGGTGATATTCGACTGGGGCGATGCTTGCGTGTCGCATCCCTTCCTCACGCTTGCGGTCACGCTGCGCTTCGCGTCGCAGCAGACTGGACGCGCGCAGGACTCAGACGAGATCGCCGCGCTTCGCGACGCGTATCTCGAGCCGTGGAGCGATCGTGCTTCGAAGCGGGAGCTGCGAGATGCCGCGGAGCTCGGGCGCCGCATCGGTGAGGTCTCGCGAACGCTGACCTTCGATGCGGTCGCCCGAGCCTATCCAGGCGTCATCGACACGTATCCCGGAGGGCTTGCGGGGTCGCTGCGGCGCGTACTCGCGCTATTCGGCTAGGCGCGCGCCTCCTGGTGTTCGTGCTCGGTCTCCATCGTGACACTGGGGTCGCTCTGGAAAAGCGAGAAGGAGTTCCCGTCCGGATCGGTGCAACCGGCGAACCACCCCTGGCCGGGGATCGGCTGCTTCTCGTCGGCCGTGCCGCCGCCGTCGCGGACCTTCTTCAGTGTGGCGTCGATGTCGTCGGTCCCGAAGTACACGGTCGGCGCCTTCACCTTCGAGTCCTGTGCCAACGGGTTGATCGCGCCGCCGGGCGTGACGCCGTCGATGAGGTAGTACTCGATCCCCGGCATGGCCGAGTCCTTGTACTTCCAGCCGAAGGCCTTGCTGTAGAACTTCTTCGCGCGTTCGGGGTCTCGCGTATTGATCTCAAAGTGGACGATGTCGCCGGATTTGGGCTCCATGTATTCGCCTCCCCTGTTTCGTCGAGCACAGGTTAGTACCGATGGCGGTGTCTTTCAGAGGCAGCGCGTGCGGCTGTCGTGCCGGCAGGCGTGTACGCGATAATCAATAGGTGAGCGCGCCGGAAAGCCGCCTCCTGACGACGGAGGGGGAGTCCGCCCCGCAGCGCCGAGCGACGATCGCCATCCTCGACTACGGATCCCAGTACACGCAGCTCATCGCGCGCCGCGTGCGCGAGTCGCGCGTGTACTGCGAGATCTTCGCGCACGACGTCACCGCGAAGGAGCTCGAGCGTCGTGGGGTCGTGGGCGTGATCCTCTCCGGCGGACCATCGAGCGTGTACGACGCGGACGCGCCACAGATCGAGCCGGCCATCCTCGACGGGCGTTTCCCAGTCCTCGGCATCTGCTACGGCATGCATCTGATGGCGCAGGTGCTCGGTGGCGAGGTCGCGCCCGAAGGCAAGCGCGAGTACGGTCCGGCGACCGTCGACATCGCCGAGTCCGGCGGCTTGTTCGAGGGTCTCTCCGACCACGAGCGCGCGTGGATGAGCCACGGCGACACCGTGAAGCGTCTCCCGCCCGGATTCCACGCCGTCGCGCGCACCGAGCGGCTGCCGCTCGCGGCGATGAGCGACGGACGCAACCGCTTCGGCGTGCAGTTCCACCCCGAGGTCATGCACACGCCGCGCGGCGCCGAGGTGCTGCGCAATTTCCTGTATCGCGTATGCGGCTGCGCCGGCGATTGGACGCCCGCGGCGTTCATCGCGGAGGCCGTCGCCGAGCTGCGACGGACGATCGGCGACAAGCACGCGATCTGCGCGCTCTCCGGCGGCGTCGATTCAGCTGTCGCGGCCACGCTCGTCGCGCGCGCGATCGGTGACCGGCTCACGTGCGTCTTCATCGACACCGGGCTCCTGCGCGCGAACGAAGCCGAGGAGGTCGTCGCGACCTTCGGTCCGCGGCTGCGTCTGGTGCAGGTCGACGCGGCGGAGCGCTTCCTTCGTCGCCTCGATGGGGTCAGCGATCCCGAGCAGAAGCGCACCATCATCGGGGAGGAGTTCATCCGCTGCTTCGAGGAGCAGGCGCGGCGCGTCGGCGGCGTCGACCTGCTGGTGCAGGGCACGATCTACCCCGACGTGATCGAGTCGCGCTCGCGTGAGTCGAAGACGAGCGCACGCATCAAGACGCACCACAACGTCGGCGGGCTGCCCGAGGTCATGTCGCTCGAGGTCGTCGAGCCGCTGCGGCGTCTCTTCAAGGACGAGGTCCGTCGCGTCGGCGCGGAGCTCGGGATCCCCGAGGACATCCTCTGGCGCCATCCGTTCCCGGGGCCCGGGCTGGCCGTGCGTGTGCTCGGCCCGGTCGACCGCGATGCGCTCGACACGCTCCGGCAGGCCGACGCGATCTTCCTCGAGGAACTCCGCGCCGCGGATCTCTACCGCACCGTCGCCCAGGCGTTCGCCGTTCTCACTCCTGTGCGAAGCGTCGGCGTCATGGGCGACTTCCGCACCTACGGCGCGCTCGTCGCGCTCCGTGCGGTGACGACCGAGGACTTCATGACCGCGGACTGGGCACGCCTGCCGTACGACGTGCTCGCGCGCGCCTCGGCGCGGATCGTGAACGAGATCGCGGCGGTGAACCGGGTCGTCTACGACATCTCGTCGAAGCCACCGGCGACGATCGAATGGGAGTGACCGGGCAGCGGTGGGAGTGACGTGAAGCAGATCCGGGACTACTTCCGCCACGGTGAGAAGGTGCAGCAGCTCATCCAGGAGCAGCGCAAGCAGCGCAGCCCGGGACGTTCGCTCGGTGCACCCGGTCTCAACTGCCTCGTGCTCGGCGGCGGCGGGCGTGAGTACGCGATCGCGTGGCGCCTCGCGCGTTGCGACAGCGTCGCGACGATCGACGTCGTGCCCGGAAACGCCGGCGTCGCGCTCTTCTCGCGCGTCATCGATTTCTCACCGCACGACGTCGGTCGTCTGCAGCAGCATCTCGCGGCGTCGGCGATCGACCTCGCGATCGTCGGACCGGACGAGCTCATCGCGGAAGGCCTCGGCGATCACCTGCGCCGCGCGAGCGTCGCGGTCGTGGCGCCGTCGAAGGAGGCCGCGAAGATCGAGTGGAGCAAGACCTTCGCGAAGGAGCTCATGACCGAAGCGCACGTTCCAACGCCGCGCTGGGAGACCTTCACCACACCGGAGCAGGCGCGCAACGCGCTCGATCGCAACAAATGGGCGGCGCCGCTGGTCGTGAAAGCCGACGGGCTGGCCGCCGGAAAGGGCGTCACGATCTGCCGCACGCTCGAGGAGGCGCTCATGACGCTCGCGACGCCGCCGACGAACAGCGGTCGCGTCGTGTTCGAGGAGGTCCTCGAGGGCGAAGAGGCGTCGCTGCAGGCGCTCGTCGACGGCGAGACCGTCGTAGCGCTGCCGCCCGCGCGCGATCACAAGCGCGTCGGCGACGGCGACATCGGCCCGAACACCGGCGGCATGGGCGCATCCTCGCCGACGACCGTGCTGCCCGACGAGGATGCGCAGCGCGTCGCGGAAGAGCTCATCACGCCCATCGCTCGCGCGCTTGTCGCGAGGGGAACGCCTTTTCGAGGAGTGATCTTCGCCGGCCTGATCCGGACCACGAGCGGATTCAAAGTCCTCGAGTACAACGCGCGCTTCGGCGACCCCGAGGCCCAGGTGACGCTGCCACGCATCGGCGGAGATTTCGCGAAGCTCATGGTGGCGCTGGGCGAGGGCCGATTAAAGGAGTACGTCGCCCAGAATCCGCTGCGTCTCAGCCAGCGCGCGTTCGTCGACGTCGTGCTCTGCGCCGAGGGCTACCCGGGTTCGCCGCGCGTCGGCGACCGGATCGAGGGGCTCGACGCGTTGCCCGACGGCGTGTATGGATTCCACGGCGCGACCGCTTCGACGCCCACGGGGGGCTTCATCACCACCGGCGGCCGCGTCATGCACATCGTCGCCGGAGGCTCGAACATCGCCGAAGCGCGCGACCGCGCCTATCAGGGCGCTGAGCGCGTGACGTTCACCGGCAAGTTCTATCGTTCGGACATCGCGGGGAGCGGAGTGGCTGTCGCATGACGCCGTCGGTGAGTGTCCTCATGGGTTCTTCATCGGACGAGACCGTCATGAAGATGGCGGTCGAGACGCTGCGCGGCCTCGGCGTCGAATGCGAGACGCGCGTTCTCTCCGCGCACCGCACGCCCGACGCGCTGCGCGACTTTGTCACCGAGGCGGATCGACGCGGCGTGAGCGTGTTCATCTGCGGGGCCGGAGGCGCGGCGCATCTCGCCGGCGCGGTCGCCGCGCTCACCACGCGCCCGGTCATCGGCGTCCCGCTCGTGTCGCCGAACGCCGTCGCCGGCGGGCTCGACGCACTCCTTTCTACCGTGCAGATGCCGCGCGGCGTGCCGGTCGCGACCGTCGCGCTCGGCGAGGCGGGCGCCGCGAATGCCGGCATTCTCGCGGCCGAGATCCTCGCCATCGGGAACGACGAGCTCGCCGGCCGCCTGCGGATGCTGCGCGAGGGGATGGCTGCAAAGGTGCTGGCCGGATAGAAATGGCATGACCATCCAGAACCGCTTCGACACGATCTCGCCGCTGGACAACCGTTTCTACGGCGGCGACGCGACGCTGTACCGGACGCTGCATCCGTACCTCTCCGCTGCGGCGACCATCCGCTATCAGGCGCGCGTCGAAGGCGCGCTCGCGCAGGCGATGGCCGACGTGGGCATCTGCGACCGCCTGGTCGCGGACGGGATCGCGCGCGCCGCCGATCGCATCACGCCACAGGAGGTCGCCGACGAAGAGACGAGGACGCGCCACGACGTGCGCGCTCTCGTGAACGTCATCCGCGCGCA
>WNGJ01003995.1_pt1 | contig 21535 bp, 20 predicted proteins | sample 5400611 | NCBI WGS metagenome assembly WNGJ01 (sample SAMN13153375, study PRJNA577476) | soil metagenome | isolation source: 40 cm soil or saprolite under Garry oak tree replicate 1 | place: USA:California | collected 2016-06-15
AGGAGATGCTCAAGCACGCAGTCCAGTGGGGTTACCTCGACGCGAATCCAGCCCATTACGCGGAGCGACCGCGGAGCGAGGAACGGGAGATGGAGATCCTGACGCCGCCGGAGATCCGGCGGCTCCTCGACGCCGCGGCCGAGCCGGTTCGCACGCTGCTCCTGTGCCCCGTGCTGACGGGGATGCGGAGGGGCGAGCTCCTCGGGCTCCGGTGGGAGGACATCGATCTCGAGGGTCATCGCATCTTCGTCCGCCGAGCGCTCTGGAGGGGGAAGTTCGTCTCACCGAAGTCCCGGCGCTCGCGCCGGACAATCGACCTGGCGCCGACGCTGCGGGCGGCGCTGGCCAAGTTCCCGAGTCGCTTCCAGGGCGGGCTCGTCTTCTGCAGCCCTGACGGCGAGCCGATCAATCCCGACACCTTCGCTCAGCGCGACTGGGCGCGGGCGCTCCGCCGCGCCGAGCTTCGGCGCATCCGGTTTCACGACCTGCGCCACACTTATGCGAGTCTCCTGATCGCTCAGGGGGCGCACCCGAAGTACATCCAGACCCAGCTCGGCCACGCATCGATCCAGACAACGCTCGACCGTTACGGACATCTCATGCCCGACGCTCACGCGGCGGAGGCGCGGAAGCTCGACCGGCTGGTGTTCGGTGAGAGCAGCCACGCCGGCACGGTTCGCGTGGTCTCTGACGCGCTGCAGCGGTTGCAGAATGGTAGCAGAAACGACGAAGGGGTCAGCGGCGGCGACCGCTAACCCCTTGTCCCTGCGTGGTTGCGGGGGTCGGATTTGAACCGACGACCTTTGGGTTATGAGCCCAACGAGCTACCGGGCTGCTCCACCCCGCGATGACCACCGAAGCGTACCCGACCCCGGCGAACCTGTCAACAACATGAGCCGTTTAAGCCCGCGCCGACCGCGCCACGTAGCCATACCGCGCGTTGGTCCGCGCCCCGCCGGCGGCCAGGTACTCCGCCTTCATCGCGGCGATCTTGTCGGTGGTGATGCCGTGCTGCGCCAGCTTTGGCTTGAGGCCGTAGATCCGCGTGGCGTTGCCCGCGAAGATCGCGCGCTTCACCGGGCCGTCCGCCGGGCCGAGCGGCTTGAAGCCGTGCTTCTTCTGCATATCCTCGGGAATCTCGAGACGGCGCATCGCCTCGATCTGCCACTGGGGCGAGCCGTACCAGAGTGAGTCCGTGCCCCAGATGACGTGGTCGGCGCCGAGGCCCTTGATCAACGTGCCGATGAAGGCCGCGGCGAAGCGCGGGTTGGCGACGGCGGCCGTCGCGAAGGCGGTGCCGATCTCGCCGTAGACGTTCTTCACACCGAACTTGCCGGGAATCTCGGCCAGGTCGCTCGCCCACTTGATCTTCCCTGTCTGCTCGAACTCGGCCAGCGACGCGTCGGGCGTCTCCAGGAAGTTGCGAAGCGCGCCGTGATAGATCATGAAGTTGAGCTTCGGCCAGTCCTTGGCGGCCTTGCCCAGGTCTCGCACCGTGGCGTACTCCCACACCTTGGGCCACGAGGTCTCGTAGTCGGCGGGCAGCAGGCCCTTGTGGATGCAGATCGTCGTGATGTTCGACTTCACGGCCTTCTCGTAGAACGGATAGACGAGCTTCTCGTCGTCGAGCCACCAGTACGACTCGAGCTTGGACGGGAACAGCGGATCGCCGATCGTGTAGCCTTTCCAGCTGTCCGGCTTGAGCTGGGCGACCGCGCGATCCACTTCATCCATCCAGCCCTGCTTCTTCGGCGTGAAGACCGAGTGGCCGAGGAGCCGCCGCGATCCGGCGAACTTGTTGATCGACGTGCGGGCGGCGACGATCTGGTCGTTGCTTAGCAGATCCCAGCTCGAATCGTCGAACGGCGCGCCCGAGAGCAGCGCCACCTTCGTGTCGCTGTCGACGAAGATCTCCTTCACGTAGTTCTCGAACTTGTAGCGCTCCAGCTTGCTCTCGCCCCAGAGCTTCGGGTTCCAGTTCGTCTTGGCATACTTCGCCAGATCGAGGAGCCTGGCAGTCCACGATGAACTGGCCCGAGAGCGCCTGGGCGCGCAGATCGGCGACGCCGGGCGTGGCGGCCTCGGCGCGGCTCACCTCGAAGACCGGGCCGAACACGTCGTTCATGGCGATGAATGCGGCGGCCATGCCTGCGCTCGTGGCCAGGAACTTGCGCCGACTCAGGCCGTGCTTCGGCGCGAGGTCGCTGGCCAGCTGCGTCACGCGGGCCTCGACACGGCGTTGCTCCGGCGTCTGTGGCAGCGGGTTGTATTCGCCGTTCGAGACGATCTGGGTCGGAATCGGCCCCCGAAACGCCGCGATTTCGGCTGGTGCGGTGCGCTTGAGCTCCGCGTCGCTGAGATAGTGCGGCATCGTGCGCCTCCCTCTTCGGTGAGCCCCGGCGACTCGCCATGTCCCTCCTCGTCCGTGAGCGCGGGTCCGGGGAGCCCGCGATGGGGACGCGAGGACGATTAGCGCCGTCGCGCGGTGAAGTCAAGGCGCGGCGCGCGCAAACCGGCGAAGCGACGAAGGGCGATCAGCTCCGGCGGACGACCCGGTCGGTCTTCACCGGCTCGAATCGGCCGGTGCGGACGATCGCCCACAGAACGCGCCAGGCGCCACGCGTGGCGAGGAGCCAGTAGGTCTGGCACCGGAAGGTCCCCCAGAACTTCGCCTTCAAAGTCGTCCGGGCCACGTTGACCCGCCGTGGAAAGTGCGGCGTGAGGCTCTCGATCAGATCCTGCGTGACGATGCCGCCCACCCACACGGTGAGGCCGAGCGAGATCGAGGGAAACGCGACGCCGAGCAGGAACCAGACGGGGTGATACGAGAACCGGTACGCGAGGTGCCAGCCGAGGAAGCCGAGCGCCGGATAAACAACGGCGGCGATCGGCCACTCGACCACCTTGTTGCCGATGTGCCGGGCAAGCTGAGCGAAGTTGTACGCCGTCGGCCTGGCCCGCCAGACGCCGCGCAGAAACGCGACGTCGTCGAGCACGCCCTTGTACCAGCGCGCGTTCTGACGAATCATGCCGGCGTTCGTCTCGGGCATGTCGACCAGCTCCAGCATGGGCGTCGCGGCCATCAGGACGCCGCGGGCGCCCAGCGCGTAGCCGAGAGTCGAGTCTTCCGTCGCGCCCGAGGTCGGAAAGCCCCCGAGGCTCTGCAGCGTGTCCAGACGCACGAATTGGTTGTGGCCGAGACAGATTTGCGAACGCCGGAAGCAGAGCTCGAAGACCGGCCGGAGCAGGCGGGCCACGCGCGGGGCGTGCGCCTGGAGCCGCGCGAAGGCCTCGACGCGCCGCCGCTCGTTGATCAGCCGCGCGATCGAGACGCGGATGAAGATCGACGACTGCTGTACGGCACAGACGCGGCCACGCACGTCGAGACGGTCGAAATTGGCCAGCGAGAGCGTCACGCCCTGATAGGCCAGCCGCCCCTGGTTCTTCGCGAGATCCGCCGCGATCCACCGGTAGACGTTCGGGTCGGGAATCGAGTCGGCGTCGCTCAGCCCGATCCAGACGCGCGCCGGATCGTAGCGCAGGTCGAGCAGCGGCTTGAGCACCTCGGGCCTCAGCGCCCAGTTGAGCTGGTGCGCCTTGCGACCCTCGCCCGGCATCGCGAGCAGTGAGAGCATCTTCTGCTGCCAGGGCGGGAGGCCTTCGCGGAACCGCCGAACGAGCTCGGCGGTCGAGACGCCCATCGTCGGATGGGGCATACGCTCCTCTTCCTCGCGGGTGGCGACGACGACGTGGAGGTTGGCGTGCGGATAGCGCGAGCCGAGCAGCGCGCGCAAGGTCGCTGCGATCTCGGGCTCCTGCCATGCGGGCACCAGATGCACGAAGATGGGCGCCGCCTGGTCGCGCTCGAGCGCCGCTTCGTCGGGCAAGGCGGCGAGGCTCTCGTAGGCGCGCTCGACGAAGCGGCACGTCGTGAGCATGCCCTTCCAGTCGAGCAAGAGCTTGAAGGCCGCGCGGCCGTTGACGAGCAGGGCTGCCCAGAACATCGCGAACCAGAACCACCCTGTGCCCCAGAACCAGGCCCAGAACGCGTCCACGTGCGATTCAGCGAGGGGCTTGTGGGGTGTGCGGCGAGCTCTGCGACGGGAACTTCAGCACGGTCTCGCCCTCGCGGACCATGCCCATCTCCTCGCGGGCGAGCTTCTCGATGTAGAGCGGGTCGTTGCGCAGCCGGTCCACCGTGCGCGTGAGCTGCTCCTGCTTCGCGCGCAGCGCGCCCAGCTCGCGCTCGACGGTCTGCATGTCGCGGCGCATCTGCCAGGCGCGCACCGATTCCTTCACGCCGAACACCGCCAGGCCCACCGCCAGCATCACCATGGCGATGGTGCCCAGGCGCTGCGGGCTCAGCCCCTGGTCCTCGACCCGGCGGGCCCTCACCGCGCGACGCGGGTGTAGAGGGAGCGCCCGGGCCACGACGCGGCGTGGCCCAGCTCTTCCTCGATGCGCAGCAGCTGGTTGTACTTCGCGGTGCGCTCGCTGCGGGCGACCGAGCCGGTCTTGATCTGGCCCGCGTTGACCGCGACGGCGAGATCGGCGACGAACGTGTCCTCGGTCTCGCCCGAGCGGTGCGAGATGACGGTGCCGTAGCCGGCGCGCTTGGAGAGCTCGATCGCCTCGAGCGTCTCGGTCAGGGTGCCGACCTGGTTCACCTTGACGAGCACGGCGTTGGCCAGACCGTTCTTGATCGCCTGCTGGATGATCGCCGGATTCGTCACGAAGACGTCGTCGCCGACCAGCTGGACGCGGCCGCCGAGCTTGCGCGTCATCGCGCCCCACCCGGCTACGTCGTCCTCGCCCAGGCCGTCCTCGATGGAGACGATTGGGTAGCGGTCGAGCAGCTGCTCGTACCGGTGGATCATCTCCTCGCTCGAGAGCACGAGGTTCTCTCGACGCAGCCGGTAGCGGCCGCCGGATTCGGCGAACTCACTCGCCGCCACGTCGAGGGCCAGGAAGACGTCCCCGCCCGGCCGGTAGCCGGCCTTCTCGATCGCTTGTAAGAAAAGATCGAGCGCGGCGGTGTTGCTGGTGAGGTTCGGCGCGAAGCCGCCCTCGTCGCCCACGCCCGTCGCGAGGCCCTTGTCGTGCAGGATCTCTTTCAGCGTGTGGAAGATCTCGGCACCCATGCGCAGGGCGCCGGAGAAGTTCTCGGCGCCGGCGGGCACCAGCATGAACTCCTGGAAGTCGAGCCCGTTGTCGGCGTGGGCGCCGCCGTTGAGCACGTTCAGCATCGGCACCGGCATGAGCCGCGCGCCGACGCCGCCCAGGTAGGCATAGAGCGGCAGCCCGGCGTCGTCGGCCGCGGCGCGCGCGACGGCGAGCGACACCGCGAGGATCGCGTTGGCGCCGAGCGCCGACTTGTTCGGCGTGCCGTCGAGCTCGAGCAGCGCCTGATCGAGGGCCGCCTGCTCGGAGGCCTCCATCCCCTCGACCTCGGGGGCGATCGTCTCCTCGACGTTGCGCACCGCCTGGCGCACACCCTTGCCGCGATAGCGCTGGCCGTCGCCGTCGCGCAGCTCCATCGCCTCGCGCTTGCCGGTCGACGCGCCCGAGGGGACCGCGGCCCGACCCCAGGCGCCGGATTCGAGCTGCACTTCCACCTCGACCGTCGGATTGCCGCGCGAGTCCAGGATCTCGCGCGCGTAGAGCCCTGTGATCGACGACACTAGCTTTTCCTCTCCACGACGAAGTCGGCGAGCGCACAGACCGGCGCCGCTCGGGCGCCGAACACGGCAAGCCGGCTCTTCGTTCGTTCTATGAGTCGCCGAGCTTCACGGCGTGAAGCCTCGATGCCGTGGAGCGCGGGATAGGTCACTTTCTGCTTGCGCTCGTCGCTGCCGGCCGTCTTGCCGAGCGTCTCGAGGCTCCCCTCGACGTCGAGGATGTCGTCGACGATCTGAAACGCGAGGCCGAGACTCTGCCCCGCTTCCCCGACGGCGGCGAGCGCGGCGGCATCGGCGCCGCCCAGGCGCGCGCCCACCGAGAGCGAGGCGCGCAGCAGCGCGGCGGTCTTGTGAATGTGGATGTATTCGAGTGCTTCGGGCGTGATCGTCTTGCCCTCGGACTCGATGTCCACGACCTGGCCACCCACCATGCCCAGGGTGCCGGCCGCCTCGGCGATTTCGGCGACCACGTCGCACACCACCTTCGCGTCCACGCCGGTCAGCGCGGCGTTCTGCGCGACGAGCTGGAAGGCCAGGGTGAGCAAGGCGTCGCCCCCGAGGATCGCGATCGCGTCGCCGAACACCTTGTGGTTGGTCAGCCGGCCCCGACGGTAGTCGTCGTCGTCCATCGCCGGCAGATCGTCGTGGATCAAGGAGTACGTGTGGATCATCTCGAGCGCGCAGGCCGTCGGCATGACCCGGCTCGACTGGGCGCCGACCAGCTCGGCGCCGGCGATCACGAGGATCGGCCGCAGCCGTTTGCTCTCGTCCTTGGCGAGCACCTCGATGCGCTTCTCGGCGTCCTCGAGGTAGCGGGCGCAGCTCCGGGCCAGCCCGATGCCTTCCTCGAAGATCTTCAGCGATTCTTCCAGGGGAAGATTACCGGTCTCGAGCCGGCCCACGATCTGCTCGAGCCGCGCCAGGCAGTCCTCAAACTTGAGGTCGGTCATCCTGCTCCCTCGTGTCGGTCACACGCGCGTCGAGGCTGCCGCGGTGCAACAGCACGCGGATCGCGTCGCCGACGTGCACCTGAGCCGGGCTATGGACGACCTCGCCCGTCGGCGTGCGCGTCAGGCTGTAGCCGCGTCCGAGCACCGCCAGCGGTGACAGCGAATCGAGCCGGCCGACGGCGGTCCTGAGACCGTAGCGCGCGCGGTCACATCGACGGGTCAGCGACGTGATCAGCCGCGATTGCAAGCTCTCCAGACGGTGCCGGTCGTTGGCGACCCGCGCCACCGGATCCGACGCGCGCAGCGCTCGGGTCGCCAGCGCGACGCGATGGTTGGCGCGCCCGAGCTCGCCGCGCATCTCGCGGCGCAGGCGAGCCGTCAGCTCGTCCACCCTCCGCTCGAGGTCGCGGAGCGGACGGGCCGCGAAGCGCTCGAGCCGCGCGCGCAGCTGGCCGAGACTGTCGACCACCGCTTGCTTCTCGCGCACGACCAGCTCGGCCGCGGCCGACGGCGTCGGCGCCCGCAGGTCGGCGACGAAGTCGGCGATCGTGAAGTCCACCTCGTGCCCGACGGCCGACACCACCGGCACCTTCGAGCCGGCGATCGCGCGGGCGACGATCTCCTCGTTGAAGGCCCAGAGATCCTCGAGCGAGCCGCCGCCACGGCCGACGATGATGACGTCGACCCCGCCGAGCGCGTTGAGGTCCCGAAGCCCCTGCGCGATCTCCTCGGCCGCGCCCTCGCCCTGCACCCGACAGGGCGCGATCACGATGTGGAGCTCACCGAAGCGCCGGCCGATCACGCGAAGCATGTCCCGAATCGCCGCGCCGCTGGGCGACGTCACGAGGCCGATCTTTCGCGGGAATCGCGGCAGCTCGCGCTTGCGCGCCTGATCGAACAGCCCCTCCGCCTGCAGGCGCGTCTTCAGCTGCTCGAAGGCGAGCTGCAGCGCGCCGAGCCCCTTGGGCTCGAGCAGCTCGATGACCAGCTGGTATTCGCCGCGCTGGGGGTAGACCTCGATGCTGCCGAAGGCCATCACGTGCAGGCCGTCGGCCGGCTCGAACTTGATTCGGCGCCCGCGATTGCGAAAGAGCACGGCGCGAACCTGCGCGTCGGCGTCCTTGAGCGTGAAGTACGCGTGACCCGAGCCGTACAGGCGAAAGTTCGAGATCTCGCCCTCGACCCACACCGCGGGAAAGCGATCCTCGAGCACCTCTTGCAGGCGTCGCGTCAGCTCGGAGACGGTGAGGACCGCGCGGCCCGCGCTCATGCCACGCTCAGCTGGCGCTCGGCCGCGCGCAAGGTATTGCGCAGGAGCATCGCGATCGTCATCGGGCCTACGCCGCCCGGCACTGGCGTGACCGCACGCGCCCGCGCCGCCACGCTCTCGAATTCGACGTCGCCCACGAGCTTGCCGGTCTCCAGACGATTGATCCCGACGTCGATCACCCAGGCGCCTTCTTTCACCATGTCGCCGGTCACCGTGCGGGGGCGCCCGGCGGCGACGCAGAGCACGTCGGCGCGGCGCGTGTGCGCGGCGAGATCACGGGTGCGCGTGTGGCACATGGTGACGGTCGCGTGGCGTGCGAGCAGCAGCTGGGCGAGCGGCTTGCCGACCAGGCGCGAGCGGCCGATCACGACCGCCTCGGCGCCCTTGAGGTCGCAGCCGTAGTGGTCGAGGATCTCCAGGCAACCGGCCGGCGTGCAGGGCACGACACTCGGCGCGCCCGCGAGCAATCGTCCCAGGTTCGTCGGGTGCAGCCCGTCGGCGTCCTTCTCGGGCGCGATCGCGGCGATCGCTTCGTCCTCGTCGAGCCCCTTCGGCAGCGGCAGCTGGAGCAGGATTCCGTGCACCTTCGGATCGGCGTTGAGCTGGCGCAGCAGCGCCAGCAGCGCCGCGCGGTCGAGCCCTTCCGGATGAATGTGGTCCTCGGAGGCGATGCCGACGGTGTCGGCCGCGCGCTTCTTGTTCGCGACGTACACCTGCGACGGCGCGAAATCGCCGACCAGGACTACCGCGAGCGTCGGGGCGGTTCCGGTGCGGTCTTTGAGGCGCGCGACACCCGCGCGCACGTCGTCCAGAACTTTCTGAGCGACGACCTTGCCGTCGAGGGTCAAGCCGCGACGCGGAGCCGGCGAATCGACGTCGCGCGGCCGGTCTCGGGCTCGATCACGATCACCACTCCCTGCAGGGCCGCCGGACCCTTGGCGGTCTCGAAGCGGATCGGCATTTGATTGAGGAAGCGCTGGATGATCTGATCGCGGTCCACACCGATCACGCCGTCGGTCGGCCCGGTGAGCCCGAGGTCGGTGATGTAGGCGGTGCCCCCCGGCAGCACACGCTCGTCGGCCGTCTGCACATGGCGGTGCGTCCCGACCACCGCGCTCGCGCGACCGTCGAGATACCAGCCCATCGCGAGCGATTCGGACGTGGCCTCGCAGTGCATGTCGACCAGGACGATCGGCGTCTCCTTGCGGAGCTCGGGGAGAATTTCGTCGGCCTTCCGGAACGGGCAATCGATCGGCAGCATGAACACGCGCCCCATCAGGTTCAGCACCGCGATCTTGTGCGGGCCCGCCTTCACGGTGACGTGGCCAACCCCCGGGGTCCCCGCCGGAAAGTTCGCGGGGCGCAGCAGGAGGTTCTCCTTCGTGATGTACTCGACGATCTCGCGCTTGTCCCAGATGTGGTTGCCCGAGGTCATGACGTCGGCGCCCGCCTCGAGGGTCTGGCGGGCGATCGCCGCCGTCACGCCGAAGCCGCCCGCCGCGTTCTCGATGTTGACGACGCAGAAGTCGATCGCGTGCTCCTGTCGCAGGCGGGGGACCAGCTTTGCGATCGCCTGCCGGCCCGGCTCGCCGTAGACGTCGCCGACCATCAGGATGTTCATGAGCGGCTACTTCGCCACTTCGACGGCGCGTGTCTCGCGGATGACGATCACTTTGATGTGGCCGGGGTACTGCATCTCGGCTTCGATGCGCTTGCTGATGTCCTTCGCGAGCTGGTGGGCGTCGAGGTCGGAGACGATGTCGGCCTTCGTCATCACGCGCAGCTCGCGCCCGGCCTGGATCGCGTAGCACATCTCGACGCCCTTGTACGAGAGCGCGATCTCCTCGAGCTTCGCCAGCCGCTTGATGTACGACTCGAGCACGTCGCGGCGGGCGCCCGGGCGCGCCGCCGAGATGCCGTCGGCGGCCTCGACCAGCACCGCCTCGATCGTCTCGGGCTCGACGTTCTCGTGGCCGCAGAGTGCCGCGTTGATCACCTTCGCCGATTCGTTGTACTTCGTCAGCACCTGCAGCGAGAGCTCGGGGTGGCTTCCCTCCTGCTCGTGCGTGAGCGCCTTGCCGATGTCGTGCAGGAGGCCCATGCGCTTGGCGAGCTTGACGTCGGCCTTCACCTCGGCCGCCATCATGCCGGCCAGCCAGGCGACTTCCTTCGAATGCTGCAGGCAATTCTGACCATAGGAGGTCCGGAACTTCATCCGCCCGACCAGCTTCACCAGCTCGGGATGCAGGTTGTGCACGCCCACCTCGAAGCAGGCCTTGTCGCCCTCTTCCTTGAGGTGCTGGTCCATCTCCTTCTTGGTCTTCTCGACGACCTCCTCGATACGCGCTGGATGGATCCGGCCGTCGGCGATCAGGACCTGCAGGCTGCGCCGCGCGATCTCGCGCCGATAGGGGTCGTACGCCGAGATCAGCACCGCCTCGGGCGTGTCGTCCACGATGAGGTCGACGCCCGTGTGCAGCTCGAGCGCCCGGATGTTGCGGCCCTCGCGGCCGATGATGCGCCCCTTCATGTCGTCGGACGGCAGATCCACGACCGAGACGGCGGTCTCGACCGTGTAGTCCGGAGCCAGCCGCTGGATGGTCGTGGCGAGCACCTCGCGCGCCTTCACCTGGGCGGTCTCGCGCGCCTCTTCCTCGAGGCGCATCGCCATCAGCTGCGCCTCGCGCCGCGCCTCGATCTCCATCTGAGCGAGGAGCTGGCGCTTGGCTTCCTCGGCGGTGAGGCTGGCGATCGACTCGAGCTTGCGCCGCTGCTCGTCGAGCGCCGATGCGAGGCGGCTTTCCTTCTCGCCGATCGTCTTCTCGCGGCCCGTGAGCTCGCGATCCTTCGAGACGGACTCATTGAGCCGCCGCTCGAGCTGATCGAGCTTGCGGGCGAGCTCCTCCTCCTTCGAGAGCACGCGCTGCTCGATCGCCTGGATCTTGCCCTCGCGCTGCCGCGTCTCTTCTTCGAAGGTCGAACGCGCCTTGAGCGCGGCCTCTTTGACCTCGAGCTCGGCAGTCTTCACACGGTTGGCCGCGTCGCGCTCGGCCTCGAGGACGATGCGCTGCGCCTGACTCGCCGCGTCTCCAGTTTTTCGCTCGCTGATCCACTTGTGGAGAATGAAGCCGAGCACGAGGGCGAGGACCGCGATGATCGAGTCGGCAATGAGCCAAATCCCTTGCATTGCCGCAGTATAGGGGGCACCGAGCGAGGGAGTCAAATCCCCACCTCTGCCGTGTGCCGTGGTGTTTCGAACCTGGTATTACCAGGTGGGCGCCGTTAATTGGAGGGCTTCAGGCTTCCCCTTCGAGAGGGGCTTGCACACACCCTCGTCCACAGCTCCCCAGTTATTAACGAGGTTGAAACTTCCCTCCGGCATCACGAACAGCGCAGGGACACTTCTTGGTACCTCAGCGCGCGACGGCACGTCAAGCTGATTGTGCGCCCGCGTGCGATGTCCGCGTATATTCGCGGCCACATAGCCTCGATCGCGCGCTCATTCTCGGGAGGAGTGTACCAACCATGGAACGACCGAGCGTCAGGTCCGAAACGCAGGGCGCCGTCACCACCATCATCCTCGACCGGCCGGACCGGCGCAATGCGATCGACCGGCCCACCGGCACCGCCCTGGCCGCCGCTTTCCGCGCCTTCGAGCGCGATAGCAAGGCGCGCGTCGCCGTGCTCTGGGGCGCCAACGGCACCTTTTGTGCCGGCGCCGATCTGAAGGCAGTGGCGTCCGGGCCGAAGAAGCGCCGGATCATGTACGGTGACGGCCCGATGGGGCCCACGCGCATGCTCCTGACGAAGCCCGTGCTCGCCGCGGTCTCGGGGTACGCGGTCGCCGGGGGCTTCGAGCTCGCGCTCTGGTGCGACCTCCGCATCCTCGAGGAGGACGCGGTGATGGGGGTCTTCAACCGGCGCTGGGGCATCCCGCTGATCGACGGCGGCACGGTGCGGCTGCCCGCGCTGATCGGGCTTGGCCGCGCGCTCGATCTGATCCTGACCGGCCGGCCGGTGGACGCGCGCGAAGCCTCGGCGATCGGCCTGGCCAACCGAATCGTGGCGCGCGGCCAGGCGCGCCAGGAAGCCGAAGCCCTCGCCGCGACGATCGCGGCCTTCCCGCCGCACAGCGTCCGCAGCGACCGCCGCTCGGCCCACGAGTCGCTCGGCGCTCGCCTGCCCGCCGCCCTCCGCCGCGAGTATCTGATCGGCGCCGCCACGTTCAACACCGGCGAAAGCATCGCGGGCGCCCAACGCTTCGCCTCCGGCCTAGGCCGCCACGGCAAATTCTGACGAGACTTCGGCGAGCGGCGGGACGGGAGCTACTCGCGCACCCCCGCCACCCCCGGCCCTGTCCCGCCGCCGCGCGCGGAGGAGCTAGCGCTCGGAGCTAGGATCCCGCGGTGCAACCTTGTCGAGCAAAGCGACAAGCGCCCCAAGCCGAGCCCCGACGTCATCCTCGTCGCGCGTCTTGTCCTCGCGCGACCGGAACAGCTCGTCGGTGATGTCGAGCGCCGCGAGCGACAGCGCCGTGAGCGGGTCGTTGACGCCCGAGCGCTTGAGCTGCGCCACGCGCTCCTCGAGATACTTCGCGAGCCGGCGCAGGTAGTCGGGGGCTGCCTCGGATCGGATCGCGAGCGTTTGCCCGAGCAGGTTCAGCTCGATCCGCCGTGGCTCGCTCATTCTTGCGGCCGGTCGAGATCGAGCTTGCTGATGTCTTTCAAGATCGCGTCCACCTGGCCGAGGACCTGGCGCCGCTCGTCGCCGAGTCGTTTGACCTCGCGCCTGAGCTGCGCGTTCTCCTCGCGTAATCGCCCGAGAGATTCGGCCGCACGCTTCACCGCGCCCTCGAGTTCCGTCAATCGCTCGACAATGCCGTCGCCCATCAGGTGCTCCGCAGGGTGATGTGGAATGTCTCGGTGATCCGCCGGACCACACGCTCCTGAATCGCGTTCACCTCGGCGTCCGTCAGGGTCCGGTCCTCGGCCTGGAAGAGCAGCCGCCACGCCAGGCTCGACCGGCCGTCCGGGAAGCGGAAGACGTCGAAGAGCACGAGCCGTCGCAGGAGAGGTCCGGCCTCCTCTCGCAGCGCCGCCTCGATCTGAGCCGCGGTCAGGGTTTGCTCGGCGCCGATGACGAACGCCAGGTCGCGCTCCACCGCCGGGAATCGCGGCAGCGGCTGGTAGCGCAGCGGTGCGACGCTCGTCGCCACGATCGCGTCGAGGGAGACGACCGCCGCGAATACCGGTGCCGCGATGCCGAAGCTCTCGCGCAGCGCCGCCGCGACTTCGCCGAACTCGGCGAGGATCGCGCCACTCTCGGCCACCAGCGTGCCATGGCAGTCGGGCTCGAATCCGCTGAGCGCGCCCACGCCTCCCGTGCCGGCGCGCACGGCGAGCGCCGCCAGCACGTGCTCGGCCAATCCCTTGGCGTCGTACACGTCGACCGGCTCCGGGGTCCCGGACCAGCCCGCTTCGCCGCGGCCACCGGTGAGCGCGATCGCGACCCAGCGGGGCTCGCTGGTCCCGGTATCGCCGTTGCCCCACTGGTAGACCTTGCCCACCTCGAACACGCGCACGTCCGCCTGCTGGCGTCTTACGTTCGTCGCGACCGCGCTCAGCACGCCTTCCAGCGGGTTCGTGCGCAGCAGCGACGCGTCTTGCGCGAGCGGGTTCATGAGCTCGACGGGCTTGGGATCGGCGGGACGACGGAGCAGATCGGCTCTCGCGGGATCGCTGAACGCGTACGTGACGACTTCGGCGAGGCCCGCGCCCACCAGCGCCCGCCGGACCGACTGGCCCTGGCGCAGGGTGGCCGGATGCGTGACGAGCGAGATCGCGCCGCCCGGCAACGTGGACGGGATTCGGTCGTAGCCCCAGACGCGGACGATCTCCTCGACGAGATCGTCCTCCATCGAGAGATCGCGCCGGAAGCTCGGCACCGTCACCTCGAGGTCCGTGCCCCGCGATTTCACCGGCAGGCCGAGCCCGGTGAGGACCTTGCGGGCCAGTGCGGGCGAGGGCGCGACGCCGAGCACGCGCTTCACGCGTGACATCCGCAGGCGCACCCGCCGCGGCTTGCGCTTGCGCGGGTACGCGTCGACGACGCCGCGCGCGATCGTCCCCCCCGCGGTCTCGGCGATGAGCGCCGCCGCGCGGGCGGAGGCGGTCACGAGCCCTTCGACGTCGGCCCCGCGCTCGAACCGGTACGCGGCGTCGGTCCGAAGACCGAGCGTGCGCGACGTGCGCCGGATCGACGCGGGAGCGAACCACGCGCTCTCAAGCAGGACGCGCGTGGTCCTGGCCGTCACCTCGGTGTTGGCGCCGCCCATCACGCCGGCGAGCCCGATCGCGCGTCGCGGATCGGCGATCAGCAGCATCGAGGCGTCGAGCGCGCGCTCCTGCCCGTCGAGGGTCGTGAAGCGCTCGTCGGCCCGGGCGCGGCGCACGACGATCGTCGCGTCGGCCACCGTCTCGTAGTCGTAGGCGTGCAGCGGCTGGCCGAGCTCCCAGAGGACGTAGTTGGTCACGTCGACGACGTTGCTGATCGGGCGCAGGCCGATCGCGCGCAGCCGGGCGCGGAGCCACGCCGGCGACGGCCCCATGGTGACACCGCTGATGACGCGCGCGGTGAACCGGTGGCAGAGATCCGGCGCCTCGATGCGGACGCGGGCGAGGCTCCGCGCGGCGTCGCCCGATTCCTTCAGCGCCACCTGGGGCGGCCGCAGGCGAGCGCCGGTCAACGCGGCCAGCTCGCGCGCGATGCCCAGGACCGACAGACAGTCGGGCCGGTTCGGAGTGACCTCGACCTCGAGCACGTGATCGTCGAGCCCGAGCGCGGCGACCAGGTCCGCGCCGGGGCGAGCGTCCGCCACCTCGACGATGCCCGCGTCGTGCTCCTCGCCGATCCCGAGCTCGCGCTCGGAGCAGAGCATGCCCTGCGACTCCACGCCGTGGATCTTCGCGGCGGCGATCCGGCGGCCGCCCGGCAGCACGGCGCCCGGCGGCGCGAACGCGGCGCGGACGCCGACCCTGGTGTTCGGCGCGCCGCACACCACCGAGTAGTGGTCACGGCCGGTGCTCACCCGGCAGAGGAACAGCGGATAGCCGCCGTGACCTTTGCCGAGCTCGCGCTCGACGGCTTCGATCTCGCCGACGATCACGCCCTTGAGGTCAGGGGCCAGCGGCGTGACGGACGCGACCTCGATGCCCGCGTTGACGAGACGCTCGGCGGCCTGTCCAGCCGTCAGCCGGAGATCGACGAACTCGCGCACCCACGCGTACGGGATCTTCATCGCATCACACGAACTGCTTCAGGAAGCGCAGGTCGTTCTCGAAGAACAGTCGCAGATCGTCGATGCCGTACTTCAGCATCGCGATGCGCTCGATACCCATGCCGAACGCCCAGCCGGTGACCTCCTCGGGATCGTAGCCGACGTTGCGCAACACCTGAGGATGCACCATGCCCGAGCCCAGGATCTCGAGCCAGCCGCTCTGCGTGCAGAGCCGGCAGCCGTCGCCGTGGCAGACGAAGCACAGCACGTCCACCTCGGCCGAGGGCTCCGTGAACGGGAAGAACGAGGGCCGGAAGCGGATCCGAGAGCGCGGCCCGAACATCTCGCGCGCGAACAGCTCGAGCGTGCCCTTGAGGTCCGCCATCGTGATCGCGCGGTCGACGGCCAGCCCTTCGACCTGGTGGAACATCGGCGAATGCGTCATGTCGACGACGTCGCGCCGGTAGACCTTTCCCGGCACGATGAGGCGCACGGGCGGCTTCTGCGCCAGCATCGCGCGGATCTGGACCGGCGAGGTGTGGGTCCTTAATAATGTGCTGTCCGAGAGGTAGAACGTGTCCTGCATGTCGCGCGCGGGATGATCGCGCGGGATGTTGAGCGCCTCGAAGTTGTGGTAGTCGCTCTCGATCTCGGGACCCTCGGCGACCGAGAAGCCGAGTCCGGCGAAGATCGAGACGATCTCGTCGTGAACGCGCGTCAAGGGATGCAGCGAGCCCCTGGGCGGGCGGCGGCCCGGCAGCGTGAGATCGAGCCGCCGTCTCCGGCGCTCGGCCTGCCGCTCGGCCTCGGACGTCGCGGCCAGCCGCGCGTCCAGGAGACCCTCGAGCTCGCGCTTGGCCTCGTTGGCGGCGGCGCCGACCAGCGGACGCTCCTCGGGTGCCAGCGTGCCGAGCGATCGGAGGAGCTGCGTCAACGAGCCCTGGCGGCCGAGCACGCCGACACGGATGGCTTCGAGGTCGCTGGACGACTGCGCCGCGGCGACGGCCGCCCGCGCCTGCTCCACGATGGCGTCGACCCGCGGGTGCGCCACGAACTACCGGCTCTGGGCTTTAGCGGTCTCGGTGAGCTTCGCGAACGCCGACGGATCGGTGACCGCCAGCTCCGCCAGCACCTTGCGATCGAGGTTGACGCCGGCCTTCTTGAGCGCCGCCATGAACTTCGAGTACGAGAGTCCGACCTGGCGGCACGCGGCGTTGATCCGCACGATCCAGAGGGATCGCGCCTCGCGCTTCTTCTGCTTGCGGCCGCTGTAGGCGAAGGCGCCCGCTCTCAGGACAGTTTCAGCGGCGGTCTTGTAGAGCTTGCGACGTCCGCCGAAGTAGCCCTTCGCCTTCTTGAGGATCTTCTTGCGCCGTCGGCGCGTCTTCGCTCCACCTTTTGCCCGTGGCATTCTCCGACTCCTCTCGGATCACAAATAAGGGACGAGCACCCGCAGGCGGGCCTCGTCCGCTTTGTCGATCATCTTGGCCTTGCGCAGCTTGCGGCGGCGCTGGGGATCCTTGCCCTCGAGCTTGTGCTGCTTCCAGCCGCCCGCGCGCTTGAGCTTGCCCGAGCCCGTCCGCTTGAGCCGCTTTCTCGCCCCGCGCTTCGTCTTCATCTTCGGCATTTCGAGATCTCCTTCATAGACTCGCCTCGGGCGCGGCGCCCTGCGCTCGCACTCCCACGCTCTTAGTTGTGGGCCTTGGGGCTCAGGATGATGTGCAGCATCCTGCCCTCGAGCCTCGGATTGTTCTCGGGGTTGGCGATGTCCTGCGTCGCCTCGAGCATCTTGTTCAGCATCTTCCAGCCGAGCTCCGTGTGCGCCATCTCACGCCCTTTGAAGCGCACCGTGACCTTGGCCTTGTGGCCCTCTTCCAGGAAGCGCCGCACGTGCTTCAACTTGAAGTCGAAGTCGTGCTTCTCGGTCTTTGGCCCCATCTTGACTTCCTTGACCTGGATGGTCGTCTGCTTCTTGCGCGCTTCCTTGAGTCGCCGAGCCTGCGTGTACTTGTATTTACCGAAATCCATGATACGGCACACCGGCGGCGACGCGTCGGGCGCGACCTCGACCAGATCGAGCTCCTGCTGGCGGGCGGTCTCCAGTGCCTGCGTGATGGGCAGGATGCCGAGCTGCGAGCCGTCGGCGCCGACGACACGGACTTCCCGGACACGGATGCCTTCGTTGATACGGATGTCCTTGGCTTGGCTGATAGGCGTGGCTCCTCGTTACTCTGAGTTGGAGATGAGTTCGGCGTGCCGGGCGATCACGAGCGGCCTACGACGAGGCTGACATCACGCGCGCCGATCTCACGGGCGAGATCGGCGAGCACGCGATCGAGCGGCACGGCGCCGACGTCGTCGCCCGTGCGGTGGCGGAGGCTCACGGTGCCACTTTCCGCTTCACGAGCGCCGACGACGAGCATGTACGGGACCTTCCGGACCTGCGCGTCACGGATGCGGTAGCCGAGCTTCTCGTTGCGGTCGTCGAGCTCGGCGCGGACGCGCGCGGCGCGCAGACGCGCGTGCACCGTGCGCGCGTACTCGATGTGCTTCTCGCTGATCGGCAGCACCCGCGCCTGAACCGGCGCGAGCCACGTCGGGAACGCCCCGGCGTAATGCTCGACCAGCACGCCGACGAAGCGCTCGAACGAGCCGAAGATGGCGCGGTGGATCATGACCGGCCGCTTGGCCTGCCCGTCGCTGTCGATGTACTCGAGCCCGAAGCGATCCGGCTGCTGGAAGTCGACCTGGATGGTCGCCACCTGCCAGCGCCGTCCGAGCGCGTCCTGCACGTCGACGTCGATCTTCGGTCCATAGAACGTCCCGTCGCCCGGGTTGAGCTCGAACGCGAGGCCGTTGGCGCGGAGGGCATCCTGCAACGCCCCCTCGGCCGCCTGCCACTGCTCGTCCGTTCCGAGCGACTTCTCGGGCCGCGTCGACAGCTTGAAGAACGGCTCGAGCATGAAGGTCTTGTACCACTCGCGGACCAGCTCGAGCAGCGCGGTGATCTCGTCCTGGATCTGATCCAGCCGGCAGTAGATGTGGGCGTCGTCCTGCGTGAACTGCCGCACGCGCATGAGGCCGGTCAACGTCCCCGACCGCTCGTTGCGATGCAGACGCCCCATGTCCGCGAAGCGCAAGGGCAGATCGCGGTACGAGCGCAGCGCGTGGCGATAGACCAGCGTGGATTCCGGGCAGTTCATCGGCTTGAGGCTGAAGACCTGCTCCTCGGACTCCACCAGGAACATGTTCTCGCGGTAGTGTTCCCAGTGGCCGGATTGCTCCCAGAGCCGCTGGTTGACGAGGATCGGCGTGGAGATCTCCTGGTAGCCCCGCGCGTCGAGAACCTCGCGGACGAACCGCTCGAGCTCACGCACGAGCGTCCAGCCGTTCGGGAGCCAGAAGGGCGCGCCCGGCGAGACGTCGTGGAAGGCGTAGAGGTCGAGCTCGCGCCCGAGCTTCCGGTGGTCGCGCTTCTTCGCCTCCTCGAGCCGCCACAGATGCTTGTCGAGCTCCTCCTGCGTGAGCCACGCGGTGCCGTAGATGCGCTGGAGCATCGCGTTGCGCTCGTCGCCCCGCCAGTAGGCGCCGGAGGACGAGAGGAGCTTGAAGTGCTTCACGTGCGCGGTCGACGCCACGTGCGGCCCGCGGCAGAGGTCGATGAAGTCGCCCTGTCGGTAGAGCGAGACGCGCGGCGCCTCGATCCCCTCGAGGATCTCCACCTTGAACGGCTCCCCGCGCGCGCGGAAGAAGCGGATCGCCTCCTCGCGCGGCATCTCCTGCCGCTCGAACGGATACGCGGCCTTCGCGATCTCCCGCATGACCTCTTCGATCTTCACGAGGTCGTCCGGTGTGAACGGCTCGGCTTTCGCGAAGTCGTAGTAGAAGCCGTCCTCGATCGCGGGACCGATCGCGACCCGCACGGACGGGAACAGGCGCTTCACCGCTTGAGCCATGACGTGCGAGGTCGAATGGCGCAGAGTGGCGAGCGGCGAGGGATCGCAGTCGAAGTCGCCGGTCAGCTTGAGGTGACGATCTTCTTCAGACAGTGGTCGGCTCGTCGTCAGTCGGGTTGACTATAGTTGGTAGGCTCGGGCGGTTTCGAACCGCCGACCTCCTCTGCGTCAGAGAGGCGCTCTCCCACTGAGCTACGAGCCTATCCAGAGTGACGCTCATGCTACATGTGACGCGGCGAGCGTGTCAAGGCAAGGGCCTGGAATTACGAGCGTTTCAACGGAGGATGTTGGTGAGGGAGCTCTCGACCAGCACGTACTGGAACGCGGCCTCGATTTTCACGCCCGTGCTCCCCGATTTCGCCGCCGCCAGAAGCGACGCCGGAACGGGCGGAAAAGGCTGGGCCAGTCGGATCGCGTTGGCCGCGTAGTCGTCGTAGATCGGGTAACCCGACTGCAGCGTCACCGCGAGCGTGGGCACACGACCGTCCCTCAAGATGCCGAAGACGATCTTGAGCCGCGCCGATTTGTAGTCGCAGTGGCCGGTCGAGACGTCCTTGATGCAGGGATAGCCCCACTTCTCCTTGATCATCCGACGCACGCGCTCCAGGTAGTCGTTGTACTTCGGATCGGCGGAGTCGAGCGGGATCGGTTCGCCTTCGATCCCGGCCCATCCCTCTCCCGCACCACCGGCCCCTGCCGGTCCGCCTCGGCGTAGCGCGGATCGGCTATCGATCAGCGGCGGACTGGGCGGAACGGCCGCCACTTGCGGCGGCGGAGGCGTCGCCGGGGCTGCTTCGCGGGGCTGGGCCTCTGGCGGCCGGACCGGCTCGTCCACCACGGGCTCAGCGGGCTTCGAGGGCGGTGTGGACGCCTGCAGTCCATCGGCGGCGGGCGGCTCAGGGATGGGCGGCCGGACCGGCGCGCTCGCGACAGCCTGCGGCTCAGGCGCTCGAGGCTGCGGAGCCCGCGGCGATGCCGGGGCCGGCTGGGGCTGGCTCGGCGCCACGCGGGGCTGCGGCTGAGCCTTCACAGCCGGTGGTGCGGGCGGCGCCGGCTGACCTTTCGGCGTGGGGGACGGCGCGGGCGGGGCGCCACGCTCAGCGGGCCCTTCGGCCTTCGGCAGCTCGATGAACAAGGGCTCGCCACGCTTGACCATATAGGGATTTGCGGGCGGCCGCACGAGCAGCACGACGGCCAGGAGGAGCAAGTGAAGGCCGATCGACACCCCGATCGCGATGGCGAGCGGGCGCCGGCTGACGGGCCTGGAGACGTGCACACGCATCTTCGAAGAGTATAGCCCCTAGAGGTCGCGGTCCATGGCGTGCGCGACGCGACGCACCCGCTGCATCAGGGCGGCGAAGCGCTCGGGCTTGAGCGACTGGGGGCCGTCGGACAGCGCCTCCTCCGGGCGCGGGTGCACCTCGATGATGAGTCCGTCGGCGCCGGCCGCGACACCGGCCATCGCCATGGCTTCCACGAACTCCCAGTGGCCTGTCCCGTGGCTCGGATCGACCAGGATCGGCAAATGCGAGAGCTTCTTCACCGCCGGGACTGCGTTGAGGTCGAGCGTGAACCGCGTCGAGGCCTCGAACGTCCGGATCCCGCGCTCGCACAGGATCACGTTCGGGTTGCCGCGCGCCAGCACGTACTCCGCCGACAAGAGCCACTCCTGGATCGTCGTCGCCATCCCCCGCTTGAGGAGAACGGGCTTGCCGGCGTCGCCCACGCGCCTGAGCAGCGGGAAGTTCTGCACGTTGCGGGCGCCGATTTGTAGGATATCGGCGTGCTCGGCGACGACGTCGACCTTGTCCGGCTCCATGACCTCGGTGACGATCGGCAATCCGGTCTCGCGCTTGGCCTCGGCCAGGAGCTTCAGCCCTTCGTCCTCGAGGCCCTGGAAGGCGTAGGGCGACGTGCGCGGCTTGAAGGCGCCGCCGCGCAGCACGTGAGCACCGGCCGCCTTCACCTTCTCCGCGACCTCGAGCAGCTGCGGACGCGACTCCACGGAGCACGGTCCGGCCATGACCACCAGGGATCGCCCCCCGATCGTCACGTCGCCGACCCGGACCTGGGTCGGCTCGTCGCGCACCTCCCGGCTGGCGAGCTTGAAGGGCTTGAGGATCGGCGTGACCGATTCGACGCACTCGAGTGATTCCAGGCTGCGCAGCGCGTCCTTGCCGCGATCGTCGCCGACCGCGCCGATGACGGTGCGCAGCGCGCCGCGGATCGTGTGGGGGCTGTAGCCCATCGCGGTGATGCGATGACAGACATCCTCGACCGCAGCGTCCGAGGCTCCCGACTTCAGCACGATGATCATGACTGGCTCCTTTGTAGCGGGTGCCTTGGAGACCGGCTCACACCGAGGGTGGCCTGATATAGGCGCGACCCGGCTCCGCTCGCCCGCT
>WNGJ01030847.1_pt1 | contig 21533 bp, 25 predicted proteins | sample 5400611 | NCBI WGS metagenome assembly WNGJ01 (sample SAMN13153375, study PRJNA577476) | soil metagenome | isolation source: 40 cm soil or saprolite under Garry oak tree replicate 1 | place: USA:California | collected 2016-06-15
ACGCCCGCCCCCGCGCCCGCAAGCGCTTCGTCCGTGAAATCGAGCGCCTTGCGATAGTGCGTCTGCCAGAACAGGAGCCGGACCGCCGCGGCATCGACGCCCTGCTCGCGCAGGTCCCGCGCGGTGAGAAAGTTGCCGAACCGCTTCGACATCTTGGTGCCGCGCACGTTCAAGAATTCGCCGTGCAGCCAGTAGCGCGCGAACGGCTGTCCGGTCGCGGCTTCGGACTGTGCGATCTCGTCCTCGTGATGCGGGAAAATCAAGTCGACGCCGCCCGCGTGAATGTCGAGCGTCTCGGTGCGACAGCATGTCCCGATCTGCTCGAGCGCCATCGCGGAGCACTCGAGGTGCCACCCCGGGCGGCCCCGCCCGAACGGGGCGTCCCACGCCGCGCCGACCTGCTCGTCCGCCGGCTCGGCCTTTTTCCAGAGCGCGAAATCGCGCGGATCGTCCTTGGCGTACTCGTCGCTCGCGACCCGCGCGCCCAGCTTGAGCTCGCGCGTGTCGAGCCGCGACAACCGCCCGTAGGTCGGGAACTTGGCGATGGCGAAGTAGATCGAGCCGTCGTCCCCCTGGTACGCCACCCCGCGCTCCAGCAGTCGCTCGACCAGGCGCACCATCGCAGGGACTGACTGCGTAGCGCGCGGGTACACGTGCGCGGGCAGGATCCGCAGGTAGTCGCGATCCTCGAAGAACGCCTGCACAAACGGCGCCGTGTGCTCGGCCAGCCGCTTGCCCGCAGCCGCGGCGGCCTTGATCGTGCGATCGTCGACGTCCGTGAGGTTCATGATGTGGAAGACGTCGTATCCCGAGTAGACCAGGTAGCGGCGCAGCAGATCCTCGAACAGGAACGTGCGGAAGTTACCGATGTGCGCGTAATTCCAGACCGTCGGGCCGCAGGTGTAGAGGGTGACGCGGGGGGGCGCGAGCGGCGCGAACGGCTCGACGCGTCGGCTGAGCGTGTTGTAGAGCGCGAGGGTCATCGGTGCGGCTGAAACGTAGGAGCGCCCCCGAGGAGCGTCAACGCGCGCGCGGCGCGCGCCGGTGCAGCGCCACGTCGAGCAGCCACGCCTCGGGCGGGCGCTCGCACACGACCGGGCCGCGACGAAACACCAGCAGCCGCGCCCGGCGCCAGCCGCCGCGCGCCGCGTCGGCCGGCGCGAGCAGCCCGCGGCGCACGAGACGGGCCGCCACATCGGTCACCACCAGCACGGGTGCGGACGCGGAGGTCGCCATGGAGCGAGCCTAGCCGCGCCGGCCCTGGCGGACGGCATCCGATCGCCGCCGCCGCCATCCTTATTGCACCGCCATCGCCCCCTGGAGGATCGCCTCCACCAGCGGCGCCGCGTCGAACCGCACCGGATCGGTGGCGGGGAGGCCGGTATCTTCCGCCGCGCGGTCCACGGCGTCGCGCGCCTGGGCCTCGCTCAAGTCGTAGGTGTTCAGACAGATGCCGATCACCTTGGTGGGTCGCACCGGCGCCGCGGCGCGCTCGTAGATCTCCACCAGCTCCGCCAGGGGCGGGATCTTCACCCACGGCTCGCGGCCATGGTAATCGCCGATATACTGGCGCGTCGCCTGGTGGCACAGGATGAGCGCATCGGGGCAGCAGCCGTGCAACAGCCCCAGGGTGACTCCGGAATACCCCGGGTGAATCAGGCTGCCCTGGCCTTCCACGAGGATGATGTCGGCGTCCTTGGCCGCCTCGAGCACCAGCCATTCGGACGCCCCGGCGATGAAGTCCGCCACCACGGCGTCCACGGCGATCCCCCAGCCTTCGATGAAGATGCCCGTCTGCCCCGTGGCCACGAAGCGCGTGCTCGTCCCTCGTTTGAGCAGCGCGTTCCGCAGCTCGACCTGGGCCGTCATCTTGCCGACGTTGCAGTCGGATCCCACGGTGTGCACCACGTACGCGTCCACCTCGGCCGCGCGCCCGTCCGCGACGGGCAGATTCGCCGGGGGCTTGCGCGCGTCGAAGATGCGGACGCCGCGCGCCCGGGCGAGCGCTCCCAGCTCGGGGTCGTCGCCAATGAAGGTGTGCAGGCCGCTCCAGATCTCGAGCCCGTGCTCGATGGCGCGGCGCAGCCAGCCGCGCCAGTCGGCCGGCAGGCGACCTCCCATGGGTGCGATGCCGATGAGCACGGCGGTGGCGCCGAGACGCAGCCCCGCATCGAAATCTCCGACCACGGGAATCGCGCCGCCGAAGCCCAGCACGTCGCTCACCGTTTTCCCGGCGTGGCCGCGGTCGAACACCCCCACCACCCGCTCGGGTATGTAGCGGACGCAGCAGTTGGCCGTCTTCGAGGTCATGGGCGCGAACTGCCCGTCGGCGATGATGAGGAAGCGCTGCGTGTTCGCCGGAGGCATCAGACGGGCACCTTGGTCCGGGGCGTCGCGAACTCGCCCGTGGCGCGCAGCACGGCGGGCTCGGCGTGCCCGGCGTCGCCGTACACCTCGGCCTGCAGCACGTGTCGCAGCACGACCAGCGTCACCGCGAGCACCGGCACCGCGACCACCAGGCCCACGACGCCGATCAACGTACCCATCGTCAGCACGCTCGCGATCGTGAGGACCGGCGGCAGGGCCAGGCGCCGCTCCATGATCCGCGGCACGACGACATTCGCCTCGACGACGTGTACCGCCACGCCGAGCAGGATCACCGCCAGCACCTTGACCCAATCGCCCGTGCTCACGACGAACAAGGCCGGCAAGAGCGTCGAGACGAGCGTGCCGAAGAACGGCACGACTGCGACGAGCCCCGTGAAGATCCCGAACGCGAGCCAGTACGGCACCCCCAGCGCCCACAGGCCGATGGCGGTGAGCAGCGCGAGCACGAGCATCGCCAGGAGCTGGCCCACGATCCACGCGCGCAGCGTGGCGCCCACGTCGTCCAGGACTCGGGCCCCGACGGAGCGGTAGCGGGGGGGGATCAGCGCCAGGATGCCGTCGCGGTACAGCCGCGGCTGTACGGCCAGATAGAGCGACATGACCACCACGCTGGCGCCCTCGATGAAGAGCTTGCCCCCGGCCGTGACGTAGGGCAGGATCGAGCCCTTGAGGAAGGTGGTCGCGTCGATGATCAGGCCGGCGACGAGTCCGGACTGGGCGTTGGCCAGCACGGTGTCGCGCAGCACGGCGTATTCGCGGGCCCAGGCCGCGATCACGTTCTGGATGTTGGTGAGCGTCTGGGGCAGCCCGGAAATGAGCGACTGGGTCTGCTCGAGCACGGGCGGCACGATGACGGCGCCGATGCCCACCACGACCGCGAGCGTCGCGACGACGGCGCTGGCGAGGCCCAGCCAGCGCGCCAGCCGGAAGCGCCGCTCGAGCATGTCGGTCACGCCCGAGAGGTAGACGGCGCACAGCACGGCAATGAAGACGAGCAGCAGCACTTCCACCACCCGGACCACGAACCAGATAGCCAGGGCGGCAACGAAGAGCGCCACGAACGTGGCGCCCGACAACCGTGAGGCGGACGGCTCCGTGTTCAGCGGTGGTGCTCGGGGGGCGCGTCGTCGTCCTCGACCAGCTCGGCCTCCGCCGCGCCTTTCCCCAGTTGCTTGGATTCACCGGACGAGCCGGCGGGCAGCAGCCCCAGCTTGCGTTTCAGGTCGAGCAGCTGCTCGTCGGCGTCCGCCTTCACTTCCAGACTCTGGAACTGCTTCACGAGGGTGTCGCCCGACAAATCCTCGTTCACTTCGGCGGCGGCGATCAGCTTGCGCTCCTCGTGCTCGATCTGCTCGGTCATGCGCTCGAACGTCTCGAACACGCTCTTGTCGCCGATCGACGACATGGTCTCCTGAATGCGCTTGTGGGCTTCGGCGCGCTTCTGGCGGGCGATGAGGATGTTCTTCTTGCGCTTCGCCTCTTCAATGCGGTCGTTCAGCTGGCGCAACGACAGCTTGAGCTTCTCGGTCTCCTCGCGATGCTTGATCCACGTCTCGTGCAGCTGCACCGCGCCCTGCCCGTGCTCGTTGTGCCGCAGCAACGCCTGCTTGGCGAGGTCGTCGCGCCCCTCCTGCACCGCCAGCACCGCCCGGCGCTCCCAGTCCTCGGCGCTCTTTTTCTCCTGGTCCACCTGCGCCGCCAGACGCTTCTCGTCCGCGATGGCGGCCGCCACCTGCTGCTTCGCTTTCGCCAGCTGAGTGCGCATGTCGACGATCAGCTGGTTCAGCATCTTCTCCGGGTCCTCGGCACGGTTGATCAGGTCGTTGATGTTCGACCGGATCAGCGTCGAGAGACGATCAAAGATTCCCATGAGCACCCTCGATGTGCTGGCGGGGCGTCACTGTCCCGCGCCCAACTTGCGCTCCCGCCGCTCGGCCAGCATGCGTTCGGCGAAATCTAAGCGCTCGGCGAGCTCGGAGACCTGCCCCTGGAGCTGTGACACCTGCTCCTCCAGCGCAGCCACCCGCTGCGGATCCTCCCCCACCGCGCCCCAGCGCCGGTGCGACCGCTGCCCGATGCGCTCGGCCAGCGCTTCACCGACCGGCGAACGCAACACCCACCGCACGCCCACGAACATGAGAATGATCGCGACGAATGGCGACACCTGGTGGATCACGTAATTGAGGTCGGGCTGCCCCGGTGGAAATTGCATCACGTAGACGCCGTACGCCTTTCCCCGGGGCCCAGTTTCCCACCCTCACCATCCCGCCCCTTGGCCAGCAATCGCTCCGCAAAATCTACCCGCTCCGCCAGTTCCGCCACCTCGCGACGCAGCTCCTCCAGCCCCGCCGTCAACTCCTCCTGCCTCGCCGCGAGCGCGGGGCTCGCTTCGCCTCCCGCCTGCAACTTGGCGGTGTACGCTTTGCTCAAGGTCCGGACGATCAGCCAGCTGAAAAAGCCGCCGAACAGGACGATGGGGATCAGAACCGCCGTTGCTTCGGGGTTCATCCGCCGCGCGGCGGCGCCAGCCGCTCGCCCTCGCGCTTCTGCGCCAGCAGACGCTCGGCGAAGTCCAACCGGTCGGCGAGATCGCCCACCTGATCCAGCAGCTCGGCGCGCAACAGGGGCAGCTGATCGGCCGAGACCCCGCGCTTGGGGCCCTCGGCGATCCGCTTGGCGAGCGCGCCGACGAGCGGTCGCAGCACACCGTAGGCCGCAAACAGCACGCTCAGGCCGAACACCGTGAGCAGCAGGTCCTTGCCGTCCATTATCCCGGTCCGATCCGCTGGCCCTCGCGGCCCTTCGCGAGCAGCCGCTCGGCGAAGTCCACCCGCTCGGCGAGCTCGGCCAGCTCGCGCCGCACTGCCTCGAGCTCCTGCTCGAGCGCCTCCTTGTGCTCAAGCAGCTCGCTTCGCACCGCGCCGACCTCGGCCTGCTGCCCCTTACCACGGATCCGGTCTGCGATGGCCCGGCCGATAGGCGAGATGGCCAGCAGGACCAGCGTGCCACCACCGAAGAGGAAGACGATCGCGAGAACGCCTTCGATATCCATGATCAGCGGGGCGGCGCGAGACGCTCCGGATCTCGCTCTCGCGCCAGCAGGCGCTCGGTGAAATCCAGACGCTCTTCGACTTCGGCCAGGCGCCGCTTGAGCTCGTCAACCTCGGCGAGCACGCTCTCCGCCGCTTGCGGCATCGGCCCCCTCAGAACGAGCGTGGTCCCGATGACGAGCACGATGGCGATCATGGCCACTGCGGGTATCCACTGCTGCTCCATACGACCGTTCCTCCTTTGTGAACTTACCAACCTAGTCGCCGACCGCCAGCACCTTGCGGAGGAACTGCCCGGTGAAGGAGCCCCTCACCCGGGCCACGTCCTCCGGCGCCCCCGCGGCCACGACGGCACCGCCCGCGGCCCCCCCCTCGGGTCCGAGGTCGATCACCCAGTCGGCCGTCTTCACGACGTCCAGGTTGTGTTCGATCACCACGACGGTGTTCCCCTTGTCCACGAGCCGGTGCAACACCTCAAGCAGCAGACGCACGTCTTCGAAGTGCAGGCCGGTGGTCGGCTCGTCCAGGATGTAGAGGGTACGGCCCGTGTCGCGCTTGGCCAGCTCGGTGGCGAGCTTGACCCGCTGCGCCTCGCCACCGGAGAGCGTCGTCGCCGACTGGCCGAGGTGGATATAGCCCAACCCTACGTCGTTCAAGAGCTCGAGTTTCGTGCGGATGCGCGGCTGGTTCTCGAAGAAGTCCAGCGCCTCGGCCACCGACATGTCCAGCACGTCCGCGATCGACTTTCCTTTATATCGGACCTCGAGCGTCTCGCGGTTGTAGCGCCGCCCCTTGCACACCTCGCAGGGGACGTACACGTCCGGCAGGAAGTGCATCTCGACTTTCACCAGACCGTCGCCCTGGCACGCCTCGCAGCGCCCGCCTTTCACGTTGAACGAGAACCGGCCCGGCCCGTACCCCCGGATCTTGGACTCCGGGAGATAGGTGAACAGCTCGCGGATGGGTGTGAACAGCCCGGTGTAGGTCGCCGGGTTGGACCGCGGCGTCCGGCCGATCGGGGCCTGGTCGATGTCGATCACTTTGTCGATGTGATCGAGCCCCTCGATGCGATCGTGCGCACCGGGCATCACCTTGGCGCGGTAGAAGTGGCGGGCGAGTGCGCGATACAGGATGTCGGTTACGAGCGTGGACTTGCCCGAGCCCGATACGCCCGTCACCGCCACGAACAGGCCAAGCGGAAACTCCACGGTGAGGTTCCGGAGGTTGTGCTGACGAGCCCCGATCACCCCGAGCTTGCGCTCGGGGTCAGGTAGGCGACGTCGGGGCGGCAACGGGATCCGCAGCTCGCCCCGGAGGTAGCGCCCGGTGAGCGAGTCGGCGTGCTGCAGCACCGCGTCGAGCGTGCCCTCCACGACCACTTCGCCGCCGTGGCGGCCGGCGCGCGGTCCCAGATCCACAACGTGGTCGGCCGCGCGGATCGTCTCCTCGTCATGCTCCACGACGAGCACCGTGTTTCCGATGTCGCGCAGCTCCTTGAGCGTCGCGAGCAGGCGCGCATTGTCGCGCTGGTGCAGGCCGATCGACGGCTCGTCGAGGATATAGAGGACCCCGACCAGCCGGCTGCCGATCTGAGTCGCGAGCCGGATGCGCTGCGCCTCACCCCCTGAAAGGGAGTCCGCGGAACGGCCGAGGGTGAGGTAGTCCAGGCCCACGTTGCGCAGGAACCGCAGCCGGTCATTCACTTCCTTGAGGATCGGCCGGGCGATCTCGGGGTCCAGGCCGGGGCGGCCGTTGCGGCGCAGCGGGATGCTCTCGAAAAACGCCAGTGCATCGGACACCGGCAGGTCCACCACGTCGCCGATGTTCTTGCCGTGCAGCAGCACCGACAGGCTCTCCGGACGGAGCCGCTTGCCGTGGCAGGTCGGGCACGGCTGCTCGACCATGAACTCCTCGAGCTGCTCCCGCACGCTATCGGACGCGGTCTCGCGGTAGCGACGCTCGACGTGTTTCAAGACTCCGTCCCAGCCCGATTCATACTGCCCATGCCAGCGCTCGCTGTCGTACTGGAACGTCAGCGTCTTTCCCGGCGCGCCCGACAGGACGACCTTCTTCGCCTGCGCCGGCAGGTCTTTCCACGGGGCGTTGAGGTCAAACTTGAACGCGCGGGCCAGGCTCGGCAGGATGACCTTGCGGATGTAGCCGCTGGGCTCGCCCCAGGGCAGGATGACCCCTTCCAGGATCGACAGGCTCGGGTCGCCGAGCACGAGGTCCGGGTTCACTTCGCGGCGCGTGCCCAGGCCCGAGCAGTCGGGGCACGCCCCGAACGGCGAGTTGAACGAGAACTGCCGCGGCTCGAGCTCGGGAAGCGACAGCCCGCACGTGGGACAGGCGTAGCGCTCCGAGAAGAGCGTGGACTTGGAGCCCTGAACGATCTCCACCGTCCCGTCGGCCGCCTTGAGCGCGATCTCGATCGAGTCGGCCAGCCGCGAGCGATCGGCCTTGCGCACCACCAGCCGGTCCACGACGACGGCGACGTCGTGATTCTGGCGGCGGTGGAGCTTCGGCACGTCGCTCAAGTCGTACGTCTCCCCATCCACGCGCACCCGGACGAACCCCTGCTTCTTCGCCGCCTCGAAGACGTCGCGAAACTCGCCTTTCCGGCCGCGCACCAGGGGCGCCAGCACCTCGAGCTTCGTCCCCTCGGGCCAGGCGAGCACGAGGTCGGTGATCTGGGACGCGTTCTGCCGCTCGATCGGTGAGCCGTCTTTGGGACAGTGGGGGGTACCGAGCCGGGCCCACAACAGGCGGAGATAATCGTACACTTCAGTGATCGTGCCCACCGTCGAGCGCGGGTTGTGGCCGGCGCTCTTCTGCTCGATCGAGATCGCGGGGGAGAGCCCCTCGATCGCGTCCACATCGGGCTTTTCCATCAGTCCGAGAAACTGACGGGCGTAGGCGGACAACGACTCGACGTAGCGGCGCTGTCCCTCGGCGTAAATCGTGTCGAACGCGAGGGACGACTTGCCGGATCCGGACAACCCGGTGATCACCGTGAGGCTGTCGCGCGGGATCTCGACCGTGATGTTCTTGAGGTTGTGCTCGCGCGCGCCACGGACGATCAGCGAATCGCTGGACATAGACTCGTAGGCTAGAAGGCAAGCGGGTTCCCGGTCAACTCTCCGGGGAGGACGGGGGAGGTTGTGACGACGCTCGCGAGCGAAGCCGACGCCCGGGCCCTGGTCACAGCCCTCCTGGCCGACCGCCTGATAGCTTGCGGAACACTCCTGCCCGGGGGTCGCTCGCTGTACCGCTGGCAGGGGAAGATGACGGAGGAGGCCGAGGTGGTCGTCTTGCTGAAGACCGACCGATCGCGCTGGGATGCCCTGTGCGGCGCCGTGCGGCAACGGCATCCGTACGCGGTGCCGGAGCTGCTCGGGCTGCGGGTGGAGCGCGGGCTGGATCAGTATCTGTCCTGGCTCACGCAGGAGGTGGTGGGTGATCCGCAAGCGTGAGCCGCGCTGGCAATCGGCGGCCGATCGCGCCCGGGTGGCGGCCGAGCTGATCGAGGAAGCGGCATCGTTAACGGACGAGAGCACGATCGCCTCGCCCGCCGATGTCGCGCGGGCGGGCCTGCCGCCGCCGATCAGCGCCGAGCTGCCGCCGTCCGCGGCGCCGGGCGGCGAGGCAGGAGCGGTGCCGGATGCCGCGCTGGCGGCGCCCACGCTGGATGATGCGCTCGCCCGCGACCCGGACAACGTCGCCCTACTGGTCGAGCGCGCGGCACGGCTCGGGGCCGCCCAGCACTACCGCGCAGCCCAGCTCGATTACGAGCAGGCGCTGCGGGTCGACCCGGCGCACGGTGAGGCCCTCACCGGCCTGGGTGTGCTGCTGTCGCGCCGCGGGCTCTGGAGCGACGCCCTGCCGCCGCTGCGGCGTGCCACGGAGGTCGATCCCGGCCGCGCGGCAGCATGGTATTACCTCGGCGAGGCGCTCAATCACGTGGACGACCTCATGGGCGCCCAGGCCGCCTACGAGCGGGCGGTGGAGCTCGAGCCCCGCAACGCGCGGGCGCTGCACCGCCTCGGCATCGTATTCGATCGCCTGAACCGGCCCGCCGAAGCGACGCGCATGTATCGCCGCTCCCGGGAGGCCGCCGCCCGGTGATTCACGTGGTCGTGGACGACCTCGCGTTCCGCTCCGCCGACGCGATCGTCCGTCCCGCCACCACCCGTCTCGACCCTACCACCCCGGCGGTGCGGCGGCTCGAGACGGTGGGCGGAGCCGAGTTCTCGAGCCACCTGCGGCTCCAGAAGGAGCTCCCGGTGGGCGCGGCGGTGGTGACGGCGGGTGGCGGCGACCTCCCGGCGGACTTCGTGATCCACGCCGTCATCCGCAGCGACACCGAGCCGATCACGCGTGACGGGGTCGCGCGCGCGTGGCGCTCCGCGCTGCAGCAGGTGCAGGAATGGGAGTTCGGCACGGTCACCGCGCCACCGATCGGCACCGGCGCCGGCAACCTGTCGGTCGAGGACGCGGCCGAGATCATGGTGCCGATCCTCAAAGTCCACCTTGGCAGCGCGGCCTTCCCTTCCGAGGTTTCTTTCGTGGTGGAGACGGCGGCGGAGCGGGACGCGTTCGAGGCGGTGCTGCGCCGCAGCGAGGCTGATCCTGGGCGCCTGGATCGTGTCGCTCGGGTGGCTCGTGAAGCGCGAAGTCTTCCAGCCGACGGGCGCGCGCCTGGCGGAGGCCGCGCTGCGCGTGCCGCCCGGCGCCGCGTACTACCGCCTCGCCGTCGCCGAGCGTCAGGTCGGGTTCGCTTCGTCCACCATCGATACCTCCGGCACGAGCATCCGGGTGACCGAGGTGCTCGTGCTGCAGGTCCCGGCTGTGGGCACGCTGCACCGCACCACGGCGATGAGCCGGGCCACGTTCTCCCGCACCCTGCGGTTCGAGGGCGTGGAGGCCAAGTTCGACGGCGACCTGGGCCGGCTCGCCGCGCGTGGCCTCGTGAGCGGTGACACGGTGCTCGCGGTCAGCCTGGAGTCGCCGACAGACTCCGAAACGACCCGCACGCCCCTGCTCCGGCCGGTGGTGCTCCCTACGCTGCTGCCGCTGCGCCTCGCGTTCGGTGGCGAGCTCAAGCCGGGGAAGTCCTACGCGAGCGCCGTGTTCGACCCCATGTTGCTCACCCAGCGACCCGTCGACGTGACGGTCGCGGCGGAGTCCACCTTGGTAGTGCCGGACAGTGCAGGCTTCGATTCGACGACCATGGCCTGGGTGGCAGTGCACTTCGACACGGTCCGCGCCTTCCGTATCGAGGAGCGATCGGGCGGCAGCCCGACGACGGCCTGGATCGACGCCCAGGGACACATCGTCCGGGCGGCAAACGCGGCGGGCTTCTCGATGGAGCGCACCGCGTTCGAGCTGGCGTACGTGAACTTCCGGCATCGCGACACGGCGCGCGTCGTCCGGGCGAGCGCCAATCCCGGACCCGGAGAGGTGGTGGCGACCACAGCGCTCGTCGCGGACGCGCCGCCCCTCCCCCGCCGCGACACGCTGTCGATCTTGCGAGCCCGACTCTCCGGGGCTGCGCCCGCGGGGCCGGACTTCACGACGGGACGGCAGGGGCTGGTGGGAGACACGCTCGTGGTGCGGCGCCAGGCGGGGGCCGAGCTCACGGCGGCCTACCGGCTCCCGGCGCGTGAGCGCGGGCTCGCGCCGTTCCTCGCGCCCGAGCCGTGGATCGAAAGCGACGACGCGCGCATCCGGGCTCAGGCCCGCCAGATCGTCGGTCGCGAGGACGACCCGGCCCACGCCGCCCGCCTGATCCACGATTGGGTGGCCAAGCAGGTCGCGCCGCGGGTGGTCGGGGGCGCGCCCGGAGCGGTGCGCGTGCTCGAGACGCGGAGTGGCGACTGCAACGAGCGCACCGTGCTGTACGTGGCGCTGGCGCGGGCCGTCGGGCTCCCCGCCCGGGCCGTCGCCGGCCTGCTCTACCGCGGCGGTCGTTTCTACTATCATGCGTGGCCCGAGGTGTACCTCGGCGACTGGGTCGCGGTGGACCCCACGCTCGACCAGTTCCCCGCCGACGCGGCGCACGTGCGATTCGTGATCGGCGGGCTCGCCCGTCAGGTCGAGCTGGTGCGTTTGATCGGGAGTCTCAAGCTCGAGGTGCTATGATCCGGCTCGAGAACCTCACCAAGCACTACGGCAGCTTCGTCGCGGTGGACGACGTGTCACTGGAGGTGTCGCGCGGCCTGCTGTACGGATTTCTCGGGCCCAACGGCGCGGGGAAGACCACCACGCTGCGCATGATCGCCGGCATCCTGCGACCCACCGACGGCCGGGTCCTGTTGGGCGGTGACGACGTGCACCGCAATCCGATCGCCGCCAAACAGCGACTCGGCTTCATCCCGGACCGGCCGTTCGTGTACGACAAGCTCACCGGTGCCGAGTTCCTGCGGTTCGTCGCGGCCCTGTACGGCCAGGAGGGCGACGCCGTCGAGCGGCGGGTCGCCGAGCTGCTCGAGGTGTTCGAGCTGGCGAGCTGGAAGGACGAGCTGGTGGAGGCATACAGCCACGGGATGCGCCAGAAGTTGATCATCTCGAGCGCGCTGATCCATCGGCCCGAGTACATCGTGGTGGACGAGCCGATGGTGGGGCTCGACCCCAAGGCGGCGCGCCTGCTGAAGGACATCTTCCGCCAGTTCGCGAGTCGGGGCGGCACGGTCCTCATGAGTACTCACACGCTCGAAGTGGCCGAGGCAATGTGCGACCGCGTCGCCATCATCCAGCACGGCAAGATCGTGGCCGAGGGGACCGTGGACGATCTGCGGCGGCAGCACCGCGCCGGCGACGCTAGCCTGGAGGAGCTGTTCCTCAAGCTCACGGGCGGCGCCCAGGTGCGCGAGCTGGCGGAGGTGCTGGGCCACGCGGGGGGCGACGGCGCCTCGTGACCCAGCCGTCGCTGTGGCGGGTGCTCGAGCCCAAGTGGCGGACCGCTCTCCAGCGGATCCGCGAGGAGCGCTCGCGCGGCGGTTCGGGCAAGCTGCTGCTGCTGGTGGCCGTGGGGACGCTGTTTTGGCTGGCCGTGTTTTGGGTGCTGTACGTGATCCTGCGCTACTTCCGCGGCGTCGAGGAGCTGGGACCGCTGCTCGCGGGCAAGCTGCTGGGCCTGGTGCTGTTGTCGTTCATCGCGATCCTGGTGCTCTCCAACGTCATTACCGCCTTGTCGAGCTTTTTCCTGGCGAAGGACCTGGACCTGCTCGTGTCCGCGCCGGTAGACTGGCTGCGGATCTACCTGGCGAAGCTCGGCGAGACGCTGCTGCACTCGTCGTGGATGGTGGCGCTGATGGCCGTGCCGATTCTCACGGCGTACGGCGTGATCTACCACGGTGGTCCGCTGTTCGCGCCGTTTGCGGTGCTCGCGCTGTTCCCGATGCTGTTAGTTCCCGCGGTGGCGGGGTCGGCCCTCACCCTCGTGCTCGTGAACGTGTTCCCGGCGCGCCGTGCGCGCGACCTGCTGTCGATCGTGGCGCTGGGCGCGGCCGGCGGCCTGATTCTGCTGCTGCGGGTGATCCGCCCGGAGCGGCTCGCGTCGCCCGAAGGATTCCGCAACCTGCTCGACTTCATCGCGGTGTTGCGCACGCCGACGTCACCGTTCCTCCCGAGCGAGTGGGCCACGAAGGCGATCATGACATTCCTGCGCGGCGAGGTGGATCCGTTGCCGCTCGTGCTGCTCTGGACCACCGCGGCCGCGCTCGTGACGATCGGCGCGATGCTGCACCGGGCGCTCTTCGCCCCCGGCTTCACCAAGGCGCAGGAGGGCGCCGAGCGCTTCGTCCGGGGCACGTGGTGGCGCTGGACCGTCGGCACCCTGCTCGGCTTCCTCCCGGTCGCGAAGCGCGAATTCGTGCTCAAGGATATCAAGCTGTTTTTCCGCGACACGACCCAGTGGAGCCAGCTCATCCTGCTGGCGGTGCTGGTCGTGGTGTACCTGTTCAACATCAAGGCCCTGCCGCTGCACCGCGGCGAGCAGGTGGGCTTCTTCTACGTCACGCTGGTGTCGTTCTTGAACCTCGGGCTGGCGGGATTCGTGCTCGCCGCCATCGCCGCGCGATTCATTTTCCCCGCGGTGTCACTCGAAGGCCGGCATATGTGGCTGTTGCGCTCGAGCCCGCTCGAGCTGCGGGCGCTGCTCTGGTCCAAGTACTGGGTGGGCACGATCCCGCTGCTCGTGCTCGCGCTGCTGCTCACCGGGCTCACCAACGTGCTGCTGCAAGTCCGGCCGTTCATGATGGTCGTCGGCATGCTGACCATCGGCGGCCTCACGTTCGCGATCGCGGCGCTGGCGCTCGGCTTCGGCGCCCTCTACCCGCAATTCGAGACGGAGAACGCGGCACAAATCCCCACGTCGTTCGGCGGGCTGGTCTACATGATGACGACGATCGCCCTGCTCGGCGGGGTGATCGTGGCGTTGTGGCAGGCCGTGTACGCCTACGTCCGGGCGGTGTACCAGGGGCAGCCGGTCGTGGTGGACGGCTGGATGATCTCGTGGTTCGCCGTCGCGGCGATGCTGTGCGCCGCCGCCACGGCACTTCCCCTGTGGGTGGGGCTGCGCCGCATGGAGCGGTTCGAGTTCTAGCTAGAGCGGAAAGTTGAGCCCCGCCTCGACGTTGAAAGAGGTGTTGTCGGCGAACACGAATTTCCCTTCCAGGAACGGCTTGAACGGCCGCGCGCGACGCCCCTCCCACCCCGCGAACAGATTGGCGCCCGCGTCGCTGAACCCGGACGAGTGCAGGTACGCGAACCCTCCGCCCAGGTAAAAGAACCCGTACACCGTCGGCGGATGGAACTTGAGATCCGCGTTCAGCCGGAAGGGCGAGTTCGTGGCGCCAGGATAGAACTCCGCCGACGGCACCAGCGCCCAGCGCCGCCCCACCGGCAGATTCAGCTGGCCGCCTACGAACACATGGTCGCGGTCGAAGTCGTAGCCTATCCGGGGCCCGACGGCCGGCCGGTCGACCAGCACCGCCCGGCCGCCCCGCACCCGCCGCTGCGCCTGCACGGCCGTGCCGACGACGGCCAGTCCCGCGACCACCACCCCGATCCGCAGTGTGAGACGGGTCACACCAGGGCTCCCGATTGAAGGTGGCACAGTGATAGGGAAGCGAGTGGTGAAAATCAAGAGCACGGACGCGGTCGGGGGCTCCCTCCGCGACAAAAATACGCAGTCGCTTCGGGAGCCCCCGACTCGCGTCCGTCATGCTCGCGAGTCCTATTCTATCCTATACGGAATCCCCACTTCATTCGCCCGGTAATTGTCCGGCGTCCCCTCGAGCAGCGTCGCCGCATCGAGTGCGTCCACGAGGAACCGGTCGATCCCCGTGCGCCGCGCGATCCAGCTGCGCTCGTAGGTGCCATCGCCGTTGTCCGTCATCTTCAGGCGACGCCAGCTGGTACCGCTGATCGAGGCATGGCGCACATGCAGATACACGAAGCTCGGCGGGGTGAACCCCGAATTGGTCGTGTTGGTGACCGCCGCGACCACCTTCACCGTGTCCCCCAGCCGGAACCGCGGCACGCGGCTCGTGACGTCGAACAGCGCCGTGGGGTCGGTGACCTCCACGAGCAGCGTATCGTTGCGGTACACCTTCACGTCCGTCACGGTCACGGTCTGGCGGCTCGCATCCACGACCGACCAATCCTGTGGCGAGAGCTGCACCACACGCCAGCCGCGAGGTCTGGAGTCGTCCCTTGCCAGCACGGCGTGCTGGGTCATCTGGTCGGCCAGCGGCTTGGAAGTCGGGTTGAACACGCCGTCGGCGCTGGTGTCGACCAGCAACAGTCCGTCGAAGGTGATGTCGTGCTCCACGCGGGCCGTGTCGCCCTGGATCGTCACGTCGCGATGATAAACCGGGCGGGGGCCGCCGGGGACGACGCGCAGCCGGCCCCAGAACGTCGGCGCGGTGTCGGCGGTCGTGGCCGCGAGGTCCGTCGCGAGGCCGGCGCCGCTGGGGGCCGCGTCGCCGCGTCGGTCGCCATCGCGCCCGCGCCACCGAAGTCGCTGTCGACCATGGCTCCGAGCTGCTCCTGCTCCGCGGCAAGCACCTGGGCCTGCTGCGAGGAGGGCGCCGTGCCCTCGCCGCAGGCGAGCACCAGCGCGCCGGCGACGGCAGCGGCCACGGTCAACTGGATGGTGTAACGCATGGGTGAGCGTCTCCTCTCGTAGGTGCGTAGTCAGTCGGCACTCCGAGCGGTACAGACGCGATGTCACGGCGGATGTTAAAGCGTGCGGGACGTCACCTTCAGGCAGCCACGCGTGCTCCACAGGAATGACAATAGCGCGCGTCGCGCTCGAGCGAGGTGCCGCAGCGCGAGCAGTAGCCGGGGGCGCTCGCCAGCCGGGAGCCGCACTCGGAGCAGAACTGGGCGTCGGACTCGGGGCGGGGACCGTGGGTGGGACACCCGGGACGAGGGACGGGGGACGAGTGACGAGTGACCGCCGGGGCAAGACCCGTCCCCCGTCCCTCGTCCCCCGTCCCCGGCTCCGCGCGGAGTGCCGCCAGGGCTTCCGCAGTGTACTTGCCCTTCAAGCTCTCGTAATCCGTGTCCGAGAGTTTTCCCGTCGCCCGATCGAATTCGATCTCCTTGAGCGCGCGCAGCGCGACGGCCTGGGGAGAGAGGTCGTCCTCGGGGTCCTCCCCCTCGTCCGGCCCCCGTCCCCCGTCTCCCGTCCCCCGTCCCTCCGTCCCAGGACGAAGAATCGGCTCCAGCACGAAGTAGATCCCGCCTGCGGCGAGCAGGATCCCGGCCGCGAGCTCGAGCAGGCCGCTCAGGAGGGGAGCCGCTCCAGCTCGCGCCGCAGACGCGCGAGCTCTTCCGGCGTGGCACCCGCGGTGCCGACCGGTGTGGTCCCCGCCGCGGGCGCCGCGGCGCGCACCCAGCGGCGCAGCACCAGGGTCAGGGCGACGCCCGCGGCGACGATCAGCAATGACGGTGTGAAGTATGCCGCGAGGTTGAACCCCCGCTTGGGCGGCGCCATCAGGATCGCGATACCGTGCTCGCGCACGAACTGATCGAGGATCTGGCGCCCGCTCCGCCCCTCCCGCGCCAGCGCGAGCACCCGCTGGTGCATGGCGGGACTCACGGTGCAGGTAAAGTCCGTGGTCCGGCACGTGTACACGTCGAGGTTGCACCCGCAGGTGCAGTGAATCTGCTTCTCGATCGCCTGGATCGCGGCGTCATTGTCCGCGGCGGTAACGGGCGGCAGCGGACGACCCGCGCGGGCGGGATCCCACAGGCGGCCTGAGGGTCCCGTGCCCGGGAGGGAGTCGGGCTGTTGCGTTGTACGACGCCACGACGCTACGACGCTAAGAAAGGTCCCCGCTCCGAGCATCAAAAAGTCGCGCCGATCAACGTGCAACGTAGCGTCGTAGCGTCGGGTCACGGTTTTTCTCCCACCAGCCGCACCGCGTATCCAGCCTGGCTCCGCCGGGCGGCGGGCGACCCCCCCGGCCACATCACGATCAGTCCGCCCAGCGCGACGATCATGCCGCCGTACCACACCCACCAGACCAGCGGATTGATCGTGAAGCGGAACACCGCCTGCTCAGTGCCATCGACCGTGCCGCCGAGCACGCCGTACAGGTCCTCGCGCAGCATGCTCATGATGGCCGGCTCGGTGGACGGCTGGAACGTGGGGCGACCCAGCCCGTCGACATGCTGCCGCTTCTCGGGCGTAAGGAACCCGATCGGCTTGCCGTTGCGACGCACCTCGACCGTGGCGGCGGTGATCTGACGATTGAGGGCATCGTACTGCGAAATGCCGAGGTGCGTGAACGTGTACGTGTGGCCGTACGGACTCCGCAGCGACGCCGACTCTCCGGGGCGGAGCGTGGCTTCGGTCTCGGTCTTGAACGCCATGCCGGCGAACGCGACGAACAGGATCACGATGCCGGTATGCACGATGTAGCCGCCGTAGCGCCGCCGGTTGCGCCCCAGCAGCCGCGCCAGGGCGAGCGGGTAGCCCTCGCCGTACTGCCGGTGTCGCGCCCGGGTGCCGCGGGCGAATTCCTGCACGATCGTGGCGGCGACGAACCCGCCGAGCGCGATCGCCAGCACGGCGTAGAGGTCACGCATGCCGCCCACCAGCAGCACCAGCAGCGTGAACACGCCGGCCGTCGCGGGCACCGCGAACTGGCGCCGCAGATTGGGGAGCGAGGCGCGCCGCCAGGCGATGAGCGGACCGATCCCGGTGAGCGCGAGCAGGGCCAGTCCGAGCGGCACGTTCACTTGGTTGAAGAAGGGCGGCCCGACCGTGACCTTCGTGCCCTGCACCAGCTCCGACAGGATCGGGAACAGCGTCCCCCACAGCACCGAAAACGCGATGCCGATGAGCAGCAGGTTGTTGAACAGGAAGCTCGCCTCGCGGCTCACCATCGACTCGAGCTGGGTCTCCGCGGTGAGCAACGGGAGACGACTCGCGTACAGCGCGAAGCTGGCCGCAGCGGCCACGACCAGAAACGCGAGGAAGAAGTAACCCACGCTCGACTGGGTGAACGAATGCACGCTCGAGATCACGCCCGAGCGCGTGATGAACGTGCCAAAGATCGAGAGCAGCCACGAGCCGATGATCAGCGCCAGGTTCCATTTCTTCAGCATGCCGCGCTTTTCCTGGACCATCACCGAATGCAGAAACGCGGTCATCGTGAGCCAGGGAAGGAGCGAGGCGTTTTCCACGGGATCCCAGGCCCAGTAGCCGCCCCACCCCAGCTCCACGTACGCCCACCACATGCCCAGACAGATCCCGATGGAGAGGAACAACCAGGACAGGAGCGTCCACTTGCGGATCGCGACCAGCCAGTCGGCGTCGAGGCGCTTCGAGAGCAGCGCGGCGATCGCGAACGCGAACGGGATGGTGATCGAGATGTAGCCGAGGTACAGCATCGGCGGATGGAACACCATCCCCGGGTTCTGCAGCTGCGGATTCAAACCACTGCCGTCGAGCGGCGTGTACGGCAGCCGCTGGAACGGGTTGGCGTGGCCGAACAGCATCACCGAGATGAAAAAGCTCGCCACCAGCGCGACGACGCCGGCCACGGTCGGGAGCAGCTCGTGGTGGCGGCGGGGCGTGAGCACCAGCGCCAGCGATCCAAACAGCGAGAGCACGGTGGCCCAGAAGAGCAGGCTGCCCTTCTGGCCCGCGTACAGCGCCGACCACGTATAGAAGATCGGGAGGTTGCGGCTGGTGTACGCGGCGACGTACTCGACGTTGAAGTCGTGCTGGAACAGCGCCCACTCGAGTGCGAACACGGCGACGAGCAGCGCGCCGCACATCGCGAACACCGCGCGCCGGGCGCTGTGCGCGAGGTCGGGCCGTGCCTGGCGACCCCCCACGAACCCGGCCAGCGCGCCCCAGACCCCGACGAGCAGGGCGAGCCACAGCGCCAGGTTGCCGAGGACCGTCATCTAGGCCTTGGGCACCGATTCGTAGCGCGACCCGCACTTCGCGAGCACGTTGGTCGCGTGGATCACGCCGTCCTGCTGCAGGCGGCCCTCGACCACCACCTCGACCGAGTCCGTGAACGTGTCGGGGGGGAGCCCGTGGAAGACGACGGGATAGCGCGCGCTCCCGTCGGTGACCTGGAAGCTCAGCGTCTGCGTGGCGACGTCCTTGGTGACGGAGCCGCGCACGACGTGCGCGCCGACCTTCATGCCCACGTTGTAAAACGACGGATCGACCGCGATCTTCTGCGACAACTCGGTCGGGGTGAGGAAGTACTGCCCGGTTTGCTGCACGCCCGAGGCCATCAGATAGCCCACCGAGCCGACGATCAGCGCCGCCCCGATGGCGAACTTCGTACCCGCGTTCATACGCAATTATACCTCTCGGCGCCGCGCCTGCTCCAGCGCCCACTGGACCGCCTGCTCCGGCTGCTCCACCCGCACAATCTCCACCGCGGGTCTGAAGCTATCATGAAGCCCGACGACCGGCGTCTCGATGCGCCGCGCCAGCGCGATCTCGGACAGCGTGCCCCAGCCGCCCCCGATCGCGATCACCGCGCCCGCCGCCCGCACGATCAGCGTGTTGCGCATCTCGCCCATCCCGGTCGCGATCGCCACGTCGATATGCGGGTTCGCCGCGCCCGGGTCGTCCCCCGGGAGAATCCCGATCGTGAGCCCTCCGGCCTGCTTCGCGCCCCGCGCGGCGGCCTCCATCACGCCCCCGAGTCCGCCGCACACCAGGATCGCGCCGCGCTCCGCCACCAGGCGTCCCACGGCCGCCGCCCACTCCGCTTCCGTCCCAGTGCAGGTGCTGCCGCCGACGACCGCGACGAGCGGAGCCCTCACCGCCGCTCCCCGTCGCGGAACGGTGGGTGCTCGACGCCACGATCCGTAATGAAGGCGGTGACGTAGCGGGCCGGCGTCACGTCGAAGGCGGGGTTCAGCGCGGTAGCCTCGGCGGGGGCGATGAGCCGGCCGGCCACGCTCTTCACCTCGTCGGGGGCGCGCTGCTCGATCGGGATGCCCGCGCCGTCCGCGAGCGCGACGTCGATCGTGGAGGAGGGCGCGGCGCAGTAGAACGGCACGCCGTGGTGCAGCGCCAGCACGGCGAGCGAATAGGTGCCGATTTTGTTCGCGAAGTCGCCGTTCGCGGCAATGCGGTCGGCCCCGACGATCACGAGATCGACCTTCGCCTGGCGCATCAGCGATCCCGCCGCACCGTCGGCGATCACCGTGCACGGGATGCCGGCATGCACCAGCTCCCAAGCGGTGAGCCGCGCCCCCTGCAGCACCGGGCGCGTTTCGTCGACGAACACCTCCACGCGGCGCCCCGCGTCATGCGCGAGATAGATCGGCGCGAGCGCCGTCCCGATCCCGCCCGTGGCGAGCGCCCCGGCGTTGCAGTGGGTCAGCAGCTTCGCCCCGTCGGGGACGAGCGGCAGCCCGGCCTCGCCGATGCGCCGGCACATGGCGCGGTCTTCCTCCCAGATGGCTGTCGCTTCCGCCTGAAGACGCTCCCAGACGGCCGCCCCACCGCCCGGCGTCGCGGTCGCAACGCGCAGCATGCGTTCGAGGGCCCAGCGCAGGTTCACCGCGGTGGGCCGGGCGACGCCGAGCAGCTCCGCGAGCTGGTGCATGCGAGCGAGGAAGGGCTCGCGCGGCGCCCCCCGCAGCTCGCGCGTACCCGCGACCAGACCCATCGCGGCGGCGATGCCGATGAGCGGCGCGCCGCGGACTTGGAGCGTACGGATCGCGTCCGCTACGGCTTCGCCGCTCTCGAGATCGCGCTCGATCCGCGCCTCGGGCAGGGCGCGCTGGTCCACGATGCGCACCGCGCCGCTCGGACTCCATGCGATCGCCTGAACGCTCATATGGGCAACGTATCGGCGATGTGTGTGGCGTGCAAGCAATCGCTCGCGTCGAGTTGTGACGTGAGTCGCCGTCCGGTGGGTGTCCATCTTCGCCGTCGCTCACTTCTCACCGGAGGCACGATGAGACACACCCTCGCTTGCTGCGTGGCCGCCGCGGCAATCGCCGCTGCCGCGTGCAGCGACCAACTCGGACCGAGTCGCCGACTGATCCCGAATCTCGGGGCGACGGCCGACTCGTCCGCAGATTCGACCCCGGGCGGCAAGCCCCGGGCCCGTGGCGTCGGTGACGGTCACGCCGCCGTCCGACACTGTCCCCGTGGGCGACAGCGCTGGTTTCTTTGCCACACTGCGCGATGCCCAAGGGAACCTGATCAGCGACGGGCACGTGAAGTGGAGCGTGGCCGACCCGAGCGTCGCGAGGATCGAGGGGGAGTTCGGGCAGTCGCTCATCTTGCGTGCCCTGCGGCCCGGCGCCACCGAGATCACGGCCCGGAGCCATGGGAAGCGCGGCTCGGCCCAGCTGGTCGTGGTGGAGTCCCTGCCACCTCCTCCACCGGACTCGGTCGCCACCGTGTCCGTCTCGCCGGACACCATCGTGGTCGCCGCGGGCGACACCGCGGGCTTTTTTGCCACGCTACGCGACGCCCAGGGCAACCCGCTGTCGGGCCGTGCGGTGTTCTGGAGCGTCAGCGACTCGACGGTCGCCCGGATCGAAGTCGCGTCGGGCCAATCAGTCGTGGTTCGCGCGCTGCGGTCG
>WNGJ01001750.1_pt2 | contig 21526 bp, 17 predicted proteins | sample 5400611 | NCBI WGS metagenome assembly WNGJ01 (sample SAMN13153375, study PRJNA577476) | soil metagenome | isolation source: 40 cm soil or saprolite under Garry oak tree replicate 1 | place: USA:California | collected 2016-06-15
CTGCAAACCATCAACCACCCGGCAAATTACCTGGTGGCGTTGCAGCACACAATCACGCCGAATCTCTTCAATGAAACCAAGGTCTTTGTCAATCGCTCACCCTTCCACAATCCTCAGTCCAGCGCGCTTTCGTTTGCGGTAAGCACGAGTAATTTCGTCGGGCTCAACGACAACACGGAAGACGTCGAAGTCGGCACGACGTATGGAGTGGTTGATAACTTGACTTGGGTCCACGGCCGGCACGCCCTTAAGACCGGTATGGAGATCCGCCGGGTCAGGCTGAATCAGGGACAAACCGCGGACAATACTCTCACCTTCGCCAGCGAAGATGAAATGACAACCGCCACGCTCTCTAACATTACTTACGTCGCTCCGTGGTGCTGCCACCGGCTGCGCCGCACGTTCTACATGCCCTATTTCCAGGATGAATGGAAAGTCACTCCGACTCTCACCCTGTCGGCGGGGCTCCGCTGGGAATACTACGGGGTTGCCCATGAGGCAACGAACCGGACCACGGTCTTTGACCTGAATCAGTTTCACGGCGTCTGTTTGGGGTCAGGCTCATTTAACACATTGCCAGTACCGGCCGGCTCAGGTCCGATCAATACCCCGCCCTGCCCCAAGAATCCGGCTTTGTACAATCCGAATTATAAGAATCTTGATCCTCGCGTGAGCTTCGCGTGGGCGCCTTCCGCGCTGCATGGGAAGACCGTCGTGCGCGCTGGCTTTGGCATCTACCACGGGGCAGCTCAGAATGATGATCTGAATGCCGGACTGGAGAGCGACACGTTCCGCGTGAAGGTCAACCAGACGATTGCTCTAAGCCCAGCCTTTGAGCAGACCACTCCCGACCTTTCGAGTGTGATTACGCAAAAACAGGCTTCGCACCCTCGCGGCTTGCAACGGCAAGGCCGCCGGGACCTATATGTAGAGGAGTGGGGACTCACCGTCGATCACGAACTACCCGCTGGGCTCCTGCTCTCCGCGCAATATATCGGGACCCATGGTGTGCGACTATTCTCTCGCGGTAGCGTAAATCTCTGCACTAGTCCGGTTACTTTCAATTCCGCTGACGGCGACTGCGTCCGGCCACTTGATCAATTCTATCCCGACCCAAACAATCCCGATCCTTTTGGTTCGGTCGATATAAAAAGAGATATCGGCGCCAGCACCTACCATGGCCTCGGGGTGTCGGTTGAGCGCCGCTTCACCAAAGGGGTATCCTTTCAGTCGCGCTACACCCTCTCACATTCCATCAATAACGGCTCGGTCGGCGGCGGTGAGTCCAGCGGGCCAGAAAACGTCAATTGTTTGCCTTGCGACAAAGGGCCGAGCATTTTCGATATTCGCCACAATTTCACCGCCAACGTTGTTTATGAACTCCCCCTCGGGCCTGGCAAGGCTTACCTGAACGATTCGGGAGCGCTCGGCAAAGTCGTTGGCGGCTGGAGCCTGAGCAGCATCGGCCTTTGGCACACCGGACATCCGTTAACCGTTTCGATGGACCTCAGCAGCCCCATTAGCGGTGGGCCCTTCGATCAACTTCCCTTTACCTACCTTCTTCCCGACGGCAACGATCAGACCAACCAACGACCCGACGTTATTCCCGGAGTGCCGCTCACTCTGCCGGGCGGTGGGCACAATGGCGTGCCACTGATCAACCCCGCAGCCTTCACTGCCCCGCCGGTCGACGCAAATGGAAACTTCACCCGCTTCGGTGATGCGGGGAACGGCCTTATCCGTGCCCTGAACAGCTGGCAGGTCGATTTCGCGCTCACCAAAGAAACTAAGCTCACCGAGGGTGTTTCGATGGAGTTCGCGGTGCAGGCGTTCAATATCCTCAACCACGTTCAGCTTGGTGACCCGGGCTCGCTGACTCTGAATTACGACCCAACCGTTCCAGGGACAAACCTGGGGGTGCCGGGCAGCTTCGGGATCATCACCTCAACCGTAAACTTCAACAACAACAACGACAATAAGGCTTCTCCGAACACGGGCACCGGCTTGCCGCGGCAGCTTCAATTCATGCTTCGCTTCAAGTTCTGACTTGCGGAGGCGGTAACGGCGTGGACACAACAAGGCAGTGGTCTTCGTATTGGAGGGCTTTCAACAAACCCCATTTAGTTTGCGACCTGAAATTCCAGGATGCTTGGGAGTGATTCGACAATTGAAGCTCGTACTTAGGAGGGGATGCAGTGCGGGAGCCCTCGACGGGAGTAGTCTGGCAAAGGCAAAGTGAGGCGAGGAAAGTGGCGCGAGAGTTGCTCGTTGCGGCCACTGCATTCGTTGCGATCAATGTGTGGGCGAGTGACCCCTGGCAGAAATCCTATAAGCAGTGGGACGCGACAGATGTGCGAAGGATCTTGAACGACTCGCCGTGGTCGAAAGCGGTTGAGATTGAACGTAAAGAGAAGCACGGCTTGGAAGCGCCGGAGGGTGCTCCTAAATTTGCCGGCGCTCCTGGCGCCGATGAAGAAGACGAGAAAGAAGAGAAAGATGATGATAACCGCGGAAGAGGCGAGAAAGCGAGAAAGAAGGACGAGGTGAAATTTCGGGTTCGTTGGGTATCCTCCAGAACCCTTCGTGAGGCCTCGGTCCGCGGCCAGGTATTGCAAGGAAGGATTGCCGAGGCAGATGAGGACAGAAATCTGCCTCCGGCGGCTGACGATTATGAACTAGCGCTGGTCGGAACGGACATGAGCTTATTTAGCAGTGCGGACGAGTCCACGCTGAGGGACAAAACCTATCTGATTGCGAAGAAGTCAAAGAAAAGAATACCGGCCGTCCAGGTGGAGATTGTGCGCGCATCTGATGGCAAGAGAATCAACGCTATTGTCTTCCATTTTCCGAAGAAGAACCCTTCGGGGCAATCAGTCGTCTCAGCGGATGAAGAGGAGCTCAAGTTTGCTAGTCGCGCAGGAAATGTCGAAATTAAGGTCAGCTTCGATTTGCAAAAGATGGTTGACCAGCAAGGAATGGATTTGTAGCCGCCGGGTCGAGGAGCCACAGCAATGGCCAAATTAGGTTGGGTCGTACCTGATGATGTCCCATGAAATCGTTACCTCAATACAAGTGCGCGATGGTGATGTCGTGCTGGTGCGGGATGGCTACCACCCGGTGGTGGCTGGGCACGGTTACAACGTCTACTTCCTGAATTGTCTGGCCGGGAGCGCTCGTCAGCTTGCGACACCGAGGATCCAGATCACGTTTGGGTGCGTTCGATGTGGAATCAAGTCGACCCGCGAGTCATAGTGCGGGGGCGCGGTGTCTGATTGTGATTGGTGAGATCACGTGAACGAAGAGAACCTGAGGACACGACCTGACAGTTTAGTCAGCACAATCATCGGCGACGTCCATTTCTGGATCCCGCTGGTTGTGCTCTTAGTGGGTCTGCTCCTTCTCCATGAGCTCCACTGAAGTAGGAAAAGAGGACGCTTGGAATCTGCCCTCACTTCTGCCGCTCAAAGTCCGATGCAGGCAAGCCGTCTGCGAAGTTTGCAGGCCCTGGGAGTGTTCTGCGGGTTCGCTGCCGGTGCGTGGCTGGGCGGAGCCGAAGCGCCGATAAAGATGGTAAACACCGGTATGTCCCCAATCACGGTTTCACTCATCATGGTGGCCGGAGTTTTCCTGGCTCGCTGGAGCATCCCGGCGTTTATCCGTGGGACTTCCTACGTTCGCAATGACGTGCGTCAGGCGCCTCATCTGATTATTTGGGCAGTACTCGCGGGATGCATGTGGGCAGTGGCCAACACCATGACCATCTATGCCATCCGCGCTGTTGGTTTGAGCATCGCCTTTCCTTTGTGGAATACGAATAGCCTACTTGGAATCTTCTGGGGCTTCCTCTTGTTCAACGAACTCCACCAGGCAGGATGGAAGCGCTGGCTGGGAGTGCTGGGCGGAGCGGCAGCTATGTGCGGCGGCGCAACATTGCTGGCTTTTGCATCCTCCACTCAAGCTTCCCCGGGCAAAGCCGCTCTCGGCGTAATAGCGGCTCTAGGCGCAGGGATCTTGTGGGGAACCATGTATATCCCCTACCGAAAAGCTTATCTAACGGGCATGAATCCCCTCTCTTTCATAACATTCTTTACCGTAGGCGAGTTAGCCACAATGACCGTTCTGGCCCTGAGCTATAGGGGGGCAGTCCCTCTGTGGCATGAAATCGTCGGCGCACGGACCGTGCTGTTTTGGCTGATGCTGGGGGGCTTCGTTTGGGTGATCGGAGACTTATTTCAGCAATACGCGGCGAAATACGTGGGGATCAGCCGGGGGGTTCCGCTTTCCAACACCAATCAGCTGTGGGGACTGCTGTGGGGCATCCTGGTTTTTCATGAGCTGCAAGGGGGGAGCCAGCGAGTCTACGCGGAAGTGATCGGGGGATCGATTTTGATGGCACTTGGTGCCGTTGCAATTGCGTTGTCCTCGGCGACCAGCCGAGAGCACTCGCGTTGGCAAGATGCAGCAGAACGAGAGGGCAAACGGTATGGCATTGCAGACGGCTATGTTCGAGCCAGTATGGAAGGCAGGGAGTTCGAGGGAGGGCTGAGCCGCCGATCCTTTGTAGACTGGCTGCTCGTCGGCGGTGTCACAGCTATCTTTGTTGCGGTTGCGGCTATGGCGCGGCTCCCGCGCTTCGACCTCAATCTGACATGGGCAGCCGCAGTTTCGGCGGCCATGCTGTTCCTCCTGGTGGGCTGTGGGATTGCCCTCTGGCGGACGACTCGGTTCAGCTAAACAGCTACTCCTGCGAACTCGTGCAGCAAGCAAGAAAGCTTCGGTGATTGGTGTCTGTCATTAGTAGCTCAATTTCATGGAGGTTTTTGTGAAGAAATTTGCTGCCGCGCTACTACTGTTCGGACTGATCGTCCCCCCCGGCTTTTTCAAGTGACGAATATCGCGTTGTTAAGAAAATTCTAGTCCCCGGCACTGGCAGTTGGGATTACCTGACTGTGGACGAGAGGGCGGCGCGACGTTTATACGTCTCCCACGGAACGCAAGTTGAAGTTCTCGATGTAGACTCGGGCACGATCATAGGCCAGATCTCCGATACTCCTGGAGTGCTCGGCATCGCCATCGCTTCCGAACTGGGCCGCGGCTTCGTCAGCGACGGCCAATCCTCAACGGTTACGATTTTCGATCTGAAGACTCTCAAACACAGCATCGAGGTGGCTCGGCTAGAAGCCAGACGCGATTATTTTTGATTCCGCCACCTCCAGAGTTTTCGCCTTCAACGGCGACAACAACAGCGCCACCGCGATCGATGCCGCTACCGGAAAAGTTGTGGGCACGGTCGACCTCGGCGGTGGGCCTGAGTTCGCCGCCGCGGACGGTAAGGGCTCCGTTTTCGACAACCTGGAAGATGAGAGTCTGGTTCTTAAGATCGATGCGCCCAGGCTCACGGTTGAGCAGCGATGGAAACAGCGCCTTGCGAATCGCCGAGCAGCATGGCCATGGATGCGCGCCAACCCCGTCTGTTCCTTGGGTGCCGCAGCAAAGTGATGGCTGTGATGAATGCCGACACCGGCCAGGTCATCCCAACCCCGGTTCCGGCGAAGTGTCCGGATTTTCCCGGCCCAATAGCCATCTCCCTCTCTCGTTCGACGGAGTAATACGCATTGAGGGGAAAATGCATTCTGCCGGGGTCTTACGGAAGCCGTAAAGCCGCTGCGCGCCGTGAAACCGATTGCAAGTTCGAACCCTGGCCACGATCTAAATGACGACGTTACATCGTGATATTCAGCATGCCGAGCTGCCGTTTTGTTGGATAATAGGGGGCCTAGGAAGTGAGCATGTCTGGCGCTGCGGATAAGTAACGGTGAGAGTAGCCTGGTATGCACTCGTCTGCTGCTGAAGTCACTACCGAATCTGGTCCTGTGCTGGGCCAGGAAGGAACACCGCCAGAACATCCGGCGGGTGGCGGTTTTCGGTCCAAGGGACGTATTCTCGTGCTTGCACTGGTCGTCGGCATCGTTCTGTTCGTGGGGCTTAGGGTCAAGACCCCATCGATTAAGAATGCCGCGCTTCCTTCAAATGTCCCGCCTGATCTGAGCCGAACTCTACGTCTCAAGGGCGCAACCGAAGCCGTGCAAACTCGCGCCGTGCTGGCGCCCCTTCTGGCAGGCCAGCAGGTCGGGACCCTCACAATTACCAAGTTGACGCTTGGCGGAAGGCACGTGAAGCGCGGGGACCTGCTGGTGGAATTCGATCGCCAAGCCCAGATTCGCGATTCGCTCGACAAGCAAGCGGAATACGACAAATTGAATGGTCAGGTATTGGAGGAGCTGGCGAAAGAGGATGCGGCGCGCGCCAAAGACGAAACTGAAATAAAGCAGGCCGAAGACAACCTGAGCAAAGCAGAGCTCGAGATGCAGAAGGTTGAGACCCTTTCGCGCATCGATGCCGAGAAAGCCCACGCGACTCTTGACGAGGCCAAGACCACACTGCAACAACTTCGGGAAACCTTCGATCTGAAGCGTAGGGCAGCGCAGGCAGCCATTCGCATCCTGGAAATTCAGCGTGATCGAACTCGCGAGACCATGTTGCACGCTAAAGCGAACGCCGAGCTGATGCAAATCCACTCGCCCATTGATGGTGTCGTCGTTCTGAACACGATCTGGAAACAGGGAAAAATGGGAGAGGTCCAAGAGGGCGATCAGGTTCGGCCAGGCGTGCCTTTCATGCAGGTGGTCGATCCCTCGATGATGCAGGTGCGGGCGCTGGTCAATCAAGAAGATTTCCTTAGTTTGCAAATCGGCCAAGCGGCCAAAGTGCACCTCGATGCCTATCCAGACCTAGTGTTCCCGGGCAAGCTGGAGGAGATGGCTCCCATTGGCAGGAGTGGTGACTTCTCCTCCAAGCTTCGTACGTTCGCCGTAGTTTTCTCGATTACCGGCAATGATGCGAGGTTGATGCCTGATCTTTCGGCCGCGGTTGACCTAGATCTGAGAGCGCGATAACGGCACGGACGGCTTAACATGATCAGCAGAATCCGGCAGCTGTGGATTCAGCGCAAAGCGATGGTTGTCGTCGCCCTTCTCTCGATGGGTAGCGGTGCCGTGCTCGGAGCTGTCCGGTACTCCAACCGGTTTCCTGCGATTCCCACTTTCGAGGTGAAGCGTGGTGAATTCATCGACTCGGTCCAGTTCCGCGGTGAAGTGAAGGCGATGAAGTCGGTAACGATTTCTGCTCCCGCTGAGGCTGGTGATCTTGAGATCGTCAAGATCGCAGCCGACGGAACCCAACTGAAGCAGGGCGACACTATCGTCGAGTTTGACAAAACAAAAACCGAGCAGGAACTGGCGCAGTACCGGTCGACTCTGAAATCGGCGCAGGCAGAGATCGAACAGGCCCGGGCTCAGGCGCGGCTGAAGGAAGAAGAGGATGTAACCGTGGCGATGAAAGCCCGATACGACGTCGAAGCGGCGAAGTTGGATGCCAGCAAACAAGAGATTGTGTCGAGAATCGAAGGCGCCGAGGCGAAGTTGAAAGTGGCCGACGCCGAGCAAAAGCTGCATGAAATGGAGGAGAAGCTGAAATCCGATCGTGCGGTAAATAAGGCAACGATCGAGAGCAAAACCCAGGCCAGCAAGAAAGCGGCTTACGATGTGCAGCGGGCCGAGCGCGCGCTAACCAAGATGATATTGCGGGCGCCATTGGCGGGCATGATCAGCCTGGTACCGGTTTGGCGGCCCGAAGGCGAAGTTCCGTTTAAACCGGGAGACCGGGCTTGGCCTGGCGCACCGATGGCGGAGCTACCCGATGTTTCTTCGCTGCGAATCTCGGCGCGCGTGGATGAAACCGAGCGCGGCCGCATTGCAATAAAGCAGTTAGTCACCGCGCAACTGGATGCGATCCCCGACCGTCAGTTCACCGGCAATATCGAGCAGATCAGCACGATTGCGACCATCGATTTTTCGGCGGGCTGGCCAATCCCTAGGAATTTCAATCTCGAGATCGCGCTTGACCAGGCGGATACGCGCTTGAAGCCGGGCATGACAGCCCAGTTAACCGTGGTGGTGGACCGCGTTCCGGATGCACTCAGCATTCCCAGCGAGGCCTCGTTTCAGAAATCGGGTCAGACCGTAGCCTATGTATGGGAGGGTTCGAAATTCCAGGAGCATGCGATCGAGATCCGCCGTAGGAGTCGCAACCGCATCCTGGTTGCGAAGGGTTTACGTGCCGGCGAACGAGTGGCATTGAAAGACCCGTCGGCGAAGGAGTGACCCAGTATAAATGAAACACCGCCGTGCCATTACGTGGGCCGTAGTCGCAATCATTCTAATTACTGCCATCGGTATGGTGGCCGCAGCGCGTCGAGGCAGTATCACTACTATCGACGATGAGATCCCTGTGGGAAAGGTGAAGCGAGGAGACTTGAATCTGGAGATTGACGCCACGGGCGAACTTCGCGCGAACCACACCATCACACTTACCGCTCCTCCTGTTGGCGGTGGGGCCCTGCAAATTATCCGGTTGCTTCATACTGGCGTGCCAGTCAAGAAGGGTGACATCGTCATCGAATTCGACCCCAGCGAGCAGCGCTACAAGATGGAGCAGAGCCGTTCGGAGTTACTTCAGGCCGAGGAGGAAATCACCAAGGCCAAGGCCGATGCTGCAGTTCTGGCAGCACAGGACAAGGTGACACTGCTTAAGGACCGCTACGATGTGAGAGACGCGGAGTTGGAACTCCAGAAAAACGAACTCGTGAGCGCCATTGATGCAAAGAAAAACCAGCTCGCCCTGGAGCAGGCAAAACGAGTTTTGGCGCAGCTTGAGCAGGATATCCAATCACATACTGCATCCGGTCAAGCCGCAATCTATCTCGCTCGGGAGAAATGGAACAAAGCGAAGCTGTCCATGGACCAGGCACAGGAGAATATCAAAAAGATGAAGGTTCCCGCCGCCATGGATGGGTTGGTCTCCATTGAAAAGAATCGCGACGCGAATGGGGGATTCTTTTTCGACGGGATGTCTCTGCCCGACTATCGCGAAGGGGACCAGGTAACGGCGGGCAGTGGTGTTGCGGAGGTGATCGACGCTCGGGAGATGGAACTGGTATCTAAAGTCAATGAACACGACCGAAGTAACGTTAGAGTAGGGCAATCCGTAAGGGTTGAGTTCGATGCATCCCCTGGTCAACTATTCCACGGAACGGTCAAGACTGTAGGTGGAATGGCAGTGCGTCAATTCTGGGATCAGAATAACGGAGGCAAGTTCGACGTCTCCATCGAACTCTCCAACAGTGATTCACGCCTTCGCCCCGGCCTCACTGCTCAGATCGCGATTCTGGGGGATGAAAGAAAGAATATTCTTTACTTGCCCAGGCAGGCGTTGTTCTTGAAGGATGGAAAGCGCGTCGTTTACGTGAAGAGCGGCAATGGATTTGAGCAACGCGACGTCACGATTCAAAGTGAAAGCGAGAGCCGCGCAGCCGTCGAAGGGCTCACTGCCGGGGCCGAGATCGCTTTAGTCGACCCGACGGCGCCGCGAAGATCGGGCATCTCGGGCGGTTCCTCACCCGGCATAGGCGGGGTAACGCCTTGATGTCAACCGTGATCTCAACCACTCCCCGACGTGTGCTGCACATTCACGAACAGTGGATTCCAGATTTGCGCCTGGGGCTGCAGAACCTTCTGCTGCACCGGCTTCGCTCACTACTCACAATGTTGGGCATGATTTTCGGCGTTGCGGCGGTCGTGTCCATGCTTTCCATTGGCGCCGGCGCACGCCAGAAGGTGATGGCTCTGATCGAGCAGATGGGGGTCTGCAACCTTATTGTGGAAGCGAAGGAAACCACCGAGTGGCAAGCCCATCAGAAGATCCGCAAGATCTCGCCCGGACTTACGTTCCAGGACTACCGGACGATTCGCGATGACGTGAGTGACATCGTGGTTTCGACTCCCCGCAAGCGGTTGACGGCCTCAAGAACCATTCCAAAATCTCAGCAGGATGCGCCTTCGGTTTACGGAGTCAACCCCATTTACACGCAGATCGCAGGACTTCAAGTGCTGGAAGGCAGGTTTTTCGATCAAGGCGACGAGAATCGTGGTGCGCCAGTCTGTGTGCTGGGAGCCGCTGCCAAGTCGAGCTTGTTCGGAGCTTCGAATCCGATCGACCAGTACGTCAAGGTTAACGAACAGTGGTTTCGCGTAATTGGAGTGGCTAGCCCTCAGCTCAGCTCGCAGACGGAAGTGGCGGGAGTACCGACTCAGGACATCAACAACATCATCTATGTTCCTCTGAATGCCGCAATTCTTCGAATGGAAGACAGTTACAGCGATGTGCGAGATGAAATCGACGGCATTTATCTCACCTTGCGGGAGAAAGCTGACATGCCTGCGGCTGCGCAAGTGGTGCGGGCCATTCTGGATTCGTCCCATCACGCTGCGGGCGATTTCAGTGTGATCGTTCCCGCCGAACTGCTTGCCGAACAAAGGCGCACAGAACGCCTGTTCAATGCCGTGATGGTTGCAATCGCTTCCATCTCCCTGCTGGTGGGTGGCATTGGGATCATGAATATCATGCTGGCCAGTATCTTGGAACGCACACGAGAGATTGGTGTGCGCCGCGCGGTGGGCGCTCGGCAGTCGGACATCGTTCGCCAATTTGTGGTTGAGGCCATGATGATCTCGTTCGTTGGCGGAAGCTTGGGCATTGTCTTTGGCTTCGTTATGTCACGCCTGATCGCCTGGCTGGCGGGATGGTCAACCATCGTGACGGCCAGTTCCATTCTTCTCGCCTTTGTCGTTTCCATCACTGTTGGACTAGTGTTTGGGATTTATCCAGCGGTCAAGGCTGCTCGTCTGGATCCAGTGGAAGCAATTCGCTACGAGTGAAAGACAGACGGAATGCAACGAGAATGTAGTCGCCTCGCTCTTTCAGCACTACTTTGCTTACCGACAAGACTTTGGAGGTGGAGATGAAACTTTATCGTCTGGGGATTCCCTGGTTGTTCTTGATGCTGGCCTTACTGGCGGAAGCACAGAATCGCGAGAATTATGGCGGGTTGCTCACGCAGCAGGTGTCCTCGGGCAAGCTGCCGCCGCCACAACACTTGCAAGACCACGTGGACGACGGCAAGCTGCGTCTCGGTGTGCGCGACGCCGTTCTCCTGACGCTCGAAAATAACAGCAATGTGCGGATTCAGGAGGCGCAGGTAGAAACCGATAAGTTCGCGCTGTTGCGCACATACCAGCCCTTCGATCCTGCGCTGCAGAGCATCTTCAATCTGAATCGGTTTTCCTCTCCGGGGTTCAGCCAACTTCAAGGAGTGGGAGTTTCGGGCACCGCTGCCCTCAATTCGTTGACTCAGGCCGGCCAAATCAACTACACGCAGACCTTCTACACTGGCACGAACATCGTTGTGGGTCTCGGTACTACCAGGAATTCGACCAACAGTTCGTTCTACTATTTCAATCCGTATTACAACACCACGCTGAATTTACAGTTCACCCAGCCGCTGCTTCGTAATGCCTGGCGGTTTGCCAACGAGGCCCCCTTAATCATCGCACGTCGCACTCTGCAGCAGTCGCGGGCCAGCTTTGGAGCCCAGGTGAGTGATGCGATCTTGCAAGCCGTCAGCCAGTACTGGACCGTGGTGCAGGCTCGCGGCAATCTGGATGTCGCGCGGAAATCACTAGAGGCAGCCGACGCGAGCTATCAGCGCGACAAACGAGCTCTGGAATTGGGGGCTCTGCCACCACTCAACATTTACCGCTCCGAATCTGAAGTTGCATCGCGCCGCGTACAGATGATCCAGGCTGAATACACTCTGAAGCAGGCGGAAGAAGCGTTGCGCCTGACCATCGGCGCAGACCAAGATCCTTATTTTCGCGCGCTCGACCTGGATTTGACGGAAAAACCGGAACCAGAGGGCGCACTATGGAGCCTCGACGCTGGAACCGCGCTGCAAGTGGCACTCAAACAGCGGCCGGAAGTTGAAGCCGTACGTGATGCGCTGGCCAATGACGACACCAGCATTCGAATCGCGCACAATCATCTCAAGCCCGATCTTTCTCTGACTGGTCTTTACCAAAGTAATGGACTGGGCGGCAATCAGTACAACCTTAATATCAACCAGACTACCGGACAAGTTACGTCCCAACTGATCTCTCGGGGAGGACTGGCCTCGTCTTTCCATCAGCTTCTTGCTTTCGGTTATCCCGGATACGGTGGGACCTTGACTTTGAATCTTCCGGTGAAGAATCGAGCAGCCCAAGCTGATCTGGGCAGTGCTTTAGTGTCGCGGCATCAGGATCTTTACTCTGCTCAGCAAGTTCGTGAGCGGATCACACGGGAAGTAACGGATGCGGTCCATCAACTGGAGGAAGCGAAGATCACCCTGGCGGCAGGAAAAACGTCGTTGGATCTCGCACAAAAAGATCTCGCAGCCGAGCAGCGCAAATACGAACTCGGCTCGGAGCCCATTTTCTTCGTCCTCAACGCCCAGACGGGCCTGGCGCAGGCCGAGTTGAACTTGTTGCAGGCGCAGGTTAGTTATCAGGTTGCTCGTGCAGCCGTCGATCACGCCACAGGTAGCCTGTTAGAACCTTATGGCTTGCAAATCGCGAAGCTGACGAAATGATTGGTCGTGTCATGGTACCTAAGGAAGCGTTGCTACCACGAAGCAATTAGACGCTCGCGCCCCGCCGCCCACACTTCTGTCCGCCCCCACAACGCCTGCACGCCCCGCTGTTTACTCGTTCGTTACTATGGAGTGCAACTTTGAAACCTCCTACCTCCTATCCCGTTGATCGTTTGACGGGATCTTTGGCATCCCACAATCGTGTTTCCGGACTCAGAGATGCCTACTAAGGTCGATCAAAGAAGCTCAACACCTCGTGTTGGTCCCGCGTCATAGAACGCATTGCGGAAGCTTCGCAGGCCGGGCAATGTCCCGCTAGGAGTGAGTTTGGTCCGGGTGGGCGCTGTCGAACTCCGGGCATACTTATAGTTCAACTCAGTTCACTCTTTCGAGGCCCACCGATGTACTGTTGTATTGGTATCAACTTCAGGGCCGCCGGATACGCGGACCTAGGAACCCGGTACACGTTTGCGCCGTTCTCACACACCCCCACATGCATGCGACCTGTTCACTTTGAAGCAAGTCTTTGGATCGCTTTGGTTCGCAACATGTCCATGCGCCCGGGGAGCAACGGGCCGCTCCGTATCCGCCCGACGCAGCTTGGAACTGAACTACAAGGGAGACTATCCCTTCATCTAGCCTCTTTGCCGCGGACTCTGCGGCGCTTCGCGTTTGCGCTTTGGCCGCAGCACTGACGCCCCGCTGAACTTCCTCCGCTCTGATGCGCAGAGCTCTAAACATTTGGACCCCGAAGGGCTGGTGGCGCCTTTGGTACAAACGCTCCAGCCCACCCGCTAGGAGAACGATTCCAGCGGCTGTGGAGTTCATATCGCTGAAAGGCGTCGTCCGACGCCCTGAATTGGCCCCTCCGCTTCGAGAACCCACCTGCACCGGATTGAAAGCCGCGTTCAAAGCCTCCTGCTGGTGCGCAAGGAGGGTCAGCTTAGCGTCCAGCATGCGAAAGCTGCGGAATGGTTCCCCGTTAGAGGCTTTCGGGCTGTGCGGGGTGCGTTTCGGTGCAGCGACCAAAGTCGTCGATAAAGCCGCCACCGTAAGCCATGCCATCAGACGCTTGGAGTCCATCATCGACGTTTCGGCTTTACGCCTCCCGGTTTCCATTGAAGTTGATCCAGAACAGACCTGAAGGGAAATCGGTCGCCGGGACATCTGGTGCTGGAAATGTCACTATGTCGGACGATGTGTTGCAAGGGAATATGGTAACGGTCTTTCAGTCGGCGAACGAGTTGGATTAGGGAGGCAATCTGCTTCGCGCTCGGTCTGATCGGCCCCTTTTTTCCGGTTGGATTATCTTCGCTGCTGAAATCACCCACGACCGAAATTCCCAGGTATGAGTTGTATCCTTGCGCGTGCGCTCCCTCACACCTTTCGGGTCTGCCCGGTTGCACACGGCCGTTGGGCATAATGAGGTAGTGATAGGCCACATGGTACATGCGACCGAAACACAAGATTTCGAAGCCGCGCGCCTGATGATATTTGTCGATATCGCGCCCGCTCCGGGGCACTGTATTTTCGCCCGGAATCACCGCTGTGTGGTGAAACACGATCCCGGTAGCTGTGATCGTGTTAAAGAAAGAAACGACCGATGATAGATATTTCTCAATCATTGTTCTCGGTACTGCGTTGTGGACCGCATCCGAGGTGTCCGCGTCGCGCCGAATCATGCCGCTGGCTTCACTGCTAGAGAGCACGCCCGCCGCGCCTTCATAGGTAAGCAACTCGGCGGTCAGTTCAACCTGGGTGGTAACCGGAGTTGTACTCACGAGAGGCGCGGCCGCCCGTTTCTGGCCTCCGATCTGCAATTCGCCAGACCGCAATGCCCGCACTCCCTTGTCACTCAACACAAAAACCAGCAAATCAGTAGGATGAGCCCCCATACCATGCCCGTTGAATTTTACGAATGCAGGCCCGCTCCAGCTATCCGCTGCTTCACGGCAGCTAGCCACTCCGCCAGCGCTGACATTCACAGTTCCCCCCATGATCGATGGAATCACCACAACGCACTTCGTGCTGTTCAGGACGGCATCGGGGACCGCATTCTGAGATTTCTTGGAAATTTCGTCCAGTACACGGGCTGCTCCCCCTATACTTAACAATGCTGCGGATTTTACATGTTTGGCTGGGTAGGCGCTCCCGATTGAGCTGGCTACCAGGGAAAGAAGCACGACTTTCTTCGCGCAGCGTAACAGGGGCGTTTGGTCTCCTTTGCAGCTTCGATTCCCCTGAGATTAACGCACAGGCTCGCCACGGGAGTCCAGCCAAAGGCTCGGGTCTACCAGAGGCAACGGCTTACGGAACTGACTTGACCAGAGTAGTAGATCGCTAACAGCTGTATACAAAACTATCGTGAAGGCGTGAGTATGTCGAGCTTTCCCTTGCCTGATAATTCAAGTATTACCAGCTCTCCTGAGAAGCCACGACGAAACGTTGAGCACAGCGCACTCCAATTCAGTCCAATCACGACTTCTCTAGGCAAAGAGTCGGTAGGCCCTGAACCCGAACTCCAGGCGATTTTGGAGCAGGCAATGGAGCGAACAGGGGCAACCGGAGCGGCTATTGTGCTCAGCACAGAAGACGCGGTGTGCTGCCGAGCCTCCACTGGTGCCCCCGCTCCAAAAGTGGGGGCGCGTTTGCAATCAGGCATGAGCCTGACCGGGCTTTGTCTCGGTACCGGCGAAATTCTGCTCTGCAACGACACTAATACCGATCGGCGGGTTGACCCCCAATTATGCAAAGAAATGGGCATCCGGTCCCTGCTGATATTGCCAGTTAAGCAGAATGCCAAGGTGGTGGGAGTGCTCGAAGTACTGTCCATCAACCCGAATGCGTTCAATCAGCATGACATGACCGCGATGAGTAAGTTAGCCGATCGGGTATTACCATTGCCTTCGGAGTCCGCGACAATACCGGATCGATGCCGTGATCAGCTCCCGAGCAAGGATATTGAGGCGGTAAGGGGTCTCCAAAAACACTTGGCCCAAGCCGATGTACTCAAGGAGCATAACAACCGCCTACGAACCACGGACGCGGCTGAAGCGCCCGAATGGAACGGGCACGATATGGGATCACAATTACCTGATCGGCCGGTAACTATGACGATCCCGGGGCATCCAATGGGGGCTCGCTGGTTAACAACAGGATTGGCCACTGCCCTTGCTCTGGTAATCGGCGGCTACGGATATCACCTCAATCATCCAAGAGCCGCAACAAACGTCGCAATACTTCCGATTGCGGCCGCGAACCACAAGCCGCCCATCCCGGATCAGCAGCATGTGTTGTCGGAACAAGACAAGAAGACCAATGGGCAACCGAAAGCGTCGGACAGTGTACTAACAGCCACCAGGCAAGAGCTTATTCTAGCAATTCAGGAAGCAGTTCAGGGCACGGATGTGAATCGCATAGTCAACCGAGCCGACGCGGGTGATTCCATTGCTCAATACGAAATGGCTCTGCGATATGCTAATGGTGAAGGTGTGCCGCAGAACTACCGGGAGGCAATGGCATGGTTCGCGAAAGCGGCGGCAAACGGTAATGACAACGCGCAGTGGAAGCTCGGGCTTGGCTATATCAAAGGAATCGGAGTGCCTCATGATGAGCGCAAGGCAGTGTTGTGGTTCAAACGAGCCGCAAACCACGGCGATATCCGAGCACAGAGTGCTCTCAGTGACCTTTACTTGAGCGGTCGAGGCGTTCCAAGAGACTACGTACGTGCGTATACGTGGGCCAGTATCGCTACAGGATTGCGAGGAAACAACAACGACCGATTGAGGGTCATAGGATCGCGAATGACAGCAGCCCAGATTGAGGATGCCCGTCGGCGGATATCCAGTTGGAGCGCCAGACGGTGAAAGCTGCCCCGCCTGTCACACCTACTACCAATTCTGTGAGGTCAATGCAAGACAGGCTGCTTGGCGATCGCGTTTTTGCGCCGAAAGATCTCACCGATCGCAGACCGCTCCGAGTCATATCACCAGTCGAGGGATACGGTCGCCTAGAACTGCTTATGGAAGTTCGTTCACAGCGTGGGCACTTCCGCCCTCCGCTTTTATCGCTCTGACTTTCACCGGTTCCGGTTTCTTCCTGTCGCGAGCGGCTTCCTCCAGGTGGCCTTTGACCGCTTGCTCCAGTTGGCCCATAAGAGTTAGCAAAGTCTCGTCGCCCACGTCCAAAACGCTGCGCAGTTCCGTGCTGGCCCTCATAGCTTGCTGATACGCGTCGCGAGATTTCGTTAAGAGTGGAATGCATTCGATGAACTTTTGGGCGTTTTCCGTGAACTCGAACACCGCTTCCTTGTATGTCGCCAGTGTACTTGGTGTGAGCTCAGTGCTCACGTCAGCATTTTCTTTCCACATATACCTCGCTCCTTAACCTCTTAATTCCATTAATTCCGTGGCACGACGGTTGCAGATGCGCATTATGAACTTGTTGGCAAGAAGGGTCAAATGGGCGTATCTAGCCAATCTAGCCAATCTAGCCACGAAAGGATTTTTGCGGAGGCGGGAAATAGGTTGTAGGGGGGACACTCGGTGGTATCGGTCGTGCTGCGATACCCAAGCCCTTAAGCTAGGGAAAGGCTCGGATGAAGGCTGGCGGTAGAACTAATACCCGCAGGAGGCATTACGCATCAGCAGATGGCGCGGAGCCCGAGTCTTCTGGTTTCTCCCGGCAGGAGTTTGGGATTCTTGCCCGGATGGCGGTACCAGCACAACTGCCACGGCTCGCAAATCGCGCATTTCCAATCTTGCTCGATAATCTTCTGGTTCAGCAGCTTCCGCATCTCAGAGTTGAGGATTAAAGTGTTAGGCTTTTGGATTCGATTCTTCCAACGGGTATTCCATGAACGACTCTCACATAACGCAGCTTGACCTACAAGCAATGGCCGAGCAGATCATGCTAGAGCACGGCTTCGAACCCGAGTTTCCTGCGGCGGTTCAGCAGCAGTTAGCCGATATCAAGGCGCGGTCACCGCTGGCGCCTGTTTCTCCCCAGGACGTGCGCGACCTGCGCGGGCTCCTCTGGTCGTCGATTGATAACGACACATCCCGCGACCTGGATCAGATTGAGGTGGCCGAGCGGCTCGCGAATGGCGATGTCAAAGTGATGGTTGGCATTGCGGACGTGGATGCGTTTGTGGCGAAGGCTTCTCCGATTGATGACCATGCGGCCAAGGAGACGACCACGGTCTATACCGGGGTACGCAACTTCCCGATGCTGCCGGAGGAGCTTTCGACCGGGGTATCGTCCTTGCTTGAGAGCCAGGACAGGGTGGCTCTGGTCATCGAGTCTGTGGCGGGTGGGGATAGAAATGTGAGCTCAGGCATGGTGTATCCGGCGCTCGTGCGAAACAAGGCGCAACTTACTTACAAAGCGGTGGGTGACTGGCTGGAAGGGACAGCGGCGGCTCCGCCGAAGGTGGCTGCATCCTCCGAGTTGCAAGGCCAGCTCAAGTTGCAGAACGATGTTGCGCAGGCTCTGAAGAAACAGCGCTTTCTCCATGGGGCATTGAACATCGATACCAACGAAGTGCATCCGGTGTTGCTAAACGAGCAGGTGGTGGATATCGCAAAACAGGAGAGGAATCTTGCCACAGAGCTAATCTAGGATTTCATGATTGCTGCGAACGGAGTGGTGGCGCGCCTGCTCGAGAAGGTCTCATCACTGCGGCGCATTGTGAAGACTCCTGAGCGCTGGGACCGGATTGTTCAGCTGGCGGCGGCACGAGGTGAGACCCTACCGGCACAACCCGATTCCAAGGCGCTCAACGATTTTCTGCTCAAGCGCAAAGCGGCTGATCCGGACCACTTTGTGGACCTATCGTTGGCTGTCATCAAACTAATTGGGCCGGGCGAGTATGTGCTGGAGCGCCCGGGAGATCCGGAGCAGGGGCACTTCGGGCTGGCGGTTCAGGACTACACACACTCGACCGCGCCGAACCGGCGGTTTGCTGATGTTGTCACGCAGAGATTGCTTAAGGCTTTTACCACTGGGACGCCGGGACCGTATTCCGATGAGGAACTGTCGGGTATCGCCAAAAACTGCACACTCAAAGAAGATGCGGCGCGAAAAGTTGAGCGCGAAATGTCGAAGCGGCTGGCTGCGGTGGTAATGAGCAAGCGGATTGGCGAAATCTTCGACGCCATCGTCACCGGTGTGACTCCGCACGGAACGTTTATTCGCGTCATGAAGCCTCACGTTGAAGGGTTACTGGCGCAAGGCTACCGGGGATTGGACGTCGGGGATAAGCTGCGGGTCAAGCTTACGCGGACTGACGTCCAGTATGGATATATTGATTTTGTCCACGCCTGATTGGCGGGGGGACTCCGCAGTGGTCTCACCTTTCGAATCATGCGCAACTTACTTCGCCTGCTTAAACACAGCGCCATCCTTCATCACAAAATTGACTTCTTTCAGCGCATCCATGTTGGTCAGAGGATCGCCTGAAACGGCAACAATATCGGCGTATGCGCCCGGTGCAATCACACCCAGTTCGCCTTTCACGTCCAGGAGTTCCGCGGCTTTCGAAGTCGCGGCCTTGATTGCATCTACCGGTGACATTCCAAACCTCACCATATACCCGAACTCCTGGGCGATGGGATCGGTCCAGGGGATGCCGCCCATATCTGTGCCGAAAGCAATCTTCACGCCGGCTTTAAGAGCTTTTTTGAACGAAACTTCATGGACTGACGCACGCGCGCGGTCGCGCTGGCCCTCCGGTGTGTTCTCAGGCGACCAGTCGTGGTAATACACCGCCAGAGTGGGTACCAACCACGTGCCTTGCCTGAGCATTTGCGCGATCGCATCATCATCCAGATCAAGGCCGTGCTCAATGGAATCGCAACCGCCATCCAGAGCGCGATGCAGCCCAATTCCACCATAGGCGTGGCACGCTACTTTGTGCTGCTGGCCGTGGGCTTCGTCGGTTACCGCTTTGAGTTCTTCCACGGTAAGCGTGGGCTGCGAAACTAGGTGGCCCTGTTTGTCTACCCACGAGCGGTGCGTCATGTAAACCTTGATCCAGTCAGCGCCGTTTTCAAGCTGTTCGCGCGCCGCTTTGCGCAATTCCACCGAGCCATCCGCTAATTGCGCGCCTTTGGGAACCACGATATCCGGGTTGTAGCCTTCGAGCGGATAGCCGCCGGTGACAGAAATTGCGCGAGTCGAGGCGAAGATCCGCGGGCCTGGAATATAGCCCTTATTGATCGCCATCTTGATGCCAAGATCGCCGTAGCCTGCGCCTTCAGTCTCCACATCGCGGATAGTGGTAAAGCCCTGCTCCAGGCAGCGCCTCGCCGAAACTGTCGCCCGTGCCGCACGAAACGATGCCGGATACTTCAGCAGTTGAATGTCATATCCGCCTTCCGCCGGATCTTCCCCTTGAAGAAAAATGTGGGTATGCGCGTCAATCAGCCCGGGAAGAACTGTCACATTCGATGGAAGATTGATGACCTCGGCTTCCGCAGGCGGCTTCCCTCCCTCGCTCACACTGGCGATCTTGTTTCCCTTCACCACGATCAATACGTCGTGCCGGGGGTGGGGGGACGTGCCGTCGATTAACGTGGCAGCGTGAATGGCAATGGTCTTTTCCGGAGCAGCGGGCTCTTGGGTCTTTTGCGCGGGCCGTGGTGGACAACAACAGAACGAAGAAAATCGGCAGGATAGCGATGCGGCGTGGCATTTCAGGCTCCTTCATCTACTATATCGAATACGAGAAGTGGAAGAAGGCCAACGGCCGGCTTAAAGCGTGCTGACGCCCGAGCAGATGACTGCGGCGGAAGCGACGGTTCTCAACGCGCACACGAGTTAGCAGTCGAAGTGGGCGCCGCCGAGCCGCTTGCTGCGGAACCGGTGTGGGGTTTGCATCAGCGCGATCAAACGGGCGGCTCGAATCGGACCGATGCAGGGAATCAGGCGCAGCAGTTTCGCTGCCTCATGTTTCCGGCTCTCGGCTAAAAACTCCCCTCGCATCTCTCGCCGCAAGGCCTGCAATCCGTCCAGTTGTTGATAGAGCAGGAGCGGGCGCTTGCAACGTGCTACCGGCGCGCCGAAGAAAGGACCGGCATTGCTGGCGGGGCTGATGCGCTGCGGTGTGTGCGGACGGCCACTACACATCAAGTACGGCATCACTGGGCGCAGACGGGTGCCGCGCTATGAGTGTCGTGGCGATCGCCAGCAGCGCTCGGTACGGCGAGGCCTGGGTTTCGGAGGTGCGCGGGTCGATCAAGTGGTCGTGGCAGAAGTGCTCGAAGCCATTCGCCCCGTGGGCATCCAAGCGGCTCTGGACGCCTGGGATCAAAGTCAGGACGTGGAAGATGAGAAACAACGTGCTTTGCAGCTGGCGTTGGAGAAGGCGCGCTACGAAGCCAATCGGATCGAGCGCCAGTATGAAGCGACCGAACCTGAGAATCGCCTCGTGGCTGCCGAACTGGAGAAACGTTGGAATGCAGCGCTTGCCCATGTCGCTGATTTGGAAGCGCGCGTTGCCGAGGTAAAAGGCAAGATGGTTCCCCTGGGCAAGGAACAACACCAGCAGCTGCTGGCGCTCGGAGAGGATTTGGAACGACTCTGGGATCATCCGGCATGTCCCACATCGTTGAAGAAACGTGTTCTGCGCACGGTTCTGAAGGAAATCATCGCCACGCAAGTTGGCAATCCGCCGCAGATCATCCTGAAGCTGCATTGGGCAGGCGGAGTGCACCGGAGCTGGTACTACGAAAGAATCCGTCAGGACACCACAATCACGTCAACTCGCGCGAGGTGATTGACTTGGTTCGCGAACTCGCGCAGGTGTGTGATGACGCGGCCATCGTGGGTATCCTGAACCGTCTCGGGTACAGAACAGGAAACGAAAACACGTGGAATGAAAAGTGTCTGCAACATGTGCGCCATAGCAACGGCATTCCTGCATGTCCGCCAGCGGAACAACGG
>WNGJ01001752.1_pt1 | contig 21525 bp, 22 predicted proteins | sample 5400611 | NCBI WGS metagenome assembly WNGJ01 (sample SAMN13153375, study PRJNA577476) | soil metagenome | isolation source: 40 cm soil or saprolite under Garry oak tree replicate 1 | place: USA:California | collected 2016-06-15
TGATCGGCGAAGATGGTCACGCTTTGAGACGGTTGGCGGTCTGACGCTCTTCTTTCAGGTCCTCAAAGCTGTACGGTAGCGGGGGAACACCGTGCTTCGCCGCGAAATCCATGAAAGCCGCCACGGGCGTCTGACATAGTTCCGCAGCGCGCCCCAGAGCGAGCTTATCCTCGCGATAAAGTTCGAGGGCAGCAATCGAGCCTCAAGAGTGGCGCTTTTGGCTCTCGTGAATCATGTAGTCCAGTTCGATTTTCAAGCATTGCTTTCTTTTGATCGGTTACAGGCGAGGATCACTTCAACGAAAAGCCGACGATTCATCCAGGTGGCAGCGAATGATAGTTTCCGAGTGGCCGACATTACCGGCCAATCTCTGCCCATTCTCGGGGCGTCGCGAGTGAGGGCGTTTTGATGGTTAGGCGTGGTCGACTTAGCTTCATCAGGGCGGGGAAGCTAACACAAACCAGGTATCGTCGCAAAATGAATCAGGCGCAGTTCGCGACCCAATCGGCTTCGATCTGGTACGGCGGAACAGAAAGTAAAATAAAAGGAATCCCAGAGCATCGGGGCTCTGCACCTCCGACGTTGATCTCTCAAGATCTGACCAGGAAGCAGACCACCACCTCCGGAAGAGAAAATTCATCTGAAGGAGAAGAACGCTTCTCACCCGCATCTTGTATGGCTGTGATTCAGAATATTGGCCGGTAATAATCGACAATACTTCTATAGACGGCCCCGTTTGCTACGAGCGATACTCGGCTAATCTGATCCCTGGCTTGACCCGACAGACCTATTCAGTGACCCCGAACGGGTCGGACACGCAACATCTCGACAATGCCCGTTATTGGTTTATTTGGATCACGGTGCGCGGGGATTCAAACGAATGTTAAGCTGCCCGTACGCAAGCTCCGGCGTTGGAGATCCTAGGGCAAACGGATGAGACGTTTATCCGGCCATTCTGGGGCCGTACGCTAGGCGCTCCGTGGTGTGCGTCCGTGCTCGTGCTGATGCTTCTGACTTGTGCGCGGGGCAATGCAGTGCTGGGCCCACCGTCAGCTCGCCCGTTGTTCCTGCTCCAGTTCCTCGTCATGTGGGCGTGGCCATTCGCTCTCTTGACCCGCGCAGGCCGGAGGGAAATTGGACTGCGTAAGCCCGGCAACGCGGTGGCTGCCTTCTTTTGGAGCGCATTGGCCGGCGTGGCATGTGCCCTGGGAGTCTTTGCGCTGGGGCTGGTATTGTTCGGGCAATCGCTCGAGAACTGGCACGTGACTGTCCGCGACAGCTTTCGCCTCCAGGAACTTCGTGGCTCGATGCCCGGCCCTCTCCTCTTTGCCACGATCGCTTTGCCAGCCATGATCTTCAGCCCTATCGGGGAGGAGATCCTGTTTCGTGGCGTGATTCAGCAGGCATTCACGCGTCGCTGGAACGTCAGCACCGCGACCGCCGAGAACTCATTCAGCTTTGGTTTGGTCCACTTGCTTCATCATGGAATCTCGAGAGACGCCGCAGGCTTTCATCTGCAATTCTTTTCGGGTTCACTCATGGTTCTCTTGATGGCGGCCACGAGCTATGTGTTTACGCTGTGCCGCCTGCGCAGCGGTTTCTTGTGGCCATCCATGGTTGCGCATTCGACGTACAACTTGGTCATGATCGGCGGAATTTTTCTTTACCTTACGTGACATCCGGCCCTTCAAGAGGAGACGCCGCATCGCATGGCGCTTACCGCCGATTGCGGGCGGATGACGGGCAACCCTTCCGTAATCCGATAAATGAAGGTTTGGCGACAAGCCTGGCCATAGGGTGCGCGACTTACAGGTGGAACTTAAGCCGCCCGACGTGCCTCCCAGTAATCTTCAAACTCGCCGTTGAGATGGCAGCAGCGTAGAGCCAGGATCGCGTTCGCTCCTCGAACGGTCCAGAACATTCCTGACCTCTTAAGACGGGAAGCGACGACGGTCTTGCATCCGGCTTCGATGACGCCCGAACCAACAAATAGGTGTTGGCGGCGAAACTTCGGGTAGCGCATGCGCTCCGCATTCCGCTCAAAGTAGTCTGCCTCGGTGCGAATTTTCTTTGCCACTTCGCGGTTGTCGGATTCGATGGCGCGTAGCACGGCAACCAACTTTTCGATTTTCCCGCGATCCAGCAGACGCTTCTGGTGGATCTTCATCCAGGCTTTTTGCTTTCCTTCCTCATTGGGGAACAGCCGACGAGCCGCCTCCCAAAGATGCTGGCGAGCGTGGTAGAGATCGACAATCTGCAGGGCGTCCGGAAAGTGCAGGGCCACCAGATTCCAAATCCATTCGGCGCCGTCGCCCATCACGACCTTCTGGAGTGCGCGGCTCCAGCCACGTCCCCAAGCTTCCGCATAGATTCGCCGGCCAAACTCTTCCGCACTCTCGATGGCTCCGGTATATGTGGTGGAATCGGGATCGCGGATTGCATAGCCTTCCTTATCCCACCTCGTCTGGGTGAAGACGCATCCCAATTTGACTTCCCGAGTATGGGCCGGTTGGCCTTCCGTCTTGCCCGGCCGACCGACCGTCTCTTTCTTCACCACCGGAACTCCCGTCCCATCCATCTGCACGTACAGAATGCGCCTTGGCTCGCCGACAACCACGGGCAGCTCCAACTGCAAGGCTTTGTGGATCTCGGCTTGTTCGCGCTGAGCGATATCGGCTCCGATGGCCTCTGCGGTACGCTCCACGGATTTGGTAGTCACCTCCAGGCCAGCCAGAACTTTCATCTGTTCGCGGCCATGATCGAAGGGCGCCTCCTGGCCGACGATCGCCTGCATGCGACGTACCCCGGGAGAGAATTCCGTATTCTCGATATCCAGTTCGACATCGGCAGGCAATTGGCCGACGCCACAGTGCGCGCATAAATAGTAGGGACGCAAAACTTCCACCAGGCCCACGACACTCAGCACCGGCTTGCTGCGCCGCTCGCGATAGTGGGCTTGTTGGCCGCAAGGGCAAGCCCGCGTGCGCCCTTCCTCGGTGGGGGCTGGGAATTCGAGTAGTTGGCTCAACGCCGCAGCACCTGCCCGGTGTAGAGCCGAGCGCATGGCCATCTCGGTCGCTTCCAGGTCGAGGCGCCCGGTCTTGCGTCGATCCTCGAACACCACCCGCAAGAACGCTTCTACTTCGCGCGTGATCTCTTGACGGATCGCTTCGATGGTTTTTTTTTCAGCTCCGTTTCGGACTCCTCCGCGAGAGGCCGCAAACGGCAGATCTCCGTGTTGGTTCCCAGAAACTCACGAGTGAACTGCTGGAATTTACGGAACTCCTCCACTTCTCGCTCAGCTTTCTGGATCGCCGCAGGAGTGGGCAAGGCTTCCGAGATCGTCTTGCCATCGACCTTATAGGTAAGCCGGAAATGGGGACCGTGACCTGGCTGACCGGGTTGATGGCAGCGACACTCTGGTTTACCGCATCGACCCGAGGTGGCGGTGATGCTACCGGGGCGCAGGTCGCCGAGCTCTGCAATGCGCTGAGCAATCCGTTCACGTCGCTGTTCTAAATCAGGAAGGGACTGGGGCATATGGTGGACCTCCTATTCCGAGCGTATAATATACGCACGGAAATAGCCACCCGAAAAGGATATTAGCCCCTTATCCCTTTAAAGTCGCCCGCCCACAACAGCTCGCTCATTTGCGACGGGGTTAAAATCGTCGGTGGCCACTAATCCGGCGACCGCTTTGTCGTGATTGCCGCGAATGGTTTGAGTGCCAAGCTCGCGCAGGCGGGCTGTGACCTCGTTGGGATCGGGCCCGTAGCCAACGACGTCGCCGAGGCACACGGAAATGTCCCAGCGGTCCTTCGCGGCATCGAGGACGACGTCAAGCGCAGTGGCGTTCGAGTGCAAATCGCTGAGAACGAGAATCCGCATCTTTCAAATATCCAAAAAGCGAAAAAGAGTATAAATGAACAAGCTTGTTGATGCACGGTGCGCGCAATGGCCGGCCACAGCAAGTGACGCGTGAAAAGAAGAAAAATTGGACCACGAGTGTATTGCTTTATGAAAATTTAAGACAGGAGAGAGATTGAATACACGAACAAAGACAGGCGGGAGCGCCGTCGACTCTTGCTGCTTTGATGACGGACAAGATTTTACAACGAGATGACGAAACATTCGCCCCCAGTGATTCGTCTATATGGGTGCAGCCGGCTTCGCGGCTGTTCTTGGCGAGAATCAGAAAAACCCCGCGGTGGCAGCCGCGGGGTCATGACACGCAGTCTTTCCGGCCGTTAGTCCAGGAAGAGTTGGTGTCCTCACGGGCGAGAGTACTCGTCCGCCCCATGCGTGTCAACTCCCTCTAGCCAATAACAACCCGCGCGCGGCTGACTCGATCCCGTTGGAAAGGAAATTGACGCGCATGAAAACGAATTCTTTTGTCCGCAGCATAGCTTTACTCGCCGCTATCGCGCTGGCAGTGCCGGCGTTTGCAAAACCCTTCGCAAAGACCATCAACATTTCTCAAACCGCGAAGCTCGGTAAGTCCGAGTTGAAGGCCGGCGAATATCGCCTAGAGATCGAAGGAAACAAGGCCACGGTGCAGAAAGGCAAGCAGGTTGTCGCCGAATCCGAAGGCCGCTGGGAAGACCGTAGCGCAAAATCGGCTTATGATTCCCTGCTTCTTGGAGAGAACGGGCAGGTAAGAGAAGTCCGCTTTGCAGGCCAAACCCGCGTTTTCGTTTTCAGCGAGTGAATTAGCCTGTGACTTTTTTCCTTGGGACGGGAAGGAGGCCGCATTCTGCTGCAGCCTTCTTCTCTCTCACGCTAGCGAATCAGCATGCAGTCTCCGTAGCTATAGAAGCGGTAGCCCGCGTCGACAGCATGTCTATATGCCGCAAGGAGGCGCTCATGGCCAGCGAAAGCGCACACCAGCGCAAGAAGCGTGGAACGCGGCAAGTGAAAGTTTGTGAGCAAGCCTTTCACAACACGAAATCGAAATCCGGGAACAATGAATAACTGCGCGTCCGCTTTGCCCGCAACCACAACATTCGATGAACCCGACTCGGCAGCTCGCAGCGCGGTGTTTTCCAGTGCGCGAACAACAGTCGTACCAATGGCCAGGATGGGGCGTCCGGCATCGCGAGCAGCCTGAATGTGCTCGGCCGCCTCTTTCGGAATCTCGTAGCTCTCTGAATGCATCACATGCCCTTCAAGCGTTTCGCTATGGATCGGTTGAAACGTGCCGAGACCAACGTTCAGCGTAAGTTCGCAGATCTCCGTGCCTCGCGCGCGGATTTTCTCCAGAATTTCAATTGAGAAGTGAAGGCCTGCCGTGGGGGCGGCAACAGCCCCGGGACGCTTGGCAAAAACGGTTTGATAGCGCTGGCGGTCTGAGATTTCATCGGGACGTTCAATATACGGAGGCAGCGGAACGTGCCCGAGCCGCTCGAAATGTTGACTGATGCTGCTTTGGTCGTTGGAAGTGAAACGCAGCGTGCGTAACCCAAGCTGGCCCCGCGAGAGAACCTCGGCTTCGAACTCCCCATCGCCAAACAGAACCCGCTCCCCGACCGCCATCTTGCGCCCGGGCCGAACAAGCGCTTCCCAGGTCTCGGAATGAAGTTCCCGCGTAAGAAGAATCTCGACTTTCCCCGTTAAATGCTCCGCTCTTGTGGACCGCGTAGGACGTTGCGAGTGAACTCCCGCGCGCCGCCCAAACAAGCGTGCAGGGATTACACGCGCATTGTTGAGTACGAGGAGCTCGTCGCCACGCAGAAGAGCGGGGAATTCCGTGAACAAACGGTCTTCGAAGAGTCCTGAGCCACGATCAAGCAAAAGGAGCCTTGACGCTTCACGAGGGTCAAGAGGGCGCTGCGCGATTTGCTCTTGTGGGAGATGATACTCCAGTTCATCCAATCGCATGGAAGTGGCAGTCTAGCAGCAAACTCGCTACGTGCACGCAAGACAAACGAATGGATCGAAAGACGGTGTCCTGCGACACGATTGACTTGTCGAGGAAGAGAATTCGAAAGTTTTGTAAAATACTGATTTACAATAGTTTACATTCATTTGTCGAGATCCATGAAATCGTACTTGACATAGTGACGCTCAGATTTTATCATATATGTACAGTCATATACAGTTGCGGTATGGAGGTGGCTTACAACATGAGAGCACTTAGTCGCTGGGAACCCTTCCGCGGGGCCCCTTCCCTGCAAGATCAAGTCAATCGGTTGTTCAATGATGTGTTGGAGCGGGAAGGCGAGGAATCCAGCGTCACTGCCTGGGCGCCCGCAGTGGACATCTACGAGACCGAGCATGAACTGGTGGTCAAGGCTGATCTGCCGGCCGTCGATCCGCAGGATCTGGACATCCGCGTGGAAAACAACATCCTGACCATTGGCGGTGAGCGCAAGTTCGAGAAGAAAGTGAACGAAGAGAACTACCTGCGGGTGGAACGCGCGTATGGCTCCTTGGCGCGCAGCTTCACGCTGGCGAACACCGTGAATTCGGACGCCATCAAGGCGGACTACCAGAACGGGGTGCTAACGCTAACCATCCCGAAGCGCGAGGAAGCCAAGCCGAAGCAGATCAAGGTCAACGTCGCGACTCCGGCGATGGCCGCGTCCGCCTCGGCAGGTAATACTAGCCGAGCGGCGCAGTGGAGCGGTAAATTGTGGGGCTGGCCGCGGTGCCAGCCCCTTTTTCTACAGCATTGGCCGGAAACGAGGTTGCTATGTTGCGATTTGAAAAAATGACCGTCAATGCACAGGAGGCTGTCGAGGCTGCGCAGGAAGTCGCCGCGCGTCACGAAAACCAGCAGATCGAACCCGTGCATTTGCTTGCCGCTCTGGTGGCGCAGGCCGATGGCGTGGTACCGCCGCTTCTCGCGCGCCTGGGAGCCCGCAGCGAAGCGTTGTCCCAGGAAATTGCGCGCGAGATTGGCCGGTTGCCAAAGGTGCAAGGTTTTGCCCAGCAGCACATGGGACGTGCGCTGAACGAAGTGCTAGAGCGCGCGGTCAAAGAAGCGGACAATTTTAAAGACCAGTACGTTTCAACGGAGCACCTGTTTCTCGCCATCGCCGCGCTGGATCGCGACCCTGCGGGGCAATTGTTAAAACGGCAGGGCGCCTCACACGAAGCGATTCTTCAGGCTTTGACCGGCGTGCGAGGAAAGCAACGCGTAACTTCACAAAACCCCGAGGCCACTTACGCGTCGCTGGAAAAATATGCCCGCGACCTCACTGAATTGGCGCGGAGGCAAAAACTTGATCCGGTGATCGGACGCGACGAAGAGATTCGCCGCGTGATGCAGATTCTCGCCCGCCGCACCAAGAACAACCCCGTCCTGATCGGCGAGCCTGGTGTTGGGAAAACCGCCATCGTTGAAGGTCTGGCGCAGCGAATCGTTTCAGGCGATGTGCCGGACGTACTCAAGACCAAGCGCCTCGTGGCGCTGGACCTGGCGGCACTCGTGGCGGGAGCGAAATACCGCGGTGAATTTGAAGACCGCCTGAAAGCCGTCCTAAAAGAGATTACTGAAGCCGAGGGGCAGATCATCCTGTTCATCGACGAGCTGCACACGCTGGTGGGCGCGGGCGCCGCGGAAGGCGCGATGGACGCTTCCAACATGCTCAAGCCCGCGCTGGCGCGCGGCGAACTGCGAGCGATTGGCGCCACAACGCTCAACGAATACAAGAAGCACATCGAAAAAGATCCTGCCTTGGAGCGCCGGTTCCAGCCGGTACTGGTCAGCGAACCGACGGTCGAAGACACCATCGCAATTCTGCGCGGATTGAAGGAACGCTATGAGGTGCACCATGGCGTGCGCATCAAGGACGCGGCGATTCTCGCTGCGGCTACACTTTCCCACCGCTACATTTCGGACCGCTTCCTTCCGGACAAAGCCATCGACCTGATTGACGAAGCAGCGGCAAGCCTGCGGATGCAGATTGATTCCCTGCCCGTGGAGATTGATGAGATCGAACGGCGCATCATGCAACTGGAAATCGAGCGCCAGGCGCTGTTGAAAGAGAGCGATGCGCACTCCCAGGAGCGACGCAAACAGATCGAGCAGGAACTGGCGAAGCTGAAGGAAGAATCGAGCGCGAAGAAGTCGCGCTGGCAAGCGGAGAAAGAAGCGATTCAAAAAATCCGCAAGTTGAAAGAGCATATCGAGCAACTCAAAGCAGAAGAGCAGCGCTATGAGCGTACCGGCGAACTTGCCAAAGTGGCGGAGATTCGCTATGGCCAAATCGCCGCGGTGGAGCGCGAGTTGAAGCAGGCGCAGGAACGATTCTCTGCGGTGCAAAAAGACGCGCCGATGCTGAAGGAAGAAGTCGATGAAGAGGACATCGCCAAGCTGGTCAGCAAGTGGACTGGCATTCCGGTTGGCCGGTTACTGGAAGGCGAAGCGCACAAGCTCGTGCACATGGAAGAGCGGCTGCGCCAACGGGTTGTCGGCCAGGACGACGCGCTGGTGCGGGTGTCGAACGCCGTGCGGCGCAGCCGCGCAGGCCTCTCCGACACCAGGCGTCCAATCGGTTCGTTCATTTTTCTTGGACCCACAGGCGTCGGCAAAACGGAACTGGCGCGTGCACTGGCAGAGTTTCTCTTCGACGACGAGAAACTGATGATCCGCATCGACATGAGCGAGTACATGGAGAAGCACAGCGTATCGCGGCTCATTGGCGCGCCTCCTGGCTATGTTGGATACGAAGAAGGCGGACAGCTCACGGAGCAGGTGCGGCGTCACCCCTATTCGGTTGTCTTGTTTGACGAAATCGAGAAGGCGCATCCGGATGTCTTCAACATGCTCCTGCAGATTCTGGAGGACGGCCGCCTTACCGACGGCAAGGGCCGCACCGTGGACTTTCGGAACACCGTGTTGGTGATGACCAGCAATGTGGGGTCGACAGCTATCTTTGAATTGTCGAACAAAGATCCCGAGCGGGCGCGAAGGGAAGCCATGGAAGCGTTGCGGGCTTCATTCCGGCCGGAGTTTTTGAACCGGATTGACGAGATTGTGATCTTTGATCCGCTCGGGAAAGAACACTTGGAGCGCATCGTGGGCCTGCTGCTCAAAGGCGTGGAGAAGCTGCTTGCGGAGCGACAAATCACGCTGGAGCTTACCCCGGCAGCGCGAGAATTGTTGCTACGCGAAGGCTACGACCCGGCGTACGGCGCACGGCCATTGCGCAGGACCATTCAGCGGCTGATTCAGGATCCTTTGGCCTTGCAGATTCTGGAAGGAACAATCTTGCCGGGCGACCATGTGCGCGTAGATCGCGACGGACAGAAGGACGCGATGAAGTTTGTCCGTGTGCCATCGAAACAACCCGCGGCCGCCGCGCGAATCTAATAGAGGGAAGAGGAAGTGATGCCAGCGAGCCCGGTGTCACCCGAAAGACGTAAGATTTGGAGCTGTTCGCACGTATCAGTATCAAGGGACTAGGGGCATAATGAGAATTATTCGCACGACTTTTCTGTTGGGAATCTTGACTCTCTTCCTGATGTTGGTGGGCCAGTATTTTGGCGGGCGAAATGGAATGACCTTAGGCTTGGGAATTGCGATCTGCACGAATGCGTTCGCCTATTTCTTCTCGGACAAAATCGCTTTGCTCTCCAGCGGGGCGCGGCCGGTTTCGCGCGAGGAGTTGCCGCGGCTCTATACCGTGATGGAACGTCTCGCAGCTAAGGCTAGCCTCCCCGTGCCGAGGCTGTACGTGATTCCCGAAGCCGCGCCGAACGCTTTTGCAACTGGCAGAAACCCGCGGCATGCTTCGGTGGCAGTGACCGAAGGCCTGCTGCAGCTCATGAATGATGACGAGCTCGAAGGCGTAATCGCTCACGAACTTTCACACGTTCGGAATTACGACATTTTGATTAGTTCTATCGCGGCGACCCTTGCAGGAGCCATCACTTGGATTGCTCACTGGGGCCCGTGGTTCGGAGGGGGCAACCGCGACGATCGCGATAGGGGCGGCGGAGTGGGCATTGTCGGGTTACTACTGTTTTTTCTGGCGCCCCTAGGTGCGCTCTTGCTGCAACTCGGCCTTTCACGCCAGCGAGAGTTCTCTGCGGATGAAACGGGGGCACGAATGGTGGGCCAACCCTACGGCCTGATCAGCGCGCTGCAAAAACTGGGGGCTTACAATCAGCGGATACCCACGACCTCCCTTTCCCCATCAACCTCGGCGCTGTGCATCGTAAAGCCGTTGTTCGGCAGCGGCGCGGTGTCATCTCTCTTCAGCACCCATCCCCCGCTTGAGAAGCGTATCCAGGCTCTTCGGGAGATGACCGTGACGCCCCAAAGATGACGATTCCTGATCAAACTCCTGCAGCTTGGAACCACTTCACGTGTAAACTTTTCAGCTATCGATTGCCAATTCCTGCGTTGAACCTCTGCGACTGTCGCTAAACCATTGATTCATAAATAGTTAAAATTCTAGACTAGGCTGCTCTGTTTGGCGCGGCAAATGCACATTTAATTGTCGGGCATAGGGTAGCCGTAGGGCACCTGAGGGACGGGGGAAATGAGCTGTAGGGACACTATCCATCTGATTTGCTGGTATTTAGAGGGTCGGCTGTCCTCGTCTGTCGAAGGCGAGATCAAGCGCCACCTGGAAACCTGCTCTGATTGTCACATCGTTCTGGACGCCGCTATCAACACGCTCGAGAAATATTTCATTTCCGAGCGGGCTGCCGGTGCCGAAGCCAGTTTTCGCGCCGCCTGATCCTTGCGGCCCTAACTCATTTAAAAACAATAGCTTAAGTCACGACCTGGGCCTGGTTTTCTTTCGTTACATCAGGTCTTTCTCGAAGAGTGCCATTGAAGTTGTTTCCAAACAGTACTGACAGCAAATTATACGATTTTTCGAGAGAGCTGCGTAATCCTTACTAGTACTAGTACGCTTGGAACCACGCTTCGTCTGCCCCTACTTATCATGTAATCTATTGATCTTGAATAGGTTAAGTGGTTATGGGCGTAAGAGAACCATTTGGCGGAACGGGTGCTCCTTTCCCTGGCACAGGGCGATGAGCCTAAAGGAGAAATGAACGTCTATGAGCGAATTCCAGGATTCACCCAATATGCACACCGTCGGGGCACCCCGTTGGGTCGGACTGGCCGTAGCGGTTTTGGGTGGTGTTTCGCTGATCAGCCTGGGAGTAGGCTGGAGCGCGCTGAATCAGGCCAGGACCGTCGAGCAGTCGACACAAGCCACTGTGAAGCAGACTAATGAGGCGCTGGCACAGCGGCTCGCGAAGGCCGACGATATCAATCAGCAAATGCAAAGCGATGTGAAGGTTGTCACCGACAAGCTCAACCTGACTCAAGGCGAACTCATCGCTGCACGCAAACAGAATAAGAAGGCGACCAGCGCGGTCGATGAGAAAGTAACCAACCTGGCGACTTCCGTGAAGGCCGAGCTGGCCACCAAAGCGAATGCAGACGAGGTGACCAGGTTGAACGGCGATGTCACCGGCGTGAAGTCTGACCTGGATGCCACCAAGAACAGCATTCAGATGGCCCGCAGCGAAATGGGCACGCTCATTGCGCGTAACCACGATGAAATCGATCAGCTCCGCCGCATCGGCACGCGCGATTACTTCGAGTTCACCGTGCAACGCAAAGGCGGTGCGACGAAGGTCGGCGCCATCCAAATCCAGCTCAAGGATACCAACCCCAAGAAGAATCGCTACACGATCAACGTGCTGGCGGACGACAACAGCTTCGAAAAGAAGGATCGATCCGTAAACGAACCGATCTTCTTTTACACTGGAGGAACCCGCTCAGCTCTAGAACTGGTGGTCAACAAGGTCACCAAGACCACTGCCACGGGCTATCTGAGCGTACCGAAGTCCGCAGGAGCAGCTTCGGCCAGTACAGCAACCTCAGGACAGTAACCGGTGCGCAAAGATCTGTGTTCCACTCCTTGAGAACACAGCAGTTGGGGGAGGATTCCAAAGAATCCTCCCTTTTTTGTTGAGGCTCATCTGGGAATAAGCATCCTCCCTGCTAGGTCTTACTTAGAGTCTGGACACCGGACCGTGGCTGTGACAAGCTACTAGCCGGCCCGGCAGATCGAGAAACTCAGTGGATTTCTGGAGGGGGAAATCATGAAAGTACGTTTTGCAGTGGCAATGGCAGCAACGTTGTTCGCTGGAGCACTCGCCATGGCGGCGGATGGCTCATGGACCGGCTGGATTTCAGACAGCCAGTGCGGAGTCAAGGGCGCCAATGATAAGGCCGGCGAATGCACGACCAAGTGCGTCAAGGAGCATGGCGCCAAGTATGTGTTCGTGAACGACGCCGACAAGAAAGTATATGTCGTCGACGCCCAGGACAAAGTGGCGGCGCATGCCGGCCATCACGTGACCGTAAAGGGCACGGTAGAGGGCGAGACGCTCAAGCTAACCAGCATTGACATGGCGGCCGCGGCAACCAAGTAAATCTCTGTCAGTTTTCTTCCATGCGGGCGTCCCGACCGGGGCGCCCGTTTTGTTTTGTACCGCGAAGCATTTCCGTTACCATGTTGTGCTCCCATGTCTACCCTTCTGATTCACGCCGGCCGTGCTCTTACCCCGACAACGGAAATCAGCGACGCGGGCATCCTGGTTCGCGAAGACGTGATTGCAGCCATCGGTCCGCGCTCCGGAATGACTTTGCCCGTGGGGGCGCAGGAAATTCGCGCCACGGACAAAACGGCTGTTCCTGGTTTCATTGACGTGCACATCCACGGGGCCGGCGGCCACGACGTGATGGAAGGAACAAACGCCGCGTTGCGCTGCATCACGCGCAAAGTCTCGGAATACGGTACCACGTCTATTGTCGCCACTACGGTGACCGCCAGCACGGACCAGACTCTCCGCGCCATCGAGGGAATCGCCGGATACATCGCTCAGCAACACGAAACAGAGGAGCCGCGCGCAGAAGTGCTGGGGATCCATTTCGAAGGACCCTTCATAAGCAAAGAGCGACGCGGCGTGCATCCTTCCCAATGGATTCAGTTGCCGTCGGCCGAGACGCTTAGCCGTTTCCTCAAAGCTGCCGCTGGAAATGCCAGGATTCTTACAATTGCGCCGGAGGTTCTCGGCGCGGCTCCGTGCATTGACGCCGCGCGAGGCGCCGGACTGATCGTTTCCATGGGGCACACCGACGCAACTTATGAGCAGGCGCGCGCGGCCATGGCTCGTGGAGCGCGCAGCGCCACGCACATCTACAATGCTATGCGCCCGTTTTCGCACCGCGACCCGGGCGTCATCGGCGCCGTGCTCACTTCGCCGGACGTCAATGCGGAGTTGATCGCCGACGGCGTGCACGTTGATGAAGCTGCCATGAAGTTGCTGCTTCTCGCCAAAGGCGCCGCGCACGTTACCCTGGTCAGCGACGGCCTCTCCGCAACGGGTATGCCGGACGGAAAGTACACTCTCGGCGACTTTGAGGTGACCGTCAGTGGCGGCGTCTGCCGGAATGCGGAGGGGACACTGGCTGGCAGCACGCTGACGCTGGACCGCGCGCTCCGGAATATCGTGGCGCTGGGCATACCATTGCCGGATGCGGTCCGCATGCTGACGCTGAATCCAGCTTCATTGCTTGGGATTGAATTCAAAAAAGGTTCGCTACGAGTGGGCGCGGACGCGGATATTCTGCTGCTTGACGAGGGCTTGCACCTTGCGGGAGTTTGGGCCCGAGGTGTCGCGCAGAATTAGGGATTCAATGGAATGTTGAGTTCTTCCGCAAGCTGCTCTGCGTCGAACGGGCTGCAGGAAAAATAGCGGCCGCCTACTTCAAGCGTGGGAACCGTGCGCTTGCCGTTGTTGGCTCTGATGACGATCTCTTCCCCGGACGGATCTTCTTCAATATTCACTTCGCGAAATGCAACGCCGCGCGCCTTCAAGAAGGATTTTGCGCGCCAGCAATCGGGACACCATCTGGTGCTGTACATAGTGACAGGTTCCATCTTCAGTTTCGGCCCTGTTCTGTTAGATGCAGGCGAATACGCGAAGTCGCGGGTAGCGCTGCGCGAAAAGGCCGTGAATGTTTCAAGAGCCGGAAACGAGGGCGCTGCGCCGTTTGGTGCCCACCTGTACGCGGACCAACGCGCGCTGCAGGGCCACGCTGGCGCGGTCCCAATCAATATTTGGATCGTTTGCGGCCAGCCGCTTTTCGGCGCGAGCCAGCGCATCTTTGGCGCGCTGCAAGTCGATCTCTTCCGCGCGCTCCGCGGTTTCCGCAAGAATGGTCACACGGTCTGGAAGAACCTCGCCAAATCCACGGATGATCGCGATGTGCGCGGGTTCTTTTCCGGCACTATCGTGATAGCTGAGTTCGCCTATTCCCAGCTCCGTCATAAGCGGCGCGTGCCCGGGTAAAATACCCAGATAGCCGTTCTCGCCGGGCATTTGCACATCCGCGACTCTTTGCCGGAGCAGTTGTTTCTCCGGCGTGACAATCACCAGCTCAATGGCGTCGGGCATCATTTCCTTGTTACGTGCTCGCCTTCATTTTTTCGGCCTTCTCAAGGGCTTCCTCGATTGTGCCGACCATGTAAAACGCCTGCTCCGGAACGTCGTCGTACTTGCCTTCCACAATCTCCTTGAAGCTGCGGACCGTGTCCTCGATCTTCACGTATTTCCCTTCGAGGCCGGTAAACTGTGCCGCAACAAACATGGGCTGAGAGAGAAATTTTTCAATCTTGCGGGCGCGCGCCACGCTGCGCTTATCATCGTCGGAGAGTTCTTCGATGCCCAGAATGGCGATGATGTCCTGCAAATCTTTGTAGCGCTGCAGAATCGATTTCACGCCCCGCGCCACTGCGTAGTGCTCCGCGCCAACGATGCGCGGGTCGAGAATGCGCGAGGAACTTGCCAGGGGATCGACCGCCGGATAGATGCCGCGCTCGACGATCTGGCGGCTGAGGTTGGTCGTCGCATCCAGGTGCGCAAACGTCGCGGCGGGAGCGGGGTCCGTATAGTCGTCGGCAGGAACGTAAATCGCCTGCACCGAAGTAATCGATCCGCTCTTCGTCGAAGTGATGCGCTCCTGTAATTCACCAATTTCTGTATTGAGGTTCGGCTGGTAGCCAACGGCGGAAGGCATACGGCCGAGCAGCGCGGAAACTTCTGAGCCTGCCTGCACGAAACGGAAAATATTGTCGATGAAGAGAAGCACGTCGAGGTGTTCCTGGTCGCGGAAGTATTCAGCGACCGTGAGACCCGTGAGGCCTACGCGCAGACGCGAGCCGGGCGGCTCCGTCATCTGGCCATAAATGAGCGCCGCGCGGGATTTTTCCGAGTTCCCGGGAACAATAACTCCACCTTCGGACATTTCCAGCCAAAGATCATTGCCTTCGCGCGTGCGCTCGCCAACACCGGCGAACACGGAGACGCCGCCATGCTTCATTGCGACGTTGTGAATGAGTTCCATAATGAGAACTGTCTTGCCCACGCCCGCGCCGCCGAATAGTCCAATCTTTCCGCCCTTCAAATAGGGCTCGATCAAATCGACCACTTTAATTCCCGTCTCGAACATTTCCAGCGACGTGGATTGATCCTCGAGCGATGGTGCCGGGCGATGAATCTGATAGTGCGTATCGCTTACGATGGGCCCAAGCTGGTCCACAGGCTTGCCAAGCACGTTCATCACGCGGCCAAGCGTAGGGCGTCCGACTGGCACGGAAATCCCCGTGCCGAGGTCATACGCCTTCATGCCTCGAACCATTCCTTCGACGGGTTCCATCGCCACTGCGCGCACGCGTCCTTCGCCGAGGTGCTGCTGAACCTCTGCTGTCACGTCGAGCGGTTCGGGAACGTTGTAGCCTTCGCTGGTAATCCGGCAAGCGTTGTAGATCGCAGGAAGATGTCCCGCCTCGAACTGAATGTCCATAACGGGTCCGATAATCTGAACAACGTGTCCGACGCTTGAGTATTTCTCTGCCATGCTGCTCTCTCCTAAGCGCCGTAAGAAGCGCCGCTGACGATTTCGATTATTTCCTTCGTGATAGCCGCTTGCCGGACCTTGTTCATGTGCAGTGTCAGAGCTTCAATAACGTCGCCGGCGTTTTTCGTCGCCGATTCCATCGCGGTCATGCGCGCGGCGTGCTCGGCGGCGGAAGATTCCAGCATTGCACGGAGAATCTGCGTTTCCACGTAGCGTGGCAGCAACTTGCCAAGTAGTTGCTCCACTGGCTGTTCATAGATGTAATCCACCTGAGGACCCGTGCTTTCTACAGCGGATTCTCCGTCCGATTGAACGGCTTCGATGGGCAGAAGCTTTGTGACTACCAGATTCGGCGTCATCACCGTCTTGAATTCGCTGAACACGATGTACACCGAATCAATCTCTTCCCTCGCATACACATCCGCGACCAGCGAGGCGATCTCCCGCGCCGTCCCAAAGTCGACCCGCGCAAGGACGTTCACGTATTCAGCGATGAGGCTGAAGCCCGCTTTCTTCAACGCGTCGCGGCCTTTTCTGCCAACGGGAATGATCGATATCTTCTTGCCCTTGTGGGCGCGGAAAAAATCCTGCGCCATGCGCAGAATATTTGCGTTGAAAGCGCCGGCCAGGCCGCGTTCCCCTGTCAGGACGAGTGCAAGAATCCGCTCTTCGGAGCGCTTAGCGAGCAGGGGATGCTGCGGCTCGGCGATGCGCGACATGATCGAACGCAGCAGCCGCGCAAGCTCCTTGGCATAAGGACGCGCGGCCAGCGCGGCTTCCTGGGCACGCCGCAGCATGGCTGCGGAGACAAACTTCATCGCGCGGGTAATCTGCTGGGTGTTTTTCACCGAGCGGATCCGGCGCCGGAAATCAAGAAGTGTAGCCATCGTTAGTCGCTAGGTGCCGACGCTCAGTTCGCCGCCGTGGCGGCTACCCTCGTGAAGCGTTCCTTGAACGCTTCAACAGCGCTTTTGATTTCCGCCTTGATGCCGTCGTCGAGAGCTTTTTTCGCGGCAATATTTTTCAGCATCGAAGGGTAATTGGTCTCAACGAATTGCACGAACTCGCGCTCAAACCGGCGAACTTCTGGGACCGGCACGGAATCCAGCAAACCGCTCGTAGCCACGGAAAGGATCAGCACCTGCTTTTCCGCTGTCAGCGGCATATATTGATCCTGTTTGAGGATTTCCGTGAGCCGCTGCCCGCGCGCGAGCTGGCCTTGCGTTACTTTATCAAGTTGATCGGAACCAAACTGCGCGAAGGCCGCGAGTTCGCGGTACTGGGCCATGTCGAGACGCAGCGAACCAGCCACCTGCCGCATCGCCTTTATCTGTGCGTTACCGCCCACGCGGCTGACCGAAATACCGACATTGATCGCGGGCCGAATGCCGGCGTTGAAAAGGTCGGATTCCAGATAAATCTGACCGTCCGTGATCGAGATGACGTTCGTCGGAATGTACGCCGAAACGTCGCCGGCTTGCGTCTCGATCACCGGCAGCGCCGTGAGTGAGCCTGCGCCCAGTTTATCGTTCAGCTTCGCGGCCCGTTCTAGCAGGCGCGAGTGGAGATAGAACACATCGCCGGGAAAAGCTTCGCGCCCGGGAGGACGCCGGAGCAGCAACGAAATTTCACGGTAGGCCTGCGCATGCTTGGAAAGATCGTCGTAAAACGCGATGGCGTGGCGCTTATTGTCGCGGAAATATTCTCCCATGGCGCACGCGGCGTAGGGCGCGATGTACTGAAGCGAAGCCGGCTCCGCAGCCGAAGAGGCAACCACCGTGGTGTAGTCCATCGCGCCTGCGTCGGTCAGCGTTTTCACTACCTGCGCGATCGTAGAGCGCTTCTGACCGATGGCGCAGTAGATACAAATGACGTCGCCGCCCTTTTGATTGATGATGGTGTCGAGGATAACGGCGGTCTTTCCGGTCTGGCGGTCGCCGATGATCAGCTCGCGCTGGCCGCGTCCGATGGGAATCATCGCGTCAATAGCCTTAATGCCGGTTTGCAGTGGCTCGCGAACGGGCTGGCGGTCGAGTACACCCGGTGCGATGCGCTCCAGCGGATTGCGCTGCTTCGTCGCGATGGGGCCCTTGCCGTCCACCGGCTGGCCCAGCGGATTGACCACGCGGCCAACCAGCTCCTGGCCCACTGGCACGGACATGATCGTGTTCGTGCGCTTGACGACGTCGCCTTCCTTCAACTCCTGCGATTCGCCGAGAAGCACCACGCCAACTTGATCCTCTTCGAGGTTCAGCGCGATGCCGAAAACGTTGTGCGGGAAAGCGAGCATCTCGCCAGCCATGACCTTCTCGAGGCCATAAACGCGCGCGATGCCGTCGCCGACGCTGATGACCGCGCCGACTTCATCGACAGAAACGGCCTGCTCGTAGTTCTCAATCTGCTCGCGCAGAATCTTGCTGATCTCGTCCGCCTTTATGTTCGCCATGCCTGCTCCGTCGCTTCTGCCCTTGTCTGTGTAGCCGCCGGGCTTCAGCCCGGCCCGCCGTAAATCAGTATCTACTCCGCCGCCAGCCGCGTGCGCATCTCATTCAACCGGCTGCGCAACGAGCCATCGTAAATCGTGTCCCCGATCCTTACGACCGCGCCGCCCAATAACGCCGGGTCCAGCGCGTACTTTGCTTCTATCTTTTTGCCCGTCAGCTTAGTCAGCGTCGCCGCCATTTCCTTCTTTTGTCCCGCGCTCAATTCGATCGCGGAAAAAACTTCCGTTTCGGCAACCCCCTGCCGCTGTCGGATGACCTCATTAAATGCGGCGATGACCTCCGGAATCAAATTTGTGCGCCGGTGGTCGGCGAGAACAAATAGAAAATTGCGAATGACTTTGCTCGCACCCACGCGCGCCGCGATCTTCTCCATGACCGCGTGCTTGGCTTCAACGCTCACCGCAGGACTCGCCAAAAAAGTGCGCAGCTCCGCGGATTGCGCGAATGCCGCGCCAAATTCGTGCAATTGCTTGGAAGTCGGCTCGGCCGCGCCCTGGGCCAGCGCGATGTCCGCCAACGCATTCGCATACCGGAGGCTCGCGGACTTCAATTCGGCCTCCCTTCAAGGCTCTTCACGAAATTGCTGATGAGCGACTCTTGCGCTTTTGGAGTGAGCTGCTTGACGAGCAATGATTCCGCGCCATCCACGGCCAGATTTGCGGCCAGGGCCTTTAGCTCCAGTCGCGCGGCGCGTTCCGCCGCTTCGCTTTCCGTTTTTGCGGCGGTGGCGATTTTCTGTATATCGCTCTGCGTGGCGGCGCGGAGGCGTTCTACTTCGCCGGCTGATTCGCGTTCGGCCAAGGCGCGGAGCTCCGCGACTTCTTTTTGCAGATTCGCGAGCCTGGTTTCCGCGTCGCGAAGCTGCGCCTCAGCGGCGGCTTTGGCGCTGGTGGCATTGGTAATCGCAGAAATAACGGTTTCCGCTCTCTTCCGGAATACCGGCGGAAGCAATTTGCCGAACACCCAGACGATCACGCCAACGACGATGGCGAAGTTGATCCACTTGAAGATTTCTGTCGCGCGCTGAGTGGCCGCGCTGCCACCTTCCTCCGCGGCCTGCAAACTAACCGACGCCAAGAGCGACACAAATAGACTACACACAGCAAAGAAAACGAGGCGATTCCGCGTCATCGAGCCTCTCTCGCGGGTGCGCTCGGACGCGGCGGCGCTTGCAGGATACGGCGCGCAATTTCAGCGGAGAGTTGCGCGACCGTGGCTTCCAGGTCGCGACGAGCCGCGGCAAATTCCGCGGCCACACGCGCTTTCGCGGCGGCCACTTCGGCCGCAGCCTTCGCGCGCGCGTCCTTAATCTGCGCGGCGCGCTCATCGAGCAATTTCTTGCGCGCGGCTTCCTGTTCGGCGTACACCTGTCCGCGCGCCTGCCTCAGGGCCTCTTGGTATTGCTTGACCTTCTGGGCCGCAGCAGCCTGGGCAGCTTCTGCAGCCTTCTCGGCGCCCACGGTGCGAGAGTCGCGCTCGGCCATCACTGCCAGCAGCGGCTTGAAGAACACCGCCCGTAAGATGAAGTAAAAAAGGAGGATAATCAGGACTGTGGGCACAGCCTGCAGGAAGAGTTCGCCTAACTGGTGAACAATCACTTGCATTGATAACTGAATCGCCTAAATTCCGTCAAGTGTGGCTGCCAACCAGCCACCAGGTTGGCAGCCGCGCTCCAACCCCGTAAGAGCGCACGGTGGGCTTATCGCTGCCTTCTCGAAACAGTATTTTATAGCATTCGCAGCAGCAGTCCGTCAACGTGACCCTCGGGGCAACCAACGGCCTGAGCAGCTGTCTTTACTGGCGGGTTTGCGTGGGAATTGGAATGTCGTATGCGTAGCGAACCACAAGCGGCGTGTTGTTTCGTCCGCTGGTCAGATGCAGCGTCTCGTACAATTGCCGTCCATCGGAAGACAGCTCAAACGTCCGGCTGATCTTGTTTCCGCGAGGATCTTTTTCATCGCTGACCAGGCGCGTCCCATCAAACTTCGCGGCAATCTCCTGGTAATTATCATCCTTGGATTTTTGCAGTTTCCGTCCGTCGGTCATGAACGCGCGCTTGCGGTCCCGGTCATCCAGGAGATCGACTTCTGCTCCCGTCATCGAGAGCGTAATCGCTTTTGCCGGCGTGAAAAGTTCGCGCATTTTCTGCCGTTCTTCATCGCTCTCACCGCCTCGCCTGCCGTAGCCGCCGTGGCCTCCGCCGGGATACCCGCCGCCCATGCGACCGTGTCCGCCGCCGGAGCCGCCATTCGACCCTCTGGAATCTTCCCGCCTCTTGCGCGGATCGTCGCTATCGTCCGGGTTGAACTTCCAGGCGCCAAGAATCGTTGTGCGTGGCGCTGGTAGCGGCGCCGCATTCGATCCATTCGCCGCAGTTGCCGGACCGGGCTGCGTCGGCGCCGCTGTGATTGGCCCTGATGGAGACTGCGCGCTCGATACCTCAGCTGCTAGAAGTCCAAGGACGACGATCGCAGTCCATGTGGTCAATCTAAATAAATAGGCAGCTTTCATGTCCAATCCCAAATCCCGGATATCCCCCGTTTATGAATTCCTCTCATGATAGAAAAAAGTTCCCACGCCGGATTCCGGAAATTCTTGCGAGAGCTTGCTGAATTTTGCCGAATTCGCAGTATCCTCTTTCGGCGAGAGAGTCGCTGCGACGGCTCCAGGTAAAAATGTCCCTTCCCCGTACTCCATCCGATTCCTGCCTGCAAAGCCGCTTCCGCGGATGCCTGCTCGGTGGTGCCGTTGGCGACGCCCTTGGCGCGCCGATTGAATTTCTCGACCTGGACGAAATCGTTCGCGCCTACGGCGAACAAGGTATCCGCGATTACGCTCCCGCCTACGGAAAATTAGGCGCCATCACCGATGACACTCAGATGACGCTTTTCACCGCCGAGGCCGTGCTCTCCGCGCATCTCGCGGCGGCTCTCGAAAGCCATGAGCCGGACTTCTTTCGTGCCGCGGCAGATTCTTACGCGCGTTGGCTGATGACCCAGGAGAATTCACGCTTGCTGACCTCCGCAAGCGCGAAGCCAAGCTGGTTGCTGCAACAGAAAAAACTCTTCAGCCGCCGCGCTCCGGGAACAACGTGTCTCTCCGCGCTGCAGACCAGCCGCGGCA
>WNGJ01004516.1_pt1 | contig 21517 bp, 19 predicted proteins | sample 5400611 | NCBI WGS metagenome assembly WNGJ01 (sample SAMN13153375, study PRJNA577476) | soil metagenome | isolation source: 40 cm soil or saprolite under Garry oak tree replicate 1 | place: USA:California | collected 2016-06-15
GGGCCTCGACGACCACCGTCCCCGTCATGCCTTGATGCAGCATGCAGAGGTACGAGTACGTGCCCGGTGTGCGGAACGTGTGCGCGAACTTCTGGTACGCGGTGATGTTGCCCGAGTCAAACGGCTCGTCGCTGAAACTGCGATGCGTGGCGGTATGGGGAGCCATGTCGCGGTTCACCCAGATGAGCGTGGTCCCGGGCGCGACGGTCAGCGTCCTCGGCTGGAATTTGTAGTCGTAAATGACAACTTCATGACCGGCGGCGGGGGCCGGCACGACGCCGACCTGAGCCGCCTTGGAGCCGGTGCACCCGGGGAGCGCGGTGAGCGCGGCAGCGGCCGCTACGTACGCAAGACGCACAAGTCCTCCTGCCCTCGAAAGGCTGTAGAAATCCCACTGCTACTCGAGACGCTGTGTGTGTTGCCCGAGCATGCGGGGCATCGAAGCGCGCGCCGTGGGTGAAACGCGGCCGCAACACGAACCGAGGCAGCTTGTGAAATATATCACAAGTGTCAAGGCCCCGCTAGCCGCTCCAAACCCACCGCCGCCGAGTCGACCAGCGCCGCCGCCGCCACGAGCGCCGCCCCCACCTGCCGGGCCTGCTCCTCCGCCTCCGTCCAGTGCCGCTGCTCGATCGCCTCGCGCACCCCGGGAACGGTCTTCACTCCGTATCCCGTGTAGCGGCCCGGTGCGTAGAGCAGATGCCGGAACCAAGGCCGGCCGGGGAGTCCCCCCGGGCTAGTGAGCGCCCGCTCACTCCCCCGCAGTGCCTGGTTCAGCGCCCGTGCCTCAGCCCGCTCGAGTGCAGCGCCTCCGCCCCGTTGCGCCGCGACGAGCGCCCGCTGATACCGCGCCGCGCTCCGCACCAGCACGTCCACGCCGTTGTCGAGCGGCGCGAAGTTGAGGTGCGGCGGCAGCGACTCGGGCACCGGTGGCACCGATACCTCGTGGGGATCGGCGGTGGCGGTGAAGACGCCCTCTTGCAGCTCGCGGTTCCGCTCGCGCGTCTCGTCCAGCTGCTTGGTCCAGAGCTCGTGCAGCTCGCCCGCGTACTTCTGCACCGTCTCGGCCAGGTCGGTGAAGTCGTACGGCAGCAGGTCCGCGTCGGCCAGGCGCATGACGGCTGAGCCCACGGTCTGCGCCAGCGCGCGCCCGTACACGAACGACGTGTCGTCGAAATGCGTGTACCAGTAGAAGTCGTCGTACACGGAGTGATAGATACCGCCGCCGGTCTCACCGCCGTAGCCGAGGTTGAGAGCCGGTATGCCGGCGTGCTGCAGGAACGGCGTGTAGTCGGACCCGGACCCCAGCGCCGCGATGCGCAAGTCCTCCCGTTCGCGGGCCTCACGCCGCTCTTCGGGCGAGTCGGCGTCGGCGATGCGGCGCAGCTGCTGGCGCTTCCACACGCTCAGGCTCGTCTCGGGATCGGTCACGTCCCGCGCTACCTCATTGATGAACTTCTCCAGGCTGTGCGACCCGGCCAGGCTGAGGTAGCCGCGACCGTTCGAATCGCTGTTCAAGTACGCGACGGCGTGCGCGGCAAGCTCGTCCGCATGCGCCTCGACCCACTCCGTGGACCCGAGCAGGCCCGGCTCCTCGCCGTCCCAGGCCGCGTACACGATCGTGCGGCGGGGTCGCCAACCCTGACGCAGCAGCGCTCCGAGCGCGCGGGCCTCCTCGAGCAGGGCCACCTGGCCCGAGAGCGGATCCTGGGCGCCGTTCACCCAGGCATCATGGTGGTTCCCGCGAATGACCCACTCGTCCGGGGCGCTGCTGCCGACGATCCGCGCGATCACGTCGTACAGCGGGTGCGTGCCCCAGTCGGAGCGCACGCGCAGGTGCACTTTGGCCGGGCCGGGGCCCACGTGGTAGGTGATCCCCAAGCCGCCGCGCCATTCCCGCGGCGCCACGGGCCCGCGCAGCGCGCTGAGCAGGGGTTGCGCGTCGCCGTAGGAGATCGGCAGGACCGGGATCTTGGTGAGCGTGGTCGCGCCGGCGAGGGCGAGCCGCTTGGCCCCCCGCGTGGCGCCGATCCCCGGCGTTAGCGGGTCACCCGGGTAGACCGGCATGTCCATGACGCTGCCGCGCTGCACTCCGGCGGCAGGCCGCCACGGCCCTTGGGGGAACACGTCTCCGGCCTGGTAACCGTCATCCCGCGGGTCCGAGTAGATGAGACAGCCCACCGCGCCGTGCTCGCCTGCCACCTTCGGCTTGACGCCGCGCCACGACTGCCCGTAGCGAGCGATCACGATCGCCCCCTGCACCGACACGCCCAGCCGCTCCAGCCGCTCGTAATCGGCGGGGATGCCGTAATTCACATAGACGAGCGGTGCGGTGACGTCGCCGTCCACCGAATAGGCGTTGTACGTCGGAAGCTGCTCCCCCTGTTGCGCCGAAGTGGGATCGCCCGGCACGGGCCCCTCGACCAGGCTCGCCACGAACTTGGTCGGCTCCACCAGCTCGACCACCCGCTCGCGCGGTGTGGGGAACAGCACGTCGAATGACTCGAGGCTCGCGTCCCACCCCCACGAGCGGAAGCGCGCGAGAATCCATTCGGCGTTTGCCTTGTCGTACAGGGAGCCGACGTGATGGGGACGGGCGGAGAGATGCCGCATCGATTCCCGCAGGGTGTCGGGGCTCGGCATCGCCCGCATCTTGCCTTCCCAGTCCCGCTCGACCCGGGAGGCCGCGGCGCTGAACCCGCGCAGGGCGGGCGGCTCGTCGGGCACCGCCACGAGTAGGACTGCCCCCGCAACCGACCCGAGCCACCGTACCGGTACGCGCATGTCCACCTCCGCTGGCGTCGTGGAAGGCGAACCCTGCAGCGTCCCCCAGTCGGCGTCAAGCATCGGCTTGTCAGAACTACCGCCCGGCTTTATTTCCCTCGAGTGACGCTGAGCTCCCTGCTGGTAGGAGTCATCGCCCTGGCGCTGGGTGCGCCCGTCGTCGCCGTCGCGCAGACGGGGCAGACGCCTGCCGAGATGGGCGCCATGGACTCGACCGACGCGCCTGCTGCTGCAGCGGCGCAGCAGTCGATGGACGGCGAGATGAACGAGGATCCGCACCTACGGCTGACGCCGCCACACACCGGCGGCGCCGCGGATTCGGCGCGCGCCTTGCACCTCGTGTCCGCCATGCGGCGCGACCTCGACAAGTACCGCGATGTGCAGGTCGCCCAAGCCGACGGCTTCCGGCTGTTCCTGCCGGGCGTCAAGCAGCCCGTCTACCACTTCACCAACTGGCGCTGGGCGGTTGAAGCGATGTTCCGCTTCGACCCGGCGCGGCCCACCTCGCTCCTGTACGAGCAGACGCCCGACGGGCGCTATCAGCTCCTTGGTGCGATGTACACCGCGCCCGCCCGCACCACGGAGGACAAGCTCGACGCCCGCATTCCGCTCAGCGTGGCCCGGTGGCACGAGCACGTGAACTGGTGCCTGCCGCCGCGCGGGGCACTCGGCCGCTGGCAGGAGCAACGCGCCGGTCACCGTGTCTTCGGACCGCAGTCCCCGATCGCGACGCGCGCCGCGTGCGACTCGGTGGGCGGGCGATTCCGGCCGCGCGTCTTCGGATGGATGGTTCACGTCATGGCGTTCGCGAGCGACGACCCGGCGGTGATCTGGGCCGCCGGTCACCACCACTGAGCCGCCCCCCCCGCCCCCCCCGCCCCCCCCGCCCCCTATCACGCAGCGGTCTCACCCTGGGCCCCTTGGTCGCGGTGATGTTCTTCACCGTGTCCGGGGGCCCCTTCGGTCTCGAGGGGTTGGTGGGCGCCGTCGGCCCCGGGCTCGCCCTGCTGCTGCTCGTCGGGACGCCCCTCCTCTACAGCGTCCCGGAAGCACTGCTCATCGGCGAGCTCGCGTCGATGCTCCCGGTCGAGGGAGGCTACTACCAGTGGGTCAAGCGGGCCTTCGGCCGGTTCTGGGGATTCTGGAACGGGTGGCTGTCGTGGACCTACTCCCTCGTCGACATGGCGATCTACCCTGTGCTGTTTCTCCAATACCTGCGGTTCTTCGCCCCGAGCCTGGGTCGATTCGAGAGCTGGGTGATCGCGCTGCTGCTGATCTGGGGCGCCACCTGGTTGAACCTGCGAGGCACGCGCGTGGTCGGGACCGCATCGGGCTGGTTTACCGTGGCCGTGCTGCTCCCCTTCGCGGTCGTGAGCGGGGTGGCCCTCGTCCGCTGGCTCGGGGCAGCGTCGCCCGCGCCCTTCCCCGGGAGTCCGTTCCACCCGCCGGGAACCTCGTTCCTCGGGGCGCTCGGGATCGGGATTTCGCAAAGTATTTGGAACTACAGCGGGTGGGATAACGCGTCCACGATCGGGGGAGAAATCGACCACGCCACGGCCACCTACCCGCGGGCGCTGGCGCGCACCCTGCCGCTCGTGACTGCCGTGTACCTCGTCGCCGTCATCCCCGTCCTCGCGCTCACCGACTGGACGCGCTGGTCGGACGGCGCCTGGCCGGGGCTCGCCGCCGCGCTCGTCGGCCCCGGCGTCGGGAGTTGGGTCGCGCTGGCGGGGATGGTGAGCGCGTTCGCGCTGTTCAACGCGCTGCTACTGTCGTACTCGCGCATCCCGCTCGTCCTCGCGCGCGACCGGCTCCTGCCGGCGTGGCTCGCCAGGACCGACGCGCGCGGCACCCCCCGCACCGCCGTGTTGGTCTCCGCCGTGGCCTATTCGATCTTCGCCCTGCTGTCCTTCGGGGGGCTCCTCGCCGCCGACGTGCTGCTGTACACCACGGCGCTGGCGCTCGAGTTTGGCGCGCTCCTCAGGCTGCGGCGGCGCGAGCCGGAGCTGGTCGGGGCGTTCCGCGTTCCCGTCGGCACGGGGGTGCTGGCGGCGCTGGCGACGTTCCCGCTCGCCCTGATCGCGATCGCCGTGGCGCTAGAGCTGCACAGCCGCACGATCGGCGTGCCCGGCGTGGCGGTCGCGGTGGTGCTCGCCGCGGCGGGCCCTCTCGGGTATGCGCTGCTGTTCGCGCAGCGCCCCTGAGACGGCTCCGCGTCAGCTCAGGTTTCCTTGTACAAGTAGGCGCCGACCACCGTGGCGACCGGCAGCTGGATTAGCGCGACGCACGTCGTGAGCGTGTACAGCCGTTGCGGCATCAGCTGCATCGGTGCCTCGCCCAGGGCGTGCAGCAGTCCGATGAAGAACCATACTGCCACACCGGCGATGACCGCGGTGCTGACGCCGGGGTTGAAGCGCGGGCGGATCGCCGCGTATACCCACAGCAGCCCGATGCCGGACACGAAGTCCAGGAACACGAACCACGGGATCAGGTTGTCCATCGACGCCGGCTTGCCGATCGCCTGCATCGCGGCGGCGAGGTCCTGCTTGAGCCACACCCCGTACATCAGCCAGTCGACGACGTTCAGCACGACCCCCGCCAGCAATCCTCCCAAGACGACGCGACTCCAGTTGATCTTGCCCATTAGGATACCTCGGTAAGGGGACGGCTACGCGGACAGGCGACAGTAGGGCGTGGGGGGGCGGCCGTCAAGCGCGATTCGGGTCACTGCACGGTGAGCACGCCGACCATCCCGCCAAGGCCGTCCTTCACGGTGGCGACGCCGTGCGGCACCACCCAGTCGGTTCCATCGACCAGCAGGTTGAAGTGGTGGACGCCCGCCCGCAGGGTGAGCACGCCCTCCCACACATCGTTGCCGACGGGGCGCAACGGCGCTGGGTTCCAGGCGTTCCAGTCTCCGGCGATCGAAACACTGTTGGCGCCGCTCAAGTGGAAGCGCACGACCAGGCTGTCGCCGCGGGTTGCCGGTGTGAGCGGGAGCGGCTCGCGCGCCGCGAGGGCGTGCATGGCATGGCGGCGCGCGTGCAGTCGCACAGCGAACGTGAAGTAGCCGGCGCGGGGCAGGCTCTGATAGGGGTCGGGGAGGTAGCCTCCCCCCGCGACCTCGAGCGACACGAAGGGCGACACGAACGACTGGAGTGCGGCGCTCAGGGCCGCCTTCGAGCCGTAGGCCGCGCTCAGGCGCGCCTGCGCCCAGAGCGTGGCGGTAGTCGGGCCGCGCGCCAGCGTCACTCCGGTTCCCACGTCGGTGAACCATGCGCCGAGGAACCGCGTGGGCTCCACGCTGAAGCTCGCGTACGTCTGCCCGGCCTGCCGCCAGCCGCGCGCGCGCAAATGGAGCGCCTGGACTGAGGAGACCGACGGCTGGCCGCCGGCCGGGATACTGTCGACCGCCCAGCCCGCCGAGGGACCGCCGCCGAGCGCGATCCCCCACGCGGGCCCGGACCATATGACCTCGCCTAGGGCGTGGGCCGCCGCACTCCACACTCGGTCGCTGCGACGCACGCCGGCGGCGATGGCTTCACCGCCCAGCTGGACGTCGCCGAACAGCTTGTGGCTTGCTACCCAGACGTCGCCCCGTCCCTGGGTCGACCAGACACCACCTGGCAGCGAGGCCACTGTGCCGTTACCGCTGGCCGTGAGGGTGGGCGCGTCGAATTCTGCGGCGGGGGAAAAGGCGGCCGAGCTGAAGCTCGAGCCGCCAGCGTAGCGGACGGTGCCCGCCCCAACGCCCACCGAAGCGTCACTCTGGGCGGCCAGGACCCGCGCGGCGAGGCTCAACGTCAAAACGAAGAGGGGCGCGCGCGTCATTGTGCTGCAACGTAGCACGCCCCACGCAGGTGGGAAACAGCCGCGCTAGTAGATTAGCTGGCCCGCAACTCCTCGGCGCTGGCCCAGCCAGCGACGCGACGCGGCCACTCGCGAGCCGGCGAATGTGGCGTCCACGATCTCCTGGGCGTCCACCGCGTCGATGACGATCCCGTAGGCTAGCGCGTACAGCGACATCGAGTGACGATTGCGCAGCTGGCTGAAGGCGTCCGCATGTCCTGCCGCCGCGCGCGCCAAGAGCACGCTGTCGGGCTCTGGGAGGTGCCGTGGTTCGAAGGTCGCTCGTGGCATACCGGCGTGAAGACGGCTGCCTAGCGGCCGAGGTAACGCACCGGCTGGAAGTGGCGGTGGCGCCGAGCGTTACCGTCCCCGGTAGGAGTGACTCTTTACACCGTGACGAGGTTGCCGGAGCCCTACCGTGCACCTACCATCCGGGAGCGGCGCGGCGAGCCATCGAGCGGGCCCGCCCAGGTGCGCCGATCTCCAGCGGGTGAGGTGTCGGCGGTGCGGGCGGCACAACCTCCGAGCGACGGCGAGGTGGTTCGACAGGTCCTGGCGGGGGACGTCGAGCGGTACGGGATCCTGGTGCAACGCTACCGCGACCGTTACGCCCGTTACGCCGCGCGGATGCTGGGATCTCCGGATGCTGCCGAAGATGCCGTGCAGGATGCCCTCGTGCGGGCCTTCGACCAGCTGGCGCAGTGTCGCGAGCCCGAGAAGTTCGCAGGCTGGTTCTTTCTCATCCTGCGCAATCGCTGCTTCGCGGAGCGGCGCCGCCGCCAGCGCGAGGCCCGGCCCCTGGGGATGCAGGATGACGCGATCGCAGGGCCAGAGCGGTCCGACGGGCCGGTGGAGCGGGCCGAAGACCGGCAAGCGGTGGAGCGAGCGCTGCAGCGCCTGACGCCGGAGCAGCGCGAGGTATTCGTGCTCAAGCACGTCGAGGAGATGTCCTACGAGGAGATCGCAGCAGTGACGGGCGCGTCGGTGCCGTCCCTCAAGATGCGAATGCACCGGGCCTACGACCGACTGCGTGCCCTACTGAAGGAGCTGGCATGAAGACGGAATACCATCCCCTCGTGAAGCAGCTGCTCGACGGCGAGCTCGGCCCTTCCGATCTGCCGCCCGAGTTGCGAGCGGAAGGGGAAGAGGCGCTGCGCTGGATCGCGGCAGTGGACCGGGCGCCGGTGGCGCTCTCGCGAGAGCTGGACGATCGCGTCATGGCCCGGGTACGTCGTCACGCCGCGTCACCCGTCGGCCGCGCCTGGCGGTGGCTGACCCTAGCGCGCGAGGTCGACATCCGAGTCCCGGTGCGTCCGTGGGTACTCGGCCTGGCAGCGGCCGCCGCGCTGGCCCTGTGGATGGTGCGCGCCGCTCCCGAAGTCGCCCGGGTTCGCACCCCAGTCTACGTTCGCTTCATCTTCTACGCGCCCGGCGCACACAGCGTCTCGGTCGCCGGAACGTTCAACCAATGGGATCCGCAGGCCGCGCCGCTCACGCCCACCGCGACCTCCGGCTTGTGGACGACCACCGTCTCCCTGCCGCTGGGCCAGCACCAGTACGCGTTCCTGGTGGACGGGACGCAATGGGTCGTGGACCCGGTGGCGCCCACGGTGGACGACGGGTTCGGTCACCGTAACAGTGTCGTCGCGGTGGCCGCCGAAGACGGCGGCGGACGGGCCCTGTGAGAGCGGCCGGGCTGAGCGGGCTGCTGCTCGCCGTCACCGTCGCCGCGGGGTTGCCGGCACAGACACCCGGCGCTCGCCGGCTCGGTGATCGCGTGCCTCCCGAGGTCGCCGTGGCCGTGGGGCGGCTTGTCGACAGCGCGGCTGCCCGCGGGCTGCCCGTCGGGCCCCTGCTCGACAAAGCGATCGAGGGTGGCGCGAAAGGGGTGCCGGCGGAGCGCGTGCTGGCGGCCGTGCGCGCGCTCGTGAGCCGGTTGGAAGAGGCGGCTGCGGCGGCGCGCGCGGCTGGCCTCGCCCGTTCGGACTCGGACGCCGTCGAAGCGGGCGCCTTCGCCCTCAACGCGGGACTGGACCGCCGCGCCGTGGAGCGGCTCGCGCGGCGTAGCCGCCCGCCCTATACACCCGCCGCCACCCTCCGTGTGGCGGGTACGCTTGCCGCCTTGGGCGTGCCGGCGGATGAAACCGTGCAGGTGGTGCAGCAGGCGATCGATGCCGGCGCCACCCCAGGCGATCTGCTCGATCTGCCACAGGAGGTGCAGCGGGGCGTGGCCCGTGGCGCTTCACCGGCAGCGGCGGCGGCCGGGCTGGGACAGGGCCCGGCACACGCCGCCATGCCCGATCCGTCCCGCGGCGCCGGGCAGGGGAAAAGCCAGTCCCACAAACCCTAGCGCGCGGACCATAGGGACCTCCCAAGGGAGTGGTTCACGCGCGACGCGCCGGGCCGGCAGCAACGGTCCGGCGCGCTGTTTTTTGGGTACATTCCGTCCTCTTATGCCCATCGCCCACACCCTCGGCTTCCCTCCGATCGGCGCGCACCGGGAGCTCAAGCGCGCGACGGAAGGCTATTGGAGCGGGAAGATCACTCAGGCGGAGCTGCTCAAGACGGGTGCCGAGCTCCGCGCGACGCATTGGCGGTTGCAGCACAGCGCTGGGATGGCTCTCATCCCGTCGAACGACTTCTCCTACTACGACCGCGTGCTCGACATGTGCGCCCTCGTCGGGGCCGTGCCCGACCGGTACGGCTGGGTCGCGCCGACAGTGGACCTGGACACGTACTTCGCGATGGCCCGGGGCGGGGGCGGGGGCGGGGGCGGGGGCGGGCGTCGCGAGGTCACGGCAATGGAGATGACGAAGTGGTTCGACACCAACTACCACTACATCGTCCCCGAGTTCGACCGCGGCCAGACGTTTCGGCTGGCCTCGACGAAGGCGGTCGAGGAGTTCCAGGAGGCGAAGGCCCTGGGCATCCCCGCGAAGCCGGTGCTCATCGGGCCCGTGACGTTTTTGCTGCTCGGCAAGACGCGGGCCGCGCGCTTCGATCGTCTCGAGCTGCTGGACCGGCTGCTCCCGGTGTACGCGGAGGTCTTGAGCCGCCTGGTCGGGGCGGGCGCGACGTGGGTCCAGCTCGATGAGCCGTGCCTCGCACTCGACCGGACGGAGCAGGAGCGGGACGCCTATGCCCGCGCGTACCGCTTCCTCGCCCAACACGTGCCGCAGGCGAAGCTGCTTCTCGCCACGTACTTCGCCGGCCTGGACGAGAATGTCGGGCTCGCCCTGTCGCTCCCCGTGCAGGGGTTGCACGTGGACTTGGTGCGGGGGCCGCGGCAGTTGGACCGGCTGCTCGAGGCGTGGCCTGCGGGGGCTGGTCGCGTGCTGTCCCTCGGGGTCATCGATGGGCGGAACATTTGGAAAGCGGACCTGGCGGGTGCGCTGGCGCTGCTCGAGCGCGCGGGGCCCCGCGTCGGGGGCGACAACCTCTGGATCGCGCCCTCTTGCTCGCTGTTGCACGTGCCCATCGACCTCGACCTCGAGCAGCGGCTCGACGTCGAGCTGAAGGGGTGGCTGGCGTTCGCCACACAGAAGCTCGCCGAGCTGGCCGTGCTGGCGCGCGCGTTGGGCGGGGGCCGGGAGCGTGTGGCGGCGGAGCTCGACGCCAACGCGCGGTCGGTCGCCAGTCGGCGGGCGTCGCAGCGGATTCACAACCCCGACGTGCTGCGCCGTGCCGCAGCGGTGACGGAGCGCGAGCTGCGCCGCAGCTCGCCCTTCGGCGCGCGCCGTCCGAAGCAACTGTCCCTCCCGCCCTATCCGACGACGACGATCGGCTCGTTCCCGCAGACCGCTGAGGTGCGGGCCGCGCGACGCCAGCTGCACGACGGCACCCTCACGCCGGCCGCCTACGAGGCCTTCATCGAGGAGCAGATCCGGAAGACCCTCCGTCTCCAGGAGGAGATCGGCCTCGACGTGCTGGTGCACGGGGAGTTCGAGCGGAACGACATGGTCGAATACTTCGGCGAGCAGCTGGAGGGGTTTGCCTTCACGGAGCATGGCTGGGTCCAGTCGTACGGGACGCGTTATGTGAAGCCGCCGATCATCTTCGGGGACGTGTCCCGTCCGCGGCCGATGACGGTGCGCTGGAGCACGTTCGCGCAATCGGCTACCAAGAAGCCCGTGAAGGGGATGTTGACGGGTCCGGTGACCATTCTGCAGTGGTCGTTCGTGCGCGACGACCAGCCGCGCTCGGAGACGGCGAAGCAGCTGGCGCTCGCGATCCGGGACGAGGTGCGCGACCTGGAGGCTGCGGGTATCCGGGTGATCCAGATCGACGAGCCGGCGCTGCGCGAGGGGCTGCCGTTGCGGCGCGGCGACTGGGCGGCGTACCAGGAGTGGGCCGTCAACGCGTTCCGCCTGGCGACCGCCGGCGTGAAGGACGAGACGCAGATCCACACGCACATGTGCTACAGCGAATTCAACGACGTCATCCGCGTTATCGAGCGCATGGACGCCGACGCCATCTCGATCGAGAGCGCGCGATCGGGGTCGGAGCTGCTGGAGGCGTTCCGGGAGTACAGCTATCCCAACGAGATCGGACCGGGCGTCTACGACATCCACTCGCCCCGCGTGCCGAGCACCGAGGAAATCGTGGCCGCGCTGAATCGCATGCGCGAAGTGCTCGACGAGCGCCAGATCTGGGTCAACCCCGACTGCGGTCTCAAGACGCGGGGCTGGACCGAGACCCTGGCATCGCTCCGCAACATGGTGCGCGCCGCCCAGCAGCTGCGCGCGGCCGCGCCCGCGGTGGTGGCGCGCGGTTGACCGCCGCGCGCAGCCCTGGCATACTTGGCTCGTGAACCCGACCGACGTCCGCATCACCGCGGAGCCGATCGACAGCGATCGCTGCAAGTTCCTCGTGAGCGTGCCCGTGCACGCGGGCGGGGTGCGGCGCTTTGCGTCGCCCGATGAAGCCAAGGGGTCGCCCCTGGCCGAGGCGCTGTTCGCCATTCCCGGCATCAGCGAGATCATCGTGTCGGGCAATCTGGTCACGGTGGTGAAGCGCAGCCCGACGCCCTGGACCGCCCTGGGGCGCCCGGTCGGCACGGCGATTCGCACGACGCTCGCCGCGAGCGTGCCCGCGGTCGCCCCCCCCCTCCCCCCCTCCTCCCGGGAGGCCGCGGCCGGTGCGCCGGACGACGACGCCCTGTACGAGCGGGTGTTCCAGCTGTTCGACACGCAAGTCAATCCGATGGTCGCCCGGCACGGCGGCAAGGTGGAGCTGATCGACGTGCAGGATGGGGTTGTCATGCTGCGCATGGGCGGCGGGTGCCAGGGGTGCGGGATGGCCGATGTGACGCTGCGCCAGGGCATCGAGGCCATGCTGCGCCAGCATGTGCCCGAAGTGAGCGGCATCGTGGACATCACCGACCATACGGCAGGCTCGAACCCCTACTTCGCGGCCGCCAAGAAGTAAGCCTGCCCCCCCCCGCTCCCAGATTGCTGTTGCTCCTGCCGTCCACCTCCTATCGGGCGACGGCGTTCGTGGAGGCCGCCCGGCGGCTCGAGGTGTCGCTCAGCGTCGCATCGGAGCGACCCAGCGCGTTCGAGCAGGCCCAACCGGCCGGACTCCTCACGCTCGACTTCGCCGACCCGGCGCAGGCCGCCGCGCAGGCAGCCGCGTTCGCGCGAACGCATCCGCTGGCGGGCGTGGTCGGCGTAGACGACGACACGGCCGTCGTGGCCGCGGCGGTGGCGGAGCGCCTGGCGCTGCGCGGCAACCCGGTCGCGGCGGCGCTCGCCGCGCGCGACAAGCAGCGCCAGCGCGAGCTTCTGGCCGGGGCCGCCGTGCCCGTGCCGCGCTTCACGCCGTGCGCGAGCGATGCGGATCCGGTGGAGCTCGCGCGCCGGTTCGAATACCCCTGCGTCCTCAAGCCCCTCCGGTTGTCGGCCTCGCGCGGTGTCATCCGCGCCGACGACGCCCCCGGGTTCGTCGCGGCCTTCCGGCGGCTCGGCGCGATCCTCGCGGAGCCCGAGGTCGCCGCGTGCGGTGAACCCGCCCGCCGGGTTCTCGTCGAAGAGTTCGTCGCCGGCCCGGAATTCGCGCTCGAGGGGTTGCTCGTAGGCGGGCGGCTCACCGCGCTGGCCTTGTTCGACAAGCCCGATCCGCTGGACGGTCCGTTCTTCGAGGAGACGATCTACGTCACGCCCTCGCGGCTCGCTCCCGCGGCCCAGCGCGAGCTGGTCGCGACCGCGCAAGCGGCCACCGCCGCCTTAGGCCTGCGGGAGGGCCCGGTGCACGCCGAGCTGCGCTACAACGCGCGGGGCCCTTGGCTCATCGAGCTCGCCGCGCGCCCGATCGGGGGGCGCTGCAGCGCGGCGCTGCGGTTCGAAAGCGGGGAAAGGGGAACGGGAAAAGCGGAAGGGTGGGTGTCGCTCGAGGAGCTGATCGTCCGGCACGCCTTGGGAATGGAGCTGCCGGCGCTCGAGCGCGAGGCGCAGGCGTCAGGCGTGATGATGATTCCGGTACCGGGATCGGGCGAGCTCCACGAGGTGCGAGGGGTGGACCAAGCCCGCGCGGTGCCGTTGGTGGAGGACGTGGTGATCACCGCGCACCGGGGGCAGCGCCTGATTCCGCTGCCGGAGGGGGCGCGCTATCCCGGCTTCATCTTCGCGCGCGGTCCCACCCCCGGCGCGGTGGAAGGGGCGCTGCGCGAAGCGCACCGGCGCTTGCAGTTCGTTCTACAGTAGGGTCTTCAGGACGCGACGGCCACGCATTCGAGCCAGTTGCGCGGCACGGTCGCCAACCCGGTCTCCGCGAGCGCCCGTCCCAGGCCTTCCCGCAACGCCTCCGCTCCCTGCTCGAGCGGCACCCCCGGCAGCGCGCCCTCGATGAAGAGTGAGAAGCGCCCGATGTCCTCGAGACTTTCGGGGGTCATCTCCACGCGCACGAGCTCCACCGTCGGGCGACCGAACCCTTCCTGCATGCACAGCGTCGCGTATTCTTCGGCCGAGAGGAACGCCCGCGCCGTGGCCTTGCCCTGGTGTTGCACGTCGAGACCGCGCTCGCGCAGCGCCTGGACCGCCCGCACCACCCAGCGGCGCCAGAAACCGGTCGTTCCTTCGACGTACGCCCCTTTGAAGAAGGTCGTGTTGAACGCCAAGACGCCACCGCGCTTCAGCACCTTGCGGATTTCCGCGATGACTTTGGCCTTGTCGGGGACGAGATGGATGGCGTTGCAGAAGATGACCGCGTCCGCCGAGGGCACGAGGCGGGAGAGCCATTCGGCGCTCCCCTCCACGAATTCGGCGACACGGGACTTGATCGCGCGGCGTGCCCGCTCGAGCGCCGTGACGGACGGATCGACGCCGATGACGTGACCGTCACCAGATGCGCCGAGCTGCTCGACGATGAGTTGGGTGACCGCCCCCGGACCGCAGCCCAAGTCCACGATCGTGCGACGGCTCGGGCAGATCACCCGCTCCACGATCCAGCGGTTGACCTCGGTAAAGAAGGGGTGCCGCGCAAACGGCGCGAAGGAAAAGCGTTCTTCATCAACGTCGGCGTGACATGCCATACGATCCCTCCGGTGTTCGCCCGAGCCCTCGAGGCGAGCCCTGGATGCGGATAACCCTAAGTGACACGCTGAATTGGCTTCGTCAAGTGGGTGCGCTGCCGCATCAGGGGCGGCTAGTCCGGCGTTCCAGCGGCCAAGTCGTGCACCGTCACCACTTGCACGATCTTGAGACGGCGTTTGCCCGCCGGCAGAGCCAGGGTCACGATCTGGCCCTTCTTGCAACCGCGCAGCGCCTGCCCGAGCGGAGCGGCTATCGACACGGGGATCTCGTCCCCGTCGTCTTCGCCGCCTTCGATGAACTCGCCGAGGGTGAGCGCGTACGTCTCCTCCTTCTTGGTCTCCAGATCCTGTACGGTCACGCGCGAGCCGAACCCCACGCGGTCGCGTGGCAGGTCCTGCTCCGAGACGTTCGACAGCTTCGCCAAGCGGAGGCGGAGGTGGGACAGGCGCGCCTGGGCGAACTGCTGGCGCTCGAGCGCGGCCTTGTACTCGGAGTTCTCGCGCAGGTCCCCGTGCGCGCGCGCCTTCTCGATCTCCTTCGGCAAGACGAAGTTGATCTCGTGGTTCAGCCGCTCGACCTCGGCCTGCAGCTTGCCCTTCAGCTCGTCGATCATAGACGTCCTGGAAGATAGCGCCACGACGCTCCGACGCCACGTTGCAGGATTGCGAGGCTTGGCGTAGCGGCCTCCGGTGTCGCATCTTTATCGCGTGCCACTCCATATCCGCACGTATCACGACCTGACCGACGCCGACGTCTCGGGGCTCCCCGAGCAGATCGGCGCGCAGCGCGGCCGGGTGGCGGGGCGTCTGGCGCGGGTCGACCGGGTGATCGCCGTGATGAGCGGCAAGGGCGGCGTGGGGAAGAGCTTCGTCACCGCACACTTGGCTCGCGCCCTCGGACGCGGCGGCCGGCCTGCAGGCGTACTGGATGCGGACCTGAACGGGCCGACGGTGGCGCGACTGCTCGGCGCCCGGGGCGGCCCGCTCACGCTTCAGGGAGACGCCGTCCTGCCGGCCGTCGGCGCGGACGGGGTGAAGGTCGTGTCGATGGACCAGCTGCTCGAAGACGGCCGCCCGCTCGCGTTCCGAGGGCCCCAGAACGAGAGTTTCGTGTGGCGCGGGGCCATGGAAGCCGCAGCGCTGCGCGAGTTTCTCTCCGATGTCGCGTGGGGGCCACTCGAGCTGCTGCTGGTCGACCTGCCCCCTGGCCTCGCGCGTTTCGCTGAGCTGGCCGATCTGTTGCCCACACCGCCGGCGGTGCTCACCGTGACGATCCCGACTCCCGAGTCGCGGGACGCGGTGCGACGCGCGCTGCGCGCCGCAGTGGAACGGGGAGCGACCGCGCTCGGCATCGTCGAGAACATGGTGGGGGGCCCGTTTCCGGGTGACGCCGGCGACGCGTTGGCGACGGAGTTCGGCGTCCCGGTGTTGGCCCGCATCCCGTTCCACCCTCCGGCCGAGGTCTGGGCGGAGCTCGCCACCCGCCTATGAAGTTCCTCTGCATCGAATGTGACCGGCAAATGGCCTTCGAGGAGCGACAGCTCCCGGGTGACGGTACCCTCGCCGTGGCGTTCACCTGCCCGAGCTGCGGCCGGAAGATCGGACTGCTCACCAACCCCTTCGAGACGCAGTTGGTGAGCTCGCTCGGCGTCGTGATCGGCGGCCGCACCGTGCCCGAGCAGCCGCTCGAGATGGTGCGGGGAACGGTCGCCACCGGGAGGGAGGACGCGTTCGCGGAGGGGAAAGGGGAAACGGCTACCGGGAGGGGTGCGTCGTGGTCGCCAGAGGCCCAGGAGCGGCTGGCCCGGGTGCCGGGATTTGTGCGGGGGATGGTGAAGCGGATCTACGCCGAATATGCCCGGGACCGCGGCATCGACGTGATCACGCCGGGCGTGATGGACACGGCGCGCGCCGAGCTCGGTCTCGAGGGGATGTGAGTCGCGTCCTCGAGCGCGTCGTCCACGGCCTGCGCGTGGCCATCGACCGCGACCAGTGCGTCGGGTTCGGCGACTGTGTGACGGCCGCGCCCGAGGGTTTCAAGTTGGACGAAGACTCGATCGCCGTGTTCGTCGCGCCGGAGGCGGTGGAGCGGGCGCGGCTGGTGCGCGCCTGCGACGCTTGTCCGGTCGACGCGATCACCGTGTGGGACGAAACGGGCCGCCAAATCGTCCCCGGCGACGTCGGGAGCGATACTTGACAGGGTTCGTCGCGAGGTCCATACTCGCGGCACGTTTTTCGAAATTTCGATAATTCTTGCTGCGGCCTACGCGCCGCCGCAGTCGAGCGACCACTAGCCGTCACGTCGGAGGGCTGAGTTCGCGAGTGGGCTCGGCGACGCATCGGTGTGCGCACGGCATGCACTCTAGCGCCAGAGGTGCCGGTGTACCGTGAGATCTTCGCTCCCGTCGACAACTCGCCGCACTCCGACTGGACGGTGGATCGGGCGATCGAGCTGTCCCGCAAATCCGGCGGCCGCATCACCGGCAACCACGTCTATGCCGCCCGCCTCCACGACGTCCGCTTCCGCCAGCTCGAGACCGGTCTCCCCGCGCAATTCCAGACGCCGGAGGAGATCAAGAAGCAGCGCAAGATCCACGACAAGCTGATAGAAAAAGGCCTTCAGCTGATAGCTGACAGCTTTCTGGACCAACTCGGCAAGCGCTGCGAAGTCGCGGGGGTGGCTCTCACCCGCCAGCTCCTCGAAGGCATCAACTACGAAGAGATCGTGAACGAGGTGAACCGCGGGGCCGGCCGGCTTCCGGGGCTGATTGGGTTCGATCCGAATCGGGCGGCCGGCTACGACGGCGGCGACAAGGTGCGCGGCGACGTACAGGTGGGAGCCAACGGACGCCTCGTGGCGGAGGACGAGGACGCCGCGGCGCGGCTCGTGGGCTCGTCGGGCCGCCAATACGACTTGCTCGCGATCGGCGCGCACGGCCTCGGGCGCCAGCCGATGTCCCAGCTCGGCGGGGTGGTGGCGCGGGTGCTGCGCGGGGTGGAGAAGGACGTGTTGATCGTGCGCGACGACCGGCCGCTCGCCGAGGGGCGCTACCTGGTCTGCGTCGACGGCTCGTCCTACAGCTACAAGGCGATGCGGGTCGCGCTCGAGCTGGCCCAGGAATTCGGGGGCGCCCTGTACGTGTGCAGCGCGTTCGACGTAGAGTACCACCACGTCGTCTTTCACAACATCAAGGACGTGCTCTCGTATCAGGCCTCGAAGGTCTTCAAGTTCGAGGAGCAGGAGGAGCTCCACAACAACATCATCGACAAGGGGCTCCTGAAGCTGTGCCAGGCGAACCTCAAGCGCGCCGAGGTCATGGCCCAGGAGTTTCCGCACGTCCCCCTCAAGACCCAGATCCTGATCGGCAAGCCGTTCCAGGTGATCATGCAGTGGGTGGAGGAGGTCAAGCCCTCGCTCCTCGTCGTGGCGCGCCACGGGGCGCACCGCATCGAGGGCACCGCAGTGGGCTCGCAGGCTGAGAATCTCGTGCGCATCGCCCCCTGCAACACGCTGGTCGTGGGCACCGTGGGCATCCGGCCCGAGGATATCCCCTGGATCGAGGAGGACGGGCAGGCGGGGATGCCGTGGGCGCCCGACGCCGAGGTGCGGATCCTGCGCGTCCCGCCCTTCGCCCAAGGGATCGCGCGCCGCGCGGTGGAAGAGTACGTCACCGAGCAGACGGGAGGCGCGGAGGCGACGGTCACGAACAAGTGGCTCGACGAGGCGATCCGCAAGCTCCTGCCGACGCACATGCAGCTGATCATGGGGATCGGGACCGCGGAGGAGATCGCGCTCGCGGAAGTGAAGGCCACGGAGCAGCTCCGCGCCACCAAGGTGCAGGGTCACGACGCCGACGAGAGCCCGCTCGGGGTCGAGGTGGAGACGAAGTGTCCCGTGACGGGCGTCGTGAGCCGGCGCCCGCGCGTCGCGAGCGACCCGATCGTGTGGACGGAGGAAGCGTGGCAGCGCCTGCACCTCGTGCCGCTGGTGGCGCGGCCACTCGCCCGCAACACCGTCGAGCGGTTCGCGCGGGGCCACGACATCTGGCGCGTGACCACGCGCGTGATGGACGACAACAAGCAGCAGATGATCGAGGCCGACGAGTTCGACGTCGAGACGATGATGGTGATGTTCACGGAGCTACGCGCCAAGCAGATCCGCGCCGAAGCCGAGGGAGGAGAGGGCGGGCTGACGCCCGAAATGCGGGCGTTCATCGAGGACGCGAAGGCGCAGGGCATCACGCGCTGCCCGATCCGGGACATCGAGGAGAAAATGGGGCAGTGCCCGGTGGACTTCCGAGGCGTGACACCCGAGCAAGCGAAGGAGGCCGTGGAGCGGCTGTTGCAGGAGCAGGCGGGCGACTGACGTGGACGACCTGCCTCACGTCGTCGCGTGGAACCTCACTCGGCGGTGCAACCTCGAGTGTGCGCACTGCTACATCTCGGCGGGCCCCACGGCGGCGCCCGCGTCCGAGCTCGACACAACGGGCGCCCTGCGCATCGTGGACGAGCTCCTGGCGGTGAACCCCGCGCCGCTCCTCATCCTGTCGGGCGGGGAGCCGTTGCTGCGCGAGGACTTGACGGAGATCGCGGACTACGCGTCGGGCCGGGGCGCGACCGTCGTGGTGGGGACGAATGGCACGCTGCTCACGGCCGCGCGCATCGCCGCGCTCAAGGCGGCCGGCGTACGCGGCGTCGCGGTGAGCGTGGATTCGCTGCGCCCCTCCTACCACGACAATTTCCGGCGCGGCCGCGGCTCACTGGCGGAGACGCAAGGCGCGCTCGGGCTGCTGCGGGAGCAGCGCGTCGATTTCATCATCCAGACCACGGCCACGAAGGGCAATCGCGCGGAGCTCGGGCGGCTCGTGGAATGGGCGGCCGAGCAGGGGGCGGCGGCGTTCAACTGCTACTTCCTGGTGCCGACGGGCCGGGGTGCCGGCCTGAGCGATCTGTCGCCGGCGGAGTACGAAGCGGTGCTCGCCGACCTGGCGCGCTGGCAGCGCGACTATCGCGGCACGATGCTGGTGCGCTCGAAGTGCGCGCCGCACTTCATGCGGCACGTGCACGCCGCCGACCCCGACTCGCCCATCCGCAACTACGAGACCCGCTGCCCGTGCGGCACGCAGTACTGTCGCATCACGCCCGACGGGAAGGTGACGCCCTGCCCATACCTGCCCGAGGTCGCAGGTGATCTCACCCGGCAGTCCTTCGCCGAGATCTGGCGCGAGTCCCCGCTGTTCCGGCGGCTGCGTGAGGACCGCCTCGGCGGCAAGTGCGGGGTGTGCGAGTATCGCCAGGTGTGCGGCGGCTGCCGGGCGCGCGCCTTCGCGACCACGGGCGATGTGCTCGCCGCCGACCCCTCCTGCACCTACGAGCCGCGGCCCGGCGCGCCGGTCGTGACCCCGGAGCGCGCGGTGACCTACGGCAAGGAATTCCAGCGGGCGCTGAGCTGGAGCCCCGCGGCGCGCGCCCGGCTCGAGCGGATCCCCTCCTTTGTGCGGGGCGTGGTGGCGCAGCGCGTCGAGGAGTACGTCCGCGGGCAGGGTGGACAGGAGGTGACGGTCGAGACGCTGTCGCAAGTGCGCAGGGCGATGCCGATCGATTTCTCCAAGCGACGGCCGTTCTTCACGGAGGTCGAGGCTGATGGCTGACGGCTTGTTGGTGATCGCGGCCGCCGCGGACTCGATCCGCTCCTACGGCGAGTTCCCGGTGATCGGGGCCCGGGCGGCCGTCTGGATCGCCGCCGAGGTCCACCTGATGTTCGCCGCCTTCGTGCTCGGCGTGCCGATGTTCGCGGTGGTGGCGGAAGCGATCGGGATCTTCGGAGGCGAGAGCCGCTACGACCGGCTCGCGAAGGAGTTCACACGGCTGCTGCTCGTGGCCTACAGCGCTACGGCGATCTGGGGCGCGATCCTCGTGTTCCTGCTCGCCAGCCTGTATCCGCGCTTCTGGGCGTACCTGACGGCGGTGTTCGGCCCCTCGATGTGGGCGTACGCGGGGCTGTTCTTCTTCGAGTCGTTCACCCTCTACCTCTACTATTACGGCTGGGATCGCTGGAAGTACGGGCCGTCGAAGCTGTGGCACTGGACCCTCGGCATCATGTTGAACGTGTGGGGCACGGTGGTGATGCTGATTGCCAACTCGTGGCTCACCTACATGATGTCGCCGCCGCGCGACATCACGTCTTCGACGGACCCGATGACCATCAAGTTGTGGCACGCGATCTTCAACGCCACGTGGATGCCGATCAACGTGCATCGGCTGATCGCGAACGTCGTCTTCGGCGGCGCCATCGTGGCGGCCTACGCGAGCTACCGCTTCCTCGCGGCCAAGACGGACGAAGAACGCGCCCACTACGACTGGATGGGCTACGTCGGCAATTTCATCGCCATCTCCGCCCTGATCGTGCTCCCCTTCGCCGGCTACTACCTGGGTCGCGAGGTCTACCAGTACGACCAATCGATGGGCATCACGATGATGGGCGGCTTCATGAGCTGGCTGTGGGTGATCCAGGCGTTCCTGATCGCCGTGCTGTTCCTCGCCGGCAACTACTACCTCTGGATCGGGATGGGTCGGATCCCCGGTGCCGAGCGGTACCGTCCCTACACCAAGTACCTGTTGATCGTGCTCGTGCTGGGCGCGATCGTGTGGGGCACGCCGCACACCATGATCGCGAACTCGAAGGAGCTCGCGGCGATGGGCGGCTCCCACCATCCGCTGCTGGGTGCGCTCGGCGTGATGAGCGCCAAGAACAGTGCCGTCAACCTGATGATCCTCGCCACGTTCCTGTCGTTCCTGATGTACCGGCGCGGCAACAAGCAGCTGGTCGTCCCTGGGCGGCGACCGGGACCAAGATCCAGGGGGCGATGTTCGCGCTCGCGGCGGGGATCGTGCTGTTCTACGGGATCCGGGGCTACTTCGTCGAGGCGATCGTGCGGATCGGCTTCAGCGTCTACCAGGTGCTCGCGGTGCTCGCCTGCATCGTCGGCGTCACGGTGATCGACGTCATGATCGGGCGCGGCGCGAAGGCTGTGGGCGAGATCCAGTGGGGCAAGATGCCGGCGCGCTCGCAATACGCGCTGTTCATCCTCGCGGTCACGTTCACCTGGCTCATGGGGCTGATGGGCTTCGCCCGCTCCGGGATCCGCCAGTATTGGCACGTGTGGCAGGTCATGGAGGACACGAGCAAGTACGCCGCCACCCCGGCCCTGGGCTACGCCTCGCGGATGATCAGTCTCTGCGTACTCATTTTCCTCAGCCTGGTGGGCTTCGTGTTCTGGCTGGGCGGGCTCGCCGAGAAGTCGACCTTCGTGCCGGAGGGGAAGGAGGCCCAGCATGTGGGTCACTAACCTCAAG
>WNGJ01002252.1_pt1 | contig 21512 bp, 20 predicted proteins | sample 5400611 | NCBI WGS metagenome assembly WNGJ01 (sample SAMN13153375, study PRJNA577476) | soil metagenome | isolation source: 40 cm soil or saprolite under Garry oak tree replicate 1 | place: USA:California | collected 2016-06-15
GCGGGTACGCAACTCCAGTGTGATAGCGACCTCTTGACGTTGCTGCCGTCCTTGCTCCATTCTACCCTTTTTCATCCGCTGTGGTGTGCCCCCGGCACATGGCTAACTTGTATCACTTGTGTCTGTTGTATCGCTGTGTCAGCTCGTGCATAAAAAAGGGAGTTGTTCAGGGGACGCTTGTTATTCCCGAAATGGTCCCTTGATTATGCACTTAGAGTCTCCAAAGCTGTTTTAGCGTACCCATCAATAGATTTTGCCGCTGCTCTATGACTGCAGGTGCCCATTCCTGGTAATGGAGGACCTGAGTCGTTAGTACGAATGGGGAAACGCCACCGTCCGTGCTAAAGTACTTCCGCTTCTTGTCGTCAAAATCGAAGTTTTCTGCTTTCATGTTCTTTCCACGTGAGAGCAAGACCAGATTGCCCAGACGATGGACGTATTTTTCACGGACCTCACTGGAGGGAAAGGATTTGACCCACTTGCTATCAGGAGACGGGTGCTGAGGCAACACGTGTTCTATGCTGATTGTCTGATATTCATATGAAGCTGTACCTTCCGATAGTCTCGCATCTAAGCGTAACAGGACATATCGACAAATATGATGCATGAGGTACATATCACCATTAAGCATGCTTAGAACTTCGCGACACTCTCTAGCGGTTAGTTGCAGAGGCGAATTGGATACATAGAGATCTTTATCGTCATGGATAGCTTTCAATATATCACAGTATCGATCAAATCGTTTATATGGTGGAGTTTTGCAAATCACGAAGCTTATAACGAGACGCTCAAGATCCTTAAGAAAATGTAACACCAGGTTAGGCTGACGAAAATTCTGTCTAAAATAATAGAGCGCTGGTGGTATCCATCGTTCATGATCAAGCTGATTGAGCCATTTGAACATACTATTTATCTCTTTCGCCATGGGGCCTTGATAATTGGCCTTCACAATGTTATTCAAGGTATGAGTGTAAGGAACAAAAATTTTATCAATGAAATTTTGTGGGCTAGAGGTCCGAGGATCTTGGGGATAGACATATTTATGAAACTCCTCGATCATCCCTCTGCGAGGTCTCTCTTTGGAAAAAATTGCTCGTAGGTAAAAGAATAGTTCTTCAAACATCTCACTGCCAAGCAGAGACTCCATTTCTTCCCATTTTGTAGCATATTCGTCTTGCTGGTCTAAAGGAACAGTACTAATGATCTCGGCCTTTAAAATGTCGGGATAGGAGAGGTCTAACCCGCGGCTATTCAAGACCGAGAAAATTCGGTACGCTGAGTCGAGATCAGAAGTAGAGACAGAGACAACAATCAGGAAACAGCGATTAATAATAAATTGTGTCAACGCAATAATCTGGTCTTTTGAAAGCTTCTGCAGTTCTCTTATGAAACCCATTGTGTTATCTCGTATGTTGTTCTGGCTTTCTGAGAGCGACGTTCCGTATAATTTTTTCAATTCTTCGATACCACCTTCATCTTGAATGTATTCCTGGAAAAACTGTGCATCTCGCTCACGTAGCTTTAAACGGTAGCGTTGCGGCGTTCCAGTAATGACATTTCCTTTTTCACAAAGAAAAGTCGTTAAGCTCTCAACATATTCTGATTTGCTCAAGCTGCGCAACGCTGCTAGTAACATCGTAAGTGTAGTAAGTCTTTGCTGTCCATCAACAACCTGAGCATCTGGCTCGTCACCTTTGATAAGCACAATACTTCCAAGGAAATAAGGAGCTAAGTCATCAATTTCTTCCTCTCCACCATCCATAGCCCGCATCAAATCTTGAAAAAGATCCTCAGACTCCTCTGTTGTCCAGGCATAGGCACGCTGGTAGAGGGGAATCGTAAAAACGAAGTCATCACTAAATATTTTCTTGATAGGATACTCTGAACCGCGAATACTCATTTTGCTCATACTTCACTCCTACTAAACATGCACCTTTGACTATCATCAAGAAATGCTACAACCTGTGGTGCTTTCAGATTAGTGCACATACCTAGATCTATACTCTACCAGACTTTCTGCTTTTTCACGAGTTTTTTTCCTTTTTTCCCCCTCCTGGAGGATGCTATGCCAATTGTTGTGCAGCTTATCGTTACACAACAATTGGCATAGCATCTCCTGGATTGGTCACTCGTAGCATCTTCCTATCTCGTCGTCTCTCTGCTATACTCATTCCTGCATACGAAGTAACTGGGAAGCGCGAACTAGAAGAACACTTGCAATGATAATTTCTGCTAGCTACAAAACAGATATCCCTACCTTCTATGGCGAATGGTTCATGAATCGCTTGCATGCTGGCTATTGTAAGATGGTTAACCCATATAGTCAGCAGATCTACAGCGTTGATCTAACCCCCGAGAATGTAGACGGCTTTGTATTCTGGACAAAGAACATCGGGCCATTTCTCAAGCATCTCCACATGTAGCTGTCTGGCGCTATGATCCGATTGTCGTCTCCTCCTTGACTCCCTATAACTGGCATCGTAACAACTTTGAAATACTGGCAAAGTCGCTTGCAGGCACAACAGATGAGGTAGTTGTCTCGTTTGCTCAGATTTACAAAAAAACCAGGCGTAACATGGATTGGGCAGCCCGCGAGTTCGGCTTTGATTGGCATGAACACGAAGCAACGGCTATTAGCTCTGTGCGAGACCTGGTCGTCGACCTGGTTGAAATCGCCAGGTCGTATGGCATGCGTTTGAAGATTTGCTCGCAGAAAGCCTTCGTCATTTTAGGGATTAGCGAAGAGGCACGCTGCGTCGATGCACAACGCCTCGAACGGATTTCCGGCACTACAATCGCAGATGGAGTCGAGCTACGTGGTAACCGCAAAGAATGCGGCTGTTTCGCATCAAAAGACATCGGGGAATACGATACCTGCCCGCATGGCTGCGTCTATTGCTACGCAGTCCAGCATCGTGACCTGGCGTTGGAACGCTATAAAGCGCATGACCCGATGAGCGAGTTTCTGTTTCCCCCCAAAGATTACACTCCAGCTGAGTATGAACAGGAAATATCCCAAATCATCCCGGTACCTGAATCCAGAAAGCACAATCCTGGCAGTGCACAGAAAGACAGCAGTGGCGAGGTAGAACAGCAACGCTTATTTGAAATATAGATTTGTTACGCCCTCCTTTCGTTATCACCCCCTCTCATCAGCTATCGTCTTCAACTCATGAAAGCACGTACCCAGACTCCTTCTCATGGAAGTCAGCCTGCCTGTTCAGAAGCACTCAAATATGTAGGAAAGCCGTCAAAAAACGCCTCACGACCTGGCTGCTTTGTTTCCCGGCCCTTTTGCGGCCCAGGTTCTTCCTCGATTTCGCACCTATCGGTGGGTTCAGTATAGCGTTTGCACTCTTTATTATGGCAGCCCTTGCAGGTCTTGCATAGCTCTTGTCCGCATGCAACACACATCGCGTTCTTGCTTCCTTCTAGCCGTTCCAGTTATGGAAAACCGATAGCAGAGAGGCACAATCCTACGAATCTCATCCTGTTCTTCGTTCACCGTACCATATTTATGTGTATCATATTGCCCTTGCAATTGCAAATGGTATGAAGGTCTGCTGCATCGAACGGAGTCACTTTCAGATCTTCTGGCTCCTCGTATTGACAACCTCTCGTTTTTCCTGTAACTTTATCCCTGTACGGATCGTCGCCTCCTTCCGCGAACCCTGGCTCTCTACGTGAAAGCAGGTGATGTTGCTCTTTGTTCCTGGAAAGCGAGAAGGAGGTTTCTCATGCCCAGAGTCCTGCTGATCGACCCGCTCCCGTCCCCCGTGGTCGAGCGCCTTCGGCCATCGTTTCCTGCCAGTGTCGGCTTTGATGCGGTCCCGACGTCCAGTGAGGAAGACCTCGCTCAGTATGGAGCGGAAGCTGAGATCCTGCTCGTCATCCATCGGAAAGTGGATGCGCGCCTGCTCTCCTTCGTGCCGCGTGTGCGCCTCGTCCAGCGCGTCGGCGTTGGCTACGACAACCTTGACCTCGATGCACTGCAGGCAGCCGGGGTCGTGGCAGCGTATACGCCAGGCGCCAACGCGGCAGCGGTCGCCGAGCATACGATTCTCTTGATGCTGGCACTCCTCAAACGGTTCGTGGCCGCCGAATCGGCTGTCCGCCAGGGAGGCTGGCCGACAATGGAGCTGTTCCAGGCTGGAGTGGGCGACCTGGCCAACGCAACGGTCGGCCTCGTCGGGTTTGGCAACACCGGCCGCGCGGTGGCCGAGCGACTGCTGCCTTTCGGGTCGCGTCTGCTGTACATGGCCCGCCATGCCGTGGATGCGACGATCGAACAGCAGTTCGGTATGCGCTATGCCTCGCTTGACGACCTGTTGGCATCCTCCACGATCGTCAGCCTGCACCTGCCCCTGACTGAGGCCACCCTGGGGCTGATTGGCGAGGCCGAGCTGGCAAAAATGCCGGCGGGAGCGTTTCTGATCAACACCTCACGCGGCGAGATACTCGACGAGGCAGCTCTCCGCCGCGCTCTTGTGAGTGGCAAACTCGGGGGGGCGGCCCTCGACGTGCTGCGTGACGAGCGCCCAGGAGGCAATCCTTTCGCCGACTTGCCCCAGGTGATCGTCACCCCGCACATGGCCGGCGGCAGCCGTGCTGCTGTCGAGCGAGCGTTACAGATGGCGATGGCCAACGTCACACGCTTCCTGCGTGGCGAATCTCCGCTCGACCTGATCCCTATGCCATCAGTCTCTTGATTCCTAAGGGTATGCTTGCTCAGGCTTGAGAGGACTTTTGAGGTCTGAGGGGAAGAGAGAGCAGAGGAAAAGGAATGTAACCTATGGGACTCTCAATCTTTCAAGTGGACGCGTTCACTAACAAACCGTTTTCAGGCAACCCTGCCGGGGTTTGCGTTCTACCCGAGCTACAAGACATAGGCTGGATGCAAAATGTAGCGCGAGAAATGAACCTCTCCGAAACCGCTTTCCTGCACAGGCAGGAAGACGGCTATAATCTTCGCTGGTTCACCCCGGCAGTCGAAGTTGACCTGTGTGGTCACGCGACCCTCGCCAGCGCGCATATTTTATGGGAAGCAGGCCACCTTGTACCGGGTGAACAGGCACGCTTTCACACCCGCAGCGGGCTTTTAACGGCTGATCGCAGAGGAGATGGGATCGAGATGAATTTTCCGGCCAAGCCGGAAGAACCGGCAAGCGCCCCTCCCGGACTGTTAGAAGCTCTGGGTGTTCCCGCTAAGTATATCGGCAAGAGCCACTATGATTACCTGGTAGAGGTCGATTCCGAAGAAATTGTGCGCAAGGCGCAGCCGGATTGCACATTGTTGGCAAAGACACCAGCGCGAGGTGTTATTGTCACCAGCCTTGCCAGTTCAAAAGACTTCGACTTTGTCTCGCGCTTCTTTGCACCCCAGGTAGGCGTTGACGAAGACCCCGTCACCGGCTCGGCCCATTGCTGCCTGAGTCCTTTCTGGACCAAACGCCTGGGCAAAAACGAACTGGTCGGCTACCAGGCCTCAGCCCGCGGTGGAGTAGTGCATGTTCGCCTGAGTGGCGATCGCGTATATATTAGCGGTCAAGCGGTTACTGTTCTGCGCGGGCAACTGGTATGACCGCTTGCCTTGACACTGCGCAAGAGGTAATGCTACTATCCTATGCATGAGAATACAATCACCACACCACTCCGGCTACAATCAACTGACCGAGTGGGCTGTTACCATTATGAATATTCTAATGAGCCACCTGGCCGCGTAGGCGATCACGCCGGGCTTACGCGGCAGGAAATGGCGCTACCTCATACACTACCTGCTTACTCATGGCAGAAACCAGGGTAAGTAGTGCACTTCGCATCTCTGTAGTTGCTTTCCTCCCTTGCTTTACACCCCAGGCGTGTGTCGCCGGGCACGTCTCTCTACGTTGCTGATCGACAACGCCGTTGCTTTTGCTACCCTGACCGTCTCATTCAACCACGAGAGCATGCCATCAACCATACCCATCAGCTCTTTACGCCAATCTATAAACGTCTATAAAGATACTCAAAGGGAGCAAATGCAATGTCACAGGTACCAGACAAAATACTTGCTACGAAAGAGGCTACAGAACCCAAAGGTCCGACTCCATTATGGCGCAACCGTGATTTTATGCTCCTGTGGAGCGGCCAACTGGTTTCCTCCGTCGGATCACGCGTCTCGCTGCTGGCTTTCCCACTACTCATACTCGCAATAACGCATTCCCCCGCGCAGGCAGGCTTGATAGCCGCCCTGCGCGGAATTCCCTATGCTCTCTTCGTCCTGCCTGCCGGGGCATTGATTGATCGCTGGGACCGCAAGCGCGTCATGATCCTCTGCGATAGCGGGCGCGCACTCGCATTGGGTAGCATTCCGCTCGCGCTGATCTTCGGTCACCTGACCATCACGCAGCTCTATATCGTCTCGCTTGTTGAGGGCACGCTCTTCACATTCTTTAACCTGGCGGAGACGGCCTGCCTGCCTCGTGTTGTCTCCAAGGAGCAACTTTCGACCGCCGTAGCACAGAACATGGTCATTGACTCAACCTCAGGCTTGCTCGGCCCATCGCTGGGTGGTGCTCTCTACAGCATTGGACGCGCCATCCCATTTTTAACGGATGCAATCTCGTATGCAGCCTCGGTCCTTTCGCTCTTCTTCATCAAGACAAAGTTTCAGGAAGAGCGCAACCCGGCACCAATCCGCTTGTGGGCAGATATTAGAGAAGGTCTTTCCTGGCTCTGGCACCAACCTCTCATACGTTTCATAGCCCTGCTCACCGGCGGCATCACCATGCCAGTCGTAGGCTACGCGCTCATCTTGATTGTACTGGCACAGGGTCAACACGCATCCTCCTTCGCAATTGGCCTGATCTTCGCCTGCGGGGGCATAGGCAGCATCGTGGGCTCTTTACTGGTAACTCCGCTCGCAAAGCGCTTCAGCTTCCCACAGCTCATGATCAGCTCAACGTGGGTCTGGGCATTGACGTGGTTGCTCTTCGCTATCGCACCAAACCCCTTTATACTAGGTGTAGTGACGTCCCTTAGCTTTATCATCGTGCCGATCTACACCTCGGTGCAGTTCGGCTATCGTCTCGCGCTGATCCCCGATCACCTACAAGGCCGTGTCAACAGTGTCTTTCGCCTGATGGCCTTCGGCGGCGAACCCATCGGGCTAGCCGTGACAGGAGTATTGCTACAGGCCATAGGCCCGTTCTCGACCGTGCTGGTTCTCTTCGTACCGCAATTGATGCTAAGCATTGCTGCAACTTTCAACAAGCATTTACGTAATGCCAAGTCTATCAAGGAGTCAGGACATTGACGTGATAGCGAATTAGCACTTGCGTTTGTTTTCTGCCAGATAGTGTGCAAATAGCGCTCATTCTGCGCGGTAATATTTTTTTGCCCATTTTCCTCTCTATTGATGTGTGTTGGAGAGGGAGTTAGAGCCCTCTCATACTTATTCTTTTTTAGTCAGAAATCCATGCTGGGGCATCTTTTTTAAGCTCATCACGGAAAATTGTCAATCAACTGATTGACAAAGAGGCATTTTTGCGATATATTCAATCAAGTGATTGATTGAGGAGAAAAGCATGGATGATACCGAGCAAACTTCGCAGAGCATCGACACTGTCGCCGAGCGCATCCTGAGGGAAGGTACAGCGCCCAAAACGCAAGGCGATCAACGGCGGCGGTCACTGGTACTGGCGGCTTACCATCTCATTGCAGAGGGCGGCTTTGAACGGCTACGGACGAGGGATATTGCAGCGCGAGCTGGAGTGAATATCGCCACCCTGCATTATTACTTCGCCCGGAAAGAAGATCTTATTCGGAGCGTGGTCGAGTACCTGCTCCAGCAGTTCATGACGGTGTACCTGCCAGGTTCTCCTTTTGAGATGAGGACGCCGTTGGAGCAAATCCGTGGAGAGCTTGCGGAGCTGCAATACCTTGTGCAAGAAAAGCCGGAAATGTTCATCGTTTTAAACGAACTTGTCCTTCGTTCACTGCACGATCCGGCAATTCGTGACATGATCAAGTGGTTAGATGAAAGGTGGCATACCTACCTTGAACAGGTTATCCGCGATGGCATAGAGCAGGGCCTGTTGCGTGCGGAACTTGATCCAGGCAGTGCGGCTACCTGGCTGATCCTGCTGACCAAAGGGACTACCCTTCACTATATGACGAATCCAGCAGCAGTCGATTTCGACCGTATCAGGGCAGATGTCGAGCACTGGTTAACGAAGGACTATGATTAGTGCAGTATCCTCAAAGCGGATCGTAAAAGTTCTTGCGACCAACGTGCTCCCCACGGCCCTGAACAGGCTAGAGTATAGATGGGAAAACCGAAAAGGTCAAGGGGCTTTGCATTAGGAAGGATTCTACAAAATGCAAGTAACAACACATAAAGGTATCTGGTCGCGTCAGCCACTGGCGACACTGGGCAAACTCACAGTAGCAGCACTGATTGGCGCCGCCCTTGCTTTCGCCATGCTTTTGCTGACGATCTTACTGGCGACCGGTACCATGGTCCTGCCACTGCTTATCGTCGCTGCAGCCTTGCTGGTGGTAGCGGGCATCGTCGCTACGGGGGTTAGACTAGCGGTCCAGTACTTAGCGATGTCGTTGACGTATGTGCTACAATTTATGCGATGCACCCGTAGCTCAATGGATAGAGCGGCTGACTTCGGATCAGTAGGTTGCGGGTTCGACTCCTGCCGGGTGCGCTTGTCTTGTTTGCATCGTGCTAGAATCCATCATCAGAATCTTCATAGATGTCTACATCAGCCGGTACATATTGGTTTTCAACGGCATGTGCAAACTCCTCTTCCTGGCTAATAACAAGTTCCTGTTCTACCGCTAGAAGTTGACCTGCCAACCCTTCCCTGGAGGGCCTCTTGTTACGCCTCGCCCACTCGTAATGCTCTTTAGCGTGACAGTTAGCGCAAAGCACGGTGCACTTCGCCACTTCTCTTTTGATCCTCTCAATGCTATAACCCTCACGAACCGCTTCGGACAAATTAAACTCCTTTTTCTGGGGATCGCGATGGTGAAATTGCAGGGTAGCAGGGTGGTTTTCTCCGCATTGAGCACACTCTAAAGTTGCTTTCAATTGGTTATAGAACTCCCACAACCGCTCTTTTCTCTCGTAAACCTTAGCAATTCTCCGCGCTCTATTCCTTTGATGCCAACTTCTCTGGTAGTTGCGCATATATTCCCGATAAGCTTCAGATTTGTACTTGCTTTTGTCCTTGTATGGCATAAATGTCTCCTTTTTTCTTCAAATTTACAAGCTGTAGGGTATCATTGCTAAAATGACAGGATAGGCAGTATTATTTGCCTATCCTGCCGATGCGAGGTTGCTATTCTCCTATGCCTCTTGGAAGGCCGCGGGCTGAAACGATTCGGAATCACGCGCTTGCGCCATCTCCTGCTCATACTGCTCTTGCCAGTGACGATACTCAGTCTCCCATTGCTGGCACTCCTCGGGCGTAGCAGGGAACACTTGCGCACTCATGTTGCCAACCAAGCACACAACGCTGTAGTACCAGGAGTTTTCTTCATTGGGATAGCCCATCACATCCTGAGCAATCTGGCGGAGTTCTTCCAATAGTTCGCTGTCTGTATAGATGCGCTCATTGGAGGGCGTATCCATGAAGCAATCACGCCGCCCGACATAGTAGCCTTTCGCGGCGTCGGGATGCGAGCAGGTGACCAGGGCAGTCACATCAGAGATTAAAACCATTAGATTTCCACCTTTCGATACAAGTATAGCATTGGATTTAATAATTGACAATAGTTTTGAATAGTCAAAAATAGTCAGTATTGGCAATGTACAATAGAATGAAAGGGAGATTGTCTTAAACCTCTTTGTATGCTAAACTAGCTATCAATAATAGTTGCAGAGGTAGTCCTTATGAGGTTAGAAGATTTCCGTATCGAAGTCGCAAGGCTAACACGTCAGGATTTGTCCGTTCTGTCAGATGTTTCGGTGTCTACGATTCAGCGCGCAGAAGAAGGTAAATCAATAACCAGGTTAATGCGAGCACGTATTTTAGATGGCCTGAGTAGACAACTTGGCAGAACGGTTACACGTGATGAAATCGATGAGTTTAAACAAGATTGATGCGCGCCCTCAAAGCGAGTTAACGAAGGGCTATTTGGAGGGTGAAGAAAAGCTAGAGCCTTGAATCCGCAACCTGCTGCGTGTAAATTAGTGGTTATAAATACCTCCTCGAACAGCCTCTAGAGGCAATTGAGATGCAACGGAACTGCTGCCTTTTTTAGAGAACTAGCTGCTCTGAATAGACATCTCTCAATAGAACAAAATGCATCAAAAACAGCCCTATAACCACTTTTCAATTCCCAAAACATCCGCGCCTTATAATAAACGTTTGTAACTCTGCTACACTTAAGAGGGACTATTATCAAGCTGGCCCTTAATGTGGTCATAAATTGAGCGCTCAAACATCTGTTGTGGGGTCATATTAGCTATCTCCGCAGCCTTGACCGCCATTTCTGCAAATTCACCTAAGCAGATCAATTCCATATGTTCACGTTCACCGGTGTCTTTGGAATAATAAAATACTCCTATTGAATCATCTCCAGGCTCATAGATCACTTTGACATTTAGACTCTTTTCTAATAAATCTATAAGGGCATAGACCCCTTCACAAGTTAATTCAAAGCGCTGAAATCTTGATATTGTTTCTTCCTGGATTCTTTTCAGCCCTTTATCATCAAGAATATTAGTTCTTGAAATATTGACGCTAAGCTTTTTACGAGATATATCTACGTCGCTCGATTCAAGATAATCTTGAACTATCTCCCAATATGTAATATCTGAGACCGAATCCCAAACAGTCAAAATTACAGGCTCCCAGAACTGCTCCCAGTATTTAAGGTGATCAACATCTATAGGAAAGTTCAAGCATGTACCCTCCTTGTCAATATACCTATCTATATGATCAGTGGCTTTAGCTTGAACAAAGAAGGAATAGTGAGTAGCAGCCCCATTAGTGAAAATGCGAACAAGAAGGTCTTCTCCATAATCTGGGTGCAAATCCCAAACAACCCATCCAAGCCGACCAAAAAGATCACGTAATCGCCCTCGCGAAAATTCTTCAATTTCGTGAGAACGTGGACGCTTCGGCATATACACCTCCCGCAAATACAAAAAGGATGCAGCTATTATAACTGTATCCTTTCTTTCTGAAAAGAGAGCTACTCGCTCCAATAGCCCTCACCAAATGCCTCTTCCGAACTGCTCTTTTCAGCCCTCATGGGTGAATACTTCTCGTGAGACTTTTGTAAGTGTTGCGTAGTAAGAGAAGCATAGTGGTTCGTCATAGTGAGGGTAGTATGTCCCATCTGTCGCTGCACATCCAAAGGACTACGTCCCATTGCTAACTGTGTCATTGCCATGTATCGGCGACACTGATGAGCACCCACCTTCTTACTATCTATCCCCGATCGCTTCTCCAATCGCTTAAAGAGCATCTACATCCCCGTATCGTTAATAGCTTACCGTCATTCGCCAAGAACACTGAAATTTTCATAATGAGGTTTGCTTTCTTGTTCCAAGCCATCGTAAAACTCATCTGTCAGATGGGCGGGTTCGAATCCCTCTGGGTGCGCCCAAGAAACCCGCCTCTCGTGCGGGTTTCTTGTTTTTAACCTGAAGCAAGTTGTAGCTCTGACATCTCCAGCTCACGGTTGAGAGTTACACCTCATAACGCTGCTCATGACGGTTTCATGACACGTCCTCCTGATACTAGTACCAGGAGGACCAGCTCCGTCACCCGGAACGTGGCTCCACACTCTGGCGCGTGGGCAAATGCCGTGAGGAAGTGCCATCCGTGATGCTACCATCACCCCTGTAGCCCATGTGCAGTGGGTTGCTACAAGCTCTGCTGTGTTGCATGAGTTGCACAGCAAAGCAGTACCACAAGGGGGGATCATGCCATCACATCAACTCGCATACAACTTTGATCCACTCCCGGATGGCGTCATTGTCTGTGATGGGGCAGGGAAGATCCTACAGGCCAATGCAGCAGCCCTCCAGCTCTTTGAAGTGCCTTCTGAAGCTCTTTGCCGAGGGAGAGACTACCAGAAGTTCCTTGCGCGCTATGAGAGCAGCGACGAGCCCCAACGCGCCAGCGCACTCGAGCCCTGGCTCATGCGCCTGCTTGTGGATGAGGAGACGGCAGGCAGTCTCCAATACGAAACCAGGGCGCTCCAGCTGCCTTCCGGGCGCACGGTCTACGTCACCCTGTGCGCCTTGCCCCTGCTTGATGCACAGCAGCAGCCTCTCGGCAGCGTCTGTGTGTTCCATGAGATCACGCACCGCTATCAGAAAGCGCTCCATCTCCAGCGCGTCCACCAGGCAGTGTCAACGCTGAGAGAAGCCATCGCGCACATTCCTGAGCATATTCCTTGCGCCTCTCCTGAGGGGATATTTCTCCTATCGCCTCCGGTACTCTTCGTGGCTCAGCAGCTGGTGGACGTGATTCGCCAGGTCCTCGATTGCCAGCATGTCAACATTTTGGCTCTTGAGCCTGGAGCCGGTCGTGTGCATTATGCGGTGGGAAGTGGCTTCACCCCGGAACAAGAACAGTATCGCCGGGAGATAAGGGGGCGCTTCTTGCCCTCGGATTATGTCGACGCAACGGTGCTTGCCCGCCTCTTCGCAGGCCAGGAGATGGTGCTCCCGAACGATCGCGTACACCGGCTACCCGGCTACCGGACAGATGTTGGCGTCAAGCAGTTGCTAGTTGTTCCCTTGTTTCTCGAGCAGCAGCTAGTTGGTGCTCTTGTCATCGCCAAAGCTGGTGTTGACAGCGGGTACATGCCCGAGGAGATCGAGTTCGTCAAAGCCGTCGCAGCGGAGACCATGCTGGTCATCGACTACATCCACTGCTTGTCTGAGCAGGTCGAGACGCGCGCCAGAGCACGCGCGCAGCAAGAACTGGGTCTGCTCATCAATGACTTCCTCAACCTGGCCAGTCATGAACTGAAGACGCCTCTGACCGTGATCAAAGGCAATCTCCAAGTCGCCCAACGCCGTCTCGCCACCCTCAAGCGCCAGCTCGCAGAGCAGCCCGAAGGCATGCACGAGCAACTTGAGCAGCTCCAGCAGCCCCTGGTCGCTGCCACACAGAGTACCCGTCTTGAGGAGCGCATCATCCAGGATCTGCTCGATGATGCACGTATCCAGTCCCATACCCTCCAGTTGCATCCGACTCGCTGGGATCTGAACGCGCTGCTCAGAGAAGTCGTGGCTACGCAGCAGCGAGCGGCCCCAGAGCGCACCATCGTGCTGAAGAGCCTGCCTCCAGAGCAGGTGGTGCCTGTTCTGGCCGATGCAGAGCGCATCATCCGGGTCATCAGCAGCTACCTGGCCAATGCCCTGAGCTATGCGCCCGCTGATCAGCCGGTGACCGTGCAGTTGACGGCAGCGGATGCAGTCGCCCGTGTAGCAGTTCATGACCAGAGGCCGGGTATTTCAGGAGAAGAGCAAGGGCACATCTGGGAACGCTTGTATCGTGCCAAAGGGACCGCCGTCCAGCACGAGCTGGATCTGAGCTTAGGATTAGGCTTCTATCTGAGCCGAGCGTTCATCGAGGGTCATCATGGCAGTGTTGGGGTCCAGAGTGAACCTGGTCAAGGCACGACCTTCTGGTTTACCTTGCCCGTTGAAGTCTCTCCCGAAAGGTGATCTTTAGAGAGGAACTGACTTCCTGGACGACGGTGCGAGCCTCGTCTCAAGTCAGTTTAACCCCTTTCAAGACTCAGGAAATGCTCCTCAACCACTCGAAACAGCAATTCGCCAACGCTGTCAAAGGTGAACGGAAAAACGCAGGGTGTGAGCTGTTTCCGAGGGCCTGCACACGAAGAAAAAACTATCCAATCCCCTCGGCAATCTCTCTTCCCATAGGATTCACCGCGTTCCATTCCGTAGCAATCAAGCGACGACCAGTGATCCCTTCTGACTCATCTGAGGCGAGAAACACAGCTGGAGCCTTCATGATCTCCGGCTGGATCAAGCTTGCTCGCACGTTTTCGGGAGTACCAGAAGGGATCATCCCGGTGTTGGTTGCACCACCTGGCAGCAGAATATTGACACGAATACGAGAAGCGGCGAGATCCTGTGCCCATATGGCAGAGGCAGACTCCAGTGCCGCCTTCGACGGCCCATAGGGAGAAAAACCGCGCCGCTTCATCGTCTCATAGTTCATACTGATATTGATGATACTTCCTTTGCGCTGCTGATCCACCAGGCGTGTAACGACAGCACGTGCCATATAGAACGGCCCGTTGACATTGGTTTCAATGATCATGTGCCAGGTCGAAGGCTCTACTTCCCAAAAACGAGATGGCTCTGTCATAAAAGACGAATTGACATACTTCATCCCACGACCGGCATTATTCACCAGGATATCGATCTGCCCAAATCGTTGGATGGTCTGATCGACGACCTGTTCGCATCCTTGCGGATCTGTCACATCAGCGAGAAGCGGTAGCACATGTTCAGGCCAGTCCTGCTGCATGAGGTCATCGAGTTCATGTGCAGCCGTTACGGTCACCGATGCGCCTTCTTGGAGGTATGCTTCTGCAATCGCTCGTCCTATCCCTCGTCCAGCTCCAGTCACAATCGCAATTTTGCCATCTAACTTGCCCACTTTCGTTCTCCTTTCGCTCTCTTCTCTTCACTCTTTAGCATCTTGTTCCGTGAGACCGTCATCCATCGATTCCCTCCTGACTCCTGGTTGTTGACAAAAGCATACAACCTGGAGTGCACTCCAGGTCAAGAGGGGTAAGGAGCTAATCGAGCCATGAGAAACCTCTCTGCATGAGGAATTTGCATACAAATGGTATGAGGGTAGCGTAACATTGCCATATCTGAAGCGTCAAGGGAAACAGAGACTGATGAAGAAGTGGCTCACTTTGTTACTAACATTTTGAGCCAGACCATGCGCCAGCGGGGTATATCATCCATATCGAGGTTGAGCGCATATATGGCATTGGTCCCTGGAAAGCACAACAGTGATAGTCATAAGTGAGACGTCAAAGAAAGCTGATTCCAGCCCAGCATCTCCTGCTCAGAGTTTCATGACGAGGCTCATGGCGCTTTCATGACGCTTCCTGCTTAGACTCGTAGCAGAGAGGGCGAGACGCCTCCGCTGGGGAGAGTGGTCCGAACTCCCTCCGGGCGGGCCTTTACGTTAGGAAAGGCTCTCAGAAGGGAAATACTATGTCTCAAGACGGAACCCAATCCGTATTGATTATCGGTGCCGGACCTACCGGTATGACGGCAGCCCTCGAACTTGCTCGCTTTGACATCGAGGTACGCATCATAGAGAAGACTCATGTCATCCGCAATCTGCTCACACAGACGGAAGCGCTTACCGGGGTCATCGGTAGGGAGAATCCGCTCTTTCGCACGCTTTTCAACCATCTCGCTCCGCTCATTGTCAGCAATCAATTCGTGCAAGAGAAGAGCACGGAGCGCATCAGTCAGCTTTCCCTTGACTATCGTCAAAGTCCACTATCGGTTACACACGCGCACGGTGGCAGGTTGCATGCAGGAGACCGCGTTCCCGATATGACGCTACAGGTTGTGAGCCGCGAGGGATCAGCCGAACCGGCACCACAAACACAGCGCCTTTTCAGTCTGCTTGACCCTTCGCTGTTCACGCTCCTCTACCTCAATAGCAAGAACCCGGCGCAATTGCACGAGGAGATTCAGGCGAAAATTGCTCCCTGGCACAGCTTTATCCACGGCCATCAGGTAGCGCCAGTCGCAGAACAACAAGAGCAGAAGCATTGCGAGGAAAACTTCGGCCTGTCCCAAGCGATCGTTCTGCTTCGACCCGATTCATATAGTGGCTTCATTGGGAATGAGCGTTCCGTAGACAAACTGGTCGATTATCTCTGCCAATGGTTTCCTCTTCAGAAGGATATCTTTTCGTTTTGGCTGAGGTAAATGACCTGGGACTTCACCTTGCCCGATTTTGCCCTGAGCGACTTCTAGAAACGTACCTGGGCAAACCGCTCCCTACCTGACTTCATCCATCAACGTCCTGTAAATGAGCACTCTCCTCTAGACGAGACTGTTTCATATCATGTTAGCTCCCCCGCCTGGACTCGGCTTTCTGCTTTTTCGGTTTGCAGGGCGCTTGACAACTTCAGACACTCGCACCCGCACTAGAGCCGGAGAGCAAAGAACGTCATAATATCGCGTGCGAGCAGTTCGGGCTCCTCCATCGCCGCGAAGTGCGCCCCCCTGGGCATGGGTGTCCACTGAGCGATGTTGTAGAGCCGCTCTGCCCACTCACGTGGCGGGATGCCATCGGAGACGAATTGGTGAGCGAAGACAGCGACCGCCGTTGGCACCGTCACGAAATCCTGCGGGCCAGGCGCGACTCCATACCACCGGTTATCAAAATAGTCTCGCATCGAGGTCGGCATAGTCTGCGTGGCCCAGTACAGCATGATGGTGGTGAGCAGTTCATCCTTGCTGAACCGGCGTTCCACCTCGCCCTCGCAGTCACTCCAGGCGCGGAACTTCTCCACGATCCAGGCGGCTAATCCGACCGGCGAGTCGTTCAGCCCATAGGCCAGAGTCTGGGGTTTCGTGGACTGAATGGCTTTGTAGCCACCATCCACCTCGGACCAGTGCTGATACTGCTTCAAGTACACACGCTCTGCTTCTGAGAGCGGCCGGGAACCAGGGCCGGTGAAAGGTGCGAGTTCCAAATTACTCAGGTGGATGCCGAACAATGGCCTGGGGTCAGAGAGTGCCATGAAGGTAGCCACGGCTGCTCCAAAGTCCCCGCCTTGCGCTCCGTAGCGCTCGTAGCCAAGGCGGTGCATGAGGCGATGCCACAGACCGGCAGTGTCGTGGGTGGTCACTCCCCGACGGCTGGGTCGCGAAGACCAGCCGTAGCCAGGCAGCGAGGGAATGACGACATCAAAGGCTGGGCCGTCAATCCCATGGGCAGCCGGATCAGTGAGCAACGGGACAAGTGGCAGCAACTCGATGAAAGAACTGGGCCAGCCATGGGTCAAGATCAGGGGAATCCCGCTCCCCTGTCGCGCCCGCTCATGCACGAAGTGGATGTGGATGCCATCGATTTGGGTCCGAAACTGCGCAAAGTGGTTGAGCCTGGCCTCCTGGGCGCGCCAGTCAAAGGTGTGCTGCCAGTAGTCTACCAGCTCCTTGAGGTACTCTAAGTTCGTGCCATAGTCCCACCCTGCTCCTTCCACCTCATCGGGCCAGCGAGTGCGCGCTAAGCGTTCGCGCAGGTCGTCAAGGGTCGGTTGAGCCACCTGGATCGTAAACGGTTGGATGGCCATGTTAGATCTCCTCTCGCTCATTCACGGGGCCATAAGAGAGAGTCTTCAGGGAGAACAGGTGTGACCCGTTCATGCTGTGTATGGAATGCGACCGCAGCGGCTCCCGTCAGCCACGGCAGAATGCCGGTGAACGCCGGCAGGATCAGCCCAAGCGTGCCCAGGATCTCAGCAATGCCAAGAAACCGGACGAACCATGCCGGTACATCATTGGCCCACGACATCCTCTTCCTGACTTCTGCGAGTGGGCGGAAAGCCTTCATGATGCCTGCCAGGAGAAACAGCAGTGCCATGAGCCCTTGCAGGACCCAGAGTACTATGTTCATTTTCTTCTTACCTCCTTTTTTGATTTTCTCTCATCTGTTGGGTGTTAACCTAAGCGCTGGGGGTGACCCCAGCGCTTAGGTTAACCATTTAATGGGAGAAATCTGTACAATTACGTGGGCCATCTCCCCTCTGACAAACGGGCAGATCACCCCCGTAATTATCAACTTTCGGCCCATTTCATCCTGTGATTTACAATGGCCCTGCTGACAGGTGGCCTCAATCTCTTGATGGGGGGCTACAGTTTACTCGCCATTGTCTTGCTGCAACACCTGCATGCCTCTCCGTTGACCATTGGTCTCGTCTTCGCTGCCGTGGGCATGGGCGGGATTGTGGGAACCGTGATTGCCCCATCCATTCAAAGGCGCTTCAGTTTCGGTCAGGTCATTATCGCTACCTGTTGGGGCGTTTCCCTGCTCTGGCCACTCTATACGGTCAGTCCCACAGTGGTGTCTGTTGGGGTGATTTCGACGTTGATCTTTCTGGCATTTCCCCTCTACGAAACAGTACAGTTCAGTTACCGAAGTGCCATTATCCCAGATGCCCTGCAAGGGCGAGTCAATAGCGTGTTTCGTCTGCTTGCCTTTGCTGGTCAACCGCTTGGGCTTGCCTTGACAGGAGTCTTCCTCCAGACGCTGACCATCTTCCCCACCATCCTCGTCTTTGCAGGCGGCTTCTGGCTTCTCGCACTTGCCGCAACCCTCAACGTCCATATTCGTCAAGCACATCCCTCTCATGAAAAATGACGTGCCAAGGGGGTTACGTCCTCTTGTCCTGACAGATTTTTTCTGCCACTACGAGTGCCGCTATTTGTAAGGGATGTCCCTGGCGAGGTTTCCGGCTGGGGTCGCCTGGATCTGGGTAAGCAGTGGCACGACCTGTTTCTTGCGTGAGACCAGACCTTCCACCAGGACAGAATGTCCATCTGCCTCTAGCGAGACGCCCAGGGCCTCCGCTACCGCACGTTCTCCTCCCCAAATCAAGACGCGGCTGCGCAGCTCCAGGATATCGACGATCATGAAGAGCAACACGCTGTAGCCCCGCTCGTGCGCCAGGCGCTGCATAGCAGAGTACAACTCCGGGATGCGTGGCTCAAGGGCGGCAGGGCTGGTCGTTTCGACAGTTCCGATGGTGAACAGGCTGCCCTGGACCGCAAACTCTTTACAGTCGGCAGTCAGCAGCGCCTCGGCGGGGCGTTCGCCCAGTTCGGCGGCAGCGGCAGCGAAAATCGCGCGCCCGAATAGCTCGAGGTCTTCCCCTGCGAGTCCGGCAAGCTCCCCGGCAACTTGTTTGTCGCGTTGTGTACAGGTGGGGGAATGGAGAATCAAGGTGTCGTTCAGGAGACCCGCCAGGAGCAGTCCGGCGACTTCGCGCGGAGGAACGATTCCGGCTTCGCGGTAGAGGTCAGCGATGATCGTACTTGTGCTACCCACGGCGTCGGCTCGGAACAGAATGGGCCTGTTGGTATGGACGTCGGCGATGCGGTGGTGGTCAATAATCCCGATTAGTTCCGCCTCCTCGAGACCATCCACCGCCTGTGACTGCTCGTTGTGGTCTACCAGGATGACCTGCTTGGGCTGTGCCGAGATGAGATCCGTACGAGAGAGGTAGCCGATCAGCGCGCCGTCACTGTCCACGACGGGCAGGGCGCGGCGGCGAGCAAGCGTGCGTTGGACCTCGCTGATCCGATCCTCAGGGTAGCAGCACTCGAAATCGCGAGACATGAGCTCCTGCACGCTCATGCTCAGCGTGAGCAGGTGCGCGGCAGTAAAGGTGTGATATGGCGTCCTGATGACCAGCACGCCCAGTTGTTGCGCCCTGGCCTGTGTCCGTGCGGAGATGGGCAGGTCTCCAGTCACCACGAGCGCCGCCGCGCCGTGTTCCATCGCTGCCAGTTGCGCATCCTCACGATCTCCCAGCACCACCAGGCATCCCGGCTCGATGTACTCGACCATCGTCTCGACCTGCATGGCCCCGACCAGCACGCGATCTCCCAGCGGGCGTCGTCCCTCGATCTGGACCTCACCACTGAGCACACGCACCAGGTTGTCCCGCCGCAAGGGGAGACGGTTCACCGACTGCAGGTCGAGGCCACGAAAAAACAGTTTGGCGAAGTCCTCGGTCGCCAGGATGCCGCGCACCTTGTTCTCTGCGTCCACTACCGGCAGAGAGAGCCGGTGGTGTTCCTGCAGGAGGCGCCCGGCCTCCAGGAGAGGTTGGTCGAGTGAGATGGAGAGCATCTGTCGCTGCATCACATCGCTCACCCGCAAGTACACGTCCTCCACTTCTTCAGGCGGATCCACATGAAAGCGCTCCAGGACGAAGCGCACTTCCGGCTTCAATTCCCCCTGGCAGGCAGCGATCGGCTGCGCTTCGCCGCGCAGTTGGAGCAGGCGCGCGTAGCCGTAGGCAGAGGCGACGGAGTCCAGGTCGGAGTGCTTGTGCCCGATGACATAGATTGGCCTTGACATGTTCCTCTTCCTTGTATTGATCACACAGCGAGCGCACTAGGCATAGTGCGCGACAATCTCCAAGGTATCCATGCTCGGATCAAGCTGCTTCGTAATGCCATCGAGCAGTCCGAGGGCACGCCCGACCAGCAGCAAATCGGTGGGAATAGTGCCGATACTCTTGCCAATCTGCACTCCGACGTCGACCGCATCGACATCTTCCCCGCTCTCAGCGGGCTGGTTGTTGCCGAGTAGCACCCCGACCAGGTTCAGCAGGGTAGTAATGTCTACCTCTCCATCGAGTCGAAGTCCAGCTTCGGCCAGCGCCCCACTGACTCCGTCGAAATCGCCACTGGTGAGCGCTTGCACCAATTTACGCAGTGAATCGACGAGCGAGGGGGCCAGAGGAACGGTCAGCCCGTGGTCGAGCAGCACCAGGCGCGGACCCGGTTGCACGAACAGGTTGCCTGGATGTGGGTCCGCGTGCAGGATGCCGAGATGCAGCATCTGGTCAGCGTAGAGATCATTGAGCAGCCACGCAACCTCGTGCGGAGAAATGCCCGCCCGCTCCAGGGCTTCGCGGTCGGTAATCTTGATGCCCTCAATGTAGTCCATGACGAGCAGGTGCTCGGTGCTCAGGTCGGGAATGCACGCTGGAATGAGCACATCTGACCGGTGCGCAAGTGCCGTCCGCAGTGCGGTCATCGACTCCGCTTCGTGCCTGAAGTCCAGCTCCAGTGGGAGCGTTTCTTGCAGATAATCGACGATCGGCTGGAGCTGGATGGCGGGAGCGAGTCGCGCAATCGCCTTGACGATCTGCTCCAGCACCGCCAGGTCCGTCGCCACCAGGTTCTCGATATCCGGGTACTGCACCTTGACCGCCACCTCTCGCCCGTCGTGCAGCCGCGCACGATGCACCTGGGCAATCGAGGCGGCGGCGACCGGCTCCCGCTCGATCTGGGCAAACACGTTCTGTGGACGCCGGCCGAGCTCGCGGGTGATGGCCTTCTCGATCTCCGACCAGGGGCGAGCGGGCATGCTGTCCTGCAGCGGGGCCAGGGTGCGAATGTAGACGGCGGGGAGCAAGTCAGGGCGCGTGGAGGCGAACTGGCAAGCCTTGATCAGCGCCCCGCCGAGGGAGGCGGCCGTCTCCAGCACCCGGTTGGCGCTGCGCTGGTGCTGCAACTCCCAGTCCCGCGGTTTTACCAGGGAGGGCAACCACTTCGCACGTTCACCGAGCGTGGCATACCCGACGAAGATATCCGCGGCGACAGTGGCCAGCACCAGGGAGCGCGAGAGGGACTGACCGACCGGAACCACGCGCGTGGCATGTTCCTGCACCGAGAGCCCGGCCTCCGCCCAGAGAAATGTATTCGAGCGGGCCAGGTCGGCCACGCGGGCAAGAAAGAGGGC
>WNGJ01001754.1_pt1 | contig 21510 bp, 21 predicted proteins | sample 5400611 | NCBI WGS metagenome assembly WNGJ01 (sample SAMN13153375, study PRJNA577476) | soil metagenome | isolation source: 40 cm soil or saprolite under Garry oak tree replicate 1 | place: USA:California | collected 2016-06-15
AACGAGCATCTGGACGAAGGTCAGTCCGATTGCCCAAATGAGCAAAGTCAATTCACGCGACATCGCCGTCCCTCCCCCAATTTTGGCAGGGCTGATGTTGCTATACAAATCCACCACCACCCGGACGTGGGCCATTCGCCGCAGCCGCGATGCCGCAATACTGGGCATGGTCGTTTGTACGGCATCGTGAGTTCGCCAGGTTGCGGCCGCCACGTTCGTCGCTTATGTGCCGGCGGCCTTGCCCTCCACTCGTGGGAGCGCGGGCGTCCCGCGCGCTCGTTGGCAGGCGGGCAGGACGCCCGCGCTCCCAGGAGGAGGATGGGCAGGAGTGCAGGCGGGCTGGGTGCCGAAAAGGAGCAAGCCTGATGACATTCAAGGTCTACAGCGGTCCGGCCAGGACCGATGCCATTTCGCCGATCCACAAGGATCGCATGCTGTTCAAGGAGTTTCCGAACCTCGACGAAGCACTGTCGTGGGCGGGCCACATCAAGAACACCGGTCGGGTGGCGCTTCTAATCGAAGATGAGACGGGCCGAACTTTCGACAAGCGCGAAATCGCAGCGGCACTCGCAGGCCGCGACGCTCGCAATGTGACGGCGTCACCCCAACGCGGTTAGAGCGGCGGTCTTCCAAGGCAGGTAGAGCGGCGAAATCGCCTGCCGCGGGCGCGTAGCAGCCAGTCGCCGACGTAAGGATGTTGTAGGGGCGGCCCCTGTGGTCGCCCCATGGTCGACGGACGCAAAGGACGGCATCGCCCGATGGCGCTTCCGGTGACAACGTCGCTGGTGCCCGACCGGCGTCCCAAAGCCGGGCGACCACAAGGGTCGCCCCTACGGCAGGAAATGTCGAAGGACTTATAGGCTCTTATAGAGCCGCTCGTCGTACAGCGCTCCGCTCATGGGTCCGAGCTTCTCGCGGAATTCCTTGGTGGAGGCGCTGGCGACATGCGCGTCGAGCGCGGCGCGGTTCTTCCAGATTTCCATAACCGTGAAGTGGTTCGCCCGGTTGTTTTGCTGCCACGCCTCGAATCGCTCGGCATTCGGTTCCTTGCGGGTGTCTTCAGCGAGCTTCTTGAGCATGACAATGCAATCGTCCTTGGTGGGCGGGATAACGTCCACGTGGGTGACGGCGTAGATTGCGCCCTCGCTGACCGACGCCGGCGCCGCAGCGACAGCGATGCCATTGCTCGGCCGCTCGTCATAAAAGCTTGCCTGCAATGGCTTCAGCTTGTCCTTGAACTGCTTCAGGGCGCTGCCGCCTGCATGGGCCTCGGCCGCCTTCAGGTCGGTCCAGGCTTCCAGAACGACGAACTGGTTCTCGCGGTCGATGCGCTGGAGAATATCGTAGCGCTGATTGCCGGCTTCCTTGCGGCTTGCCGTGGCGACCTGCCTGAGAAGGCCCGCGGCCTCGCCCTGGGCCGAGGGCACGACCTCGATGTAAGTGACCACGTAGGCGGTGCCTCCCGCGGGAGCTTGCGCCATGGCGGCCGGGGCGACCGCCATGGCGGCGGCCGCGATCAACATCCCACAAAAAACCCTCATCGTTTCTCTCCTTAAGAACGTCGGCCGTTATGCGGTCTTACTTCTTCGCGGCAAAACCTATCGCCGCGCACCGGCGTCCGTCAAATGATACTTAGCTGGAGGTCACCCATTTCACCAGGCGATCGAATTGATCCCTGACATAATTGACTGTGGTCTGCTTGAGATCGTTCGCGGTCGTCCAGTTCACAAGCGGACTGGATGCGCCCGGCTCCATGTTGTCGTGGATCGCGGCGCCCCCGACTGTCAACGCGACGCCGATGATAAGCCCAAGGATAAATCGCATTGCCCATGCTCCCTGCTGGTGGCTCTTCACATAGTTTAGCCGCGGCGGTTGCGACCCGCCGCCGCAAGCCTTTTCACACGCAAAAAGTTCTCCCCGGCGCAATCATACGCGACTGCGCGTGGCGGGAAGATGTCCGATCCTTAAGATTGTTGGATCCGGAGACGAGGTGGAAATACGAAATTAATGAAAGATTCAAGGCCCCGGACTTGCGGTCCGAGGCCTCTCTGGCCAATCAGCGTGCAAAAGGCGGATCAGCACACCCAGCGCGGGCGCCAACCCCATGGGGTCGGGACCCAGCGCCGGCAGCCATAATCGTAGGCGCCGTAGTAAAAGCGCGGGCCGCCCCAGCCCCACCAACCGCCGTGCCAGCCGTGGTGCCAGCCATGCCCCCAGGCGGAGGCGGACGTCGGAGCGAGCGCCGCCGTGCCGAGAGCAATCGCGGCGACGGCAGCAAGAGAAAGCTTACGGAACATCTTGATGTCTCCTCTCTCCCGATGAGATGCGCATTTCGGCATCGCCCTTCATTTTTGGTCGTTTTGGCTGACCAGGTGGTTCAGCTTGGAACCACAATATCGAGCCTGGCCTGAACCTGCGGTGAGTCGGAAATTTCTTGCATATTCAGCGACATGAATGGTGAGTGTTGGCGGCATTCATGTTCTGTTCATGAATGCGGCCATGTCTTGCCGCGTGGGGAGGCCGCGTCTATAAGCGCGGCGACTTTGGCAGCCCGAGTGAAGGATCAGTTTGAAAAATGGCGATGGAACGTACGTTCTCGATCATCAAGCCCGACGCGACCGCGCGCAATCTGACAGGCGCCGTCAACGCGATGATCGAGCAATCCGGCCTGCGGATCATCGCGCAGAAGCGGATGCGAATCACCCGCGAGCAGGCCGAGACGTTCTACGCGGTCCATCGCGCCCGGCCGTTCTTTGGCGAACTCGTGGACTTCATGACATCGGGTCCGGTGATAGTGCAGGTGCTGGAAGGCGACGATGCCATCGCCAAGTATCGTGATTTGATGGGCGCGACCGATCCTGCGAAAGCAGCGCCCGGCACGATCCGCAAGCTCTACGCCAGGTCGATCGGGGAGAATTCGGTGCACGGTTCGGATGCCGCAGAGACCGCGGTCCAGGAGATCGGCCAGTTTTTTGCCGGCAACGAAATCATGGGCTGATACGGCGCCGTGCGCGTCATTGCGTCGCGATGCCGCCGCCAGAGCGGTTCCCGGTCATATTGAACGACCCCGCCATCTCTCCCGGGCCGTGGCCGGCTAGTCCCCGGCCACCTCGATTTCTGCCCGCTCTGTGCTCAAACGCTCGGGGGGTCGCCGAGACAAGCCCGCCGACGACAGCGGGACGTGATTCGAAACGATCGAAATCGGCTGTCTTGCGCGTCATGGCGGGTGAGGGACCTGCCCGCGAGTATGGGCTTGGCGAAATGCCCCTCACCCCAACCGTCTTCCGGCAAGCGCGGAGAGGGAGCAGTCCTCGCAACGGGTTTTACGTCACCGCAATCTGCGCTAGCCATGGGCTCATGGAGCCTTGTAAGCTGATGGGACACTGACAGATATGTCAATGTCGCCCATGTCTTGCGGCGGATGCGGACGGCGAATTTTGGGGGAACGGTCTCGTGGAGATGCTGGTAAGCGAAATCATGCGGCCAACGTTCTGGCTGGCCGCAGTGCAGATCATGGGCATCAATATCCTGCTGTCCGGCGATAATGCCGTCGTGATCGCGCTTGCGGTCCGCGGGCTGCCGCCGAAGGAACGGTTCTGGGGCATGGTGCTCGGCGCCGGCTGTGCGGCGGTACTGCTGATCCTGTTTACCGGCATCGTGGCGACCTTGTTGAAGCTGCCCTATCTCAAGCTGATCGGCGGGCTCGCGCTGTTCTGGGTCGCCGTCAAGCTCGTGGCGCCGCAGCCGCATGATGCCGAAGATACGCCGGAGGCGGTCGAGGACTTATGGCGGGCGGTGCGCGTCGTTGTCATCGCCAACATCGTGATGAGCCTCGACAACGTGATCGCGGTCGCAGCGGCAGCGAAGGGGAACTATGTGCTGCTGGGGCTCGGATTGGCCGTCAGCATACCGGTCGTGATTGCGGGCAGCGCGCTGTTCCTGGCGCTTCTTGAGCGATTTCCGTGGGTCGTGTGGGCCGGTGGGGCGCTGCTCGGATGGATCGCCGGGGGGCTGCTGCCAGACGACGCCCTCATCGCCCAATACATCGCCAGGATGTACGGAATGCCGATCGTGCCCAGTCTGTGGCCGGACGCCGAGGCGGTTTCGGAAGGCCTCGCAGCCGCAACGAAGCTCTCGCTGGAGACCGACTATTCGTGGATGGGAAGCGCGGGTCGCCTGATGTTCGAGTTTGAACTGGATCCGATCGGACTGGCCTGCGGAATACTGGGTGCGATCTTCGTCGTCCTCATGGGACTATATTTGGTCCACGCGAATAGCGGGGCGGAATCAAAGCCGGTGCCCTCGGCCAAGAGCGGATTCTGAGGAGAAGAGGCCATCGCACCATGAACCAGTCTGTGCGGAATGCCGGCGCCGCTGTTCGGATCGGTGCGTCCGCGTGCCCGCATGACTGTCCGTCCACCTGCGCGCTCGACGTGGAGATCATCGATGCCCACACCATCGGCCGCGTTCACGGCGCAGCGGACAACGATTACACATCCGGCGTGATCTGCGCCAAGGTCGCGCGTTATGCCGAGCGGGTGCACCATAAGGATCGTCTGCTCACGCCGCTGCGTCGCAAGGGCCACAAGGGCAGCGGCGAGTTCGTCCCGATCTCGTGGGATGATGCTCTCGACATCACCGCGGAGGCGCTCCTGCGCGCCGAACAGCGCCACGGCGCCCAATCGGTGTGGCCGTATTACTATGCCGGCACCATGGGGCTCGTCATGCGCGACGGCATCAATCGCCTGCGCCATGCCAAGAAATATTCAGGCTTCCATTCCACCATCTGCGTCAACCCGGCCCAGAGCGGCTTTGCGGCCGGGGTCGGCAAGATCGCCGGTCCCGATCCGCGCGAAATGGCGAAATCCGATCTGATCGTCATCTGGGGCACCAATGCGGTGAACACCCAGGTCAACGTGATGACCCATGCGATTCGTGCCCGCAAGGAACGCGGCGCCAAGATTGCCGCTGTCGATGTGTACATGAACGGCACGATGGCGCAGGCGGATCTGCCGGTCCTCATCCGTCCCGGCACCGACGGGGCGCTCGCCTGCGCGGTAATACATTGCCTCTTTCGCGACGGGCGCGCCGATCACGCCTATCTGGCCCGCTATACGGATGTGCCGCAAGAGCTTGCCGCCCACTTGCGCGAGCGGACGCCGGCCTGGGCGTCGGGCATCACCGGCTGCGATGTCACCACCATCGAGGCCTTTGCAAAGCTCATCGGCGAGCGCAAGCGCGCCTTCTTCCGGCTCGGCTATGGCTTTTCCCGCTCGCGCAATGGCGCCGCCAACATGCATGCTGCAAGCTGCATCCCGGCGGTGACGGGCGCCTGGCTCCTCGAGGGCGGCGGCGCGTTCCACGCCAATGCCGACATCTATCACTTCGACAAGACGATGATCGAAGGGCTCGATGTTGTTGATCCCGCCGTGCGCCTGCTCGACCAGTCGCGCATCGGCGCCATCCTCGAAGGCGACGATGACGCGCTTGCCGGCGGGCCGGAGGTGGCGGCGCTCTTCATCCAGAACACCAATCCGCTTTCGGTCGCGCCCGATCAGGAGCGGGTGAAGCGGGGCTTCGCCCGCGAGGACCTGTTCGTATGCGTGCATGAGCAGTTCATGACCGAGACCGCCCGCTTCGCCGACATTGTGCTGCCGGCAACCATGTTCCTGGAGCACGACGACTTTTATCGCGGCGGCGGCCATCAATACATCATCTTGGGGGCGAAGCTGATCGAGCCTCCAGGTGAATGCCGCAACAATCATGAGGTCCATTGCGCACTTGCGCAGCGCCTCGGCGCCGTACATCCGGGCTTTGCGATGACGCCGCGCGAATTGATCGACTGGACCTTACGGGCATCCGGCTGGGGCACGCTCGCGGAGCTCGCGGCGAGGCGGTGGATCGATTGCCAGCCCGATTTTGCCACCGCCCATTATGTCAACGGTTTCGCTTGGCCGGACGGCAAATTCCGCTTCAAGCCGGATTGGCGGAGCGTGCCGTTCCGCAGTCCGGTCAGGTCGGGCCCGGTGGAGCGCATGCCGGCGCTCCCTGACCATTGGGACATCATCGAGGAAGCGGACGAAGTCCATCCGTTCCGCCTCGCGACGTCGCCGGCGCGGAATTTCCTCAACTCGACGTTCACTGAAACGCCGGGCTCGATTTTGCGGGAGAAACGCCCCGAGGTTTTGATTCACCCCGCCGATGCCGCGGCCGCGGGAATCATTGAGGGGGACGAGGTGATCCTCGGCAATCGACGCGGCCAAGTCCTACTCAATGCGCGGCTTTATGATGGCGTCCGCCGCGGCGTGCTGATCGCAGAGTCGATCTGGCCGAACGACGCCCATCCGGATGGCCGGGGCATAAATACGTTGACCGGCGCCGATCCGATCGCGCCATATGGCGGCGCCGCCTTTCATGACAACAGGGTCTGGATCAAGCCGCGGACGCGCGCCGTCTAGAGCATTTCTAGCGCGCATTCCGAATGATCGGTGATTCAGTAACCCAATCCGGGGATACTGGATCGCATTCCGGCAACGACGCGGCTCGCGGGCTTAGCAGAAAAACCTCTAAAACCGCACCGCTCTAGCAGCAAAGAGCTTATGTCAGGGTTTTGACATAATGATCTTCCATTGTTAAGTCCTTGAAGTTCTTGCATGTACGATGTGATGCGGGCCTTGCTTCGGCCGTATTTCAAGTATCTATTGCCGATAGCAATCGGAATTTTTGGCCGTTCGTTCGGCCGCAGGCGTTGATGAGCGATCGTCTCGAACCCCTCAAAAATCCGGCTTGTTGGCGCGAATGGCGGTGCAGGCATTCGCGTCTCATCTTACGTTCTGACTGATCTGGGAGACGGACGATGCAAAAAGGCACCGTCAAATGGTTCAATCCAACTAAGGGCTATGGGTTCATCAGGCCCTCGACTGGGGATAAAGACGTGTTCGTCCATATATCCGCAGTCGAGCGCGCTGGCCTTAGCAGCCTCAACGAGGGACAGGTGGTCGAGTACGAACTCGTCACCAACCGCGGCAAAACCTCCGCGGAAAACCTCAAGGTCGCGTAGCGGCCCTTGCCGGGACTCCCGGCAAACGGGTGTTGCCCCGTAGCCCCCCGGTTTCCAACCCGGGGGTTTTTTGTTTTGAATGTCAGATTCGGCAATTTTTGTTGCGAAAGCGTTATATTGCTATTGCGAAGGCCTATATTGTTATCGCGATCCCGACCGATTCGCTGATGCCGGGACTCCTTGCCTTGGATCGAAATGAACTCAGTTTCGCGGATTATCAGGCCGCCACCTTTCGTCCAGGTTTCGACGGACTGCGCGGCATCGGTTTTCTTCTGGTCGTGACCGCACACATCCCGGCAGTGCCGTTGTTCTCGTATCTGCAGGGGTGGACGGCAGTTTGGCTGTTCTTTGCGATCAGCGGCTATCTCGTCACGATGCTGTTGATCCGGGAGGAGCGCAAAACAGGTACGATCGCGTACGGCCCGTTTCTTACCAGACGCTTCTTTCGCATCGTGCCGGGCTATGCGGCCGCGATACTAATCTATTGGATCGCACTGTATTCTTTGCCGCCGCTCGCCGATGAATACCAATTGTTCATGACGAGGCTGCCCTATTATCTCACCTTGATGCCGGAATATGCCCATACCGACGTGTTCACGATCTTTGTTCATTCGTGGATTATCGGCATCGAGACGAAATTCTATGTGTTCTTTCCCGCCATCGTCTTGCTGCTGATCAAGAACGACGCCTGGATCAAGAAGGACACTTGGCGGTTCGGCGTGACGGCGGCGACCACCGCGCTGTTGACCGCGCAAGGATCATTCACGGCGAACGCCTATTGCGCGATCCTCGCCGGCGTCATGGTGGCGCAACTGCTCGAATGGCCGCGCGGCTTTGCGGCGATCGCCATGCTGACACGGGTGCCGAGCGTAGTGCCGATGGCGCTCGTGGTCGCACTGTTCGCCATGCTGCGGTATGTCGAAGTGCTGCCGGCGGTGGCCGCGGTTGCGGCCTATCTGGTCGCCCATGTGACGCTGAGAGAAAGCGTCATGCGGCGCCTGCTCACTTACGGTCCGCTGGTCTATCTTGGTCAACGCTCATATGGCGCCTATCTGCTCCACGTTCTCGCCATCCATCTCGGGTACATGGCATTCGGCAGCACCACGGTCGTGAGCGGCCTCCTGACGACGTGCTTTACGCTCGCAGTGACGATCCCGGCAGCGGAATTGCTGTACCGGACGGTTGAACGCCCCGGCATGCAAATGGCGCGGCGGCTGACGGAGCGCTGACGTGATGAAATCGCCGTGAAAGTGCGGAACTGCACAAAGCGAGACCGCGTTGGCCGGGTATGCAGGCAAGACGCGACGACCTGAAGGACAGTTTCTATCTATACATCATGCGCAGCAGCATAGGTGCTGGACTGCGCAGTCAGTACACCCCCAACGAGCATTTGCCGGACCGACTAGCTGAACTGTTGCGAGAACTCGACGGGCCGGAGGGTCGAGTGCCCGGGGAAAAACGAAACCCGCCTCGGATGCGCAAGCACATGCGAGGAGGGTGATCGTTCGTTGGGCTACGCCGCCGCGCTGCAACCGACGAGCCCCTTCAGGCCCGGATAGTATCGCGCCGTTATGCGCCCCACGTAGCGGCGCAGATTTTCGCGCCGTTCGGCAGCGCTGCGCAGGCGTGATTCGAAATGCGGACACAACACGGCGCAAACAAAGGCGAACATCGTGGCGTCCGCTCCGGTTGGTTCGCCGCCCATGAAAAACGGCTTGTCGCCGAGGAAATCCGAGATCGCGTTGATTGATCGAGTTCCGAGCGCGAGGATTTCCTCGGGCGAATGCCGGCCGAGGCCCTGGCCGTGAAGGGTGACCCGCAGCTTGCGGCGGATCATCGCAGTCATGACTGGCCTGATCGGCGCCGGGATGTTGTCGAAGAACCGGACAGGGCCCTTGCGGAAATTCTCATCGATCATCCATCGGTCGTGCACGCTGACCCAGTAGAGCTGGTCTTCAGCCATTTTCTCGAACGCCCAGGCCGTCGCCTTCTGGGCCCCGGTCAGCCCGCGGTCGAAGTCGATCCGGTATTTCTTCTCGATGTGCCAGCGGATGAAGGTCGAATCCGGCACCACGACGCCGTCATCGTCGATATAGGGGATTTTACCCTCGGGCGCCTTGGCGAAGCCCGTGCTGTCAGTGCGATAGAGGAGGTTGGCCATCCTGAGCAGCGTTTCGACTTTCATGGCGAAGGGGCTGGGGTCCGGCAGGCCGAAGGCCGGGCCAAAATTGTAGAGGGTGATCATAAGAGTGACTCTTGCATTGCATCGAACCGCCGCATGCCTCGATCGCACGGATCGGCAGCGGGGATTGAGCAGCGAGCGAGATCGGGACCCAGCCGATCAATATGACGACGTCCGCCCCGGTTTCGCAGGCGCTCAGCCCCGGCACCGCTGGTACGCGCTTCGTGACGTCGACAGTCGCGCGCCAAGCGAGCCTCAGCGATCAAGGCCTGCGGACGATCAATCGAGACGTGTCAGCTATGTTCCCGAAGGTGTGTTGATCATGTTGTCGGATACCAAGCCGAATTGCCGCAGAGCAGGACCCGAATGGGCTAACGCAGATCCGGAACGATCAACTGAGCCATCGACGCGACCGCCGTGGCATTGCGCACCGTGCCATGCGGCGCCAAACTTGATTTGCCGCCGGCTACAAGGCCGAGCGCCAGCGGATAGAGGCGAAGTTCGGCCGCAAGCACACGGGCCGCCAGCGCGTCCGGGGTGTCGTCATCCAGCACCGGCACCGCGGCCTGGGCGATGATCGGCCCCGAATCGACCTCCGGTATCACGAAATGGACCGTTGCCCCGTGAATCTTCACGCCGGCCTCAAGCGCTCGCTCGTGCGTATGAAGCCCTTTGAACGACGGCAGCAGGGCCGGATGGACGTTGATCATCCGCCCGTTCCATCGCGAGACGAAGGAGGCCGTGAAAAGTCGCATGAAACCTGCAAGGCAGACAATGTCGATCCCGTGGCTTTCGAGGTGCGCCTGCACGGCCCGCTCGAACGCCTCGCGATCCTTGCCAAAATCGGTGTGATCCACGACGACGGTGGCAATTCCCTCGGCGCTGGCGCGCCGCAGTCCCCCGGCCTCGGGTCGGTTTGACAACACCAGCACGATTTCCGCCGGATAGTCGGGCTCCTTCGCCGCCGCGATCAATGCGCCCATGTTGGCGCCGCGGCCGGAAATCAGGATGGCGACACGTTTTCTCGCCATTGCCTAATCCGCGATGGCAAGCCGGCCCCGATAGGCCACAATGCCCGCCGGCCGCTCGACCGCCTGCTCCACCACTTGCTCCACCACTTGGCCAAGATGCACCACCGTTTCGCCACGCCGCTCCAGCAGCGCCGCGACCGTATCGGCGCGAGCCGCCTCGACGATGGCGACCATGCCGATGCCGCAGTTGAAGGTGCGCAGCATTTCGGGCTCCGCAATGCCGCCCGCGACTGCCAGCCACTGGAACACTGGCGCGAGCGGAATGCGCGCGAGGTCGATCTCGACCCCGAGGCCTTTCGGGAGCACCCGGGGAATGTTGTCCGGGAAGCCGCCACCAGTGATATGGACAAGGGCTTTGACGGCGCCGCTCTCGCGGATCGCGGCGAGGCACGACGCCACGTAGATACGGGTCGGCGTCAGCAGGGCCTCGCCGAGCGACCGGTCTCGGTCAAATGGCGCGGGCGCGCTCCAGGCCAAGTCGTTCGCCTCCACTACTCTGCGGACCAGCGAGTACCCATTCGAATGCACGCCTGACGACGCAAGTCCCAGCACGGCGTCGCCGGCCCCGATGTCGCCGCGCGGCAGCAGAGCGCCGCGCTCGGCGGCGCCAACCGCGAAGCCCGCGAGATCGTAGTCGCCGGCCTGATAGAGCCCCGGCATTTCGGCGGTTTCGCCGCCGATGAGGGCGCAGCCCGCCTGTCTGCAGCCCGCCGCGACGCCGGCCACCACGGCCACGCCGACCTCCGGCACAAGCTTGCCGCAGGCGAAATAGTCGAGAAAGAACAGCGGTTCGGCGCCCTGGACGACGAGATCATTGACCGACATGGCGACGAGATCGATGCCGATGGTGTCGTGTCGCCCAGTCTCGACGGCAATCTTGACCTTGGTGCCGACGCCGTCCGTGGCGGCGACCAGCACCGGATCACGAAAGCCGGCGCGCTTGAGGTCAAACAGCCCGCCGAACCCCCCGATCTCAGCATCGGCCCCGGCGCGCGCGGTGGCGCGCACCAGCGGCTTGATCAGGTCCACCATGCGGTTGCCGGCGTCGATATCGACGCCAGCATGCGCATAAGTGAGGCGGTTACGGGTCCGGTCGGTCATGCTTGCGCCTTTCGCAGCGCGTGGTACGGCCGAATCGCGGCCTGTGCAATGGGCTGCGTCTCATCCCTCGTGGGCCTTCGAGCCGTCTCGGGGAGGTACAAAGCGCGTATCGTTGGCGAAGCGAATTTGGGTGGGCTAACTTGGCACGGAGACGCCCGTGAAAAGGCGCGACCCCTTCCTCCCCCAAGACGAGGAAGAATGAATTCAGCCGAGGCATAGACGCAGCCATCGCGCGGAGAGGGGACGATGAGTATTCGATCCATGCATGCCGCCGCTTTCCTGATGCTGGCTACCGGGCTCAGCGACCCTGCCATCGCCCAGGCCGACCGTTCTGTGCCGTTCCCGACCCATACCATCAAGATCGTCGTCCCGTTTCCGGCCGGCGGGCCGACGGACGTCAACATCCGCATCATCGCCCAGCGCATGGGCGAGGATTGGAGAGTGCCGGTGGTGATCGAGAACCGCCCCGGCGCCAATACGGCTCTCGGGGCGCAAGCTGTCGCGCGCGCCGAGCCCAACGGGTATACACTGCTCGCCGCGATGGACCAGACCCTGGTGATGAATCCGGCCGCCGCCACGGGTCCGCTGAGCTACGATCCCTTCAACGATTTCGCCACCATCACGATGACAGCCAAGAACACTTCGCTCCTGACCGTGCGGGCGAGCGATGGCCCGCGCACCGCGAAGGAATTGATCGCGCGCGGGAAGGCCGGGCGTCTCACTTACGGCGCCGGCATCGTCATCACCCGGCTCGCCGGCTATCTGTTCGGCCAATTCGCCGGCATCGATGTGCAGTTCATACCCTACAAGGGGTCGTCCGATGTGGTGCAGGGGCTGTTGTCCGGCAGCGTCGATTTCATTGTTGATGGCGCCGCGCCGAGTCTGCCGCTGATCAAGGGCGGGCAGTTCCGCGCGCTTGCGAAGCTCAACAGTCGCCCGCTGTCGCAATTGCCTGACCTCGAACCGCTTGCAGTCGCGGCAGGCCTGCCGCAGCTCGACGATATGTCGAGCTGGATCGGGCTCGTGGCGCCGGCCGGCACGCCGAAGCCGGTGATCGACAAAATCCACCAGGAGGTGGTCTCGATCTATGCTGATGCGACCGTCATCGACCGCCTCGACAAGGCCGGCATCAGCCCGGTGACATCGACGCCGGCGGAATTCGCCGCCTTCTTCCGCAGCGAGGCGCAGCGCTGGGCCAAGGTATTCCGCGACAGCGGCATAAGGTTGGATTGAGTGAATGCTGGCGACAGCTCGCATTACATTGCGGATTCGACGGCAGAGCGGGCAAAGGCGGCCCCGCCACGAGCGCGGCGTCGAGCCTGATTTGCGCCATCGGTAATTCCCCACGCCCCTCGCGGTGACCTCCGCCCTGCGTTATTGTATCGCGTGCTGCCGAAAGTCTCCCGACGAAGGGCGCCTTCCATGACCGACCCTCCCCAGCATTGGCCAACGGTTCGACTCCGGATGCGCGTCCTCGGCGAACCCGTCGCCGTCGAAGCGCCAATGCCGCCGGAGCGCGTGCGCCTCGACGAAGTGTTGCCGCTGCTGCACAAAATCGACGACCACGCCGTCGGTCTTGCCGTCCGGCGCACCGAAGCGGAGGGCAAAACCGTCTCGTGCCGCAAGGGCTGCTCGGCGTGTTGCCGCGCGCAGCCGGTCCCCGTCACGCCGCCGGAAGCCTACGCGCTGTTGCGGCTCGTCGAGAACCTGCCGGAGCCGCGCCGCGCCGAGGTCCGCGCCCGCTTCGCCGACCGCGTCCGGCGCCTGCGCGACGCCGGGCTGGCGGACCGTTTCCTTCAGCTTGAGGCCGACCGCGATGTGACAAAAGAGGAGGTGCACGAGGCGGCGCGGCGCTACTTCCGGCTTGGGTTGGCGTGTCCGTTCCTGGAAGACGATGCCTGCAGCATCTACGAAGACCGGCCGTTCGTGTGCCGGGAGTACCTCGTCACCTCGCCGGCGGAGCGGTGCCGCGACCCGTTCACGACCTCGGTGGAGGGGATTCGGATGCCCGTCGCCGGCGAGGGGGCGATGCTGCGCACCGCGACGAAGTTCCTCGAAAAGCCGCAGTTCTCGGTGACGTTGACGCTGGCGCTGGAGTATGCGGAGTCCCGTCGCGCCGTGTTGGAGCGGACGTTTCCAAGCCGCGACGTGTTCTCGCGGGCGTTGCAAGAGCTGGCGCGGACGGGCGCCAAACGCATCAAGGTCCCGACAGCGCGGATCGGCCTGATCATTCCCTCGGTCAACCGGCTCAGCGAGCCGCAATTCATGCATTTCGCCCCACCCGGTCTCGGCATCCACGTGGCGCGGGCCCGCATCGCCGGCAAGTGGCGCAAGCCGGTGACCGAGCTTGCCCCCATCATCGCCGAGGCGGCCGGCGCGCTGTCCGATGCAAGCCCCGATCTCATCGTCTACCACTGCACCGACTCCTCGATGCGCGAAGGCCTCGACGGCGAGCGGCGCATCCTCGACATCGTGCAGCAGGAGACGGGGATCGAAGCCGTGTCCACCAGCGCCCTCGTGGTGGAGGCCCTGAACGCGCTCAACATCAAGAAGCTCGTCATCATCAGTCCCTATCAGGACAACGAGGTCATCATTGCCTACCTGCAATCCTGCGGCTTCACGGTGGTTCATGACGTAGCGCTGCGCTTGCCGGGCCACGAGTCCTCAGGCGCGACGCCGGAGCGCTGGGTTGAGACCACCCTCGACAATGCACGCGACGACGCCGACGGCTACTTCCTGAGCTGCACCAACACCACCCAGATCGAGGCTATCGAGGAGTTGGAGGCGGCGCTCGGCAAGCCGGTCGTCAGCAGCAACCAGGCGGTGCTGTGGGGCGCGGTGAAGCGGCTGCGATCGCGGCTTGGCGACGCAGCCATGCCGCGACTCGGGCGGCTGATGGGGATGTGACCGATAGTACTGGGTTCGTGCCGACGTAAAGTCGTAGGGTGGGCAAAGGCGCGCTCTTGCGCGCCGTGCCCACCGGGGCTCGGCCATGGTGGGCACGCTTCGCTTTGCCCACCCTACCGCTTAGGGACATTTCTTGCCAAGCGGCCGACCGGCGAGTTGGCGGACCCGAGGGAAGATGACGATCGCTGCGGCGGTCGCCTCGACGACGAAACAAGCCACCAGTGCGCTGGTGTAATCGCCTCCTGCCTGCCGTAAGAATCCCAGAAGTGCGGGCCCGAACGCGAATGCGAACTGATTGGTCGCAACAATCAAACCCACGATTCGAGAAAAGTGCTGCTGTGGGAATTCCTGCTGAACGATGAGCCCCGGAAGCGAGATCAGATTCCCCAGGCCGAGGCCGAAGAGAATGCATCCGAGATAAAGCAGCAGCGCGGATGGACCGGCGGCGAGCAGTGCTGTTCCGGCCGATTGCACCAGGAAGTTCCCGCATGCGACCACGCGCCGGTCGCACTTGTCGACGATGAGGCCGATGAGAAGGCGGCCCGCTACTGCCGAGAGCGTCGTCAAGCTGAGGGCCCAGGCGGTCGCGGTCGGCCCCAGGATCGGCGAGAGGTAGGCAACCTGATGGGTCAGGAAGCCGACCTGCACCATCAGTCCCAGCGCGAATGAGATGGATACCGATTGGAAATTTGAGCTGTGCAGGACGGCGGATAGTCGCCAAGGCGGCGCTTGTGCGGCGCGCACCGGAACCGACGCCTGAGCTCGCATTGGCCCGCAGCCCTCGTCTGCGGCATCACGTTCATCCGGACGCTTGCGCCGCAGCACGAACGCCGCCGCCGGCAGGACGATCGCAAGCATGAGAGCAACGACGCAAAACAGCGCAGCGGCAAAATTCAGGCGCCCGATCAGGAAGACAAGAAGCGGCGCAATGACGACACCGCCGGCGCTTGCGCCGTTGAGCGCCAGGCTGATGGCGAGGCCGCGCCTGCTGTCGAACCAGGGTGCAATGATGATATTGATTGCAGCGCCGCTCATTGCGGCCCAGCCGAACGACATCACGGCGAATGCCGCATAGACGTGCCACGGGCGCGAGACGAATGTGAGCAATACGGCGCCGCAGGCCATTGCGGTTGCGCCGGCAGAGACGACGCGCCGTGACCCAAAACGTTCGAACACGCTTCCGGCAAAAAGGATCAGCGTCGCGCCAAGGAGATAGTAGGTGGTGATGGCGGCCGAGATGTCGGCCGTGGGCCATCCGTAGCGCTGCTGAAGCGCGACCAGATAGATGCCCGGGCCATAGAATCCGATTCCCCATCCAAAGAAGGCAATCAGGAACGCCGCGCCGACGACCAGCCAGCCGTGATAAATGCCGGTCTTTGCAGCCGACGCAGCAGCTTCGATCCTGCCTGACAAGATCATGTGCGGCCTCCATCCATCGCGCGTCCTGAGCCCTCGGACCTCGACGCGTGAAATGATGAGGGGGCTTGTGCATTGCCGGCTGCTTTCGGACATCGTCCTGGGACCGAGTCCGATTTCGGCTATCAATGCCGACCGTCGCGGAGTAGCTTTGGCCCATGCTGACCGCGATGCCACCGGAACTCGATCGTGAGACCTGCGACCGCGCGCGCTTCGCGCGCGACGCGGCCTATGACGGGCTTTTCTTCGTCGGCGTGCGAACGACGCGCATCTATTGTCGCCCGGTTTGTCCGGCGCGCCCCGCCAAGTCGGAAAACGTAGTGTTCTTTCCGACGGCAGCGGCTGCCGAGCGGGCGGGCTTTCGCCCGTGTCTTCGCTGCCGCCCGGAGACGGCGCCCGGCAGTCCGGCATGGACCGGTACCGCAACCACCGTGGCGCGCGGGATGCGTCTGATCGAGGAGGGATTTCTCGACCGGTCCTCAGTCGACCGGCTGGCCGCGAAACTCGGGATCGGCCCGCGGCACCTGCTGCGGCTTTTTCTTCGACACGCCGGCGCGACCCCGAGCGAAGTCGCGGCGACCCGCCGGGTCCAAGCGGCCAAACGTCTGCTCAACGAAACCACGATGCCGCTGTCGCAGGTCGCCTTTGCGGCCGGGTTCCAAAGCGTGCGCCGTTTCAATGATGCGTTCCGCGCAACCTATGGACGGCCGCCGTCCTCGTTCCGAAAGATATCCGCTCCAAAGGCCACTCAGAAATCGGGCTTGTCCGCCCGCGGCACCCGGGAGAGCCTTCCGCCGGGCTCCAGCGGATTCTCGGCGCATATAAGATCGGTCCGGGGGCTCACGGCGGGCCGATAAGTGATGGTCGCCGACCACGGCATCGTGAAGACTGTTTCATCCTCGACCGTAAAGTGGAGCTGGAGCACCTTGCCCCGGTATCTGGGGTCGAATTCCCCACCCCCGCTGGCGCGGAAGTTTTCTTTTTCGTTGCGTTCAATCGCGTCCTTGGCCGTGTCATAGTCAACCAGCCGGTACCGTTCGATCACGTGCAGGGCCGGGCTTTGCGGCGTCCCGTACATGTCGACCATCGAAAACGGGCCGACCTTCATCCCCACGGTATCGATCACCAGCGTATCGCCTTCGTAATGACCGACCGAATCCCCGTGCCAGGACGGCGTCAGCTGCGCCGGGTGGGGCTCGTTCAAGCGCACCCAGCGCACTTCGTTGCCGTGGCGGTAAATCATGACGATCTTGCCAGGCTTCTGGATCATCTCCATCCAGAAATCCCAAAAGATATACGGCACCCCCTGGGGCCAGCACTGGTTGCTGGGGGTAGGATAACCCTCGCCCGCCAGCGAAATCTCGCCATGCTTCTTCACGATTTCGGCTGCGTGCGGCTTCAGGATCGGGTTGGAGTAGTCGCCCACCAGCTGCTGGAAGTTCGCCACACCGCTGGGCAGGCGCGACTTGTTTCTGACCGGGCCGGGCCCGGATCGCGGCGGCTCAAAGCCGGTGAGGTAGGGGTGGGCCCATCGACCGGAAAAATTCGGAATGGGCGCGATGTCCTGCGTTGTGCGGGAGGCCGGCGGGATTGGGGGCGCCGCGGTTTGCCCCAAGACGGGCGTCGCCGCCGCCAACGTCGCGCATAAAAGCAAATCGCGCGGCCGCGCACTCATGAACTCCTCCCGCTTTGTGATACGCCCGTGCGCAACCAAAACGTGGCACGGTTAAATGTCCGATACCGAAAAACGCAACGACGCTCGACCAGACCTGGTGAGCCGGAAGTTGGAACCACACTTCGACGCGCGTCCTGTCAACGCATCCTTACCTCCGGGCCGGCCCGAAATATCGCAGATCAGGCGGCGCCTGGTCCTTTTGCGTCGGCATCAATAACCCGTCTGCCCCGAGAAAATAGTTTTCCTTGCCGATGGCGATCTGTGCGTTGTTCTCCGTGGTAAAGAACTCCGGCCAGTCCGGGCGCGGATTTGGGTTGTGCACGTATTTCTTATCGACGGTCCACGGGCGGGTCAAAGCGTGGTCGATCGTCGTGATTTCGTCGTGAAGGACATTCGGCTCGGCCCTGTCGCGATAAATGCGCTCCCTGAAGATCGATTGATTGTCGATGTGCAGAGGCAACCCCGCTTCGTCATAGGCGCGAGGTCCCTTGAAGCCGCGCGTCTCGACCTCAAGGACATCGTATCTGCCGTCGCCATCCTCGTCGATCCACCTGCCGATGGAGTAGCCCGAAAAGGTCGGCTCGATGTGCTCGGGCCAGTCGCGTCCGTCGGTGAAGATCCGGCGATAGTGGTCATGCCAGCCGATCAAGATGTAGGTCGTATCCGGCGTGACGACGAATTCCAGCGGCCCAAATCCCATCATCATGTTCGGCATTCCGGCCGCACGGCCCAAGGTGGTGGGAAAGTTGCCGAGACCGCCCTTGGCCTGATCCGCAATGCTCGCCGCCAGGACCGCCTCATACTCGGGCGTGAGCGGCGCCTGTTGTCCAAATCCCCAGGGCTTGGTCTGATCGTGAGACGGTTGCGTCGGCAGCCGGACGGCAAAACGCATCCACTGCCCCGTCCAATCAGGATACTCTGCGTCGTCGGAGGCTTGGGCGCCCTCAACCACAAGCGCGGCAGCGAGGGCAACCGCAATCGCTATAGACCGGCTCACTAACATGATCACCACTGTTGTAGGGCCGACCCTTGTGGTCGCCCCGGTTTGCACAAGTCGGCCGGCAAGGGGCGACCACAAGGGTCGCCCCTACAGCTGCCTTAAGGTCACTTTTCACGATGCGCCGATCCCACGATGCTTCGATCCCTTCAGATTGGCTGAAGGCTACACGGTCTGAACTGCAGATGCAAAAGCGCCGCGGCCGGATATCGACCAGGAACCATTCACGCCGGCGTCAATTTCACGAACAGGACACGATCAAACGTCGCACCGAAGGCCAATGGCACCGGGCGGGAATGCCCGATATGATCACCCGCATAGCGGTTCCGTTCAACGTGGGCCCGAACCATGATGAAACGCGAAAAATTGGCGATCGCGAACATCTATGTGCCCGTAAAGCGCCGCGCGACGCTTAAACCCGACACCGTGCGAGAGATTGCGCAAAGTATGCTCGAGGTCGGACAGACGACCCCGATCCTAGTCCGGCGCGACGGCGAGCGCTTCGTCCTCGTGCAAGGTCTGCATCGGCTTGAGGCGTGCAAGGCATTGGGCGAAGAATCGATCTTCGCGTACCTTGTCCAAGCCCAAAGGCATTAGCTTGTCGTAGAGCTCGCGTTTCAAACAACCCGCGCGGCGCCAGTCAGCAGGGCGATCTTCTTGAAATGCGTGACCGCAGCGTGCGCGCCGGTCGTATTGGTGAGCAGATTGAGCGTCTTCTCCTCGTCGTCACCGACCGGTGTGAGTGCGGTGTCATTGTACGTTCGAGCGCCCGGATCGCGCATGATGACAAACCTGAGCAACAGGAGATGCGCGATCGTCGCGATGATGATGGCATGTTTGCTGAGCGTTTCCCAAACGAACCGCGGCCAGAAAATGAAGGCGCGTTCGCGCGGCAGGCCCGGGCGGCGCTCCGAAGGATGCTTGAGCCGGAATATGCCGCCCTGGAGCGGATGCACGTTTTCGAGTCGGGCCGTGGTCGCAAAGTTGACAAGCACCTTGATGAGGCTGTTGACCGGCACGCCGGTCGCCACTGCGCGGCGGAGCAGGGTCTCCATATGCTTCGGGGTGTAATAGAGTGACCAGGCCTCGCGATAGATCGCTTCCCACTGCTCCCGGCTCATGCGCGGATGCGAGGTGCACACGTGCTCGACGTCGTACTTGTTCAGGTCTGGCTCCATCGCGGCGCCCTTTTTCCAGAGAACCTGATGATCCTCCGAGCCCGGCAGCGGCGTCAGGCAGAAGAACTCGATGATATCCAGCGGCAATTCCTCCTGAATGATCGCGATGTCGCGCCGGATGGTTTCCGGCGTGTCCGACGGAAAACCGAGGATGTATCCGGCGAGCGTAAGGATGCCCTGCGCTTTCCAGGCCAGCAGCATTCTTCGGTATTCGGTGATCCTGTTCTGCCGCTTCTTGGCGGCAGCAAGATTGTCCGGATTGACGTTTTCGAGGCCGATGAACACGCGCGTGACGCCCGCCCGTTTCGCCTTCTCGATGAAATTTGGGATCTTGTGGCACAACGTGTCGACCTGGATCATCAGGCCGAGCGGGATTTCGTCCCTCTCGCGCAGTGCGATCAGACGATCGAAGATCGACTCCCAGGCCCTGTTGCGCGCGAAATTGTCGTCGGTGATGAAGAATTTGCAGATGCCCTGTGCCCAGTTGAGGCGGACCAGATGCTCGACGTCATCGGCGGTGCGGAAGCGCGACGTGCGCCCTTGCACGTTGATAATTGTGCAGAACGAGCACTGATAGGGGCAGCCGCGGCCGGCATCGAAGCTCGTACTCAACCCAAGTGTCCGCTCGACATATTGCTTGGGAAGGAATGGCGCCGGCGTCGCCTCCAGATCCGGCAGGTCTTTCATGAAATCATAGAGCGGTGCAAGACGTCCGGCCGCGGAGTCCTGCAACACCTGCTCGAGGCGACCCTCGGCCTCGCCGGCAAACATCGAAACGCCGATGTCCCGGCATGCATCGAGCTCGACGGCGCGGCCGTCAAGCATCGACATACAGCCGGACACGTGAAATCCTCCGATCGCGACGGGGATGCCGGCGGTGCGGAACGGGCGAGCGATATCGAGGGCGCGCGGATATTGGTTCGACTGGACGCCCACGAGTGCCAGCAGCCCAAAATTGCCATGACGGCGAAAGCGCTCGAGCAATTCGGGCACGTTAACGCGCGTATGGGTCTCGTCAATTGCCTCGATGTCGATTGCGACGTCCCGCCCGAGAACCTGGCGCTCTGCGCAATCGGCTGCGATCCCGTAGACAGCGGCCAGTGAATTCGACGGAATCATTGCCCGCCACCAACGTATCACGTAGCCATCGTCATCATAGTGCGACGGCTTGACCAGGAGGAGTTGGAAGCGTCGCCTTGCCGGCACAGAGACCTCCAAACAATGGTGCATGACATCCGGGGCGCCGGTTGCGAAAGTTCTACCTGCCCAGCCAGACGGCGATGTTCACTAACCGCCGCCTACAGACGTTTCCGTCAGGCTAAGAAACACCCCGCGCCCGGACGCGGGCCAATCCACCACCTGCCAGTACATCCACGGTTAGGATTATCATTCTTCGCGACGCGGATCAGACGGCGCGCAGATTTTCCGCCGAGGACTTGCCCGTCCTTCGATCAGCAACAACGTCGAAGGACACCTTTTGTCCCTCGTTAAGGCCATGCATCCCGGCGCGTTCAACCGCGCTGATGTGCACGAAGACATCCTTGCCGCCGTCATCCGGTTGGATGAAGCCGAAGCCTTTTTGGCTGTTGAACCACTTCACGGTTCCTTGCGCCATATAACTCTTCCTTCGGGTAGATGTGTAAAGGAGGCCGCGCGCCAGCACAGCCGGTTCGTTCGAGATTTGGAAAAAAGTCGTCAGTCCGACGCGGGGTGCGCGGCGAGGCCAAGTCGTTCGGCCGAAGCTCGATAGGGCAACATGGGCCATTGCGGTGGGGAGTGCAAGGTTCACGCCGAGAGTTTTGACAGAAAGCCGAGAGTTTTGACAGAAAGAGGTGTCTCAGCTCGTAGGGTGGGCAGAGTCGCCTGGCGCACCGAATGATGTGATGTGCTCTAAGATGGCATAGAATGATCCGGCCGTCCTCTGCCCGTCGCGCGCGTGATGCCGGAACGGCACTAGCAATCG